>Ga0209689_1002283_pt1 | contig 14326 bp, 17 predicted proteins | sample GraSoiAngelo_149_FD_187119 | JGI IMG/M metagenome (GOLD analysis project Ga0209689, IMG submission 187119) | Grasslands soil microbial communities from the Angelo Coastal Reserve, California, USA - 14_1009_09_30cm (SPAdes) (version 2) | ecosystem: Environmental > Terrestrial > Soil > Grasslands ...
GCCTACAATTAGGCGGACAAGCGACTGATTTCGTTTTGCTGGTCATGAATCCCCGAGGCGCGGAGTCGCTGATGGGAAGCAAAGTCAAGCTCGGCGCCGATGCCGCCGCCGCCGCTGGTCCCAAAGGCCGCGCCGCAACCGGCGCTACTGACGTAGTGATGCGGGCGGAAATTCTTTCCTACTCCCGTTCCCGCGGATTGTTCGCCGGCGTCTCACTCGAAGGCTCAACTCTGCGCCCCGATAACCGGGCGAACGAGAAACTTTACGGTCGCAAATTGACGGTAAAGGAAATCCTGCGCCAGGGAAAAGCGGGAGTGCCGGCCTCCGGCCACGAGCTTATCTCTCTGCTCAACCAACACTCGCCCAAAAATCGTTCCGAGCCAAAGTCACTGAAGTAGCCCCGCTTGTATGTGGGGCGGAGGCCCCCGCCCCGCGTCGGCGCGAGGACCTCTCTCCCGACAAGGGAAGAAAGGCCTCGATTATCTCGCCTCCTTCGGAGCGGTTTTCCTAGTGGGTGGCGCAGCGCTTCAGCGCTTCGATCCAGCGCCAATAAGAAGCGGCTTTAGCCGCGCCCTCTATTTCTGGTTATAAGCCGCGGCCGCTCTCTTCTCCATCTCTTCCGGCGGCACATCTTCCTTGTGTGTCGAGACCCACCACATATGTCCAAACGGATCTCTTATCTGCCCAGAACGATCTCCATAGAACTGATCTTTCACCGGCCGCTCCAACTTTGCGCCGGCTGCCACCGCCTTCTCGACGGTCGCGTCTACATCCTTGACATAGAGAAGAATGCCGACGGGCGACCCGCCCAGCGACTGCGGGCTGCGATGTCCCATCTCTGGATGCTCATCCGCCATCATGATCACAGAATCGCCGATCTTGATTTCCGCATGGCCCACCTTTCCACTCGGATCCGCCATACGCATCACTTCCGTCGCATCGAACACTTTCTTGTAGAAATCAATGGCTCGCGCTGCACCGTTGATGATTAAGTAGGGAGTTACAGAGTGATAGCCTTTGGGAATTGGATTGACCGACATGGTGACTACTTTGTTTGCACTGGATGACATGATAATTCTCCTTATGTTCTGACTGCTCGACGAGCTGGCGCAGGGCCGGCTGGCCGCGCGGTTATGCTATGAATTTTACAGCGTTTCCATCTTGATGTGGGGCAACACATCTGAATCAGGTTATGTTTCATTTCCGCCGCCGCGCCACGGACTCAGACGGGGAATCCACCGCGGAACGTTGCGGCGGAACGCTTCGTACTCCGTCCCAAAGCTGCGTCGAAGCGTCGGCTCTTCATAACCAACAATAAAAACGTGAAAGCCTAACCAGAGTAGAAGTCCGTAGGCGAGCAAACGCCCATCGCCGAGCAGCAGCCCCTGCCCCAGGAGCACCCACAGCACTCCGACGTACATCGGATTTCGCACATATTGATAGAGGCCGCTCACAACCAGATGACGTGTGGGCAAGACCGGAGCCGGCGTCCCCACCCCTTGCAGAGCAAAGCGCGCAAATGAATCAAGCACCACCGCAATACCCGCCGCAATCATCAGGCCTCCGATCAGGCGAAAGCCAGAAAAGCCCAATAGTGGCGGTTGCATGCGCCAGCGGGTAATCCACCATGGCACCAGCCCTGCTACGGTGCCCGGCGCAAGCAGCAGGAAGAAACCCGATCCAACGATAGCGGAGAGTCGCTTCACAAAACTCTTTCGTTTGCATATCCGGCGGCTTCAAGAGCAGAACGCAATTCTGCAATGTGCTCCGGCCCTCTGGTTTCCATCGTGATGTCGATGGCGGTATCGCCGAGATTTACCCCGTAGTAGGCCCGGTCGTAGGAAGTTTCAACAATGTTCGCCCGATGTTGCGCCAGAACTCCCGTGACCTTGTGCAGCGCACCGGGATAGTCGGGAAGATGAACTCTGAGGCGCACCAGGCGTCCGTCTTTCACTAAGCCGCGCTCGATGATTCGTGATAACAACGTAACATCGATGTTTCCTCCACAGATCACCACTGCAACGTTCTTCCCAGCCAACTGTTGTACTTTGTGATTGATCAATGCGGCCAGGCCCGCCGCGCCGGCTCCTTCAGCGAGCGTCTTTTCTCGCTCCAGCAGCAAAAGAACAGCGTTCGCAATTTCTTCCTCGTCGACCGTAACGATCTCATCCACATATTTCTGCACTAATGGCAATGTGCGGTCTCCTGCCCGGCGCACGGCAATTCCATCCGCAATCGTGGCGGCGGGTCCGAGGGTCACAGGCTTGCCCTCGGTCAGCGCAACCTTCATTGATGGCAATCGCGCGGTCTGCACTCCGACCACTCGAACTTTCGGATTGCTCTCCTTGATGGCGCAGCCCACTCCTCCAATCAGCCCGCCTCCACCTATGGGAACCACCACCACTTCCATTTGCGGATATTGCTGCAGCAATTCAAGTCCCAGCGTTCCCTGTCCCGCAATGACGGCGTCATCGTCGAAAGGGTGTACGAATGTCAGATTTTGCTGTTGTCCCAAACGGGCAGCCTCTTCGCAGGCATCGTCATAATTAGCGCCATGCAGAATGACTTCCGCGCCATATGACTTTGTCGCCGATACTTTAGTTAACGGCGTAGTGAGTGGCATGCAAATCAGCGCATGGATCCCGCATCTCCCCGCGTGATAGGCCAATCCTTGCGCGTGATTACCCGCGGAAGCTGCGATCACCCCGCGCTCGCGCTCTGTCGCACTCAGAGTTAACAGCTTGTTCAGCGCGCCGCGCTCTTTGAATGCGCCTGTCCTTTGCAGATTGTCCAGCTTGAGATGAACCGAATTCCCCGTCAGCTGCGAAAAGGTTTCCGAGCGCGCACACGGCGAGAGATAAATCGACTTTGAAATCCGTGCCGCTGCTGCTTTGACGTCCGCAAGTGTAATCATTTGTCTAATGTTTAACGGCAAGTTGGATTTACTGCTCGGTCTTTCTTCGACCGTTGGAATCCTACTCTGCAGAAGCTATCGTAGAATACACATATGCGATATCTGGTAAGAGCCCGTGTGAAACAGGAGTGCTGGCAGGCACTTTTGAAAGCTATCGAAAACCAGACCCTGGGCGAAGGCTCCGTTGCCGAAGGCGAATACCTCCGGAATATGAAAGATGCCCGCCTCTGCCCAGACGAAACCGCGCGATGGGTCGAAGTCTGCTATTGTCCCTTGCCCCTCCAAGAAGAACGTCCCTACTGGGAGCAATACTTCGATCTGACGCGCGTGCAAGACGCGCACGATCGTCGCCGCTGCCGCGACCAGAACGGTTCGGAACCCTGGGCTTGCGGAGACTGCGATTGCACCAGCCGTCTGGAGCAGAAGTTAAATACCACCGGCAAATCCTTCCTTGAATCTCTTCGGAGTGAAGTTGCAGCGGCGCGACGCGATTAGCCCTTCCGCAGCCAAACCCCCAGCCAACCAGCGCATCGAATTTGCTCCATGCCTATAGTCCTGCAACTCGTTTGGCTGTTTGTGCTGGCCATACCAATTGCATCGATTGCCTGGACCATAACCCATGAAGAAATCTTTCGCGAGACACGCGAGTATTGCAAGCGCCAGTGCGAGCCGGGCCGCAACGTCTTCAGGCGTAAATTTTTCTATCTTTTCACCTGTGAATATTGCTTTTGCCAGTACGTAGTAATTCTGTTTTTGATCGTCACTCGCTACAAGTTGCTCTATCAAGATTGGCGCGGATATCTGCTCGCGCTGTTCGCCTTGGTGTGGATTGCGAATCAGTACATGAGCATCTACAACCGCCTTCGTCTCGACATCAAGAGTGAGCAGATAGAGATCAAAACTAGGGAAGAAGATGTGCAGCAGCGCAAAGCAGCCTGACACCATTCATGACCGCGGTCCAGACTTAGTTCAATTACTGATATAAGATAGATAAACATGCATACTACGCGACAGGTGACCGTCGATTTAGGAATCAGTGACGAGCACGTTGCCGTCTCGGATCACGTTGCCTATTTCTGGGAAACAGAAGAACAGTTTGCCGACGCGGTACGTTTTCTCGAAGTTGGATTCCGAGGCGCAGATCATGGCGTCGTCTTCGGCCATCCAGACGCTAACGCGAAGGTCCTCTCTATCCTGAAATCGCACGGTTTTGATCATGAGAAGCTAGGAACGGATGGAAGATTGACCGTTCTGGGTGGAAAACCTTCTGGCGATGACATGCTGACCGAAGTCGGCGGAGCCTTTCAACGCGCCATCGATGGCGGAGCTCCTCTGGTTCGCTTGCTGGGAAACCTCGGCTGGGGCCACCGCGACTGGCCGACCGATCTGGACATTTTGGAATTCGAGTCCAAGGTGACAGGCGCATGCAGAAGCTTCCCCTGCGTAGTCGTCTGCATGTACGACTACACGCAGTTATCGGGCCGTATCGTGGTACACGGTGCCTACGAAACCCATCCCCTCACAGTCTGCGGAAACGTGCTGCGAGAAAATCCCCACCACCTGGCCATCGATACCTTCTTAGCCAAGGTGGAGAAGGCGAGAGCCGAAAAAGTCGCTTAGCTAAGCTAAGCTAGTTCTCACTGGCACTGACCCCTAGCCACGGGCCACTGCCTTCACGCTGCTCCAATCCGCCGAATCAAATCTTCCTGCTCGGCCCTACTCTCGGCCCCGATCGTGAACGCATCCAGCACGTCGAGCGATAACGCATACTTCAGCGCCTCATCCTGACGGTTTCGCATGTCTCCCTGTCCTAAAATCTTCATCCCGATCACGCCTTTCCCCGCCGTCCGCATTTCACGCAGGACACCGACCACCGTAGCCGGATCAGCATCCGTGTGCGATCCAATGGGATTAATCCGCGCCAGATCCACTTCCACCCACGGCGACTTGGCCGCCGCACGCAGCGCCTCTATCGAGTGACATGAACAGCCATGAGCCCGAATGATCCCCTTCTGCTTCGCCTCCGAAAACACGTCCATCACTCCGCGATAGCGCTCCGTCCAATCTCCTTCGGTGAGGCAATGCATCAGGCAAATATCGAGATAGTCCGTTCCCAATTCCTTTCGGAAGCGATCCAGATCGGCTCGCGCCGTCGCCGGGTCGCGCGCCCACGTTTTGGTCAGCACCGTAACCCTATCGCGCTGTATATGCTTCAACGCTTCCGCCACATGCGGATGACTCCCGTAAGAATCCGCCGCATCGAAGAATCGCAACCCATGGTCATATCCATTGAGCAGTAACTCCGACAGCCCTTTGAGTCCCAAAGCCGTCTGATTGGAATGATGACCGACTCCTACAGTTCCTGTGCCCATTGCCAGGCGGCTGGTCTTGATCCCCGTCTTTCCAATCATCACTGCATCAGTAGCGCTGAATCTACGAGGCAACGCCGCCGCGAATCCGCTCGTACCTAGCCAAACCGCGCCCACGCCATACGCTGTGCCCAGGATAAATTCCCTGCGTTTCATGGGATTCCCTCCAGTTATTGGACGCGATCACGAGCTTGCCGGTTACCACCACAATCGTGATTTATCGAATCTTCTGGACCTCATCCAGCGCCGCCAGAACTTCCTGACTATGCTTGTTGGGATCGACCCCCGTGTACACGCGCGCGATTTTCCCCGCAGGATCAATGATAAAAGTATTGCGCTTCGCAATCTGCGTGATCCCCAGATTCATCAGCGATCCATACTCATCCGAAACTTTATGATCCGTATCCGCCAGCAGCTTGAAGTTCAGCCCTTCTTTGGTGCAAAACTTTTTGTGTGAGTCCACATTGTCCACGCTGACACCCAGCACAACCGCTTTCTTCTTCGCGTATTGCTCCTGATTACGCTGAAAGTTATGAGCCTCGATCGTACAGCCGCTGGTGAAATCCTTGGGATAGAAGTAAAGCACCACCCATTTCCCGGAATAATCTTTCAAACCCACCCGCTGACCATCCTGGGATGGCAAGGTGAACTCCGGCGCCGCAGCCCCAACCTGCGGAGGCGACCCTGCGAAAGCAAATCGCGCAGCCAATCCCCCAACGATCACCAACACGAGCAAAATAATCAATACACGCATACGATCCTCCATGAAGATCAGGTGTCAGGTCACAGGTGTCAGGTCGCAGGCAACAACTTATGTAACCGGCACTCGTTGCCCATTGGCTCCTGCCCTGAGACCCGAGACCTGTGACCACCCTACGGCGTTTTCCGAATCGTCTTAGCCCGCTCGATCACCCACGCTGGAAATTCCGGCCCTCCCCGTGGAGGCTTGCCTCGCGTTATCGCCCAATGATCGAGCCACCCCGTTCCTTCCTCGCCAACGTAAGTATCCGGCAGACTATAAATCAGATCATTCAGCGCCTCTTCTAGCGTGATGAACCGGTACCCCCGCTTACGTATCACCTCAACCAGCTCACTGAAATGGTCGCCTTCGAGTTCATTGGCATGCAAAAGCAAAATCTGTTTCGGCTCATACCCGACCAATTCCTTCGACAACTGTTCCGAGTACGCAAACACCTCGTCGGTATACGAAAGATAGCTCTTGACGAGCTTCTGCTGGAGCGCCGTATCTCCGCGTTTCTTGGCGTCTTCGTAAACCCCGCCATACATCCAATCCCACGCGTCCACCGTCACCGGAGCGATCCGGTACCCTCGAGCCACGAGAAAAGCCTCCGCCTGACGCCGGGTTTCAAGATCTCTCCCCGTATCTAAATATGGATGCCGAAAATATCTCAACTGCATGTTGTGCTGGCTCAGCAAAATCCGTGTCACCGACTCGCCCTGTATGACATCGTCCTCCCACGCCTTCAACCCAACCTTATTCAGTGAGAAGTGACTATAAGTATGGTTACCGAGTTCGAACCCCGACTCCACCCACATCCCCAGTGCTTTGATTCGTGCGTCCACCTCTCCAATTTTGTAAAGCTTCTTCTCATTGACGAACCCCACCGCCGGCACCTTCTGCTCCCGCAGCGCCGCCATCAACTTTGACGTCATCTCCGTAATCGTCGCCGCCGACATCCCACCCGCACTGCCCGCCGGCAAATCATCGATCGTAATCGCCACCTGCCGATTGGGCTGCGCCGCAGTCTGCGCCATCCCGTTGGATATGAAAAAACCGCCGCACGCCAACCCGCACCATACCCAGATTCCCCATCGCAGCCCGCTCGCCAACTTCATGGGCATTCCTCCTGGAACAGCCATGTTCGACTAAAGCCGGTATTAAACCATGAAAAGCAAGAGCTCGTGTGGCGCGGGCGACCCGCCCGCGTGTTCGGAAGAACCATTCAGATTCAGTGAGAGGTGAACCCTGAGCTAGCCCGCGCTGCTCGGAGATTCGTGTCGAGTGGAGATTCATTGCCCGTACAGCCTAAGCCCCAACACTCGCCCGTACCGTTCAAAATCGTGGTCGGTGGTAAAAATGTGCCAGTCGCGCCGCTTCGCCACCGCACAAATCAGGAAATCAATGGCCGATCCTGCGATTCCCCGGGTGCGGCATCGGTTGTGCATGTGTGCCGCTTCTTCATAGTCGAGAACCTCAATGCCAGGTTCTTCGAAAGCCCTCAAATAATCACGCAGCTTGTGAAAATGCTCCTCCTCGCGGATTCCCGAGAGCAGTTCTTGCCGGATCGCGCCCATAATCTGCGCTCGCCCTTCCCGGACCAATTCTTCCAATGCTCGGGTCAGACCTTGCTCGCGGACATTCAAGTCACCCTGCCTGCGCCGGAGCGCCAACGACCACACCGGAGTATCCACCAGAACGGTCATGAACGTCGCTTGCGCCGTTCCGCTTTGTAGTCGTAAGCCGGATCAAACTCGAAGCTGCCAAATGCGTCCAGAATACGAAGTTGTTTGCGGCGCCGAATGTACTCTTCCAAGGCCGCAGTGACCGCCTCTTTTTTGGTCTTATGTTTTCCGGAGCGCTGCGCCTCCTCGATTAGCTTGTCATCCAGGGCCAGGTTGGTTGCCATGTGTAGATACTTACACATTACATTGTGTAAGTCAACAGGTCAGGTCCGGGCCACGACTCTTTCAGATATCGGATTGCCCGCCAAGCTCGCGAACAGAACTGCAATCCACTTCTGTATACTTCGGGTCTTGCTGATTCACGTCTGGCGCAGAGCGGCGCTCGAAGTGCCACGAAGAGTCATTGTGTCTGCTTTCCTGGGGCGCAGAATGAGCCAAGAAAACACGACTGTGATTAGAAAAACCATCACCATGATTCCAGCAGAGGCGGAGAAGTCATTCCAATTTCGAAACTACTATCACTGCCCAAACGAGGGGACAAAATGGCGCGACGAGTGCAACCATTTATGTAACGATAGATGCCCAGTTTGTGACAGCGAAATTGAGCCGTACTTCAGCGAAGACGTTGTTAATTACTGAGCCGGACAGAATGAAGTTGTACTGTCCCGCTTGTGACTCCGACCAACTGTCGCAATCAAAGCCAAACAGTCAAGCTGTTGATTTCATGTGTGCGAAATGCCAGCAACTTTTCCAGTTGAAAAGCCTTAGGAGTTGGAATCCCAGGAAGATCGTTGACGCAGGCTATGAGGCTATGCTTCGCGCTATTAGGGCGGATAGAACTCCTAATTTGCTCGTACTTCAATATTCCAGTACGTGGTTGATACAAAATCTCCTGCTGATACCGAGAGTCTTCTTTTCGGAGAGCGTTATCGAAAAGCGCAACCCCTTGAGCTCCCAAGCTCGTCGAGTCGGATGGGTGGGTTGTAACATTCTTCTCAGTCAGATACCAGACGATGGAAAGATAGCTGTGGTTTCGGCGGGTGTACCAGTACTCAAGAGAGTCGTTCGAGAGGAATTCTCGCGTGTGAAAAGACTGGCAGAGATTCCCCGTCGCTTAGGGGATGGACTGTCGATGTCCTCAATGCCGTCCGGCGGCTCGGGAAATCTCGATTTTCTCTGCAAGAACTCTACGAATCAGAGGAAGACTTGAAGGCGCTTCATCCACAGAACCAAAATGTCCGCGCAAAGATACGCCAGCAACTTCAGATTCTTCGAGACTTAGGTCTGCTGGATTTCATCAGTCCAGGCGAGTACAGCGTACGAAATTAAGGAGCAGGGCGGACGAGGGCGTCCGCCCCACACGATCTACCTAACTGCATCCGCTAGTACTCCCACAACTCATACACCGATAGCAACTCCCATTCCGCGTCATGATGCTGCCGCAGAAGCTGCACGTTGGAGCGTCGCCCAAGTCCACGATTTCACGCAGAGCGTCGGCGGCGTGGATGGAACCGGCCGGTGGTCGTTGCTCGTTCGTCGTTGGTGATGTCCCAATGGAACCGTTCAGATCTCCCACGCCCTCGGGTTGAGGAGTGGAAGGTCGCAGGCGTAGGCCTTCGAACAGCATCTGCTGCTGGCCGGTGAGGAAGCGCAGATGCAGCCAGCGGAAGATGTAGTCCATGATCGACTTGGCGAAGCCGATATCCGGATTGTTGGTCCAGCCGCTGGGCTCGAACCGGGTGTGAGCAAACTTCTCGCACACCAGTTTCAGCGGGACACCGTGTTGCAGCGCGATCGAGATGGCGCAGGCAAAGCTGTCCATCAGCCCGCTGACCGTGGAACCTTCTTTGGCCATGGTAATGAAGATTTCCCCAGGACTCTGGTCAGGATAGAGGCCGACGGTGATGTAGCCCTCGTGTCCGCCCACATTGAATTTGTGAGTGATGGAGGCACGCTCTTCAGGCAGCTTGTGACGCACTGCCCGCGGAGGCCCATTGGGATTTTCGTCTTCACGAGTGGCGACGGCTGTCCGCGCACTTGCGTCTTCTTTCTTGGAAAGAGCGGTCGCACTGCCGGCGGACGACAGCGGTTGCGACTTCTTGCATCCATCGCGATAAACCGCCACTGCCTTCAATCCCAACTTCCATGCCTGGAGATAGGCTTCCATGATGTCTTCCACGGTAGCGTTTTCCGGCAAGTTCACCGTCTTCGAGATTGCTCCAGAGATAAATGGCTGAGCCGCCGCCATCATCCGCAGATGCCCCATGTAGTGAATGGAGCGCGTCCCCTTGGACGGCTTGAACGAGCAATCAAACACCGCCAGATGCTCATCTTCGATATACGGCGCGCCTTCAATCGTGCCGGTAGCGTCAATGTAGCTGACGATCTTGTCCGCCTGCTCGTGGTCGTACCCCAACTTGAACAACGCCGTAGGCACGGTGTTGTTCACAATCTTGATCATCCCTCCGCCCACCAACTTCTTGTACTTGATCAACGCCAAATCCGGCTCAATCCCGGTCGTATCGCAATCCATCATGAACCCTATAGTTCCGGTCGGGGCGAGAACGGTGACTTGGGAGTTGCGGTAGCCGTGTTTTTCGCCGTGGGCCAGGGCCTCGTCCCAGGATTGTTTACTAGCTTCGTAGAGAGATGTGGGGACATTATTTTTGTTGATGTTGTTGACGGAGGCGCGGTGCATGCGGATCACGTCTAGGAACGGTTCGCGGTTGATGTACCAGCCGGGGCAGGCGCCTCCGGGCATAACGTTTGATCCGAGGTTTGTTTCGGCTAGGCCTTTCTTTGTCGGCTCGGTTGCTGGCACTAACGCGGGGCATTGTTCTGCAATTTTTGACGATTGTAGATACGCCTGGCCGCACATGATGGCGGTTACGCAGGCTGCGTAGTCGCGACCGGGGTCGGAGTCGTAGGGGAGGCCGGCGGCCATGAGTAACGCGCCTAGGTTGGCATAGCCTAGGCCAAGTGGACGATAGTCATGCGAGTTCCTGCCGATCATTTCTGTCGGGTAGCCGGCGTTGTCTACCAGGATTTCCTGCGCGGTGATTACGACGTCGACGGCATGGCGATAGGCCTCGACATCGAATGTCCCGTTGGGCGCGAACTTTAGAAGATTCAGGCTGGCCAGGTTGCAGGCGGAGTCGTCGAGGAACATGTATTCGCTGCAGGGGTTGCTAGCATTGATGCGAGCTGTGTTCTTCGACGTGTGCCAGCGGTTGACCGTAGTATCGAACTGCATGCCGGGGTCGCCGCAGCGCCAGGTGGCGTCGGATATTTTGTAGAGCAGTTCTTTGGCTTTGAAAGTGTACATCGGTCGGCCATCACGGATGGCACGGGTGCTGAAGTCGGTGTCGCGGAGGACGGCGTACATGAAGTCGTCCGTAACACGAACGGAATTGTTGGCGTTCTGGAAGAAGATGGACGAGTAGGCTTCGGAGTCGGGAGAGGAGCCGTCGTAACCGGCTGCGACCAGGGCGTGAGCTTTGGCTTCTTCTTTGGATTTGCACTCGATGAAATCGATGATATCGGGATGGTCGATGTTGAGGATGACCATCTTGGCAGCTCGGCGCGTCTTGCCACCGGATTTGATGACGCCGGCGAAAGCGTCGAAGCCTTTCATGAAGCTGAGTGGGCCGCTGGCGGTGCCTCCGCCGCTTAGACCTTCGGTGGAAGAACGCAGCGAGGAAAGATTGGTGCCGGTGCCTGATCCCCACTTGAACAACATGCCTTCGGTCTTGGCCAAGGTGAGGATGGAATCGAGCGAGTCTTTCACTGAGTTGATGAAGCAGGCCGAGCACTGCGGAGTGCTGTAGCCGGTGACACCGAATTCGACGCGGGCAGCTGTCGGATTCCAGTGCCAGTTCTGGGCATCGGAGTTGGGCTCGATGCGATCGCATCCGACGTTGAACCATACCGGCGAATTGAAGGCCGCGTATTGGCGAATCAGGATGTGGACCAGTTCATCGTGAAACGTGGCGCCGTCTTCCGCTGTGCGGAAGTAGCCCTGCGCTAAACCCCAGTTGCGGATGGTTTCGGCGACGCGTGTCACCAAGGCACGCACACCTGATTCGCGCTCCGGAGTTCCCACCTGTCCGTGCAGGTACTTGCTGGCCACGATGTTGGTGGCGGTCACGGACCAGTCCTTTGGGACTTCCACGTCCTTCTGCTCGAAGATTGCGGTGCCTTGGGCATCCGTAATCAGAGCTGTCCGGCGCTCCCATTCCACTTCGTCATAGGGGGAGACACCGGGCTTGGTGAAGAAACGGCGGAAAGTCAGGCCAGCGGCCTTTTCGGCCTTTCTGCTGGGCGTGGTCGGACTCGCGCTAACTGTGGTCTCGGCGGCGGGAATTGCTTTTTCACGTACTTCCGACATCGAGTGTCCTCCTGCGGATTCGATGATCCACTTGTTCGATCGGTGATCTCTTTGACTCTCCAGTATCGCTCAAAACCCAGATGGTAGCGGCGCTGGAGGTCCGATATTGGACTGCGATGGTCCTTTCTGTTCCATTTCGGCTGAGCGGATGGGGTCGGCCGCAACTCCTGAAACAGTTTCAGCAGATGAAGTAAGCCATTGCTGCAAGGCAGAGTGCGCAGCTGTTCGCTGGACAACATCTTCAATTACTGCATAGCGGACAAAGCAGTTGTCCGCCGCGAAGCGATCGCGATCAGGCGCCCCAGGCAAGAAAAGCCGGCCTAATGCCATGCCCAAATCTTCTGTTTCGGAGATTCGGAACAAGGCCAGCATGCGCTTGCCTCCGGTGACCGGAAGCTCGCCTGGAGCGATAACTTCCTGGCCTAATGCGAATAGCCCAGGCTTGCTCGGGATAAGCAAGGTGCTGAAGCTGTTTTCGCAGCGGAGCCACCTCGACCATTGCAGGCGTCGGTGGTCTAAGGCAGCCTCGAAACCGTGACGAGCCAGCGAGTCGGCGACCAAGCGGGTTAAACCTTCCATAAAATCTCCTCGGAGAGAGGCGGGGACTAAAGCCCTCATTAGTGCAGACTGCTTACGCGGTCCTAAAAGGGCCGCTCTTCCACGGTGCTACGGAGGGCAACCCTCCTTAGATATTTGTCGCACGCTTACGAGCCTGAAAGGCGGCTCTACCACATCAAAGTTGTCGTTCCCCGAGGGGGACATCTGATGAAACCGAACCGGGGAACGGCCACCGCACGGCCAACCCGTCTGACTGGAGGACGGACAATGTTGGCGGGGCGGCGCGGGGTCACCTCCACCGTGGCGTCCGCCCCTGTTCTTACCCTGACCGCGCCACCGTTTCCGGAGGCGTTTACAGCCCTATGGGATGCAAACAGTACACCCGTATGTTGGGGCTGTCAAGACGGTAGCCCTACATATTGTAGATTAAAGCCTTAACTGCCTGGATGCACATTTTCGCCCAGTTTTTCCACAGCCGTCGAAACCAGTCACGCCAGAATTAAACGTTCGGACGAAGCCTTAGCATCCAGTTCGGAAAGCGGCAGCTGCGCGACTCTTTCTCGGTGGCCAGTTCTCGTCGGCGGGGCCGATAGCTACGTAAACATCTTCAAAAATGGCGCACGGGGCGATGCGGCTCGTGCCATCGGAGGATTCGACCAGATAATCGCCTATTTGACCGCAATGTTCCCGCCCCAGTGCGTCCACGAACACGAGTGGCTCGGAAAGTTGTTTGGCTCTGATAAGAAATCGCGTGCGATAGATCTGCCACTCACTGCCGGTATTCACTAGCTTCCACCCTTGGGGGAGGTGGTTGGCAAATACAATTGACGATTTTCGATTTACGATTGACGATTTTTTGAAGTGATCCGGTATTTCTGAAGCTTATTTTCCGGCTGGTTTTTTTCTCACGCGCGTGAGCAGGAATGTACGCGTGGAATTGGCTGCGGTCAATTCCATAACTTTGGTGCAATGAAGAAAAAGTCAGTGACAGATTTTCATCGATCCCAGGGATCGGAAAATTGCTGAGTAAGTCGGGTTAACTCTCATCATCACGCCGCTTTTCTATTCGAGGGGCCGGTACGGGAGGAATCTGTTAGATACGTCGGCCTTAATTTCCACACTGGGCGCACAGGAAATGCAGAAAAGCGGCGGGGGATGAAAAGGCTAGTTCCCGGATCCTAGTTCTTAGTTCCTAGTTCCTGGTCTTCAAAATTTCACCGGCGGCGCGTTTGCCGGTGGTGATTGCGCCATGGACTGTTCCATGATGACCCGACACATCCGTCGCTTCGCCAGCAAAAAACAGATTATTGTTTAGTGGCGCTGCCAAAACACTTTGGGCACGATCACCGCCGACTTTGACATAACTGTAGGCGCCGCGCGAGAACGGGTCGGTTTGCCAATCATGGGTGTAGCTGGCTTGCAGTAAGTCTTCGAGTTCCCGCTTACCGATTCTTAGCAATTTTCCCAGTGTCTCTAAACCTTTTTCAACCACCAAAGATTCGCTCTGACCGGAAAGGCGCTCGCCACAATGAAAAGGAGCCCAGCCGGTGATGATCGGCCACTTTTCGGGCAAGGCAGTCCACCAGCTCGGAAACCAGTCTTCATGAGAAAGGAGAAATTGCATCCGGGAGAGTGTTTTTGATTTCGTGCTATGCGATGGACGCAGATTTTCCC
>Ga0209689_1002286_pt1 | contig 14310 bp, 16 predicted proteins | sample GraSoiAngelo_149_FD_187119 | JGI IMG/M metagenome (GOLD analysis project Ga0209689, IMG submission 187119) | Grasslands soil microbial communities from the Angelo Coastal Reserve, California, USA - 14_1009_09_30cm (SPAdes) (version 2) | ecosystem: Environmental > Terrestrial > Soil > Grasslands ...
ACTACGGACAGTATTACCCCTACGTGACGAGTTGCCCGGAGGCGTGGGTGCCGGTAGCGCCTCAGTGATGCCTCTGCGCGTCCATGGCCACGTACCCTCGTACTGGTGGCGGGCCGATACGGATCCTTGGGGCCGGACAACCTCAGCTACACCGAGGACTGACGGCGCGCGTTTCCCCACGCCCCGGCAGCGAAGATGTGTCCAGGACAGATCCCGGGAGTAGCGACCCGGCGATCGAATTCGGGGCGCCTGGGCGCGCGCTGGGGTCGATGGCGACGGGGGTGGCTACCCGGACCGAACGCGCGCAGCAGGGCCGCCGGCGATCCTTAAACGCGGAATCGCCTGCAAGTGATCGAATTGATCGGCTACTTTCTCATGCTAGATCGCGCAGGGGCGAGCGTCAGTGCGGCCCGCCGCTCGGCCACACTTCGACGAAATCGAAGCCGCCTGAAGTCGGGAAGTAGAGGAAGAATCCGAGTGCGGCCGTCTCCTCCGGGACGATGAATCCCGCCAGAAGGAGCCGGCGCACGCCCGGCTGCAGCACCATCTGTGGGCGCCGTTCCACCTCGTTACCGGGGTTAACTGGCGCGAACGCTAGTGTGGTCTGCGCTGTATCGGAGACCGTGAATCGTCGCCCTTTGCCGTCGCGAAGATAGAAATGATTCGCGTCGACGATCACGGGATCGCTCGAGAGCGTCTCCGCGGTGTAGTTCACGACGACGAAGGTCGATCCCGGTCCTACGCCGAGGCCGCCCTCCCCCCATACCTGGACGTCTCCGGACGAGCGCACCCGCAGCGTGAACAGCGTGGCAGTCGCGGAGAACGCCTTGTAACCTCTGGTGAGATTGCAGCATGCCGTGCGATTCGGCGCCTCTCCTCCAACCACCGCAAGGAACATCCCGCCGAGCGCCAAGCCAGGGGGAAAATCGATCGCGGTGCGGCCTTGGATGGCCGGGACAACGAGCGGATACTCGTAGCCCAAGTCGGTCTCGAGCGAGTGGGCGACGCCACTGCCTACCTCGAGCTCGAACGCTGGACTGAATGCAGCGGCGGCTAGAAGCGTCAGTGTGGCAAGCATGCCCTCCAGACCCGGTCAGCATACGTTCGCTCACCGAGGCGACCCGATCGTTCTCTTCGGTGCGTACGACGTAGAGTGGCGAGTAGGGCGATCCTCGTTCCTCAGAACCGCAGAGCGCGCATTTCGGTAGACCTGCGCCCACGCGGTACCACAGGTCAGTGTGAGCAGGCCGAGCATCATCGGAGTACGGTCGTGATGCGCTCGACGTTGTTCACCTGCGCGTTGCACAAGGCTTGTGCGGTCGTGAAGCTCGGGCGGACGCTAGTGCGGTTGGACACGCGCAGATGATCTGGACGTAGATCGATTCGGCGCAGCGCGGGAGGGCCCACGAACCAGGCCCTCCTTGTTGCTTCGAGCCTACCCGACAGGTGCCAGGCGGCCGTTTGAGGGCGCTGCCGTTGCGGTCGGCTTCGCCGCGACGTGCATCGACTGCCGCGGGATTTGGGTCTGTCCCCAGGCCGCCTCCATGCCGATGAGCGCGTACACAGTGAATACCGCCGCGATGGTCCAGAGCAGCAGCAGGCAGATCGGAAATCCCCAGTCGTGCAAACGGCCCATGTTTGCTGTCTCCTTGTCCGCGCTGAAGGCTAGCGGCGCGGTCAGTCGGATCGACCCCTGTCCGACGAGAGGCGGCCAGGGGCGAACGAGGCGCCACGCAAACCAGACGGTGGCTCGGCGCCCGGTCGGTGCGCTACGGCAACTCGTCGCCCTCCCCGCGGCTGTTTGTCCCATCGGACGCGTATGCCGCATCGCCGAGCGGCGTCCGGACATCAACAGCACAACGAGAGTGGAGAACGACATGATCCGATTCGCAATCGCAATGTTCCTGCTCCTGCTCTTCGGAATCGCGGTCGAGGAGCTCGCCGGTCGAAGCGCGGGGGAGCCCGACGCGAGCACCGATGTGGTGCAGGCCGCCCAATGAAACTCGCGTCTGCATGGCTGATGACGGCGCTCGCGGCGGCGGTCGCGTTCCAGGGCGGCGCACGAGAGCCGCGCGTGAGCGCGCTGTTCCGCGCGGACATGGCTGACGCCTTGCCCGCCGGCGATCTGGTGCACGCGCCCAGGACATCGCCCGTGAGCTTCGTCGCGACGGAAGCGGCGCCTCCGGCGCGAGCCGCGCCGGGGCAGGCATTCAGCGGTCCTCGCACAAAGGCGCCTGCAACGATGATCGATGGAACCCATTCGCCCTCAGTGGGCGTTAGGAGAAGACAATGAAGTCGTGGACAACGGCGCTCCTCATCGCGAGCTTCCTCTCTGGCTCGCACGCGCCCGCAATAGCCCAGGAATCCGTGGTGCCCACAGCTGACCAGAAGCCGGAGCCAGTGCAAGGAGAGGTGGTGGCCGGCCAGACTCCCGAGCAGCTGCAGCAGCTCGTGGCGCCCATCGCGCTCTATCCGGATGCGTTGGTTGCGCAGATCCTCGCGGCCTCCGCATATCCGACGGAAATCGTGGAAGCGGACCGTTGGGTGCAGCAGCACTCCGATCTGAAGGGCCAACAGCTTGCCCAGGCTGTCGATCAGCAATCCTGGGATGTCAGCGTCAAGGCAATCGCGCAGTTTCCCTCCGTGCTGGGAAACATGGACAAGAACCTCTCATGGACGTCGTCGCTGGGCGACGCGTACGTGAACCAGCAGCAGGACGTGCTCGACGCCGTCCAGACGATGCGCAAGCGCGCCCAGCAGGCAGGCAACCTCAAGACGACCCCGCAAGAAAATGTCGTCACCCAGGGCCAGACGATCGTGATCCAGCCGGCGAACCCCGATGTCGTCTACGTGCCCACCTACGATCCATGGCTGGTTTACGGGCCGCCGGTCGTCGCTTACCCGGGCTGGTTCTGGTACCCCGGCCTCTACGCTGTCGGTCCCGGGATTTCGTTCGGATTCGGTTTCGGCATCGGCTTCTTCGGCGGATTCGGCTGGGGGTTTCACCACTGGGGCTTCGACTGGCACGACCGCTTCGTGAGGCACGACCACGACAGGTATGAGGCGCACGACCACGACCATTTCCACCGCGGCGGCGGCCACTCAGGATTCCACGGCGACTCTGGCTTCCACGGAGGCCAAGGATCGCACGGCGGCCGGCCAGGACCACAGGGCCGCGCAGGATTCCACGGCGGCGGCAGCGGATTCCATGGCGGCGGCGGATTCCATGGCGGCGGCGGATTCCACGGCGGCGGCGGTCGGAGATGATTTCGACCACGGAAGCAATGACGTTCGCACTCGCCGCGGCGTACGCTCCGGCAAGTCGTGCGGAAGGAGGGCGAGGCGACAGAACTGCGCCTATCCCTCCTTCGCCTTCGTGCAGTTGTTGATTCCGAGGGCCGGGCTAAGGGCTTTGCCCGGGAGCGTGCCGAGGTCCCGGATGCCGTCTCGCTTGGTCCACAAAAACGCATGCGCGTTGAACGCACCGCCGTCGCCTGCGGAGACGTTGGAGAACCCGACGACGTCACCCCACTCGTTGATGGCCATTGGCGTATTCCAGGCGACGCCTCCCAGGTTGCCGATATGGACTACGGCGCCGTTTTCCCAGAGGACTGCGTGAACGGCGCTGAACCTCCCGACGGCCCTGTCGCAGATCCCCGAGATGCCGACCACCTGACTGCGGTCGTTGATGGCGGTGGCGGCTCCCACCGAGTCGTCGAGCATTGAGGGAAGCACTTCGATCTGATCCTTGCCAGGTCCCCAGATGACGGGCCGGAACTGCAGGACCTGTGGGGGAACGCAGGTGGGATCTTGCATCGTGGTTCCCGTCCATCCGACCACCTGGCGGCGGTTGTTCGAGCCGGTGGCGAATCCATTGCTGCCCCCCAACGTCGGAAGCGCGCGGATGGCGCCCCGCTCCCACACTACGCCGCGGCAGGTCTTGCCGGTGCGCGAGGGGAAGAACGCGCTGCAGCTCCACCTCTCGCCTAGGGGGTCCGCCCCGTCGGTCTCGGCGATTCCCGAGATCATGCCACGGTCGTTTTTCACCGGCCGGATGACGCCGCTATTGGGCCCACCGAGCGTGCCGAGATCGATCCTCCGGCCGTCGAGCCACAAGGTCGCGTGCTGGGTGATGTCCCCTGAAAGGGTCGAGGTGCCCGACCCCAGCCCAGGTCATTCAGGCTATTGCCCGAGCTGACCGCTCCGCCAAGCGACGGCAGGTTCGTGACGATGTATGCCGGTCGTCCATCGTCCTCGGACGCGAGCGTTGGACCAGCGGACGAAGAGCCAGCGAGCAGGAAGCGGCAAATCAGGAATCGCGCGTTCACACCTTTCATCGAAGCCTCCCTTTGATCGACGTCCGTCGGTTCGTGAATACGGTACTTGGGGCACGCATCGATTCGCTGTCAGATTCTTTAGACGAGCTTGACCTTCAGAATCCTTCCGCAACTAGAAATGCCGCCGTCATGAGGAACGCGATGGCGCAACTCGCCGCTCGGGGGATGCGGGCCGACGTCGATACGGGCGGTCCGCCGCCCCGTACGCGCCTCTTCGATCTCTCCGTCGGCCTGGTCGAAGACGTTCGTGAACGAGCAACGGTCTGCGATAGTGCCGAGAGCTTCTCGCCCCGGTTCCAGGTCGCGCTCCCCTACCGGGACTTCTTCGTCTGGCATGTCGGCAATGAAGACGTCGTCGGCGACGCGAACCAGGCGCTCTTCATTACCGGCGGAGAGGAATACCGGATGAGCCATCCGGTAAGGGGCGGCTACGCGGAGCTGATCTTCACCCCAGCAGAGTGCATCGTCTCGGAGCTGGCGGACGCGACGAGGGGAGGACTGCGCCCACGCGTCGTTCCGGCGGCGCAGCCGTTGTTTGGACCTGCGCCTGCAGTGCTTTCGGGCGCGTTTTCTCTCCTGGGCAAATGGATCGAAGGTTGACCCCCTCGGCCCGATCGACGCGGCGGCTCCTCGTGCGAACCAAGGCCTATCTCGAGTCGCAGCTCGCGCAGCCCATCCACCTCGCCGACGTGGGGCGCGCGGTAGGCGCCTCGCCTGCCTACCTCACGTACCTGTTTCGTCAGGTCGAAGGCGTACCGCTGCACCGATACCTGACGCAGCTGCGCCTTGTGCGCGCCCTCGTAGAGCTGCCGCACACCGACGATCTCACGGCGCTGGCGCTCGATTCCGGGTTTTCGAGCCACAGTCACTTTTCCGCGAGCTTCCACCGCGCTTTCCGCATGACGCCGACCGAGTTCCGCCGGTTGTCGCGCGGTCGGGTGCGTCCGTCTGTCATCTAGACGCGCGAGGCGTGGCGTGCGAGCGGCTACGCGCGCAGGCGACGACTGCTCGCTGACTGCGAGGGAGAGGTGACGCGGCAAAACGACGCGCAGCTGGCACCGCCACCACGGCCGCCAGCGTGAGCTTGAGCTGTGGCCGCGATGGTGCGGCGGCTCGTCGCGATCGTGCCCGAACGCGAGTGAGGATCGGTGCAATTGCATTCAGTATCTTTTGGAACAAGGTTTTGCAGTCCGTTTGCTGCACCGGTGCTGCAAGGTTTTCTGAGCGTCCGTGACGTTGCTGCGCAACTGAGCGTATCAACCGCGACGCCCTACAAGCTCTGCGCGGCGCGCGAGTTGCCGCACGTACGCGTCCTGGGCGCGATCCGGATCGCGCCGGACGACCTGGCTGCCTTCGTCGAGCGTCTCAGGCGGGCTACTTCAGTAGATTGAAGGGGCTTTTGTGCGCAGCGTACCTCGGCTGGCCTCACTTCGGCGGCTGCCCTATGATCGAGTCATGACGCGCGAGGAAGCCCTGCGACGGCTCTCGGAGCATCGAGCAGAGCTCGAACGCTTCGGGGTGCGATCGCTTGATCTCTTCGGTTCCGTCGCGCGCGGCGACTCGGGTCCGCGCAGCGATGTGGACCTCCTGGTCGAGTTCGACAAGCCGGTGGGACTCTTCCATTTCTTCCGGGTCCAGCGGAGGATGGAAGCCATCCTCGGCCGACCAGTCGATCTGGTCATGAAGGATGCCATCAAGCGCCAGTTGCGGGCGCGGATCCTTGCCGAGTCGGTCAGTGCCAGCCAGGCACTGGCGCCTCCACATCGAGGACATCCTGGCCGGCGGTGGAGCGCGTGCAGCGGTACCGGTGGGCATGGACCTCTCGTTTTTCATCGCGGACGAGAAGACCGTGGATGCCGTCAGCTTCTGCTTCGGCGTGTCGGCGAGCCTGCGCGCCACGTTCCAGAAGACGTGGTCCCCGCCAATCCCGACCTGCCATGGCCGGAGATGCGCGCCATGCGGAACGTCGTGGTCCACGAATATTTTGGCGTCACGCAGGAGACGCTCTGGAAGACAGCACGCGAGGACCTCCCAGCGCTCGTCGAGCGACTGCGTCGCTTGCTGGCCGAGCCCTGAGGTAGCGCGCCCAGGATCGGGCAGGGTTCAGAGATCGCGCCGGGTCTTGTACCGGGATTCGATCGGCGATGATCTCGCGCGCCGGCGCCATCCGAGTTGTGCTGGCCGGGTCGTCTAATCCGTTGAAGCGACCCTCGGCGATGGCCGTTAGATGGTACTGCTCCAGTCGCACCCAACTGCTGCGCCGCCTCGCCACCCTGGTCCAGCCACGGCGCACCACGACCGCATCCGTTGCACGGCGTCTCCGCGCGGGCCTCGTGCTGGCGCAATCAGGTTATCTGCGCAGCTGCCGCTCGAAGCCTGGCGAGTGAGCAGGACCGCTTGGTTCTGACGTTCGTCTGCCTTTCCTTACGCGGCATATCGTCCTAGGGTGCAAGTCCTAGGGCGAGAGTCGGGGGGACGATCGGCCACGAGGGTGAACACGAAAGGCGCGGCCTTACTGCTCTCTTCGCGACCGACATCGCAAAAGTGACGATCGGTCCGGACGAAAACAGGAGGGCCTTCGAGGAGTCGATCCTCGAACTACCGATCCGCGCAAGCAACTCGTGATTTAGCCGGCCCACGCGGCCCCGCAGGAGGACCCGATGAATCGCACGTTAATCAATCACTCAGCGCTGGTGCTCTCCGTTGCGATGGCGACTGCATGGCCGCTGTCGCCCGCACTCGCGGACAAGGGTGGTACGCCTCACGAACGAGGCGTCCATCCGAAGTTCGGGTTGGCCGCGCCTTCGGACGGGCCGTTTCCATCGGACCGTTTCACCATCGAGGACGAGACGCAGAATACCTGCGAACGGGTCAACCTGCCGGGGGAATGCAAGTCGGCCACGGTCGCGAGCGACTGCCTCGAGATCGGGATCCTGAACCAGCTGGACGGCTTCAACATCCGGCCCCGGCTCGCGATCCCGTTCAGCGGCGACATCCGTCTTTCTTCGGTGAACAGCGATAGCATCTATCTCATCAAGCTCGGGAACTCGCTCGTCAATGGCGCGCCGGCGTGCGTGTCTGCTGGGTCCGCTGTCGAGGATGACGACATCGTGCCGGCGCCGGACGCCGAGGCGCGCGTTGGGATCGATCAGGGCGTCTGGGATCCCGACATGCACACCCTCTACGTCGAGGCGGCGAAGGTCCTCGACCAGCATACGCGTTACGCGCTCTTCGTCACGCGCGCAGTTAAGGACGTCGACGGCGAACCGATTGCAACGCCGAAGGCGTTCAGGCAAGCGATCGGCGACGACGCGGATGACGACGGCGCGAAGCCCGACGACCGGGAGCTCGCGTATCGCGCGTCGCTGCGCAAGGCCGTTGCGCTCGCGCCGTTCTTCGGCCTCAAGCGCAACGACATCGCCGTGGCCAGCGTGTTCACGACGATGAGCGTGACCTCGGTGCTGGAGAAGATCCACGCGCAGATCGACGCCGCGCCTGCGCCCGTGCTGAACTTCAGGATCGCCCGGGCAGGGACGAGCGCGGACGGTCCGGGCGACAATCTTGCGGTGTTCAATCTCAGCACGATCACGCAACTCACACACAATCGACAGCTTTCCGTTGACCCGACTGCCCCGTTGAGCCCGAACAGCGGCCCTGGCCGGCTCACGAACCTCAGACTCATCCCCGGCGCGGTCGCGCAGATCGCGTTCGCGACGTATCCATCGCCTTCCTATCTGACGAAGGACCGTGTCCTGCCGTCCGTCGGCACGTACTCGGGAACTCCGGTCGTGCAGAAGTACGATGATGCCGCGATGGTGGTGTTCATTCCGTCGGAGGGTCAGACTCCGTCGGGTCAGCCGCGTCGGAAACCCCGGAGTGGATGGCCGGTGATCATTTTCGGTCACGGCGCGAGTGGCAACATCCTCAACCAGACGCCCACCGTCGGCGCACAATTTGCCGCGTACGGATTTGCAACGGTCGTGTTCAATCTCGGCACTGCGGGTTTTGGACCTAAGTCGTCGCTCACGGTGACGCGCTCGGCCGCGAACGGCGGGGCCATGACCGTGCCGCTTCCGGGGCGCGGCGTTGATGTCAACGGAAATGGCATTTTCGACGGAATGTTGAACGGACTGTCAGGCAACGAGGGTTACTGGCAGGCGCCGCCGGCGAACATCTACTTGCAGGAGAATACGTACCGGCAGACCGTCATCGACGTGATGCAGCTCGTCCACGTGCTCAAAAAAGGCGTGGACATCGAGGGCGACGGGAACTTGGACCTTGACGGGTCGCGCCTGTACTACTGCGGTGTTTCCGCGGGCGCGAATGCCGGGATGATCCTGTTCGCGCTCGAGCCCGACCTGCGTGCCGCGGTCTTCTCTAACGTTGGCGGCTGGGGGCCGGTCTGGAACGTGCCAGCGCTTCGTGGCCCGATCGTGGGCAGGTATCTGGACAGCCACGATCCGAGGCTCCTCAATGCGCCTGACGCACCCGTCACGAGCATCGACGGCGTGCCCGTCGTTGCGCCGTTCTTCAACGAGAACCTGCCCTCGCGAGGAAAAGACGTGCTCGTGAACGACGTCAAGGGCGCAGTTCAGATCCAGCAGAAGTTCGAGCAGTTCGAATGGATCTCGAACGGAGGCCAGCCCGGCGCATTTGCGGTGCATCTGCACCTGAAGCCGCTTGCCGGCGTTCCGGAGAGGCCGTTCCTCATTCAGACGGCCCTCGGAGATCAAACCGTTACGAACGATTCGACGAAAGAGATGGTCGACGCCGGTTTGCTGGCGGATCACGTGACGCTCTACCGGCACGACCTCTTCGCGCTGAACACCACGTACAAGGAGCCGCACGGGTTGCTCATCGCTATCGCTGACCCAACGACGCAGATGGGAAAGGACGTGAACGCCCTCGCGCTCCTTGCCCAGGCGCAAGTGGCGCAATTCTTCTGGTCGGACGGGATGATCATGCCCGATCCGGATGGCGCCGGCGTGCTGTTCGAGGCCCCGGCGAGCTTCATCCCGGAGGGAACGAACTTCATCCACTGAACGTCTTCGACTCGGACGAGGACGCTGCCGAATCCCTGAATGCGCACGCAATGCATTGACCAGGCGGCCTGCACGGGCGGCCTCGATGCTGGCGACGTCGGAGGGCGCGCTTGTCGAGTGTGGCTAGTCGAGTACTGGGTCCACACTTGCCGCCGCTGCAAGCGCCGCGGGGAGCCCCACAGCGAGCGCCACGCCGACGGCGAGCTGCGGCCCTGCCCTCGCTGCGGGATGAAGCTCTGGCCCACCGCCAACGTGCGGCCGATGCGCTTGCACGACCTGCGGCACAGCGTCGCGACGCTGCTCCTACGCGAGCGCGTAGACGCTCACCGCGTGCAGCGCCTGCTGCGGCATCGCGACGTGAAGACGACGACGGGCACGTACGGCCATCTCGTCGTCGAGGACCTGCGCGAGGCGATCAACCTGCTTCCGCCGGCGCCGTTTGCTGCATCCTTGCTGCAAGACCCCGGGCCGACGCCTCACGGCGTGCAGAATTCGACGATCGAGACCTCGGAGATTCATGGATTTGGATTGGAGCGGGAAACCGGATTCGAACCGGCGACCCTCAGCTTGGGAAGCTGATGCTCTACCAACTGAGCTATTCCCGCTCGGGACTTCGGAGGCTAGTCGCCGCTCCTGGTCGCGTCAAGCAACTACTGCACGCTCAGCGTGTACGCCTGTGTCGCGCTTGCGTCCTTGTTCCGGGGGCTCGACACTTCGACGGCGTAGTCGCCCTCTTTGAGCGGAACCGCGATCAGCTTCTCCTCTCCTTCGCCCCGCTTGGCATCGGAAGAGCCGATCACCTCCGGAGGCCGCTCGCCCCGCAGCTCGTACAGCCTCAGCTGCAGGTCCACGCCCCGCACCGCCGTCACCACGATGTTCACCGGCGCATGCCCCGCGCCCACGTGGAACCGAAAGACGTCCACGTCCTTGCGCGGCCAGATCCAGCCCTTCACAAGGATGGGAAGAGCGAGGACCGGCGCTGTCGCGACCTCGTCGTTGGGCTCGTGCTCAGTCGAGCCATCGTCGGGAAAGAGCTGGACCGCGAGCCGATACGGCGTCTGTCTATCCTCGCCATCGCGCACCCACTTTCCTTCGAACTGCCGCGCCGCGGCCTGCACCAGCACGTAGCTGTCGCCCGCGGGAACCCCCACCGCCGGCAGCACTTCCGGTTCCCGCGGACCACCTTCGTTCACCCGCGCAAGCAGGCGCGGCTTTTCCGCGCCGGCATCCGCGAACACGGCCAGCTCGAGGTCGGCGCGATCCGCTCCGCTCAGCTCGGCGTGCAGGATGGCGGGCGCATCGGAGTGGATCCGGTACCAATCCTGATCGCCAACGGGAGCGATGAAGCCGGTGGCGGTATCGCGCAACGGCGTCGCGTGCTGCGGATCATCGTTGGGCTCGATCTCCAGATCCGGCGCCCCGGCCTCGAGCGTCGCGGTGATCGTGTAAGGAGTTAGCGGCGCCCCGCGGCGGGAGTGGCCCTTGAGCACGAGGTAATAGCCACCGCCCGCCGGGACTGTGGCCGGAAGTCCACCGTCCATGACTCCACCGTCCGCCTCATCGGCGAGCCCACCGTCCAAGACCGCCCGATCCACGGGCCCACCGTCGGGCAAGTCGGCGAGGTGGACCGACAAATCGCGCACCAGCAGCTCATCGGCGCCGCGGAACGTCGCGAGCAGGGACGCGTCGGCGAGCGCGCGAACCTCCAACTCGGGCCGCACTCCCGCCACGGCGGTCACCTCGATGCGCAGCGCCTCCATCGCCGACGGCTTCAGCTCCAACCGGTACCAGTCCTCGTCGTCGGCGAAAAGATATGTGCCGCGCATCGGCTTTCCGGGCTGCAGCGGCGTGGCATCGACGGCGCGATCGTTGGGCTCCAGCTCCTCATCCGGCTGGGGTTCCGCGCCCAGCACGGTCAGCTCGTAGTCCTGGGGCCCCGCGCCCGACACCTTGAGAAAGCACGCTTCCAGGCAGGCCAGTGCGGGAACGACGCCTGGGTCGTCGCCGCCAGCGTGCACCCGCAGCAGCCGGTTGCGGTCGCGATCGTATGCCTCTAGCGACGCGTCGCGGACGAGCTTCAGCTCGATGCGCAGCGCAAGGGTCTTTCCGCCGGCGACACCGACACGGTACCAGTCGTCATCGCGCGGCGCCTGGAGCGAGCCGGTCACCACCGCGCGTGCCGGAATCTGCTGCGCGCGCTGGAAGTCGTTCGGCTCCTGCTCGCGAATTCTCTCCGGAGGGGCGGGCGGAGCCGGCGATGCCGGCGGCGCCGGAGCGGCCCCCTTCTCGCGGCACGCGCAAAGCAGCGCCGCGACGAGCAAGGCTCTCCGCATCTACTTGCGCGCGGCCTTGGTACCCGGATTCAGCTTGAGGGCGAACTCCCGGTAGAACCCGACGATCCCCTTGATCAGGTCTTCGGCGGAGTCGCCCTCCTCCGCGAAGTCCGCTGACTCGAGCCAGATGCCGCCGCAGCTTTCGCAGGTCTCGTAGACGAGCGGGTTGCGCTTGTGCTGGCTTTCCACGGCCAGCAGCGCGACGTTGTCGACCGGACACTCGCCGGCGTCCTCCTCCGGATTGGCGCGCCCGCCCATCGCCTCCAGGGTTGGCAGACCGTTGTGAAGGAGGATCCGGTTCAGATCCGCGACGTCGAGCCAGAGACCTCCGCACTCGGCGCAACGGAAGAGGAGACGGTCCTCACCGTCGGTGAGCTCGGTCATCTCCGTATCGTCGCGCGGGCAATCCATGGCTTCGTCGGGCTCCGTTGGCAGGTGAGGACTCAAAGCCTAGCCCACCGGCTTTCCCGAGAGCAACGGCCGTTTACGCAAAGGCGCCTTTCACGCGACGGATGTCCGCGCCGAGCGCGGCGAGTTTCTTCTCCAGCGACTCGTACCCCCGGTCCAGGTGGTAGACCCGATGCACGGTCGTCTTGCCCTCCGCCCGCAGACCGGCCAGAACGAGCGAGGCGCTGGCCCGCAGGTCGGTCGCCATCACCGGCGCGCTGGACAGGCGGGAGACGCCCCGGACCACCGCGGTATGGCCGTCGATGGCGATGTCCGCCCCCATGCGCACGAGCTCCTGGACGTGCATGAAGCGGTTCTCGAAGACCGTTTCCACGACCCGCGAGGCCCCCCGCGCGACGGTCAGGCAGGCCATGAGCTGCGCCTGCAGATCGGTGGGAAAGCCGGGAAACGGGGCCGTGATGAAGTCCACGGCACCCGGCCGCTCGGGCGCGACGATGCGAAGGCCGCCGCGCTCGGCCGAGATGCGCGCCCCAGCCTCCCTCAGCTTCGCCAGCGCTCCATCGAGGTCCTCGGGACGGGCGCCACGCACGATCACGTCGCCGCCGGTGATCATCGCCGCAGCGAGCAGCGTTCCGGCCTCGATCCGGTCGGGGATGACCTGGACGTCCATGGGACGCAGGCTGGCAACGCCCTCGATGGTGATCACGCTGCTGCCCGCGCCCTGGATGTGCGCTCCCATCGCGTTCAGTGCATCCGCCAGTGCCGCCACTTCCGGCTCGCGCGCGCAATTCTCCAGGACCGTGCGGCCCTCCGCGAGCGCGGCCGCCATCATCAGATTTTCCGTCCCGGTCACGGTGGGAAGATCGAAGAGCATGGTCGCTCCACGCAGCCTCGCCGCCTGCGCCTCCACGTAGCCGTGCGCCAGGGAGATCTTCGCGCCGAGCAGCTGCAATCCTTTCAGGTGCTGATCGATCGGACGCGCGCCGATGGCGCACCCTCCCGGCAGGGAGACCCGGGCGCGTCCGAATCGCGCCACCAGCGGTCCGAGCACGAGCACGCTGGCGCGCATCGTCTTCACCATCTCGTATGGGGCCTCCGGATTCGCGACGCGGTCCGCCTCGACGTACACGGTGGAGCCGTCGCGCTCGACGCGCGCGCCCATGTGCCCGAGCAGCTTTCCCAGCGTGCGGATGTCCGCGAGATCCGGGACACCACGGAAGATCGATCGACCCGGTGAGAGCAGCGCGGCCGCGATCTGCGGAAGCGTCGCGTTCTTGGACCCGGAGACCTGGACTTCGCCGGACAGCGGCCTCCCCCCGGTGATCTCGATCGCGTCCATCAGGTCCCTCTTCCTGCCACGTGCCGATCGAGCCCCGCAAGATCGCGCTCGATCCGCACCTGCATCAGCCCCGCATCACGCAGAAGGTGTGCGACCATCTCACCCTGCGAAGGGTCGATCTCGGTGACGAACAATCCTCCGGATGCAAGCCACTCACCGACGCCCGCCACGATCCTGCGGATCACGGCGAGGCCGTCCTCTCCCGCGAACAACGCGAGGTGCGGCTCGTGCTGGACGACATCCGGAGCAAGTCTTGCCACACCAGTGGTTGGCACGTACGGCGGATTCGCCGCGACCGCATCGTAACGGACCTTTTCCGGCAAGGCCGCGTACAGATCGCCCGTGACCACCCGGACGCGCCCAGGCGCGTGCTTCGCCGCGTTCGCCCGCGCCACGGCGGCCGCGTCGGCCGACAGCTCCACCAGATCGACGCGCGCCCTGGGCCGCTCGGCGGCGACGGAGATTCCCACCGCGCCTGACCCCGCGCAGAGGTCGAGAACTCGTGCTTCAGCGTCTCTTGCCAGGTGCTCGGTCACCATGCGCACCAGCAGCTCGGTCTCGGGCCGCGGGATGAAGACTCCTGCGCTGACGGCAAAGGGCCTTCCGTAGAACTCCTTCGTCCCCAGGATGTACGCCACCGGCTCGCGCTCGCCGCGCCGCTTGATCAGGGACTTGAAGCGGGCCAGCTCCTCGGCGGCGAGCGGCTTGTCGGCGTCGATGTAGAGACGGACGCGATCGCAGCGCAGCGCATCGGCGAGCAGCAACTCCGCGTCCAGGCGCGGGTTCTCCGCCCCCTTCCTCCCCAGCCACTCCCGTGCCCACTGCAAGAGCGAGCGCACCGTCCACGTCTC
>Ga0209689_1002288_pt1 | contig 14303 bp, 10 predicted proteins | sample GraSoiAngelo_149_FD_187119 | JGI IMG/M metagenome (GOLD analysis project Ga0209689, IMG submission 187119) | Grasslands soil microbial communities from the Angelo Coastal Reserve, California, USA - 14_1009_09_30cm (SPAdes) (version 2) | ecosystem: Environmental > Terrestrial > Soil > Grasslands ...
TTTACTTTTGCCAGGCACAATGAAAAGCGGCAGAGCGCTGCCGCACTCCAAAACGTGGCGGTCATTGCTGGCTCACATTACTCGCTTGCATCTCGGAGTGCGCTGGTGTTCCGGCGCTTTGGGCAATTGCGGTCAGATATTTTTGGACGTATGTCGAATTTCGCCAATGCGGCGATTGTCTTTTCCATCGGCAAGCCGACTACGTTTGTGAATGAGCCCTCAATTTTCGCGATGATCTCTGCGCCACTTCCCTGCGCCGCGTAAGCGCCGGCTTTGTCGAGCGGATCTACTTTCACAAGGTAATTTTTGATCGTTGCGGCGTTAAGCCGTCGAAAACGCACACGCGAAATGTCATGAAGAACCGTCGATCTTCCCGATGTCTGGTGATAAATCAAAACGGCCGAGCAAACTTCGTGGATTCGTCCACTCAGCCGCCGGAGTATCTGCGCGGCTTCATTCAGACTCGCCGGTTTACCGATAATCTCCTGATCTAGCGCGACGAGCGTGTCGGCTGCAAGCACGACGGCGTCAGGACGCGTTTGTGCAATGGACATTCCCTTGCGAATGGCGTTCCAAACGGTCAGCTCGCGCAATGTAACAGCGATATCGAATTTTTCCGCCACGCCCGGGGGGAGAATTTCGAATTCAAATCCGGCTTCGGATAACAAGGCAGCTCGCCTTGGTGAACTGGATGCCAGCATAAGTGACGGCATGGCTACGAATTCAACTCACAATGTCATTCTGAGCGAAGCGAAGAATCTCGGTCAATTCTGTGAGATAAAACGGCCAGAGATGTTTCGCTTCGCTCAACATGACAGCGGCATTTACCTGAAACCACAACCTCGCCTGACCGAACAAAATGTTCGACTATGGATTCGGTGACACTGACGGAGCCGCGTTTTTGTTGAAGATATCCGGTAGCTTTGTTTCCTTGAAATCAGCAGGCACGGTAAACTGTTTATCGGCAATGGAGTCGAGGCTTACGCCGGTGACGGTGCTGGTAATGTCGGTAGGATGATCAGGAGCGCTGGTCCCATGTGCGTCTGCCTGATTTCCCTTGCCAACGATCATGCGCATTCGAATCGGCAGACCGGGGAAATCGCGAAAATCTGGCATTTTCGTGTTGGCTGCATCCCAGAACTCAGATTTGATCAATTGGAGTTGCGCCAGCACGGCAGCGCCATTGGGATAGTTCGGCGCAATCCAGTACGTCGCCTTAAAATCGGGTCCGTCGTACGTGTATTGCTCCGTATCGTAACCGTTAATCATTTCCCGCTTGCCGGTGGGTGTAAGTCTTGGCGTTTCAGAGCCGGGACGTTTGGTGCTGAATTTATTTAACATGTCCGCGATAGCTCTCATTTTATCCGGCGAAATGCGGACGATAGTCTTCTGGTCATTCAACAGGTTGATCAGCTCGCCGGTTCCTCCATCGAAAATTATAGTGATTTGCGGAGAAGCATCGATTCGTGCTTTGTCGCCTTTGACCTTGATGGTCATGTTCGTGGCGGCGGCTACTTCACTGGGCGTTCCTTCTGCCTTTTGATCATGGGCCGGTGGTTGTACCGTTGTTGAATAGACGATCGTAAGGTCTGCGCGGGTCTGAAGGATGGCAAAAGCAGTTAAAACCAGCGAACAGAATACAGTCTTCATTATCTGAGGTGACTAGATCGGAGCACTCGATCAATCTGGCTGCTTGAGCCGCGGATTACACAGGCTTCCGCGTTTTTAGCATCTTGATCGCGTCGCGTAACTCGGCGGCACGCTCGTAGAGTTCCTTTGCAATCGCACTTTCCATCTCGCGTTGCATGACCTCTAATTTCGAAAGCGGGCGTTTCACCTTCACTTCTTCAAGCCATTCGTCGAGAAACGCGATCTCCGAGCTCTTCGAGACCAACTCTGGAAAATTTGACTGTTGCAGGAAATCGACAATTGCCTCGCGACCGCGCTCAATTTCGGCGATTGTCTCGGCAAACTTTTGCTGGCCGAGAAGAATGGATGCCTTGGCGCGTGTGTTCATCATGAGCACGTATGGACGAAATTGCTGGAGCGCCCAGGAAAAGTCCTCGCGATCCGTGTGCTCAGCCACGAAAGTAAAAAGATCGAGATTACGTTGCGTATCGCGCACTACACCGTCGAAATCGTTAATCTGAAACAAGCTCAGATAACGATGATAGTACTGGATGCCCTCCTGTTGGAGCTCGGCACATTCCTCAGGTGTGAGCTCGTAGGTCTCGCCTTTCGCCCCGGCGCGGGCCGCCTTTTTTTGATGATATTGTAAAAGCGACTCGCAATTGTGTGGATGCTGGCCATCTGGCCGGCCGCTCATTTCCATTTGTAAGACACCGAGATCGACTCGCAGTTGCAATTTCTCGCGGCCATCAAGGCCGGTGACCTTGCGCACTTTGATGCTGCCACTCTCATGCGGCCAATCTTTCAAGATCGTATTGAGATCCAGACTCATGTAGCGAAACATCGAACACTTCGCCTTCTCTTGTCAATAATTCGTAGCGGTCGCCGGAGCAGCGCCAACTTTTCACTAGTCACGATTCACTCCTCACTTAATTTTGGCTCGTGGAAGACGCAATTGACTCGTTCATTCGTTTCCTCGCAGTCGAGCGCGGTCTTTCTGAGAATTATCAGCTCTCGACTCAAAGATCGCTGAGCGAGTTCGCGCGATGGTGCACAGCCAGCAAGAAAATCGATCATCCCCGTGCTGTCACTCTGCCAGTCCTCAGCGAATATCTTGCCACGCGAAAACGCGCTGGCCTTTCCGCGTCGTCGATCAAGCTGATTGTAGTTGCGTTGAAGATTTTTTTCCGATTTTTGGCTGGCAAAGGAACAATTGAACGCGATCCGGCCGAAGCCCTGGCGCTCCCGCGGATCGAGCGTTATCTGCCTGAAACTCTAAACGAGTTACAAGTGGAGCAATTCCTGGAGAGCATCGACACGAAAGCAGTTCACGGCCTGCGAGATCGCGCGATGATCGAGTTGCTTTACGCAAGCGGTCTGCGCATTTCGGAATTGGCAAACACACGGCTGGAGAATTTCAATTTTGAAGAGCGCGTTGTGCGCGTGACTGGCAAAGGAAACAAGACCCGCCTGGTTCCGGTAGGTCGAAAAGCGTGCGAAGCGCTGGCAGCCTATCTCTCTACGGAGCGACCTAAATTTGTGAAACGACGTAGCGGCAGCGAAATCTTTCTCTCCGAGCGAGGCAGCAAGTTAACCACAGCGCGCATCTGGCAGATCGTAAAAAAACACGCAGAGCGCGCCGGACTCGAAAAGAACATTTACCCTCACCTTCTCCGGCATAGCTTCGCGACCCACCTGCTTGGCAATGGCGCCGATTTGCGGATCATTCAGGAAATGCTCGGCCACGCCGATATTTCGACGACGCAGGTGTACACGCACGTCGATCAACAACGGCTTAAAGCTGTGCATCGGCAATTTCACCCACGGGCATAGCGAGCGCGATGCCAGTTTCTGGATGCTAGATGCTCGATCACTTTGTGTTTGATCCAGTATCAAGCATCGAGTATCCAGCATCCGCCTTTGGGACGCGGTCGTGCTTATGAAACGAATTCTTCTTCTACTCATCGCGTTCGCTGCCGTCGCTTTTGCTGGCTGGTACTACTGGAATTTTTTCCAACGAATTTCGAGCGCTCCAGTCAGCACGCTCTTGCCGCGGGAAACAATTTTCCTGGTTTACATGCCGGACTTCAACCGGACGCGCGATGAATGGTATCGCAGCGATATTTATCAGCTCTATCGCGAAGCTGCAGTGCAGGATTTTTTGCGTCCCGGACTTGCGGGACTGGGCAAGCTTCCGAAAACGCCTACGGCGGCTCAAACGCTCCGGGAAATCGAACAGCTCGATCCAAAGCACGCCTTCTTCGCCTTAAGCTCTGTAAGTCACAACAGCCCAAGATTTGTTAGTGGCTTTCGTTTTCGCGGAAGCCAGCAAGAGGCTGAGGCAATCATTAACAGGTGGCGCTCGACATTTTTGGCACAAAATCCGGGCGCAAAGCACGAAAAACTGCAATACCAGCAACATGAAATCGAGCTGGTGACGGCGGCTCCGTTTACTCTGGCGACGACATATGACGGCCCTTGGTTCTTTGCGGCAACAGACGTCACAGAATTAAAAGCGTTGCTCGATCGTGCCGATCACCGCGCAAAAAATCCAGAAGCGACACTCGAGAAAGACGCAGCTTACCGAGTGGCGATCGCCCACCGGCCCTCGAACTATGCAGTATTCTTTTACCTGCAGCCAAAAGCGTTTTCTGAGCGGCTTGCGGCTTTGCGCGCCGCTGTTCGATCCAGCCCGGCTCCCGGCGAGTCCACGATGCTCCAGAAAATGCGCTGCATCGCGGGTTCGATGCGGTTCGACGACGGCAAAATACACGACGTGCTTTTTCTCGGGATGCCGAAGCTGGAGCGTTCAGCCACCCTTACCCGGTCGTCGTTATCGCTGGGAACAAAAGAAACCTTTTTTTATCTATCGATGCTTCTGAACGTCGGAGAGAAAATCGACACCCTCAACCAAGTGGCGGCCTTTGGCGCTAATAAGGTTTTGCAAAGCCTCGCGGACAGCGGCATCACGGCTGATGATTGGAAGGCTGCGTTTGGCACCGAGCTGGGGTCGTTAGCGGATTGGCCGTCGAGTGCACATTGGCCATCCTTGCTGCTGACCCTGCCGGTCACGAATGCAGCCAAGGCAGAGACGATCGTAGACGCGCTCATACGGGGCGATGAAGGTGCCACTTGGACGCGGACCGAGAAGGACGGAATCCGCTACTTTTCCAAACAGTCAGCTTCGAGTCTGGTGGCGATCACTCCGACCGTCGGTCTCTCCAAGCGGATTCTTCTAGCCGGGCTTAACCCTGTTTCAGTGGAAGAGGCAATGAAACGCAGCGCGACCAGTTCGGCAGAACTTGCAGATTCCAAAACTTATAAGGCTGCGGAGCAATTGGTGCCGACTCCCACAAATCTTTTCGCCTACATCGATACCGCACTTCTTTATTCCCGGCTCGATGCCTCGCTGCGTCCAATGTTGCTAATGGCTACGGCCTTCATTCCATCGGTGGCTAGTTCCATTGACCCGACCAAGCTGCCTTCGCCGGAGATCATTACCAAGCACTTGAGCCCAATCGTCTCATCCCAAAGATACGATCACGACGGCTACGTAGCCGAGTCAATCGGACCAATCACGCTGGATCAATCGGCCATGGGCGTAGCTATCCTCAGCGGTCTTGGCGCGGCAACACGCCAGAAAATCGGCGCTGGGGTGCCTGCCTGGAGCGCTTCTCCGACAGTTACGCCACAGATAACGTCAAGTCCGTCGCCCACGCCATAACGCCTTTGGATTGTGGTGCCAAGGCGCAACGCCGGCGCCCCCTCGTAAATACAGCCGAGACGCTTGCCGCTACAGCGCGCCGGGACTTCGGTGCGTCATTTCGACACCTTTTTCGGCTTTTCAGCGACGAGGCGCAGAAAACTGCTGCAGTTTTCTAAAAACCTGCTATGATTTTGGCCCTTATGGCTATTCTAAAGAAAAACGCATTCTCCCGTCGTGTTCCTGACCTGGTAACTGAGGAGCTGGTTGCTGTCCTCTCCCGGCGCTCTTCCTTTGAGTTTAAGCAGCTTTTCGACATCGTGCACGAGAATCTGCGAGCCCGAAACGCTGCAAGCGGCGGCGAAGAAATGCTGCGCCTGCGAGCTTACGAGAAATTGCAGAATCTTGTCGCGCGGGGCGCGGTCAAAAAGAACGGCAAGAAATACAAGGGCTTGCCGTCGGCTTTGGCCAGTGCGATTGCCCAACAGAATGGTCATCTCGCCGGTGTAAGATAAGCCGGCCTCTCGCAACAAATTAGCTTCAGGCCAGGTTCCAGGATGCTGCGCGAATACTTGCCGGTTCTCCTGCAAATCGTCGTCGCGCTCCTGTTTGCCGTTTCCGCCTTACTGGTCAGCGTCTTGGTTGGCAAAAGCGGAAAACGCACCCCAGCCAAAGATATGGCCTACGAATGCGGGATGATTCCACAGGGGGGCCGCCTGCCGCGTTTCAGCGTAAAGTTTTATCTCGTCGCGATGCTATTCATATTGTTCGACTTGGAGATCGTGTTCATGTATCCGTGGGCCGTGGTGTATCGGGATGCGATCAAACAAAGCTCGATCATCTTCTGGAGCATGCTCGGCTTTATCACCCTCTTGATGGTGGGCTACGTTTACGCTCTAAAAAAGGGCGCACTGGACTTCAAAAAGTAATCAGCTGCCTCTGACTTTCACTGCGGCTCCCCGGCTTCTTCCGCTCACGTTGCTGTTGAGCGCGTTCCTTTGGGTGTTTACCACAACGGGCGGAAGGCAGATTTTTGTTCAGGAGGTGCTGGGCGGCGCCTACGATTCACAGGCGGAACATTTTTTGCGCGGTGATGTCGATGTCGACGTTGAGGCGATCGGGCATGAGGCGATGATCGTTAACGGTAAAGTGCGAATGTACTTTGGGCCGTTTCCGGCGTTCCTCAGAATTCCCCTGAATCTCGTTTACCCGGCGGGGCACGGAAAATGGTCTCGCGTTTCAGGGTTTTGCGCTGGAGTTGTCGCGTTGTTTGCCTTCGCAGGCCTGATAGGCAATGCCTTGCGTTCGTCTCCGCTTTCATCGCGCTCCCGTGAGTGGCTGGGTAACGCGTGTGTGCTCGGGTTTGGGCTCGGGTCCCCGTTGCTCTTGCTGCTTGGCAATCTTTCCATCTACAATGAAGCCATAATTTGGGGATTCTCTCTGTCACTCGCCGCACTTTTTTTTGCCTTTCGCTCGCGACAGGCCGAGGGTCATGCACTGACGCGCGCACTGCTGGGATTCTCCGTCTGTGCAGGTGGTGCTTTGCTCTCGCGAGCCACCTTTGGCGCGCCTTTCATCCTGCTTACACCAATTCTCGTTTGGGGGCTGCGGCGGCAGAATCGGATAACTAATTTGATAGCGCTACTCCTTCCGATTGGCGCCGCACTCATTTTCTATATGTGGCTGAGCTACGCAAGATTTGGCAGCGTAACCGGAGTAAGCTTTGATTACTACATCAACCCGGTGCATCGCGAGTTCGCCCACAAATATGGCGTGCTCAGTCCGCGTCGGATCCCGGCCAGCCTGACAGACTACCTCAGCCTGCGGTTCCCAACTCTTCAGCGTGAAGCGCCTTTTCTTCGGGCAGATCGCCACTCCTGTGATTATCCCTCTCTCTATTCCAATGACTTCAGCGAAGTTTATCTGCCTCTGCCATGGTCTTCCGGCTGGCTTGTTTTTGGTGCGGTCATGGGAATTTTATGTCTGGTTCGACGCAACGGCGCCGACACGTTTGAGCGAGCAGCGGCGATGGCTCTGTTCGCACAGTGTCTTTGTGTTTTATCATTTTTTGCACTCGCCCAACGTTACGCTGCTGATCTATGTCCGTTCCTGATCTTCTGTCTCATCGTTTTTCTCAGTTCAGGCGGAGTGGCGTTGCTCCGGCTGCGTCACGTAACGATTGCGCTCATTGCCTTCGGAGTCACCGTAAACTCGCTCGTGACCGTTTCCTGGCTAGTCGATGCGGACCAAAACGTGCCACCGCAGACGAGAGCTGCCTGGGAGAAATTCCTGGGCCGACATTCAAATGACAGTGAGAAGCCATGATAGTTCTCAGAAGCGGTAATACCATTCCGCAACTTTGGATTGCACTTGCTGTGTCGGTATTTGCGGCCGTCGCGTTTTATTTCTCGACTAATGCGATACTGCACGATCTGGATTACACAGCTGATATTGCGTCCGCTTTGCTTCGTGGCGACTTGGGCCTCCGGGAAAAGCCGCCTGAGTGGCTTAACGAAATGATCCCGCATGGCGACAGATACTATTCGGCCTTCCCGCTGGGAGCCGTGCTTAGCATGATTCCCATAGCGCTGCTGCAAAAGGCGCGCTTGATCCACAATTTTCCAGCACACGTTTTGGCATCGTTGATTGCCGGTTGCTGTGTTTACTTCTTTTTTCAACTCGCAAAGGCATTTGGAGCGAACTATTCCAGCCTCGAACCGAGTTCGTTCGGTCGACGGATTTTGTTGGCGTTGTTTCCCGTTTTCGGAACGTGGACGTGGTGCAACCTCGGTTTCGGCGGCGCCTGGCAGATCGCGCTGGGCCTCGCGTTGCTTGGGCAAACTGCCGCACTTTATTTCACCCTCGTGCGACCTTCTCCTTTGGTCGCGGGAACGTTCTTCGCGCTGGCTTATGGAAATCGCACCGAGTTGCTTATAACCGCGCCGCTGTATCTTTATTTTTTCTGGCAACGCTCGGATCGAACCTCAGCGCTTTGGTCCCGTAGCATGATCAAACAGGAGCTCGGGAAAAACGGACGCATGGCCATCCGCTTTCTAAGTGTCCCAGTATGCCTCGCCATTCTTACAGCAGCCTATAACTTTGCGCGATTTCATTCCATTTTCGATTTTGGCTACACTCACATTCCCGAAGTGCACGAAGAACCGTGGTACGAGCACGGTCTTTTTTCGATCCAAGCTGTTCCCTGGAACATCTACACGATGCTATTTCAGGGATTTGCAAGTCTTTCCTACTTTCCATACATCGAGCCAAACGGGTTTGGCTGCTCAATATTCCTTGCCAGCCCCTTTCTGTGTCTCCTTTTTCGCGAGGGCGGAAAATACAAGATCGCTGCATGGGTGGCGATCGCCGTTTTGACGCTCGTCCTTTGGTGTCACGGAAATCCCGGAAGTTGGCAGTTTTCGTACCGCTATGCCATGATTCTGCTTCCCTGGATGTTTCTGCTACTGACAGGCAATGGCCCGCCGAGATTAACTATGATTGAAATATCGCTTTTCACCGTCTCCGTTGCGATTAATGCACTGGCCATGTGGCTATTCCTCTGGACCGACCAGATCCAAGGGGAATAACGCTGTAGATCATGATCGCACCCGCCCGTTTCGCCTGCGCAGTCGACAATTGCGGAGTGTTTGACGGGAGAAATCATGCGTTTACGGTTTGCGCCTGCGCCCGCCGCGCCGAGAGGTCGTGCGAATACGGGGGCTGAAACTAGAACACCGATGATTTGGGTATGCTGGCTTTAATATATTTGGGATTGGCCTTTGCTGTAGGAGATTTCCTTTGCCGGCGCTTTTACCGGTTCGCGTCCGTCGCGCACCGGTGTGCAGCAGCCATACTCTCAGGGCTCCTAATCAGCTCGTGGTTTACGTATCTGGCCGGACTGCTCTTCACTCGCGCACGGCAGCCGCTCCTCTGGGGTAATCTCTTGTTCGGCATCGCAGCGATCGCCGTGCTGTCGTGGAACAGATGGAAACACAAAGTCATAAAGCGCGCTCAGGACGACAGTCCCAACACTTTCGTCCCTGGCAGATACCTGCCGCGGCCCACGGGATCGAGCGTAACTGACTGGTTACTAATCGCCGGATACGTAGTTCTCGTATCCTGGATGATGTTTGCTTCCTTTAATTCCAGCGATGGCATCCTGCGGATCGCTAACCAAGAGTACAGCGATTTCGGGCCGAACACTGCGATCATGCAGAGCTTCGCCGTGGGGCATAACTTCCCCACGGAGTATCCGCACTTCTCAGGAGACCGCATCCGTTACCACTTCCTTTTCTACTTTCAGGCGGGCAATCTTGAGTTTCTCGGGCTCAGTCCGGTGTGGAGTCTTAACCTGCTCAGCATGGTCACTCTAGTGGCGATGCTAACCCTGGCGATGACGCTAGGCGAGGTGGTTTTCAATTCCCGAGCAGTAGGGCGCCTTGGATCGCTTCTTTTTTTCTTTTTTGGCTCCCTCTCGTACGTTCCCTACCTTCAGAGACAACCTTCAGTTCGCGCCGCGATTCAAGCCATCAGGCAACAGCGCGATTTTCTTCCGAGCATCTTCCCGTATCGCGGGGACGCGTGGGGTACTTGGTCGCAGGTCACTTATCTCAACCAGCGGCATGTCGCCAGCGCCATAGGAATACTGCTGCTCGTTCTGATTTTTTTGGTCATCCGCTATCGCATGCGACCGAAGCGAGCTAAAGCGCCGCCTTCGATTCATTCGATTGCAGCGCAGCGAAATCCGTCTCCCGAAATCGCACCGCATACCTCTTCCGAGGATGCCCCTCGACCCGAAAACATTTTAGAACCAGGTAGTCACATTACTCCGGCTTCGGGCGCAACAGAACCGAAATGGGCTAACATCCTGCCTCCTGAGCCAGTTGCGGCGCAGCCAAACCTCTGTCCGGAAATCAGAGCGGATACCTGTTCCGAAAATGCCACTCAGCCGGAAACTTCCCCAGAATCATCAAAAGAGGAGATACCTTCAGTCTCGGATAGCGGGGGTGCTTCGGACAGCGAAGCGGCTACAGAAGGAGCAACGGAACCGAAGCACGAGGTTGTCGCTCCGATGGAGCGCTTTCGCGATACTTTGCCAGGCTTCATTTTTTCGGGCGTCCTGCTTGGGCTGCTGCCGATGTGGAACAGTGCCGTCTTTATCGGCGCAGCCGCCGTGTTAGGAGTATGGTTCATCCTGTTCCCGCTGCGGTTGCAGATGCTGGCAATGGCGGTCACCACAGGCCTGATCGCGCTGTCCCAGATGCTGTATCTGACTGGTGGGAGTGGACGGACACCCATGCCGCGCCTTTTTCATTGGGGCTATACCATTGACCAGCCCACGGCAGCGAACGTAGTGAAGTATCTTGGGTTCACCTTTGGCTTTAAGTGGCTGTTAATCGCCCTGGCGCTGGTTTTCGCGAACAGCCTGCAAAGGCGCCTGTTCCTTGCAGTTTCAAGTCTCGTTGCAGTTGCCTTTTGTTTCCAGTTCACGATTGAGGTGTTGGCTAACCAGAAGTTTATACACACCTGGGTAATTATCGCGAATCTCTTCGTCGCCTTCGCCCTCTGGCGGCTGTGGCGTTTCTCACTGCTACGGACTACAGTGCCGGGGAAACTCATTGCGAGCGTTCTCTTTCTGCTAGTCATTCCCGGCGGTGTCATTGATTTCTTTCCGATTCATAACACCGGCTGGAGTGAAGTACAGTATCGGAATGATCCGTTGATCGAATGGCTTAAGAGGAACACGACACCGCGAGACATCTTCCTGACAGATCGATTCGTTACGCATCCGATACTTATGGCTGGACGCCGCGTCTTTTATGGCTGGCCTTACTTTGCGTGGTCAGCCGGTTATAACGCAAGTAACCGTGACCGGGTTTATACAGAGTTGTTCGAGAGCAAGGACCCTTGGAAAGTGTATCATCTCCTGAAAGAGAATGGCATTGAGTACGTGGCATACGACAATGCTGTTCGGCAGGCGCAGTTCATTAAGCGACCGAATCAAGAGCTATATGCTACTTATTTTCCGAAGGTTTACGACGCGCCCAATTACAACGGGATGGTCATTTACAAGGTGCCCGATAAACCGCCTCCTAAGCTCAGTAATCTCCCTGAGAGCGTCAGCAACATGTTTGAAGGCGGCAAGGGAACAGGCAAAGGAGAATTTGATTCCCCGTCGGGAATCGCTGTCGATAGCAAGGGGAATGTTCTGGTTGCCGACACTGGTAATGGACGTGTCGAGAAGTTTTCCCCGACTAGCACTTTCATCAGCACCATAGGAATGAAAGGAGCCGGCAATGGACAACTCGGAGCACCAAACGGGATCGCCGTTGATCGCAACGGCAATGTGTACATAGCGGACGCTGGCAATCACCGTGTGCAAAAGCTGGCCTCTAACGGCGGACTCATTGCGGAGTGGAAAGGCCCGGAACCGGGATTTTATGGACCGCGCCGGATCGCTATTGGCCCCGATGACTCCATCTACGTCGTCGATCAGGGCCACACGCGAATTGTTAAGTTCAACCCCGAGGGACAGGTGCTGACGGCCTGGGGCACCAAAGGCAATGGCGACGCTCAGTTCGACGACCCCACTTCGGTGGCGGTCGATCCTACCACCAATAAAGTTTATGTCGCCGACCCACGTAATAAACGTATCCAGGTATTCGATGCTAACGGGAAGTTTCTAACTAAATGGGAAATGCCCGAGTGGGGGCGGCCGGCAGGCTTTGAAGACTTGGTGATCGATGCGAAGGCGGGTCGATTGTACGCATCCAGCGCCAACATAAATGCAGTGTTCATTTTCGATTTGAATGGCAATAGGATTGGAAGTTTGACGCCGAAGCCACCGGATCAGCTTGAAGGGCCATCAGCATTGGCTTTAAGCGACCGGAAGCTTTATGTCGCGAACATGTTTGGCAACCGCGTAAGCGTGATTGACTTATAACTAATTGCCAGCTTCCGTATCCGGCGACAGGTTGTTGTTCGCGTCGATTTGATTCCACAGAAGAGATATTCATCTGGTGAACTTATCTGACGCGAGATCGCGACTTCTTAGACCGAGGACCCTGTTGCTCGGCTTGTCATTCATTGGGATCTTGATTTGCGCATGGGCTGGCGTGGCGCACTACCGGAAAGCCGCTTGGGGAGACCCGTGGCATCCGATCGGGTGGCTGCTTGGCATGTTTTTCTTGGTGCTCGCCTTCTCACCAAGCCCAGCTGGATTGGCGACTGGCTTCAGGTCTTTAGTAAAGCCGAAGACAGCGTTCTTTCTCTTTTGGATCCTGTTCTTTATACTGTCGCACCTCTGGAATTTTCGCACAGCCCCATGGAACGGAGACGCTCTTTTCGATGAGTCCGGCTGGGATCTCTGGTATCTCAAGACTTATGTTATTGGCCATCCATACCAGCCCGCCTGGTTTCATCTTGTTATTTCCCGAGAGACCCTGTTTCACTACTATGTCTGGGGCTTTCTGAAGCTGTTCGGCTTTAACATCCTGTCCTACCAGGCAGCCCTTTTTTGCCTTTGGTTGACGACCTATATATTCACTCTTTTGCTAGTTGACCTCTTCTTTGGGTCTTACATTGTCACCTCAGTCACGGCGCTGATCCTCAATTTCCTCCCGTTCGCGTTCATTTACACGTTCGCCGGATACCGCTACCCTATGGCGACCACATTAGCAGTCGTCTCTTTGTATTTTCTGCACTTGGGGTTTAGAACTACTTCTCGTTTCTGCCTTTCGCTGGGCGGCATCGCTGCAGGACTCTGCTTGGCGAGCTCGATATCCGGTAAGCAATATCTCCTGGCGCTTGCGATTGCTGCCCCTCTCTATGGCTTGTTTTATTGGCGGAGCCTGAAACGAAGCGTGACATGGACCTCGCTGGCGCTGGTGGTGTATGGCTTTCTAGCAGGCGCCGCCACAATCCTTCTCTACATCGTGTTTAAGCGGGAAAACTACACTTATTACGAGTCCGCCTTTGTTCGAGATTTTTGGAACGCGGTGCAATCTGCCCCGTTTCCAAATGGCATAAGGCCGTTCACTCGGCAGCTTTATGAGTGCCTTTTCGTCATTCCCGGTCCGCGATTCTTTATTCCCGATGTTTTGCCTATCCCGCTGCCGTATTATTGGCTCTTAGTGCCCGGCTTTCTGCTAGCCATCTGGCACAAGCGGTTTGAAATCGTCCTGCTGGCCATAATTCCGGTTGCAGGCGCTTTTGTCGCCAGGGCCATAGAGAACCGCCTGCTCATGCCCATCCCATTCTGGGTAATCCTGATGAGCTTCACGTTTGCCGGGATATTGAAGCTGCGGCGATGGCCAAGCATTCAAATTGTACTTGGCGCTATAGCAGTGTTGATACTGCTAGACGGCCTTGTCCCGTCCGTTCGCTACATTTACAGCAAAACCAAAAATCCATTCGGGATCCGCCACTACGCACAAGAGGAAGTGGCTGTCTCGCGTTTCCTAAAACATGTTGTGGCTGGTGAAGAACACCCCGGTCCTCCTCACTTGGAGCGCAACGAGTTCAATCGGATTAAAGGCCCCGCCAATCCTTCCTACGACTGCTTCGTCTGCGAGGCGGACGCGTACTCAATCATTCACCTGTTTTTGCATGACTACGATGACGGGAAAATCCTGTCTTTTTGCGCCGATTATCCGTTCGATGTTGTCCAGAGCGAGCAAGATGTATGGAACTCGAATAAGCGGGCCATCGCCAGTTATGCTCCTGGTAACAAAGATCTGAAACTGATCTGGGAACGCCGACCGAAAACCGAGAGAATAATCAGTATATCCAAGTCGCTCCGCGATCTCGGGACGGAGGACTCCATTTCATATTCCTTTGCCGGCAGATTACGGACGTTTTACGTATTGAAGATTCCTAACAACAATATTCGCGAGTTCCAGGAAAGGGTGCGCGAATTGTCTGCTTATCCTTCTCAGGTCACACCCGGGGTAGTACCTGCACGTGTGGCTGA
>Ga0209689_1002289_pt1 | contig 14274 bp, 13 predicted proteins | sample GraSoiAngelo_149_FD_187119 | JGI IMG/M metagenome (GOLD analysis project Ga0209689, IMG submission 187119) | Grasslands soil microbial communities from the Angelo Coastal Reserve, California, USA - 14_1009_09_30cm (SPAdes) (version 2) | ecosystem: Environmental > Terrestrial > Soil > Grasslands ...
GACGCTGCTAAAACTGGTAAAGCCGGTTGCGAGCGGCCTCGCCGGCGCGATGGCTGCCTCGCGTGCGCGCAAAGCCGGCAAGGCCGACACGCTGCCGATAACCGAGCGCGATATTCCAATCGGTATCGTCGGTATTGTTACATTAGTCTGCATGCTGCCGATCGGTTGGCTGCTTGGCTATTTTGCCAACACCAGCGGCCTTGGCGCGCATCTGCCAACGCTTGTCATCGGCGGCGTCGCCTACGTAGTGTTGATGAGCTTCTTCGTCTCGGCGGTCTGCGGTTACATGGCGGGTCTGATTGGTTCCTCCAACAGCCCGCTGTCTGGCATTGGCATTTTGGTGGTGATCGGCGCTGCGCTGCTGCTTGTGTTCGGCGTAAAACCGTACGTGTCACCGGAGGCGGCCAAGGCACTAATGGCGTTCGCGCTTTTCACCACCGCAGTGATTTTCAACGTTGCCGCGATCGCCAATAATAACTTGCAGGATCTCAAGACGGGCCAGCTCGTTGATGCGACGCCATGGAAGCAGCAGGTGGCGCTGGTGATCGGTGTAGTCGCGGGCGCCTTCGTGATTCCGCCGGTGCTGGATCTGGTGAATCATGCCTACGGTTTCGTCGGCGCGCCGGGCGCCGAGTTGCGTCCGAATCCGTTACCGGCGCCGCAGGCGGGCCTGATCTCCTCGCTGGCGCAAGGCGTCATCGCTGGTGATATAGATTGGACTCTGATTCGGACAGGTGGATTTATCGGCTTCTGCATTATTGTGCTGGATGAGATCCTCGCGCGCACGACGCGACATATGCGCGTCCCGCCATTGGCCGTGGGGCTGGGTATCTATCTTCCCACACAGAGCACTCTCATGATCGTTGTCGGAGCCATCGCCGGCTGGGTCTTTGATAATCGAGCCGATCACAGTGCCAGGCCCGAGGCGACGAAGCAGCTTGGCGTGCTCCTTGCGTCAGGCCTGATCGTCGGCGAGAGCGTGATCGGCGTGGTGATCTCCGCGATTGTCGTGTTCTCCGGCGTATCTGCACCGCTGGCGCTGGTCGGGCCGAGGTTCGAAACCGCCGCGATCATCATCGGCGGGATCGCCTTCGCAACCACAGCGATGGTCCTTTATCGATGGATCTTGCGGTTGGCGACGGCAAGATCGACATGAAACGCGACTGGAACTGGCCGATCTGGGTCGGCTCTATCATCACCGTCGGCGGGCTGTTCAGCTACGAATTCTTCGCGCAATTTCCGATGACGCGCGATTTTCCGTGGGCGAATCTCTTGTTGTTTGCTGCCGACGGATTTTTTCAAGCCGCAGCTTGATCGCGGCAAAATCTTTGGACCGATTCTGACCATACTGGGTGTATTGATCTTTGGGTTCTTTTCGTATCTGCTACGAGTTGCGCCAGGTGCCGCCCTCAACGGGAGCGCCGCGCGTTGGAGAAAAAGCGCCGACATTCACATTGCCGGCTGAAAACGATAAACCTGTTTCGCTCGCAGATCTCCTTTCATCGCGGACGTCGAGCACCTCAACCGCGAGAGCAAATGAGGTGTTACTGATTTTTTATCGCGGTTTCTGGTGACTATTATGCAACTCCGAGTTGCGGAGTTTCCAGCAAAGGCTTTCGGACTTCGATGCGCGTGGCATTCGCGTGGTCGCAGTCAGCGTTGACACATCGGAGATCAATCGGCGGCAGCGGCAGAAATTGGGATATACGTTTACCTTCCTCTCTGATTCAAAGGCGGAAGTCATTCGCCGTTACGATCTGCTGCGTGCCGGCGCAGTACCGAAAGGGGCCGATATCGCCCGCCCAGCGGAGTTTCTTATGGATTCCACCGGGACAATTCGCTGGGTAAATCTCACGAAAAATATCGCTGTCCAGGCGCGTCCCGAACAGGTCCTGAAAGCGTTCGATGAAACGGACGGAAGAACCGCTCATTAGAGATCGCAGCTGACGCGACTGCCTCTTACAGCAGACTCGAACGCGAAGCGATTGACGGCGCTGCGCGGAATCAATAACTTCAGCGGGCGTGTATCCCGAATTGGAACAGCTGCTCGTTCTTCAAGATCGACAGCAAAAAATCAAGCAGATCCAGACCGAAATAGAGACGGTGCCGCTGCAGCGCAAAAGTCTCGAAGCGCAATTGGCCGCCAGCGTGGCAGGAGTGGAGGTCCTAAAGCAAAAAAACCGGCATGTCGAAATGGATCGCAAGAAACTCGAGCTTGATGTGGGTACCCGCGCCGAGACAATCGCGCGGCTCAAGACCCAGCAATATCAAACACGCAAGAATGACGAGTTCCAGGCAATCGGCCACGAGATCGAGCGTTACGAAAATGAAATCCGCAAAATCGAGGACGAAGAGCTCGAATTAATGGTGCAAGCCGACACGATCAAGGTGGACCTTGCTGAAGAAGAAAAGAAAGCGGGTGCCGTTCGGGAATCGATCGCCCGGCAGACGAAGGATCTCGAAGCAAAATCAACGACCTTGCAGTCGCAGCTGGAAGAATTATCGAAAGAACGCGCGGAAATCGCAGGCAAGATCGACGAGGATTTACTAAGCCGCTTCGAACGTCTTTTCCAAAGCAAAGGCGACGCCGTTGTTGTTGCGCTCGAACACGAAGTCTGCACCGGTTGCCACATGAAAGTGACCACTCAAACGGCGCATCGCGTAAAAGCAGGAAAAGAAATCGTGAGCTGCGAGAACTGCGGGCGAATCTTATACGACGCGGTGTAGTCGCTTCGCTATGCGAGGCGCGACGCTGACGTGAATGGCTCACCCGCGTCGCGTCGCCCAGAGGTCGACGTCTACACCTTACACATTGAACCGGAAGAAAATCACGTCGCCATCCCGCACTACGTAATCCTTACCTTCCAGCCGCAGCTTGCCCGCTTCGCGAGCTTTCGCCAAAGAACCGTGCGCGACGAGTTCATCGTAGCGAATTGTTTCCGCCGCGATAAAACCACGCTCGAAATCGGAATGAATAACTCCCGCGGCCGTGGGTGCCTTGTCGCCGGCGTGAATCGTCCAGGCCCGCGTCTCTTTTTCTCCCGTGGTGAGAAACGTTCGCAGACCAAGCAAATGATAAACGGCCCGGATGAGTGCATTGACGCCGCTGTCTTCAATGCCCAAGCCGCGCAAGTATTCCATCGCTTCATTTTCGCCAAGATCGACAAGTTCACTTTCGATCTGCGCGCTGATGACGATAGCCTCCGTTCCGAAATGATGTTGTGCATAATCTTGGACAAGATCGACATGTTGTGCGGCGCTGTAGCCGGGATCGTTGATCCCGGCCTTCGCCGATCGAATTCGCCTTTCCGGCCCGGAGTCACCGGCCGCGGTTACAGCAGCAATCGCGGCCAAATCGGATTCGGCAACGTTGCAGGCGAAAATGGTCGGCTTCGATGTGAGCAGAAAAAAATTGCCGGCGATTGTCTTTTCTTCCGGAGTTAATGCAGCGGTGATCGCTGGCTTTCCAGCGTCGAGATGGGGCAATAGTTTTTCGGCGATCGCATTTTCGATTTTTGCTGCTTTGTCACCGGCACGCACTTGTTTCTGCAATCGATCGTGTTGCCTCTGCAGCGAGGCCAAATCCGCCAGCACAAACTCGGTGTTGATTACTTCGATGTCGCGAATCGGATCGATCGTCGCGCTGACGTGATGAACGTCGCTGTTTTCGAAACAGCGAACGACCTGCACAATCGCGTCAACCTCGCGAATGTGATGGAGAAATTGATTGCCCAGCCCTTCCCCTGCGCTCGCGCCTTTGACCAAGCCGGCAATATCGACAAACTCGATCGCGGTCGGCACGATGTTCTGCGAGTGTGAAATTTCTGCGAGTTTCGCCAGACGCGCATCGGGAACGGTGACGACGCCTACGTTGGGATCAATCGTGCAAAAAGGATAATTTTCTGCCGATGCCTTATGCGTGCGGGTCAATGCATTAAAAAGGGTGGATTTGCCAACATTCGGCAGTCCAACGATTCCGGCGCTCAACATAAGCGCGGACGTTAATACGGAGGTCTGTCAATCGCAACGCCACATCGACCGCCCTGTCGGGGCGTCGACCTCGCACGATGACGCGAGCATCGGTTTGCGACCGCTATGGTTGTCCTTGCAGCAACGTGAGATGTTTTGAGCCGCTCGACGGCGATCGCTTAGAATGCTGGATCACCTCAAGACTAAGCGCTGGCCGCTCCACATCGCAAAGAAGCTGTAGGTCTGCCCCGCTTGCACCGTGAGACGCTTTGTCGTTCCCCTGAATTCGCCAAGATTCGGCGTCACGGTGAGGGATATGACATGCTGCCCTGGTGACAAGGTGCCATGGTAGGATCGACCCTCTACGAGTGTAGCTACTTGCGCGCCATCTATCGATACCTTGAGGACGAGGTTCATGCCAAAGTTGGCGGCTCTCTGGATAGTCAAGCGAGCAGCATTCTTGCTCGGTGCAGCCCTAGAAGCCGTCGAACCGGAAGTCCCTGTAGTACTCGTTTGGCATCCTGAGAATGTCAGCCAGACAAGCGCAACAATGAGCAGGCCACAGGTGTGGTAGTTGTATTTTTTCACGCCCAAAGCTTATCTGACATCGGATCTGGAGACAATAAGTCTTTGGTCTTCTATTCGATGTCACTGGCATTAGCTAAAGCGAGTCGGTTAAGCGAAATCACGCTTCTGAATAAATTTTAGAAATCGGGCCGGCGGGATTTGAACCCGCGATCTGTCGCCGCGGCGACCGCACTAGGAATCCAATCTGTTGAGTTCATCGCGACCTCGTCCTGATTTGTAATACCGCTCTTTTCTCGCGGCTTCGGCGCGGTTCGAAAAGCTGTCACTGTGCAACAAAATCCATGGAATGCCATGCGCGTCGCTTTGGAGTGACCGGCGTTTCTACGAAATCGGGCCGGCGGGATTTGAACCCGCGACCTCTTGAACCCCATTCAAGCGCACTACCAAGCTGTGCTACGGCCCGCTCCGCTCGCGAATTATTCACCAACGCTGGGAAAATCGCCACCGATGAACATGAATTATTTTTTCATGCGTTAATCGGCAACGTTACTACGTTTAAATGATGTGCGCGTTGAATTGCATTGAGCAGTTCCCCGGTGGACTGCAAAATACGGCGCTTGGCTACTCATGAAGATCAAAAATCAAGGGATAGCGACCGCGTTTCTTGCCGCAGCGTGCGCCTTTTTCTGTGCGATTTCGACGGCACTTGGCAATGACCAAGAGAACACTAATGCAGTAAAGGTAAACACTGGCGCTTTCGAGTACGCTAAAGAACTTATCAAGCAGGGGCGCATCGTTGCAGACGGCCGGGGAGCCTGGAGTGAACATCACCCTTCGGCAGTGGAAGAGAACGAGTTCATCCGTCTCCATGGGCTCGGCGAATATGCAAAATGGCATCTCGGGATCGATGATCGGTACGCCGAGAATACGAAACGAAGATACAAATTTCCCTACGGCGATTTCAAAAATGTTCATCGATGCGGCGTGCTCGCTGCGCAGAGCAGGGCAAGCCAATATAAATATTACGAAATTGAAAATGCGGCGGCCCAACTGAAGGCGATGATCGCCACGATAATGGAAACGCATGCGAAGCGCTGAGTAGATCGATTTTTCGACTTTCGCTTATTTCGACGTCCAGGCCGTTAAGAAACCATCAATGAGTTCCGGCAGGTCGCCGCCGTAACCGCCTTCGAGAATTGCTGCCGTGGGGATGTCGAGTTCGCGCAACCATTGTCCGAATTTCGCGAAATCCTCCTGTTCGAGCGTCATCTGCACCAGCGGATCGCCCGAGTATGCATCGAAGCCCGCGGAGACCAGCAGGAGATCGGGCTTGAATTGAACGAGCTTTTTCATCGCGTGTTCAGCAATATCGACGTATTGCGTTCGCGGCGTGTACGGCGCCACCGGATAATTGCTGATGTTTGCGAAGGATTTTTCTCCTGTTCCGGGATATGCGGGGAACTGATGAATAGATGCGAACGCAATCTGCGGATTGTGCGCTACGACTGCCTCCGTGCCGTTGCCATGATGCGCGTCAAAATCCCAGATCCCGACACGTTTTGCGCCGCCCTCTAATGCGTCAAGCGCGGCGATTGCGATGTTGCTGAAGTAACAGAATCCCATCGCGCGGTCGCGGGACGCGTGATGACCGGGCGGGCGCATTAGACTGAAGGCGCGCTCGCCATGCAATGCTGCCTGCGCCGCATCGATTGCCGCACCAGCGGTTCGCAAAGCGTGTTCGTAGATGTTCGGGTACGCCGGCGTGTCCGCATCGAAATCGTGAGCGGCTGCTCTTATCCGCGCGAGATGATCGCTCGAGTGCGCCCGAAGCAACGCGGATTCACTCGCGGCGATCGGCTCGCGCCATTCCCAATCAGGGTGCCGATCTTTCAATAAAGGCGCGGTGCATGCTATGCGTGTCGGCCGTTCCGGATGCCCTGGAGTCGAATATTCCAGGCAACGTGCGTCGTGAAAAATAATCATGAAGGTTGCAAGGTGGCGTTCGAACGCATATTCGACTACGACGATGTTAGACGGCCAGAAAATTGTCGTGGTGATGCCCGCCTATAATGCGGCGCGCACCTTGCGCCAGACTTACGACGAGGTAATGGCGCATGGCATCGTCGATCTCGTGATTGTCGTGGACGATGCAAGCCAGGACGGGACGGTGGCGATCGCCCGCACGCTGGATCGTGTGCAAGTCGAGGTCCATCCGGAGAATCGCGGCTATGGTGCGAATCAAAAGACCTGTTACCGTCTCGCGCTCGCGGCCGGAGCGGACATTATTATCATGATTCATCCGGATTATCAGTACACGCCGCAGCTCATTCCGGCGATGGCGGCGCTGGTAGCGAGCGGACTTTATCCCTGCGTGCTTGCTTCGCGCATCCTCGGTGGTGGCGCGCTGCGGGGTGGAATGCCCTGGTGGAAATACATCTCGAACCGGTTTCTTACCCTCGTGGAGAACCTCCTCCTTGGCGCGAAGCTCTCGGAATATCACACCGGCTATCGCGCTTTTGCGCGCAACCTGCTGGAACGGCTACCGCTGGAGACGAACTCAGATGATTTTGTTTTTGACAACGAGGTTCTTGCGCAAGTGATTGCTTTGGGCTGGGCGATTGGTGAAGTAACCTGCCCGGCGCGGTACTTGCCCGAAGCCTCGTCGATCAATTTTCGGAGAAGCGTGCGCTATGGATTCGGTTGTCTTGCGACCGGCTTGCGTTTCCGCTTTGCACGCTGGGGGCTGGCTCGCCCGATCGTTTAACGGGCGTCCGACGCTAAGTCGTGGCGTGCAGCAAAGAGGGAGGGATTCCCGTGATTATCACCTCACCACGTAGTGCCCGCGGATCCAGACGCTTCGACCGTAGCGCCGTGACCAGTGTCCCGGCCTCCACACGTAATAGGTCCGCCCGACGTAATACCCGGGGCCATGCGTGTAATACGGCCGATCGCCAACCTCAACTGTGACAGAGCCTGGGTAAGCGGCATATCCTCGGCCGTAGTACGGCCCTGGACCACCATAATAGGGTCCGTACCCAGGATAAGCAGTATAAGTCCCTTCACATCCGCCTGCACCGAGGGCGACAGAAATCAGAAGCAACAGCAATGCCAACCATTTCAGTCTCGCTTTTGTCCCCGCTCCTGCGGAAAGTATTTTCGCCTCCGCGTGTTTAACAATATTCGTTTTCATCATAATGGTATTCGGATTCGACAGAGCGTTCACGCGCCTGCATTTACCCCAGCGCGATTTCACTACAAACCTTTCTAACATGGGCCGCGGAGCGCTGTCACGATAAATTTGACGCAACCGAATCCGGCGATGTTTATCTGCTCAGGCGACGCGTTACACCACACCCTGGTCGAGCATCGCATCTGCAACTTTTACGAATCCGGCGATGTTCGCGCCGACCACAAGATTGCCCGGCTGCCCGTACTCGGCAGCCGTGTCCCATGCATTCTTGTGGATTGTCGTCATGATCTGGCGGAGCCGTTGATCGACTTCTTCGCGGGTCCACGAAAAACGTATCGAGTTCTGGCTCATTTCAAGGCCAGAAGTGGCTACGCCGCCGGCATTAGCTGCTTTGCCGGGACCGAAAAGAATTTTCCTGGCAAGAAACAGATCAACAGCCGCAGGAGCGCTTGGCATGTTGGCCGCCTCGGAAACCAAATAGCAGCCGTTGTCGAGTAGCTTCTTTGCGTCGTCCTTGGTGATTTCATTTTGCGTTGCACACGGAAAGGCGCAGTCGCACTTGATGCCCCATGGCCGCTGGCCCTCGACATACTTTGCTCGGAAATGCTCCGCATATTCCTTGATCCGACGACGGCGCACGTTTTTTAAGTGCATGATCCATTCCACCTTTTCTTGAGTGATCCCGGCTTTGTCGTAGATGAAACCGCCTGAATCGGACATGGTCACTACTTTTGCTCCGACTTGGTTTAATTTCTTGGCCGTGTACTGGGCCGCGTTTCCCGATCCGGAAACGGTGCATACTTTGCCTTCAATGGTTTCACCCCGCGTCTTAAGCATTTCCTGCGCGAAATAGACGGCGCCATAACCTGTGGCTTGCGGGCGAATGAGCGAGCCGCCCCAGTTGAGAGACTTACCCGTTAGTACACCGGTGAATTCGTTCGCGAGACGTTTGTACTGTCCGAAGAGATAGCCGATCTCGCGACGACCTACCCCAATATCACCGGCGGGCACGTCGGTGTTGGGACCTACATGATGAAAGAGTTCGGTCATGAAGGATTGGCAAAAGCGCATGACTTCGTTGTCGGATTTTCCCTTCGGATCAAAATCAGCGCCGCCTTTGCCACCACCCATCGGCAGGGTCGTGAGCGAATTCTTGAAAACCTGTTCGAACGCAAGGAATTTAAGGATGCTGGCATTAACCGTGGGGTGGAAGCGCAGACCGCCTTTGTAGGGGCCGATGGCGCTGTTCATTTGGATGCGAAAGCCGCGGTTCACCTGGATTTGGCCTTTGTCGTCGATCCAGGGAACGCGGAACTGAATCATCCGCTCCGGCTCGACGATCCGCTCCAGGATTTTCCCGTCCCGATACTTCTTGTATCTCTCGACGACCGGCCTGATCGACTCGAGAACTTCGGTTACCGCCTGGAGAAACTCCGGCTCGTTCGGGTTGCGCTTCTTGACGATCTCGAGAACTTCTTGAACAAGAGCCATAGTGTTTTTATTTTGCCGATTATTTTCCTCGTCGCCGTACGAACGTGACGGTGCGCGATGCAGGGTTCGAACCTGCGACTTCTTGCGTGTGAAGCAAGCGCTCTACCACTGAGCTAATCGCGCAACCTTTCAGAGGTCGACAAAATAGAGCACGCGCAAAGTAGCGCAACCATGGCAGTGGAATTGTAGGGCAGCCGCGTCGCCTTGCCGAACAGGGAGCGAGCAAACGGAGCGCCTTGCCCTACAACGCATCGCATTTTATAAAGAAGAATGTCCGAACATAAAATCACTCTCACTTGGAAGCGCGGCGATACGCCGTTCGAGTATCAGAAATACTCACGCGATCATACCTGGAAATTCGATGGCGGGCACGAGATGCAAGCGTCGGCCGCACCTGCTTATCTTGGCAACCCAAAATTTGTCGATCCGGAGGAGGCATTTGTGGCATCACTCTCCAGCTGCCAAATGCTCACGTTCCTGGCCGTGGCGTGCAAAAAGAAGTTTGTGCTCGATGAATATGTCGATGAAGCCGTCGGTCACATGGAAAAGAACGCAGAAGGCAGACTGGCAATCACTCGCGTGACGTTACGGCCGCGGCTCAAATTCTCCGGTGATAAACAGCCGACTTCCGAGGAAATCGAGGAGATGAATCACATGGCGCACGAGCAATGCTTCATCGCCAATTCGGTCAAGACCGAGATCACTATCGAAGCTCAGATGTAACAGCGGATGGCGCGGATATTGTAGAGGCAGGCGTGCCGCCTGCGGAATTTAGAAAATGCAGCCGACACGGCCGCCACTACAGAATTCTCTGCAGGGAATCTGTGCAATCTGTGTAAATCTGTGGCTGAATAGAGGCGATTTATGGTTTCCAAGACGGACGCGCAACGCATGGAGAAGATCGTCAGCTTGTGCAAGCGGCGTGGTTTCATTTTCCAATCGAGCGAGATTTACGGCGGTCTTAACGGTCTTTGGGATTACGGGCCGCTTGGGGTAGAGCTCAAGCGCAACCTGAAGAATTACTGGTGGCGGGTGATGGTGCACGAGCGGGACGACGTTGTGGGCATGGATGGATCGATCTTAACGCATCCGGCTGTGTTGAAAGCTTCGGGTCACGTGGAGGGATTCAATGATCCGATGGTTGATTGTCTAGTTACCGGCAAACGTTTCCGAGCTGACCAAATTGAGCCGCAAACGGGTCGGGTATTTTCGTTTGCCGGTGCAGTCGACTACACGTCTGCGGAAACGTTAAATCGAGAGCGCGCAACACCGGAGCGATCCATTGTTTGGTCGCGCATCGACTTAGCACCTCATTTACGCCAGGTATTCGACAATTTTTCGTACTACGGCGACTCAAACAAACGTAACGGTTTTATTTTCTTAACCGGTGATATCGGTGAACAACTCAAAGCGCTTGGCGTACTGGTGACGAACAAACTTTTCACCGCCACGTCGTCAGATTCGTATTCAGCGATAGATGTAAGCGGGCGATCAGAGATACAGAGTAGGACCCGCGTCAGTCCCGCGATCAGAACGGCGCAGGAGTTTTATCGCAAACGAGGCGTGTCTAACCCAGTGGTAATCATGGTGGGTCTTCGCGACGTAGAAAACACTCGAGACTACAATCCTGAAAACGGTTCTTTGCTGACCGAACCGCGGGCATTCAATCTGATGTTCGAAACGCATGTGGGTGCCGCGGCCGATGAAAGCTCCATCGCGTATCTCCGGCCCGAAACCGCGCAATCGATCTTTGTCCAGTTCAAGAACATTCTCGAAGTGTCTCGCAAGAAACTGCCATTCGGCATAGCGCAGATAGGCAAAGCGTTTCGCAACGAAATTAATCCGCGCAATTTTACATTCCGCTCCCGCGAGTTCGAGCAGATGGAGCTGGAATATTTTTGCCGCGCGGAACACGGAATGGAATCGCTCGAATATTGGAAGGAAGAGCGTTTGAAGTTCTATGAAAATATCGGCATTTCGCGCGACAAGCTGCATGTCAGCACCGTTCCGGATGATGAGCGCGCCTTCTATTCAAAAGGAACCTACGACATCGAATACGATTTTCCATTTGGCCGGCAAGAGCTCGAAGGCGTCGCTTATCGCACCGATTACGATTTATCGCAGCACCAGAAAGCAAGCGGCAAGTCGCTCGAATATTTCGATGAAGCAACGAAACAGAAATTCATCCCACACGTAGTCGAGCCGAGCGCCGGGGTCGATCGCGCCGTGCTCGCGCTAATCTGCGAGGCCTATTCCGAGGATGAAGCACCGGATGAAAAAGGCAAAATGGAAATGCGCATCGTTCTACGATTTCATCCGCGCATGGCGCCGATTAAGTGCGCCGTCTTTCCGCTCTTAAAAAACAAGGAGCCGCTTGTGACCAAGGCGAAAGAGATTGTCGCTCTTCTGCGCCCGCATATGTACGTCTTTTATGACGAGACCGGGGCGATCGGGCGTCGCTACCGGCGTCAGGATGAAATTGGAACGCCATTTGGCGTGACGGTTGATTTTGAAACACTTGGCGAAAAAGACGCTGCGTTACGGGACACGGTTACGTTGCGTGAGCGCGATTCGATGAAACAGGAGCGTGTTCTTGTTAAGGATCTGCCGGGCATTTTGGTTTCGCGCATCTCTTAATGGACTTGGAACAATTTCGCGAATACTGCCTGCGCAAGCCAGGCGCTGCTGAGGGCACGCCATTCGGTGAGGACGTTCTCGTTTTCAAAGTCGGCGGAAAAATGTTCGCGCTAGCCGCGCTCGATGAGATTCCAGCAACCGCGAATTTGAAATGTGATCCCGATCTCGCGCTTGAATTGCGCGATCGATACGAACAAGTCCGTCCCGGCTATCACATGAACAAAAAACATTGGAATACGGTCGAGCTCGGCGGAGAGATTCCGGACTTGGACTTGCGGAAAATGGTCGATCACTCTTACGAGCTGGTCGTGAAGAATCTGCCAAAAAGTCACGCGCTAAAGGTTAGCGCGGCGATGGATGGAGAACTTCACGCAACTGGACTTGGTCAATCTCAAGCTTCAAGGCCTCGCGCGCGACACGCAAGAAACTGTCGGGCGCGTCAGTGAGTGCTACTTCCAGAACGCCGGAATTTTCTGCTGGGGCGCGGAGCAATTGTCGATTCAGGAGTTCCTCGACTGCTCGCGCGCAATTACCGGCCGAATCGACGAGTTTAACTTTGTCCCCAAGAAAACGAGCGATCGCGCCGTTCAGCAGTGGATAATGAGTGCAGCCGAGGACCAGGGTATCAATTCCTTCGGCAACCAACGGCGTGAGGTAACGTGCAATAACTCGGTCGGTGAGATCGTCATCCAGCCAGCCTTCCTCGATCAGTGGCACAAGCAGGGGACAGGCACGCGCGGAAATGTTGATCGTCGGCTCAAACGAGCGCAGCGCCCGTTCATAAGCGCTACTTTTGATCGTGGCCCGTGTGCCGATTACGCCCACGTGTCGGTTGCGCGTCACCGCAATGGCCGCCTCTGCACCCGGCTTAATCACGCCGATAACCGGAACCGAAAGAGTTTTCTCCAGCTTTGGTAGCGCCAGGGACGAGGCCGTATTGCAGGCGATCACGATGATCTTTACGTCCTCATCGGCCAGCATGTCGGTCATTTCCAAGCTGTAACGCTCCACCGTGACCGCGCTCTTACCGCCGTAAGGAACCCGCGCTGTGTCGCCGAGGTAAAATATGTTTTCGTTAGGCAACAGCTCGTGCAGCGCTTTGACGACCGTGAGCCCGCCAATACCAGAGTCGAATACGCCGATCGGCCGCGGGTCGCTCATGGAGCAAGAAGGTGACGGTTGCCGCAGCATGGCGCAAGCACGTTATGATAGGGGCGGATCGGAGGATAGCCTTCCAAGCTGTCTCGGCCGACAAGCATCTTGCTTGTCGGCCGAACGACAACGCAAACAAGGAAAGACAGGCTGGAAGCCCGCTCGCCGAGTCAGGCAGAGATGCCTAACCTCCGCCCGGGTTCGCGCAGTACCTTAAGTTTGCAAACGCGCCGCGCCTTCGGATGATTTCATTCGCGATGCCTGAACTTCCGAAAACATACGACCCGAAAAGCGTTGAGCCGAAGTGGTATCGGCGTTGGATCGACAATCACGATTTCGAGGCCGACCCGCATTCAATGAAGCCGGCGTTCTCGATTGTTATTCCACCGCCGAATATCACTGGCGTATTGACGCTCGGTCACGTCCTCAACAACACGATCCAGGACATTCTCGCGCGTCGTGCGCGAATGCAGGGCTTTGAGGTTCTTTGGCTGCCAGGCATGGATCACGCCGGCATTGCTACCCAAACAGCAGTCGAAAAGTGGCTGCGCAAAAATGAAGGAGTAACGCGTCAAGATTTAGGTCGCGAGGAATTCTTGCGCCGGATGGTGGAATGGCAAAACAAGCATGGCGGGATAATCATCGAACAACTCAAGCGACTCGGGTGTTCGTGCGACTGGTCGCGACAGCGCTACACGCTCGACGACGATTACGTCGCTGCCGTCCAAAGGGTTTTTGTCGATCTTTATGACAAGGGGCTGATCTATCGCGGGCGTCGCATGATCAACTGGGACCCGGCGGCGCAGACCGCGCTGTCCGACGAAGAAGTCATTTCCAAGCCACAAAAGGGGAACCTTTACTACGTTCGCTATGAGATTGTGGAAGAGCCCGGACGCTTCATTGAAGTCGCGACGACTCGGCCGGAAACGATCATGGCCGATACAGCTGTGGCGGCTCATCCCAGCGATAGGCGCTATGTCGATCTAATCGGCAAACACGTGTGGCGTCCGCTTGCGCGCGAGAAACTTCCCATCATTGCCGACGAAGCGATTGATCCGGAATTCGGGACCGGTGTTTTGAAAGTCACGCCTGCGCACGATACACTGGACTTCGAGATCGGACAGCGTCACAACCTGCCGGTTGTCGATGTTTTGCATCGCGATGGGAAAATCAATTGTCCGGTCGTTCCAGAATTAGATGGGCTCGATCGATTCGAAGCGCGCAAAAAAGCCGCCGAATTATTAGAGCAGATGGCGTTGCTATCGAAAACGGAGTCGTATCAAAACAATGTCGGCTTCAGCCAGCGC
>Ga0209689_1002293_pt1 | contig 14261 bp, 9 predicted proteins | sample GraSoiAngelo_149_FD_187119 | JGI IMG/M metagenome (GOLD analysis project Ga0209689, IMG submission 187119) | Grasslands soil microbial communities from the Angelo Coastal Reserve, California, USA - 14_1009_09_30cm (SPAdes) (version 2) | ecosystem: Environmental > Terrestrial > Soil > Grasslands ...
CGCAGGACTCACAGACTGGCGTGGCAAAACGCTCGCCAGCATCCGCAAGAGCATCCTGGAGGCCGACCGGGAGATCATCGAGGAATGGAAGTGGATGGGAAGCCCAGTGTGGTCTCACGACGGAATGATCGCGGTCGGCAACGCCCACAAAGATAAGGTGAAGCTTACCTTTTCCCGCGGGGCGAGCCTCGCAGATCCTGACCAGCTCTTCAACGCGGGCCTCGAAGGCAACGCGTGGCGAGCGATTGATTGTTTCGAGGGCGATAAGATTAATGAGCGTGCTCTAAAAAATCTCGTCCGTGCCGCCGTTAATTACAATCAGATGAAATTGAAGAGCAAAGCGCCTGCGGGTACTCGAGCAAAAGTGCGTAAAAGTAAAAAGTGATGAAACAACGGCTTTTTCTCACTAATCCTCTTTGCGGGACTGCCTGACAATGGTGCTTGCCGCTGCTGGGGGTACAGGCGAATACGTGCCGCTGTGTCAGCTACAGCCTAGCCATCGGCTCCATTTTTCGCTCTCCATTGTAGCCTTCAGGACAACGCGCTACTGTTGGCGCAACGCGCTCACAGGATCTACCCGGCTCGCGCGACGCGCCGGTACAAAACTCGCGAACAGCGCGGCAATGACTAGGACAGGGACGGTGATACCGAAAGTCGATAAGTCAGCGGGCCGCATTCCCTCTACCAGGCGATTCAAGATACGCCCCGCAGCCAAAGCCGCAAGTATGCCGACACCAACTCCGACGAAAATCATCACCAGGCTTTGTCCGAGTACCAGCCGCATGACATCTCGAGCGGTCGCCCCAAGTGTCATACGTACGCCAATTTCGGGCACACGCTGGCCGGTCAAGTAGGCCAGCACGCCATAAATGCCGATGCACGCCAGTAGCAGGGCTAATCCAGCGAATATGCCGAACAAGAGCAAAAGGAAGCGTTGTCGGGCCAGCGAGGCGCTTACGAGCTGTTCCATGGTGTGGACTTCATACAGGGCTTGATCGCCGGCCGCGCCGCGCAATTCCCGCCGCAACGGCTCGACGACATTCAAGGGTGGAATTGTTGTTCGCGCGGCAATGGACATGATTGACGAAAAGAAATGCAGCAGCGAGTCGGGCACCTGGGCAAACGGGTAGTACATTTGATCGCGCACTCGGGACTGATCGTCGCTAGCCAAGCCCCAATGGCGAACATGGCCGACTATACCCACTACCAGAGCCGGGCTGGCACCCATGGCGGGGATCCAGATGCGCTTGCCAACTGCGTCTTTCCTGCCGAAAGCATGCTGGGCGAGATTGTCGTCAATCACGACCACCGGTTCGCTACCGATGCGATCATGTTCGTTGAAGAAGCGGCCCTGGCGCAGCGGAATGCCCATCACTTTCAAGTAGTCCGGCGTTACGCACGACGCCAGCGCGACGGGCCCCTGGTTCGGTGGCGGGGGCGTGGCGGAGGTCCAGTAAGGGAGGGAGTTCTCTCCTTCGCGCATGGGGATAATATCGGCCAACGCGACCGAGTCAACGCCCGGGACGCGTCGAGCACGATCGAGTACGGCCTGCCAGGCCGTGCGAACCTGCTCGGGATCCCCGAGCGCGCCGGGAGAAAGCGCGAAGCGTGCGGCCATTACGTCGTGCACGTTGAAACCGGGTTCGAGAGATGAGAGTGCCAGCAACGTGCGCCCAAGCATTCCGGCCGAGACCAGCAGCACCACGGCGAGGGCGATCTCGGAGATTACAAATGCGCTGTGTAAGCGGCGTGACCTTCCCGCAATACTTCGCGCTCCAGCGCGGAGCGTCTGTTCTACGCCGCGCACGGGAACTCGCACCGCCGGCGCCAGCCCGAAAAGAAAACCGCTCAAGAGCGAGGCGCCAACGGCGAAAACAAGCACGCGCCAGTCCAGATGGACCTCTTCCGCGCGCGGCAAGCTGCCTGGCCAAAACGCAACAAACGGATGAACGCTGACAAATGCGAGGACCACGCCAAGCACGCCTCCACCAAGGCCTAACATTGCGCTTTCCGTAAGGCATTGGCGCGCCAGGCGGCTCCGCCCAGCTCCCAGTGCTACACGCATGGCAAGCTCTCGCTCGCGTGAAACCGCGCGCGCGAGTAGCAGACTCGCTATATTCACGCAGGCGATGAGCAGCACAACGCCGACGGCCGACAGGAGTAGCCAGAGCATCGCTCCGACATCTCCGACCAACTCCTTTTGCAGTGGGTAGGCGATCATGCTAAGGCCCGCATTCGACTTCGGATATTCACCGGCCAGATGCCGCGCAATCAGCGCGAGCTCAGCCCGGCCCTCGGCCAATCGAAACCCGGGCCGCAGACGCGCCACGACGCGCAGAAAACGCGCGCTGCGATTCTGCATTCGGGGGTCAGTGTTTTGCCTTTGCTCCAGCGGAGTGAATACGTCCGCATCTCCATCCAACTGGAAGCTTGCGGGCGCAATGCCGACCACGGTATATGGTTTGCCCTCATAAACGAGCGACCTGCCGATGGCGCTGGGATCGCCGCCAAAGTCGCGCTGCCACAATCCATAGCTGATAATCGCGACAGGCGGTTCGCCCGGTCGGTCTTCATCGGGCCGAAATGCGCGCCCTTGTACGGGAGAGATACCCAGCGTGGAGAATAACTCTGCGGAGATCTGTCGCCCGTTTACGTACTCGGGGTCTCCGGGCTGACTGATCGTGCCGCCGCTATAAGTCCACGCCGCCAAGGCAAGCGTTTGGCTCTCGCGCTTCGCGTCGCCGAAATCGAGATTGGAAAAGCCCCAAAGCTCACCAAACTGTTCGGTGAATATGCGCAAAGTGACCAGTCTGTCGGGTTCCGGGTAAGACAGCGGCCTTAGCAGAACACTGTTGATTACCGCGAACATGACGGTGGTAGCCCCGATGCCCAGTGCCAGTATCAGGAGCGCAACCAGCGTGAAGCCGGGCTTTTGCCGGAAGGTGCGAAGAGCATAGCGGGTGTCCTGCAGCAAATCTTCCAGCCAGCGTGTGCCGCGCGCGTCGCGGCACTTCTCCTTGACCTGTTCCGGACCGCCGAGCGCAAGCCGCGCTTGTCGACGTGCTTCGTCCGGAGCCCGGCCGCGCGCCACCAACTGCGACATGTGCTGCTCGAGATGAAAGCTCAGCTCCTTTTCGAGCTGTGCTTCCATTTGCCCTCGTCGCCATAGTCGCGTCCACCAGCTCATTGCGCACCGCCATCGGCCATCCCAAGGATCAGTCCAATGGCATCGATTAGTCGCTGCCAGTCGGCCGTCTCGGTTTCAAGCTGCTTCAACCCTTTTCGCGTCAGGCGATAGAACTTCGCCTCGCGCCCGGTCTCTGTCTCTTTCCAATCCGCAGCCAGAAGGCCGCGATTTTCGAGCCGGTGCAATGCCGGGTAGAGCGACCCTTCCGGCACCTGGACCACGCCGCGTGACACCTGTTCGAGCCGTTGCGCGATGGCGTACCCGTGCACAGGGCCAAGCGCAATCACTTGCAACATCAACAGGTCCAGCGTGCCTTGGGGAAGGTCGGATTTGATGGGCGCCATTCTTATACCTCGTGCTTCTATGCATTAACACGAAAGCGGGTCGAAGCACAAGATACACATCCCAAATCAAGCAAAGGGTCTCGGTTCGGAGGGAGTTGCTCAAGCGGTGTCTTGAGCCGACGGCGATAGACAAGCAATTCGGAGGTGCCTGAATCGACTAACAAGCGGACTTCCTGCCCCTTGATCTACCGTGAGAAACGGTAGCCGTGTTTCAAAGCGGACTGCTTTTATAGTCGCCTTCATGGGTCCAAAGACGATCCTTCGCTTCCGATAGTCAATCATGGCTGCTGCACGGTTATCTGCGCCGCCATCGATTCAAACGTGATCTCGACTTTGCAAAGAGACCGGCGAGCCGCTGGCATGTGGTAGGCCAAGCCGAAACCGCAGGCGATCGTAGTCAATGAGCGGCTTAAAAAAGTCAGGTTCCATGAGAGGCCACAAGGAAGCACGTCGAGCGGTGGAACCAGCGCGGTCCAGGAGCGAGTTGACAGCTCGCCGGGCAGCTTCGTTTGCCGCTTCCATACACGCAACATCTGTATACGTCTTCACGTAATCGGAGGCCAGAAAGAGATTCGGAATCTCGGTAGAAGCTTCTGGCCGATATTGCAACGAACCTGACGTGTTGATCAGCAAAGGCTCGAGATTCGTGGCAGCCGTCGGGTTAGGGAATTCGACATCGGGATCGAGGAACCAACGGAGTAGATTGGCGTCGCGAATCACGACGGCGCCGGCCACATTGAGGTGGAGCTTGATTTGAGCCCAGACCTCATCCTCGATCTCCGCGGCCGAGCACTGCATAGCGGTTTTGTTATAGAGGATGCCGGGCGTTTCCCAGTCGGAAATGTCAGCGGAAAGAACACCACCAAGTTTTCCGTCGCCGAAATCAGAGAGATTGGCGTGACTCCAAAACTGTCGTTGCGATATCGAAGTAAGAGCCCAAGGGGAATCGGCATAGAGTGAGTGGCCGAATTCGAGGGGCACGTCTTGCGCAAGATAGAACTGAATGCCGTTCATCCATGCGGTACGAAGCTTATTAAGGTTCGCGAGCGAAGGGGCATAGGTCTTAAGCTGGTCATCGACAAGCGTAGCCATAATCTCGACGGGCATGGCCGAAATGTAGTAATCAGCAGTGATTTGGTGGGATTGTCCGCCGGTCTCCGCGGTTACGGAGGCTATCCCTACGGATGACAGATTCAGCGACTTAATGGTTGTGCTCCTCTGAAAACGAACACCGCGCTGCTGCAAATATGACGACCAGGGAGTCAGCCAGACATCGCTAGTGGGACCAGTGAGTAGTCGATCGAAACCTCCATGGGTCAACAAGCCGAAGAGAAGTTGTAAGAGTGTGTAGCCAACCGTGCGAGTGCTGCCCTCCTGGGCACGAACCGCAACAAGGGATCGAGTGAGGCCTTTGCCCAACAGGGTCTGGTAGTCCGCCGAGTGATTCGCGGCATTAATAAAGGTCCACCAGGGAATCTGCTCGTATTCAGCAATCCTCCTTTCGGGACAGCTGGTCAGCAGCGTGAATAGACGGTCGACGAAGTACAGGACCTCGTCGTCGGGAACTCCAATGCCACTAAAGGTGTCCTTAAAAGTAAGAGCCCAATCCTCTACATTTTGAGGGATTCGCGCGTTCAGAATGAGTGATGGCTTGCCGGCACGGGCCACAAGAATGCGCGTGGCGTGAACGAGATTATCAAATACGGTCAAATTTCCTGCGTAAGGGATGCGCTTCATCGTGTCCGGCAGGTGGCGATAAAACGCAGGAAAGAAGCGGAAGCCGTGCTCACCCGGCAAGTCCTTGCGACCATCTTGTCCCGTGTTGGGGACCGAAAGACTCCTAGCTTTCCCGCCGATAACATCCCGCCTCTCGTAGACGGAAACGTCGAAGCCACGTTCGATTAGTTCATGCGCGGCGCTCAAGCCGCCAACGCCGCCGCCGAGAACGGCCACACGCATGGACATGGTTGCCGACTTTATCTTGGCGCTGGATTCCGTGCAAGTGCTCTGAACGTATCGCGCCAACGCTCCTCGCGGCATCTATCTCACATGGTTTGCTTATTCTCTGGAAACATTTGGACCCTTGGATCGTCTGTATCTAGGTGATCGCCAATGGCCTTGCTCTTGGTGACCGGGAGGTGCTTGCTCGTGCGCAACTTCTTCTTTGACCTTCGTTACGGCTTCCGTACCCTCCTTCGCAATCCCAGCTTCTCCGCCACCGCCGCCCTCCTCCTGGCTCTAGGCATCGGCGCCAACACCGCGATTTTCTCCGTGGTCAATCCCGTCCTTCTCCGTCCGCTCCCCTACCAAGATTCGTCCCGCATCATGCAAATTTGGCATGTTCCTCCCGCAAAGAGCTTCCCCGGATTGACGCTCTTCTCCGTCTCCCCGGCAAATTACCTCGACTGGCAGAACCAGAACCATTCCTTTGAAGAGATGGCCGCGTACGGCGGTGCGAGATTCAATATTGGCGGCAAGGAACGGCCGGAAGCGATTCAGGCCGCGCCGGTCGCGCCCGGCTTCTTTTCGATTCTTCGTGTTCATCCGCTCCTCGGGCGGACGTTCTCGCCGGAAGAAGACCGTCCTGGCCAGGGTCACGTTGCTGTTCTCGGCCATACTCTCTGGCGCGATCACTTCGGTGCCGATCCCGGCATCGTCGGCCGGGATATCATTCTCAATGGTGAAACCTACAACGTCATCGGCGTCATGCCTGCCAATTTCAAGTTTCCGAGTTGGGCGCAGCTTTGGGTTCCCTTGGCCTGGACCAACGAGAAGCGCGCTGTGCGCGGCAATCACAACTACTTGGTCATCGGCCGTTTGAAACCGGGCGTGGAAAGCCGCGCAGCACAAGCCGAACTCAGCGCCATTTCCTCTCGGCTCGAGCAGCTCTACCCGGAAGACGATAAAGGATGGGGCGCTACGATCCTTCCCCTGCGCGAGCAGCTCGTCGGCGATGTCCGCCCGGCCCTGCTGGTTTTGCTGGGCGCCGTAGCTTTTGTCCTTTTGATCGCTTGCGCCAACGTTGCCAATCTTGTGCTCGGCAAAATACTGGAGCGAAAAAAAGAAATCGCCATTCGCTCCGCGCTGGGAGCCACCCGCGGCGCAATCCTCCGCCAGATCCTGGCTGAGACGGTGCTCCTCTCCCTTGCCGGCGGCGCCCTCGGCCTGCTGCTGGCAAGATTTGGCGTGACCCTGATCGTGAAATTCCTCGCCGACCGGCTCCCACCTTCGTCGGAAATTACTCTCGATGCCCCGGTGCTAGCCTTCACTGCATTTCTCGCCCTCTTCGCGGGCATCCTCGCGGGTCTACTCCCCGTGCTGCGGTTCACGAGAACAGATGTGAACGAAGCTCTAAAACAAGGGCAAAGCCGCGGCAGCTCCGCTCCTGGCGGAAGCAAAACGCGCCTTCTTCTGGTTGTCTCCGAAGTTGCCCTCTCGCTGGTTCTGCTGATCGGTGCCGGCCTCATGGTCCGCACGTTGTGGCAGCTCAGCAGCGTTCATCCTGGCTTCGATCCCAATAACGTCCTCACCGTGACCGTTCCGGTTCCTGCCAACAAATTTGCCACTGCCGCCGCGCAGAGCGCCTTTTTCGATCGCGTACTTCAGCAAGTTCGCGCTACCCCGGGTGTGGAGTCGGCCGGAGTAGTTGATGACCTTCCGCTGGGCAACGGTGGTTCGCACCAGCCCGTCGCTATCGAAGGCCAGCCTGTCGTCCCCATGGCCGACCAACCGGAAGTGGACGTTCGCCTCATCAGTTCAGGCTACCTTCGCGCCTTGCGCGTCCCGCTTTTGAGCGGACGCGACATCAGCGACTCCGACGTGGTTGGCAGAACTCCCGTCGCGCTCGTCAGTGAATCCATGGCCAAGCGCTTTTGGCCCAATCAGGACCCTCTCGGAAAACATCTCACGCTGACCTTTTTCCCAAATGAGGTCCGCGAAGTCGTGGGAATCATCGGGGATGTGAAATTGGATTCTCTGGACGAGACCCGGCCCGTGGCGACGGTGTACTGGCCGCTGGATCAGATGGTTGCGCCTCCCTCCGAGCCTTGGCGCTCTTTCGGGATGAGCCTTGCGGTGCGCACCAGCGCCGATCCCCTGAGCGCCGTTTCTGCCGTGACCACGGCCGTCCGCCAGGTGGACCCGCAAACGCCCGTCATAGACGTGATCAGCATGAATGGATTGATTTCCAACTCCTTGTCGCCGCAGCGCTCCAATATGCTTCTGCTGGCCGCATTCGCGGGGCTCGCGCTCGTGCTCACCGCAGTTGGCATTTACAGCGTGCTCGCCTATACCGTTCGCCGCCGCGTTCGCGAGATTGGTATTCGCATGGCGCTGGGTGCCTCGCACTCCGACGTCTTGAAGATGGTGATTGCCGATGGCTTGAAGCCCGTTCTGCTCGGCGTCGGTATTGGCTTCGCTGCCGCGCTAGCTCTGGGACGCGTCGTCTCCTCTCTCCTCTATGGTGTGCACTCAACCGATCCGCTCACCTTTGCCATGGTCGCACTCCTTCTGGTCGCGGTCGGCCTTCTCGCCACCGTCGTGCCTGCCTACCGCGCCACGCGCGTCGAACCCATCCGTACCCTCAGAGAGGAGTGAAGCGCAAAACCTCGTTACAACTTGTCGCCGATTGTGGTCCGAACATGGCACTCTCCAGAAAACAGCTGTGCCGAAGATGCAATTCTGAGATACCGGCAATCAGCCATGAAGGCGACGCGCACTCTTCTTTGCTTCACGTTGTGTTGCTGTGCTTCCACAGTCGTGGGCACTACAACACGGGTAGATGAGCCGGTTCCGCCGGGCTACTCTCGCTAAGTATCCGAACGTCCTGCACTTGAGCCTCCTATTCCCCCGCAGGCCTCCTGGCGTGCCGCTTGCACTTCTACAGACGCGGCACTTTCGGGTGGAGGGCGTCATGGCACGGTTCACGGGGAACTTTCTCAAAAATGGTATAGGTACGCGCCTCGTCTTTGCGCTTCTAGTAGTGACTACGATCCTGGCCTGTCAGTCCGCCGGACAGACCGACCACAACCCGCCTCAGGTCCGCGAGGGATCGTTGCTCTACCGTTCGCCCATCTCCGGCCGCTACGAGTCCGTGCCGCTAGTCCATACGGATGCCACGTTGGACGTGCGCGGCTTGGTGGCTGCGGCCACCGTGACCCAGCAATACGTGAACTCCAGCACCGCGCCGATCGAAGCCGTTTACATCTTCCCGCTACCGCACGACGCGGCTGTGTACGACATGGAAATCCGGATCGGCAACCGCGTGATCCGAAGTGTTATCCACGAACGCGAGGAGGCCAAACGCGTCTATGAGGCGGCAAAGTCCGAAGGCAAACGCGCCGCCTTAGTGGAGGAGGAGCGCCCCAACATCTTCACGGCTTCGGTCGCGAACATTATGCCCAACGACCGCATCGACGTCCGGCTGCTGTACGTGGAATCGTTGCGCTGGGAGAAGGGGCGGATGCGGCTGATTTTCCCGATGGTCGTCGGTCCACGCTACATTCCCGGAACGGAGGCCGTTGATCACATTGGAACCGGCTGGGCCGCCGATACGGACGCTGTGCCGGACGCATCGCGGATCACTCCAGTTATTCGGAATCCAGAGAACCGTTCCGGCCATGACATCTCGCTCGGCGTTGATCTGGATTCCGGCTTCGAGGCTGCCTCCATCACTTGCGTCTCTCACGCGGTCAGCGTGCGTCGTCTGGCGAATGGCCGGCAGCACGTGGCACTCACCACGGGGGTCACAATTCCAAACAAAGATTTCATCCTCGAAGTGCAGCAGGAGGAAAGCACGCAGCCGAAGGCGGCTCTTTTCCTCTCTCCTGGAAGCGACTCCGCCGAAACACATTTCCTGCTGGCTGCTTTCCCACCGACAGTGCAGCCCAGCCAGCGCATGCCAGTGGAAATGCTCTACATGATTGACGTATCGGGTTCCATGGCTGGCACTTCCATTGAGCAAGCCCGCGAAGCTTTGCTTCAGGCCCTGGACCGGCTACGGCCAAGCGATCGCTTCGGTATCCTCCAGTTCAGTAGCGACTATCGGGAGTTTCGATCAGCGCCGTTGCCCGCTACACCGGAAAATCTGGAAGCGGCCCGCGATTATGTGCATCGTCTCGAGGCCGGCGGCGGCACGGAGATGCTGCCAGCGCTGCTTCACCTGATGCGCCAACCGGAGATTGCCGGCTACCTGCGCCACATTGTCCTTCTGACCGACGGCGATCTCGGCAATGAGGAGCAGATTTTCGCCGCGCTTCGGCATGATTTGGGCGGCGCGCGCTTGTACACCGTGGCCATCGGGAGCGCGCCGAATCTCTTCCTGGCCACCAAGATGGCCCAATTCGGGCGAGGGACCTTCACGCACATCGCGGACATCAATGAAATTCGAGCGCAGATGACGCAGCTTTTCGAGAGCATCGAAAGTCCGGTATTGACCGATGTGAAGCTGTCCTTTGAGGGTGTGGAGGTGGCGGAGGAGTACCCGGAGCGTCTGCCGGACCTTTTCCAGCGGCAGCCGCTGCTGATCTTCGGACGCATTTCGAAAGGCCGCGTGGGGAAGGCTCACCTGACAGCTCGCGCGGGCAATGACCCCTATGAGACGACCATCGATTTTGACTCGTCGCGGGCGACTTTTCATCCGGGTATCACAACCCTCTGGGCGCGGCAGCGCGTCGACGATCTGATCGACCGCTGGCGGCAGACAGATGAGAACGGACAAGCGGAGATTCGCGCGACAGTAATTGCCCATGCCATCCGTTATCGGCTGGTCACACGCTTCACCTCCTTGGTTGCGGTCGAGGAAGTGGTGGTAAACGCGGGCGGCCGATCGAGCACCGTTCCGGTGCCTACGGAGTTGCCAGCCGGTTGGCAAATGGACAAAGTCCTTGGCGCTCCACCTACCGGCACGGCCGACGCCTTTCTCGAAGCCTTGGGTGTCGCGCTGCTGTTCGCCGGTATCGTGTTGTTGTGCCTCGTGCGGAAGCCAGGAGGAGTCTGATGAAGGCCCTGCGGTTTTTGACTGCGCTGATCCTGACCGCCGGGGCATGCCTTACGGGTCGGGCCACATATTTGAACGCCAAGGCCAAGCTTGCGGGCGTCCTGATCCGCCGCGCATGGGAGCAAAGCATACATTCGGGCCAGCCTCGCGCGCCATGGCCGTGGGCCGACACACACCCGGTTGCGCGACTGCGAATTCCGCGTTTGAGTTACGACGAGATTGTTTTGGACGCGGCGACTCCGCGCACGTTGGCCTTCGGTCCTGCGCTCTTGCTCGGTGGAGCCGGCCTCGGAAAGCCCGGAAACCTAGTGCTGGCAGGCCATCGCACCAGCTGGTTCCGGCCCCTGGAAGAAATTGCGCAGGACGACACCATTCGAATCGAATGGTTTGATGCGCGCCGCCGCGGGTTGTATGAGCGCACCTACACCGTAAAGATGATGCGGATCGTGGATCCACTCGATGTAACCTTGCTGGGGCCCACATCGGGAGACGCGCTTACGCTTGTCACCTGCTACCCCTTCGGACGCGGCCCGCGCTCTCCACAGCGCTACGTGGTGCGTGCCTCGCCGCTCGGACCGAGCCGTCTGATGGAACGTTCAGACACTGCTGAACCAATCCATACGGTTTTCCGGATTCATATTTGATTCTTAGGATGCGCCGCCCTCGATTTTTATGGCCATAGAAGCCTGGGCCTAGGTTTCCAAAACAATGTGGACCAAACATCAGCAACATTTCGAATCGAGTTCAGTGGGCAGCGCCCGCGCCGGCGGCATATGCGCTGGCCTGGTTAAGCTTCCCGAGCGATTCGGAATCTAGCTGCAGATCAGCGGCGCCCAGTAACTCATGGAGCTGATCGAGATTTGTCACGCTGGCAATCGGAGCGGTAACGCTCGGCTGCGCCAGCAGCCAGGCCAGGGCTACTCGGGTTGGCGTTGCGCCGTGAGCTTTCGCCACTTGGTCGAGCGCGTCCAGGATTCTGAAACCGCGCTCGTCCAGATATTTCTTCACGAAGGTCCCTCTCGCGCGCTTGGCCAAATCCGCTTCAGAACGGTACTTGCCCGCAAGAAATCCACTGGCCAGCGAAAAGTAAGGAATCACGCCGATCTTTTCGCGCAGGCAAAGGGGCGCCAATTCCGCTTCGAAGCCCGCCCGCTCGTAAAGGTTGTAGTGCGGTTGCAGACTCGCGAACTTCGGCAGACGCTTTTTCTCACTGATCTCGAGCGCCTCTTTCAGTCTCTCGGCGGTGTAATTCGATGCACCAATCGCACGCACTTTTCCCTGCTGGATTAACAGCGCGTACGCTTCGAGAGTTTCCTCCAGCGGCGTATCGGGGTCATCAACATGCGACTGATATAGATCGATGTAGTCGGTGTGCAAGTGTTGTAATGAATCTTCCACCGCGGCCAGAATGTAGCCCTTGGAAAGTCCTTTCTTTCCTGGGTCCATTTCCGATCCAACTTTCGTTGCGATGATCACTCGCTGGCGCTTCTCGCTGCGCTTCAGCCACTTGCCGATGATCGTCTCGGACTCCCCGCCTCTATTTCCCGACACCCATTTGGAATACACGTCAGCTGTATCCAGGGCATCGAATCCCGCCGCAACGAACGCATCCAGCAAGCGGAACGATGTCGCTTCGTCTGCCGTCCATCCGAACACGTTTCCCCCCAACACGATGCGGGCAATTTCCAGTCCCGAATTTCCCAGTTTCCGCTTGGTGATTGCCATGGTTCTCCAAGGATGTTCTGTCGTTAGTCTCGGTGTTTGGATGTCCGTGCCGATCTGTCGGGTACCGTCGCGACAAGAATTTCCAGATGATAGTTCAGGAAGCGCTTCGTCAAGACTGGCCTCGAGTAATTTTGAGAGACTTTTTCCGTGCAATTCATCTGCGGGCCCTCGTCCGTGGTCTAGCCAGCGCAGGACATTCTCCAGATCAGGTCGTAGGTTTTTGCGGACTCAGGCACTTCGGTTTGATAGGACTCGTCGATAATCTCATCGGAGGCCCTGAAGTCCTCCTGTTCCCCCAGCCCTAAAAATGCCGCTCACAAATCGCACCCTAGGAAGGCTGCGACTCCCTGAATAAGATTGTCCCCGTCCACCGACGCCGCTTCAACATTTACGTTTGAAGCACTCAAGTCGGCATCTTTCTGCGCGGCGCTTCCACTACCGATTTGCAATCGCGGGTAAGAAGCTGACGCGGAAGCATACCCATTGGGCTACCGCGACCAACAGGAACAGGCCCAGCCCCGCCCCTCCTGAAAGAGACCATTTGACCCGCGCGAACATCGCAATTCCAACAATGGCCGCCGCTCCCACGAGAATGGTCATGGCGATCTCAATGGGCGAGAAGTGACCGCTGATGACACGGGCGATGCCGAGCAGGTAAAGCCATATGAGCGACATCAGCACCAGCCAGAATAGGAACATCGGAAGCCCTATCCAGCCGACTGCCCGGGAACGGCGGGCGCCTGCCAATACGCCGATCCATAGCGGCAGGGTTTGCACGACATGGCGCAGCACCAAGCCCGCGGCGAGTCCCACGCCTACGACTAAGGCCACAATTATCACCAAGCAGCAGACCGAAATAGCAATTGGCTCAACTACCTCAGCGCCTCGGGAGGCGGCTGAAACTTCTCCTGCGTAATCAGATCCCATCAATCGTCCTCAACCAGGGCCTTCCTTAACCAGGCAATCTTAAGGTCGATCACTTATCTAATAAATACCTCTCTTCGTAATGTCCCATGATATTGGAAAGTCGCGAAATAGTACTCCCCGGTGCCTTCGTCTCTTACCGCGCCAAACGACTCCACATCAATATGTAGCCTTCCTCGACTGCGGTAAACGAGGGCAGACAGACTCATGGTGTTTTTGTCCGAGAGTGTACCACCACACCGCCCAATATACCCTCATTGATGAACCTTTACTCAGTGGACGTATAGTGGGGTACTCGTCCATATGGCCGGCAGCGCCGCGTGAAGGATTTCAAGTCTACGAGTACCTCGTTTATCTGGACTTAGGTCGGGTGACCGATCTTCCGCCAGAATCGAGTTGAGGACCTCTCTGGTCCCAAAAGACCACTCTCGATTTTCGGCGTTCTTGTCACGCTTGTGTTTTACAGTGGCGCCGTGGGGGTGTACCGCCTTGACGAGCCCTTCATAAAATGACATACAATGACAGTATGCCAATGACCTCTCTAAACATATCGCTTCCCGAAGTCCTTAAGGCCTACGTTGAGGGCCAAGTTGCAACCGGAGACTGGGGCACTCCGAGCGAATACATCCGAGAATTAATTCGCCAAGACAAAGAGCGTCGGGTTGCCAATCTCGAACAGGAACTGCTCGCCGCTGCAAAAGGACCGAAAATTGAAGTATCGATCAACGAGATCCGCAAGAAGGGGTTGATCTCGGCGCTACGCGAACGAGCCCGGCGCACGTGAAAAAACGCGGATTGTTTTCACTGATGGGACGCTGGCAGATATTTTAGAGCAGTCTGATTGGTACGAAACTCAAGCAGATCGGAGTCTGGCGCAACGTTGGAAAGAGGCGGTTACTGCCACACTGTTGCGGATTGCTCAGCGTCCGAGAATTGGCTCGCGCTGCAGCTTCACAGCAGACGAACTTCGTGGCACTCGCCGCATGCCGGTCGCAGATTTCGCCAAACACTTGGTCTTCTATCAATCGCGCGAGCGTAAGATTCTCGTTCTGCGTGGACTTCACGGGGCTCGTGATCTCGAAAG
>Ga0209689_1002300_pt1 | contig 14240 bp, 12 predicted proteins | sample GraSoiAngelo_149_FD_187119 | JGI IMG/M metagenome (GOLD analysis project Ga0209689, IMG submission 187119) | Grasslands soil microbial communities from the Angelo Coastal Reserve, California, USA - 14_1009_09_30cm (SPAdes) (version 2) | ecosystem: Environmental > Terrestrial > Soil > Grasslands ...
CGTTGCTCGGCAGCGTGGCCGAGCCCGGCGGCAACTGCGCCTGGCATGTTTATGACGACCTCGGGCCGTGCGAACTCGATACCAGCCGACTCGACCGCGAAAAGGTGAGCGCCGCAATCAAGCTGATTGCGCAACTTCACCTACAGTTCGCCCGGCACCCGCTGCTGGGGGAAGTCCGGCTTCACGGTTGCGACCTGGGTATTCACTTCTACGATGCGAATGTGCGCGATGCTACTTACGCGTTGGAAGCGTGCCAAGCCTTGCCACAGCAAACCTCGGTAGTAGCCCGTCTCTTGAAACGGCTAGACAAATTGCGGCAAGAACTGCCGCACCGCGCACGCGCGCTGGCCGCATGGGGTGGCCCTGAGACTTTGCTGCATGGCGATTTGTGGGGCATCAACGTTTTCGTTTTCCCTACTCCCCGTGGGCTCCACGTGCGCCTTATTGACTGGGACCATGCCTCCGTTGGACCAGCAAGCTACGACATCTCGACCTTTCTCGTTCGTTTACCACCTCAGGAGCGGGCTTGGGTCTTGGAGGTGTACCGCGAGGAGACGGCACGAGCAGGTTGGTGTCTACCGCCTAAGCCCGTGTTGAACCTCTTGTTTGAGACCGCTGAGTATGCACGCTTGGCCAATCGTATTATCTGGCCTGCCATTGCTCTCGTGCAGGATCGAGTGCCTTGGGCCTGGGAGTCATTGGCCGAAGTCGATCAATGGTTTGAAGATCTTGCCCCGGTGCTGCCATGCGAGACCGAAATGCAAGGCGCGACACATTGAAAACCCCGGCATCGCTGCTGCCTGATTCGCAGACTCTGACACTCCGGCTCGCGAGCGCTCTGGGACCTGATGCGGATAAACAGCGCTCCGTGCGCATCCTGAGCAGGACTCTTCCGCCATTTATGAGCACTTTCCCGAATGAGATCGTCACCTGTCAATTGCCGGATGGCCGCAAACGGCGGGTGTTCATCAAGTACCAGGCAGGCCAAAGCCATGCGTGTTACGGGCACCGCGGGGATGTTCCCTATGAAACCGAGGTCTATCGTCGCGTGCTGCACTCGCTGCCAAACTTCAAACCGAAGTGTCTGGGAGCGCATACAGACCCTCACACCGGTGACATCTCCTTATTCCTGGAATATGTGTATCGGAGCGTTCGTTTGAGCGACATGGTTTGGAAGCGGTTAACACGTCAACCCCGGGCGATGACCCAGGCCGCTTGCTGGATTGGGAATTTCCACACCGTGCACGTGCACCGCATCGACGATCCCTCGTTGGCATTCTTGAGACGGTACGACGCAGAGTATTACCGCGGTTGGGCGCAACGAACTTTCGAATTCTCGCGCCCGCTGCACGGCCGCTTTCCCTGGCTCACCATACTATGCGGTGCCAATGAGTGGTTTGCGCCTTTGCTGGCCCAGCCACAGACCGTTATTCACGGCGAGTTCTACGCCAAGACTATCCTGGTTCGAAACGAAAACGTGTTCATGGTGGACTGGGAATCGGCTGCAATCGCCGCAGGTGAGATCGACTTGGCGGCGCTGACGGAAGGAAAGCACTGGCCCGCCGACCTTGTGCGCGAGTGCGAATGCGCTTACGTATCCGCACGCCGGCCTGAAGCAGCACCTCGAACCTTCAGACGTACCCTCGATGCCGCAAGAATCTACCTGCATTTCCGTTGGCTCGGAGAGCGGCCCGATTGGGCCGTCCGTGAGAAAAACATCCCGCGCTACGATCAACTTCACGCCTCAGCGAAGCGGCTTGGCCTGGTCTAGAGTCTAGCAATGGCGACCGTTGTCATTTCACCATACGACGTCGCGAATTATCCTCAGGGAGGTGGACACTTCTGGGTCTATCTGCAATATGTTCTCGGCCTGCGGCTTTTGGGCCACGACGTTTATTGGCTTGAAGCTTTTCGCAGCAAGGGGCGTGAGGAACTGGAAGCCGCCGCACTCGCCACGTTCCAAGCACGGATGGAACAATATGGCCTGCGCGGGAAGTGCGTCCTCTACCGCACGCAGAGCAAAGAGCCTTCACCCGAACCGCCGGAAGAGTACCTCAACATGACCCGTGGCGAGGCTGAAGCGATCTTTGAGCGCGCGGATCTGCTGCTGAATTTTCACTATGCTATCAGTCCCGCGCTGCTTCCATACTTCCAGCGTACAGCCCTGGTGGACATCGATCCCGGCCTTTTGCAGTTTTGGATGACCCGTGGACAGCTGCGCGTGCCCGACCATAATTTTTACTTCACCATTGGCGAGGGCGTTGGCCGATCCGGTGAGAAGATTGCAACCGGCGGTCCCCGTTGGATTCACATCTGGCCGGCGGTTTGCCTCGAACGCTGGCCCTACACCTTCGACCCGTGTTGCGAAGCCTTCACGACAGTCTCTACCTGGGACTCCTCCGACTGGGTTGTGGACCGTGATGAAACCTACGAGAACACAAAACGAGTGGCTTTCTTGGAGTTCGCTGCTCTGCCGCGGCTCACTCGTCAGCCCTTGGAGTTGGCCCTGGTCCTGCGTAAGGAGCGCGATATGCAAGAGTGGAAAGATTTGCAGAATTGTGGTTGGCGCATCCGGCAGGCATGTGAGGTTGCCGGCACGCCTGAGATGTACCAAGCCTATATTCAGCGTTCGCGCGGGGAGTTTAGCTGCGCCAAGCCTTCCTATATCAAGCTGCAAACGTCTTGGATCAGCGACCGCACACTTTGCTATCTGGCTAGCGGCAAACCAGTGGTCGTGCAGCATACTGGTCCCAGCTCATTCCTTGCCAACGGGGAAGGGATGTTCCGTTTCTCCACAGTGCAACAGGCCGCCGAAGCGTTCGACGCGATCAACGCTGACTACGAGCGTCATTGCCGTTCCGCGCGCAAGCTGGCGGAGACTTACTTCGACGCCAAACAAGTCGTGGCAAAAATCCTGAGCCACGCGCTGACGGACGACGAGCCGGACCGCAAAGAGCTTGAATCGCCGGGACTGCCTTCCTGGAGGGCGCGGCACGCATGTTCGGTCCTAAAAAAAAGCACGACTCCCAATGATTGACCTTAGCCGCACGCGAGCCGAGTTGCTCGCTGAAATTGACGCACCGAAGCTGCCTGGGGATCGTCTGAGCGGTCTTACCGACCTGCGCGCCGCGAGCGTGAACGCCCATGTGCGGGTTTGTGGCCGTGGGCGGGACGAGCTTTTTCCCCTCCTTAAAATTGCACTCTCGGAACGGTTCGCGGCGGTGCCGCGGCTGCAAATAATCCGGGACTTGCTTCTACCGCTGAGGAACGTCCTCGGCAACGCCTACAAGCACGGCAACGGATGCGATCCCACCAAGGTGATTTCAGTCGAGATCGTGCTGACCGCCAAGGGCGCACTCATCGCGGTCACCGATGAGGGCGGCGGCTTCGATATTGCACTTACATTTCGGCGTTTCCAAGGACAGGAAAGCTACTTCGCAAATCATGGAGTTGGATTCCGCAACTTGCACCGCGCGATTTCCATGGTCAGCTACGAAAACGGCGGCCGCACTGTGTTGCTGTGCTTCCGGCCCTCGGTCCAAAATCACGATCGCGTTCTCAACAGCCACGCTCTACGGAAGGTTCTGGGCGCGGAATGGATTCAGAAGCGTCTGTCCGAAGTGCCGGAGTTCGGCAAAGACGGAACGAGGATCGAATCTTGTCGAGTTTACCCGGCGCGCGGATGTGCTGGCGACGACTGCGGGAATCGCTACGTGTTGCGGTTGGCTGGCCGCAACGGCCGACCAGCAGAGACACGCATCCTCACCGGCAGGCTTCACCCAACAGAAGCTGCGGCGGCGTCCGACTTCGAGGCCGCGACAAAACTTCACGATGCAAGGATATCGATCAAACTGCACATCCCCCGGCCGGTAGCGCTGCTCGCGGGGGAGCCGCGACTCGTCCTCTATGACTTTGACCCTTGGATGAATCTCTGCGAGTTCTTCACGCATCACGGCAGGATTAAGACTCTTCGTCGCATCGCAACACGGGTCGGCTTGGCGCTAGCTAAGCTGCACTGCAGCCAGGTTGGGTTGCGCGGTGCGGAGTTGGACTTCGTTGGAGAGGAACTGCAGACGATGGTGGTGCGCTCGGAGAACTACCTTCAAACTCTGCCCTGCGGACCTGACCTAGTGAATCGCTTCCATGTCGCGGCTCAGCGGATCGAGAGCCAGGCGGCGTCCGATCGCCAGCGAATTCTGTCACCGATCCACGGCGCACTCGGTTGGGATTGCATCCACTATGGCGTTGACGGTCGCTTCTATCTTTATCGCTTCGAGACGTGTCGCTGGTCTGACCCGGGGCTTGATCTTGGAGGATTTGCGGCGGACCTCCTCTGCTTCACGCTTGCCAGCTACAATGAAGAGGCGTATCGCATCTGCCTCGACGCATTCCTGGGGGAGTACAACTCGCAGGCAGCGCATCCGATGGACAAGGACGATCTCCTCCCTTACATCGCACTCGCCTTAGTCGAGCGTCTCCGACGAGCCGAAGCCTCCGCGAAGGCCGACGCGGGGCAACTGCTCGCAGCCCTGAACGCTGTGTTAACGGTCAGGCCCAGTGTTGCCGATCAGACTTCGACTGCCGCCACCAATTCAACTTAGTTGGCATGTATGATTTGCCCTGGGGCCTTCGGGTAGGAACCGTTGCGAGACTAGCCTCTGGAATTCCCTTCAATATTACGACCGGGCTGGATAACAATGGCGATACCGTATTCAATGACCGTCCACCGGGGGTCACCCGTAATACAGGTCATGGCCCAGGCTATGCCAATGTTGACCTGCGCTTCGGGAAAACCTTCCACCTGAAGGGTCGCGACCATAACCAGAAGCAATTCGAATTGGCCGCTGATGCTTTCAACGTTGTGAATCATGTCAACTACAAGAATTTCGTCGGCATCGCGACCTCTCCATTTTTCGGCCTGCACGATAATTCAGCTGATCCCGCGCGCCGCTTGCAACTCTCTCTAAAATTCATCTTCTGAGTTCTTGTAAGCCTTGCCTTGGTGGCCTTGCGGCATTTTTCGTCAGCAGAGGGAAGTTGTTCGTTAACCCGGAAGTTCGGCGGACTCGGCATCACCAATTGCTGAAATTGGCGCGACGCAATCCCCATACCAATCGGTATTGTTTTCGATCCCCACCGCCCTACCAGCCTTCTCTTTTCACTTTACAGGACTTGGGTAGACCGTGAAGCAGCAATATCTGCCTTCATCCCGAGCGCTCTTAAATAGCCCTCATTCAAGCGGCACTTTTGCAGGCGGACATTTTCCAACAACTCGGCGAAAGCGCGGATGATCGTCTCCTGTTCAGGCCGAGCCTTCAGCCGTTCTTCCACGTGCGCAGTGCCGCGCGGAAGCTTTGCGAACTCCACGATCTTCGCCCAATCGGCAGGCGGGATAATGCTGACCACCGCTGACGGCTTTTCCATCTTCTTATACGGCCAGAAAGCCCATCCGATGTTGTTTTTCTCGAGCGCTTTCACGAATTGCGCGATCCACTCATCGGTATTCTCTCCGGACTCGCCCATCCAGATCGGCACATCATAACGTTCGCGAAAATCAATGTATTGCCGCAGCACGCTTTCATCCGGCGCCGTCCAATACTTGTGGAACGTGTAAGCCGTGTTCGCATCGAAAGGTTTGCCAAAGACTGAAAAGTTGCCGTCCCACTGCGCCCCGCCGAGAAGGAGAATATGGTGAGCATCAACCTTTCGTATTTCGCCCGACAACTTTTTGTAGAGCGGTTCAAGCGACGAATTCAAAGGCGCCAGCTTGGGGAAATGTGGGATCGGCTCATTCAGCAGGTCATAACCGAGTACCCCCGGCTCATCGCGATAGTGCGTCGCCAGCCGCCGCCAGATGGCAAATAGGTGCTCTTGCTCTTGTGGACTATCGTATAACCAGGGATATCCGGCGCTGTCATCAATGTTCGCGCCGGTCTGTCCACCCGGTGCGGCATGCAAATCAAGGATCACATACAGACCCTCGGCGCGGCTCCAGACGATTAACCGGTCCAGCAGTTTGAAACCTTCCGCGCCGTCGTCCTCAAACAGGCTGTAATGCAAAGGAACTCGAATGGCGTTGAACCCAGCCCGATGCAGGAGCGCGATGTCTTCCCGCGCGATGTAGTTCTCGCGGTACTTCTGCCAGAATGCGGTCGACCCTTCAGGTCCAAGCAGCTCTAACACCAACCCGCGGATCTCGCTAGGAGACTGCGGGCCACCCTGGAACAACCACATATAACCCTCTGGCACTAGCCAATTGCCCAGATTTGTTGCGCGAAGCAAAAGCGGCTTGCCGGCAGCATCGACGATCTGTTTGTGGTCGGTATGTGCGAATTGAGCGTTCGCTTGCGAAGTCAATGCCAGAAGAAGAAGGGCCAGCCGTAGAAGTCTGAACTTGAACATGATTCTCTCCGATGGAAAGCCTACAACAACACAAGAGAATCGCGCCACGACCTCCTGGTTCAATGAACCACTATCTTCCAACCTTCATGTTCCTTCATTCGATGTAGAATTTGAAGACGCAGCCACAATATGAAACATCCAAAGGCGTGCGCTTGAGCAATGTAGCGTTGAATCTGTTCGGCAGTTCAGGCGAAAGTGTAGACGAAACCAGCGAGTTGTTCGCAGTCCAGCAGTTGTACTCGCGCGTGTTGGGTTGAAAACAAATGATTACTCTGGTTTCTATAATTGTGCTTGGTTTTTTCCTCGGCATGCGCCACGCAACCGATCCCGACCACGTCATTGCCGTAACCACGATTGTGAGCCGTCAGCGAAGCGTCCGCCACGCGGCTTTGATCGGGCTACTCTGGGGTCTCGGCCACACCATCACAATTCTCGTTGTTGGCTCCGCGATCATTTTGTTCGGCTTGGTGATCCCGCCAAGAATTGGTCTCACCATGGAATTGTCGGTCGGGTTGATGCTCATCCTTCTGGGAGTCCTGAACCTGTCTGGGATGTTGCGCTGGATTACCGAAACCGTCAGGCCCCTGCAACTGGGGCAGCACTCACACCCTCACGGGCACGGGGATTACATTCACAGTCATCTGCATGGCCACGGCCCCGAGAGACACGGTCATTCCGGAGGTGCAACGCCGGTTGGTTGGATGGACCGTGCCTTTGGCAGTCTGGGTTTCTATCAAGTCGTGCGTCCTTTGGCCGTGGGCATCGTCCACGGTCTTGCCGGATCGGCAGCAGTCGCTTTGCTCGTACTCACCACGATTCGCGTGCCTGGGTGGGCAGTCCTATATCTCTTCGTATTCGGAATTGGCACGGTCACGGGAATGATGCTGATCACTGCGGCGATTGCGGTTCCATTTACGTTTTCCGAAGACCGCTTTACGCGACTCAATCGTGGCTTAGGACTGGCCTCCGGTCTGGTGAGTCTGGCCTTCGGTCTGTTCATTGTCTATCAAATGGGCTTCGTAAACGGCCTTTTCGCCCACAGTCCCAAATGGGTGCCTCATTAATCTTTCCTGTTGTGAGCCAGGTGCAGGTTACGAAACGTTTGTTCGACGCATCGAATCTTAACGTACAGTAGAGATTGAATGATGATGGGGAGTCCCGGGAGAATGAGTGTGGACATTTTCGAGATTGCAGAGAAGAAACGCAGGAAAATCACAATGTCAACAGTCTTGATTCTTGCGTGCGCCGTGCTCGCGCTGCCTTTGGCCGCGCAGCAACGGGGTCCGTTGCCGCCACCGCCGCCGGGTACTGTGGTTCCGTCCGGTGCGCCTGCGGATTCTGAGAAGGCAAATGCTTCCCGGCAGGAAATGTCCTCTCATATTACCAACGAACCGCCGGCCCTGCCTATTGAGCAGATTATCCAGAAGTTTACGCAACATGAGGAGGAATTTCGCAAGGAGCGCGACAACTTTACGTATACGCAGATTTTCGTCTTCCAGGAACTCGATGAAGATGGCCGCCCCGACGGAGAGTATCGCCTGACCAGCGACATTCTTTTTACGCCCGCGGGGAAGCGCTACGAAAAAGTTATCGAGGCTCCCGCGCCCACGCTCAAACGCATTTCCATGTCTCAGCAGGACTTCGATGATATCGAAAAGGTATGGCCGCTTGTCCTGACCCCGGACGAGTTGCCCAAGTATGACGTCAAATATGTTGGCCGGGAGCAGGTCGACGAAGTCGGTACCTATGTCTTCGACATAGCTCCAAAAAGACTGGAAAAGAAGCTGCGCTACCTTGAAGGCCGCATCTGGGTCGACGACAAGGACCTACAGATTGTTAAAACCCGGGGAAAAGCCACCGGCCTGCTGAAGAAAAAGGAAGACCAGGCCTTTCCCACGTTCGAGACTTTTCGTGAAAATATCGAAGGCCACTATTGGTTTCCCACCTACACGCGGGCTGATGACATCTTGCACTTCAAGTCAGGCCAGGACGTGCACATCCGTCTGTCGGTTCGCTACCAGAACTACAAGCGGTTCGGCTCCACCATCAAGATCGGGAAGGCCACACAGGTGGACCCGGAGAAGCCGTAACGGCGTGAAACTGAACTTGTTGCCTAGCGTCTGCTGAGCCAGACGAGCGTTACTCCGATACAAACAATGAAAACTCCGAGCCAGCGTTGCGGGCTGATGCGTTCGTGCAAGAACAACATCGCCCCAACGGCGCCCGCTGCGTAACTCAGGGCCGTCACGGGAACAACGAAACTCACGTTTTCAATGGAAAGCATGGCCAACAGCGAAAAGAAGGCCAGCGTCATCATGGAAATGCCCATCCACATCCAGCCCACGCGTATCGTGCGGAAAACAAAGCGAATCAGCGCAGCCGGACGGAAGTCGTGAACTTCGCCAACCACTTTCATGGCGCGAGAAACACAGAGTTCGCCGCCGGTTCCTGCGACTACAATCATAAAAAGGAAAACAAACTCGAGCACGTTTACGCCTTCCCCGTGGTCCGAGGATGAGTGTGCCCGACAATAAAGACGCCGACACAGATAACAATTATTCCAATCCAGCGCAGGAGAGGCACGGCTTCTCCCAGAAGAAAATAGCCCAGCAACGCGACTACGGCGTAAGAAAACGAGGAAGCAGGCTGAACGTAACTGTAATCCGCCCAGGTGAGCACGAGCATGTAGGCCACAAAAAAAGTGAGCAAACAGGCGACTCCCAGCCAAATGTAGCCCGATGTAAGGATCCTGGCGAAAATGTGAAGAAGATCGGCTGGCGCCCAATTTCTGGCGGAGCCGATCCCCTTCATTCCCTTACTGAGCAAGACGTTGCCGAGGGGCGCAAACAAGACTATGAACAAAATAAAAATGTAAGTCTTCAGGTGCAGGCCCGGAGAGTCTTTCATACGCTCCTTGCTTCGGTTCCTTGGCAACACGCCGTTTTGCACGCCGCCGCTGATGAATCCATACGCGCTGGCTTCTCCAATGGATGCTGCCGCGCGTCCGAGAAGGGACAACCCACGCCATTCGCAGCATTCCTTAATTGGTCAAAATCATCTTACAGGAGGTCGTGCCGGGGCCAAAGCCGCAGCCAGCGGAATATTTCGTTTTTTGCTATGCTTTTTGCAGGGAAACATTCGGTATTTGGTGCGCCGTACCGTCGAAGGAGCAGCTTGGCATAATCCTGGTTCGCGAGGTGCAATGATTTCCAAAGCCGCCGATTACCTGTTTCTCACTATTGCTGCCGCTCCCTTCATCTACTACGTACTCGTGTTGTACAGTTCCTGGCTTTTCTTTGGTCGTTCGAAGGACGGTGCGCCCAAGAATGCGGACTTTACTCCGCCGGTGAGCAACCTTAAGCCCGTCCGCGGCCTCGATCCGGAAGCCTACGAGAATTTTTCCAGCTATTGCCGCCAGGACTACCCGGATTACGAGCTGATTTTCTGCGTCGGAGATGAAAACGACGCCTCGGTTCCCATTCTCCAGAAGCTGATGCGCGATTTTCCCGAGTGCCAGATTCGAATCCTCTATGGCTCGGGACGCAACGCCATCAACGACAAAGTCGCCAAACTGGTCCGCATGGTGAACGAAGCCCGCAACGAAGTTCTGGTCATCAACGACAGTGACGTTCGCGTCGAGCCAAACTATTTACGCACTGTCGTGGCCCCACTGCGCGATCCCAAGGTTGGCGGAGTGACTTGCCTGTACGTTTCCACTCAGGATAAGACATTCACGCAGCATCTTCAGTCCGTCGGCATGATCTCCGATTTCTACCCCGGAATTTTAGTGGCGCGCCAACTGGATGGAATCAAATTCGCTCTTGGGCAGACGATCGTCACGACGCGCTCCCACCTCGCCGGTTTCGGCGGCTACGAAGCCATTGAGAACCGCCCCGCCGATGATCTTCTCGTCGGCCGGTTGATCGCGGAGCAGGGTTTTCAAGTCGAGCTGCTTCCTTACGCCGTCAAGACCGTTCCGGACTGCGATTCAATGAAGGATCTTTTTGTCAAGCGGCTTCGTTGGATGACGGTGATGCGGCATATGCGTCCCTGGGGGCATATCGGGCTCGCTTTTACGCAAGGATTGCCCTGGTGTCTCGCTGTTGCTCTGACTCATTCAGCAGGGATGGGGTTCGCGTACGTGGGTGCTTATCTGGGGTTCCGCGTACTAATCAGTTGGTTGATCGGCGCCTGGGGACTCAGGCAGATTGGGCTTTGGAAGAAAATGCCGCTCATCATCATGTGGGATGCAACCGCATTCCTGATCTGGTTGCTGACTTTCGGGCGCAGCAGTATTCGCTGGCGCAATGTGGATTACCAGATTCGCGAAGGGATGCTCGTGCCAGTCGTGCAGGCTCCCATCCAACATTCGTCCCAATAAGAAGCGGCTGCGGTCGGGGCGGCGTGCGTTTCCGACAAAGTCGCGCCTGGTGCGAGAGGGTTTCCCTCCATGCCTGAATCCCTTGCTTACGTCATCCTGGGCCGCGGGCGCTGGGCCCGTAAGCTTTGCCCGATCATTTCTGGCGAAGGAAGAAGCGTGGTCGCGATCGAGGAAACGCGGCAGCTTCCTTTCGAAACAGAACCGGATTACGTTGACCGCCTCGCGGTAGCCATGAGAGCCAGCAGCGCGCAAATCGCTTGGCTCTGCGTGCTGCCGGGCCCCCACGTCTCGTTGATGATCCAGGCCGCGATCGATGCGGGTTTGCACGTCATCGCAGAAAAGCCCTGGTACGGTTCGAACGAGGACACCCAGAAATTACAATCGCTGGCTCGCGCAAACGGGCGCATCATTGCTGTCCATTTTGAGTATCTGGTCCTCGAAGAAGTGGAACAATGGAGAGCCCAGTTTCATCCCGGAACGGGATGTCGCTTCGGCGGCCGTTTTCGCCTGGGCCGTTCCGATCGATCAGGAATCCCGGCAATTGACAATCTCGGCTGCCATTTGCTGTCCATTCGAGAATACGCGGTCCCTTCCGCAACGATTTCCTGGATTCGTTGCGGCTACGACTTACCCGATGAGCGGTTGGTATGGATTGACAATAGCAAGCAACGTCTCGCCTCGATCGATCTCCTCAGTCATAGCCAACCTATCATCCAGCGCTTCATGAAAAGAATAGAAGCGTCTCTGGATGGCGAGGCCTTTCCGTTTGATTTGGAGTTTGCGCTGCGTGTCGCCGGTGAACTCAACGCCTATAAAAGGAGAAATCCGGCTTGACGTTGCTACGCCTTTTTCGCCTTAACCGCGGCTGACGGCGCCGTTGACGTCAAATGCTCCGCGCGCGCATCTGCCGCCGCGGATCGTGTGGGCATGGTCATCTGCATGCGGCGATCGTTCTTCGGTTCGCGCCAGTTTACCTGCGGCAGCATGAGTGACGCATCCACTCGATCGCGGTATTTCATCGCGATGTTCATCAGCGAATCCAGCAGCGAATCCGAAAGATGATGCGGCTGCAAGCCGAGATCGATGAGCTTCGAGTGCTTCGCGTTGTAGTAATGCTGCTCGGCCTCCACGCGAGGATCGGGGATGTGATCGATTTCTACCGCCACCCCTAGTTTTCTGGCGGCCGATTCCACCATGCGGGCTAAATCGAGAACGGAGAATTGCTCGGTGAACTGGTTGTAAACGCGACACTCGCCTTTGGCCGCAGGGTTATGACAGGCGATCTCGATGCATCGGACCGTGTCCCGGATGTCCAGGAAGCCGCGCGTCTGGCCGCCCTTGCCGTAAACCGTCAGCGGCTGGCCGATCGCTGCCTGCACGCAAAAACGATTCAGGACCGTGCCGAACACATCGTCGTAATCGAATCGATTGATTAGCGCCTCGTCGAGCGCCGATTGGTCCGTCATCGTTCCGTAAACGACGCCCTGATTGAGATCGGTGGCGCGAATCCCCCAAATTTTGCAGGCGAACATCATATTGTGGCTGTCGTGCACTTTAGAGAGGTGATAAAAGGAACCGGGCTGCTTTGGGAAGGGAACGACGTCCTTACGGCCGTTGTGCTCGATGGCTATATAGCCTTCTTCGATATCGATGTTGGGCGTGCCGTACTCGCCCATCGTCCCCAATTTGATGAGGTGACAATTCGGCAGGAATTCGCGGATGGCGAAGAGTACGTTCAGCGTGCCGACCACGTTATTGACCTGCGTGAAGACCGCGTGCTTGCGGTCAATCATCGAATAGGGAGCGGACCGCTGTTCCGCGAAATGAACAACCGCGTCCGGTTCGAAGAACTTGAACGCGGAAGCCAGAAACTCGTAATCGGCAACGTCTCCGATGAACAACTCGATGGTCTTGCCTGTGATGTTTTGCCAGACCCTGACGCGGTCCGTCAGCGGACGAATGGGGGTCAGCGTTTGCGCGCCTAGCTCGTGGTCCCAAAGGCGGCGCAAAAAATTATCAATGACGGCGACGGAATGACCCCGCTGTGACAAATAGAGAGCTGTTGCCCAACCGCAGTAGCCGTCCCCACCGAGCACGGCAATCTTCATGTACCCTCCTCAGGGCAAATCTATTTGCAGATTTCTTCGGCAATCCGAACTGCGAACCACTCTCCTTTGATGCGCAGCCGGCAAGAAGAGGTTTCAAAAAACCGCTCTGGACTGGACTTTCTTTTTTTACCTGTATAACCATGGCTTTGCAAGCTGGTTTTTGAGAGTTGCTGACAAACGGGACATCCCCTGGATCGGGCTGGCGGACCCCAGGGGATGGTTGGTGAGCAGTACTTTGCCGCCGCTGGCTGCAACTATAGTCAGGCGCTCTTGGCCCACTAACTCTTCGAAATGCTTCAGCTCGGACTGATAGGCCACAAGATAATAGCGCTGCGGCTCCTGCCAAAGGCTCTTGAAGCGGGCATCGTCGATGAACACGTCTGGGGCGCCGGGAGCATAGGATCCGTATTCAAGATTGAAGTAGCGCCCGTTCAGATTGAGGGCGTCGCGATTGGAATAGAACGTGACCGAAGAAAAAGTCCAGTAGTTGTGGTTTACGATTAATTTTCCATCTGGAGCCTTGAGAAGCGCTTCCACTAGTGGCCGCGACGATAGAAATGGGTCGAAAACCACCAGGGCGAGACGTGCCGCATGATAAAAAAGAACCATCATCAGCGCTGCTGCCAGGAAAGAACGCAAACCAATCCATCGTGAAGTCGCCAGCGCGCCTCCGGCCAACGCGACTGCCGCAACCGCCAGTGGTAAGCGTAGATAGGCGAAGGAATCGAACGTAAGGTCCATCATGTGGCCCAGGGAGAGCGTGTAAACGCTTGGATGATGGCCGAGCGCGGAGGAGATGTCGCCGGGGGCGGGAAGATTTCGCACCAGAAAGAAAATCGTGATGCAGGCCAGCGCCGCGCAGCCGGTGATCACGGAAAGAACGCGAGTTCCACGCCGGACCCAATTACCGCCATCTGCCATCGCGGAGCCAAGCAGCAAGGCCATCGCTGGATAGCAGGGCATCGAATAATATTCCTGCGTCGTGGAGAGCGTGAAAAACACCAGGATGAATCCGATCCAGCAAATCGCCAGCAAACGCGCGTGGCCGGCGCGGTCTGCAGGCTTAAAGGAAAGTTTGGCGATAGCGGGGAAGTAGACGCTCCATGGAAAAAGCCACAGAAAGTGGAACAGCCAGAACCAAAGCCGGGGGACGGTATTGTAGTCGCGTGGATAACGCAGATTGAGGAAGCGAAGAACCTGCTCGTTGATGAAATAGAACCAGAGAAATCCGTGGTATTCCCCCGGACCGCCGTGAAACCCAAAATAGAAATAGGGCGGATTACCGCGCGCCGCCAGAATATGCCATGGCGCCGCAACGAGAAGCGCTATGAAGAAACCGCTGATAGGAC
>Ga0209689_1002302_pt1 | contig 14236 bp, 14 predicted proteins | sample GraSoiAngelo_149_FD_187119 | JGI IMG/M metagenome (GOLD analysis project Ga0209689, IMG submission 187119) | Grasslands soil microbial communities from the Angelo Coastal Reserve, California, USA - 14_1009_09_30cm (SPAdes) (version 2) | ecosystem: Environmental > Terrestrial > Soil > Grasslands ...
GCAGAATGGCGCCTTCCCCTCCTCACGGGTCTGGCACTCGCGGTCGTGACGGCGATTCCGTATCTCTACGCATACGCCGTGCAGCCGTCGGGGCATGTCTTCGTCGGCTTCTTCTATCTCTGGGACGACGCAACGACCTACCTCGCCAAGATGCGCGAGGGCTGGGAAGGTGCGTGGGCCTGGGAGAACCGATACACGACCGAGCCAAGCCCGCCGGCCTACCTCTTCATGTTCTGGATCGTCCTCGGTCACCTGGCGGCGGTCACGCACTTGCCGCTGATCCTGGTGTTTCACCTGGCGCGGGTCCTGGGAGCTCTGGCGCTGATGGCGGGCGCGTGGCTCTTCATCTGTCACTTCATCCAGGACCGCGCGGCGCGCGTCTTCGCGCTTTTCTTTCTCGCGTTCGGCTTGGGTCTTGGTCTCGTGATCTGGGCGCTCGGCCATCCGGTGGTCTTCGGCAACCAGACCGAGGGCCTGGACTTGCGAATGCCAGAGCTCAGCGCGTTCTACTCGGTCCTCGCTCTGCCTCATTTCGCCTGGTCTGGCGTCTTCGCCGCATTCGGCGTCGCCCTCACTTTGAAGGCGATCCAGCGCGGAAGCTTGACGCTTGGCCTGCTCGCCGGACTGGCTTGGTTGGGCCAAGCGTCGATCCATCCCCAGATGCCAATCCTGATGGGAGGCGCCACGGCGCTGGCCCTGTTCTTGCGCCCGGCGCGCCCACGCGGTTGGTCCGCCGCTGCTCTCGCGTTTGCGATTCCGGCGCCCTACGTCCTTTATTCCTATCTGGCTTTCGTCGGTAACCCCCAGGTCGAACGGTGGACGTTCCACTCCAAGAACGCCGTGGCGCCGGAGACGATCAGCCTGCTCATGGCGTTGGCGCCGCAGCTGCTGCTGGCCGTGGCCGGCTTGCCAGGTGCCTTTCGGCGACGGAGCCGCGAAGACCTGTTCCTCCTCGCCTGGCTCGTTCTTCTCGCGGCGATCCTTTATCTGCCGAATCCGGCCGGTGACCTGCGACGGCGTTTCTTCGACGGCCTGTACCTGCCGCTCGCCGTCCTGGCCGCCCACGGCATGTACGACGCGATCCTGCCGCGACTGCGCAGCCTCCGGGCCCGCCGGCTCATTCCTTTCTCTTATGTGGCGTTCGCCGCGATCGGCAGCGTGTTCCTCGTCCTCGCCCCGCTGGCGGTGGCGGGGCAGTCGCAGTACACGGTCACGACCGCCGAGTACGACGGCCTCAACTGGCTCGGCTCGCAGCCGTCGGGCCGTGTCCTGGCCATGCCTGGCGTCGGCCTGTACATCCCCGCCTACAGCTCGGACACCGTCTACGTCGGCCACTACGACGAGACGTTCGACTACACCAACAAGACGCAGACCGCGCTCCGCGTGCTGACCGGCCAGTCGGACATCGAGCAGTTCATCAGGGAAAACCAGATCCGCTACGTGGTCTGGACCTCGGACCTCCAGTCCCCTCCGCCTGCCGTGTTGGGACCTCCGGCCTACGACACCCCGAACTTCAAGATTTGGCGGCTGTCCTGACGTAGATCACAGCGACACGATCCTGGTAGACGAGCGTCCACCCGGGTTGAGTCGCGAGCACGTTCGAGAGCGCCGCGTCCTTGTTGTAGACGATGTAATCGACGCCGTACCGGTCGAGGACCTGCTTCCAGTCCGGGCGCAGCGTCTGGACGTCCTGATATTCGTTGAGGAGCTGGTCGCCCATCAACGCCGCCTCACCGAAGATGAACACCCGCCGGTTCTGGTCGGGGTAAAACCGATTCGCCAGGTAACCACCCCAGCCGTACTGGTTGTACATCCGCGTGCCGAGGTCGGGATGGGCGGCCAGCCAGTCCGCCGCGGCGACCGGGTATGACTCGGAGTCCATGCTCTGTTGGTGAGCAGGGCTCAGGTTGTTCGCGACTCGAAGCGTCGTGATCAGCGCGATGAAGATGAGCACGACCGCGGTGATGACCGCGAACAGCTTCCTGGGAGGCAGGTCGTAGCTCCACTTGCGCGCCGCAGCGAACTCCTTCCACCACTCGCCGTACGTGGTGATCATCACCGGCGTCGCGGCCGCCACGAACAGCGCGACGTTCCGCACCGACTGGAGGGCGAGAAAAAGCGCGGCTGCGGTGAGGAGAAACTGGTAGAGAGTCGGCCGGCGAAGCGCGAAGCCGGCGATCACGAGGAACACCATCGCCTCGAACGGCCGTAGGAACAGGTCGTGGAAGTTGGGTGACGCCCACTCCACGATCAGTCTCTGCTGGGCCTCGCTGCCCTGGGTCTGGAACGGATAGGGGTAGAGGCTCAGGAAGTGCGGGGTGGCGGCGACGGCGACCGCCGAGGCGAGGCCGATCACGGCCAGGCGCCTGACGTGCATCCGGTGGGCAGGGTTGTCCTGGTCCCAGGCCCAGCTCATCAGCTCCGCGACCAGCGCCACGCCAAGCCAGACGAAACCGATGACCCAGCCCCCGTGGAGGTTCGCCCACAGCACCATGACGAGAGGGAAGAGGTTGATTGCACGGCTGCGCCCGGCAAGGTAGCCCTGCAGCCAGTAGAGCTCGAGGCAGCTGAGGGCGAAGGTGATCATCTGCGCGCGAGGGCCCCAGATCGGCGAGCCTGCAACCGCGGCGATCGCGAGCCCGACGCCGATGAATACAAACGGCTGGCGACGCACCTGCATGTAGATCAGCCAGAAACCAGCCCAGGTCAAAAGGCCGAACGCGATGCACAGGGCCGTCAGTCCGATCGTGCTGTACGTGAGCCACATCAGGATCTCGGTCAGGTACTCGTGGTCGGTCCAGACATGGGTCGACACCGTGTAGGTGAACAGGTCCTGGCTCGGAAGGCGCCCGTGCTCGACCATCCACCGGCCGATTCGCAGGTGCCACCAGAAGTCGGGGTCCTGCTCCACGCCTATGAGCAGAACGAGGATCACGGTCAGCACGCCGCCGAGCAGCAGCGTCCGAGCCGAGAGGCGCTCGGTCAGCCGCAAGCCGTCAGCTACGACGGAAGGGGTTCGGTAGGTAGCGGGGGACGCGTCTTGCATATGCCGGGTACTCGGCCGGGAAAGCCTGGGCGAGGATGCGCTCCTCCCACCCGATGCGCAACAGCTCACAGACGACGAAGTAGACGATCGCCAGCGCGCTCAGCCACCCCCCCGTGGCGATGTTGATGCCCAAGGCGGTCGCGACCTCGCCGAGGTAGACGGGGTGGCGGCTCAGCGAGTACGGACCGCCTGTGACCAGCCGCCGGGCCTCGGGGATGATCGAAAACGACCGCCGCAGGTACGCCAGGCCCCAGACCGAGTAGGCGAGTCCCGCCGTGGCGAGGAGGTCGCCGAAGAGGACCAGGCCCTCGCGGCGGGATCCGCCGGGCAGGAAGCTGGCGCTGATGGCCGCGAACGTGCCGCTGAAGGCGATCAAGATCACGGCCCGCCGGTGGTCGGTGCCGCGCTGAGGGAGCCGGACCGCGTAGAGGACCACCAGCATGGTGAAGTAGGCCAGCGCCAGCAGCTGCTGGGCCAGGAACAGGGCGTCGGAGGGCTGGTGGATGCCGTGGACCCCGCCGGCCAGCAGGATCAGCTGCCGAGCGAGGAAGAGCGAGAAGAAGAGGGAGGGGAGGAGGCGGCTGAAAACCAGGTCTCTCCAGTAGGCTCCCGAGCGCCTTTGCACATGCTCTGCGACGCCGGTGGCCGCCATACCCGGCGCAACGGTATCAGCCGGGTGCGACCCGGAGAGCCGAAACCAGCGTTTTGGCTTATTGAATTGACCTGCCTGGGACCGATGAGTACCATCCTCGACCGCGAGAGGACCCGGTGCCCGCAAGAACTCGGACCGGGCGGCGTCAAGCAGGTCAGAAGCCTGTAGTTCAGGAAAAAGGAGGTGAATTCGCAGAAATGTTGAGCCTTTACATGAAGCTTCGCAGCCTCACGACTCGTCAGGAAGGCCAGGGCATGGTTGAGTACGCTCTGATCCTCGTGTTGGTCTCAATCGTGGTCATCGTGATCCTTCTTACGATGGGTAACCAGATCAAGAACGTGTTCTCTAACGTCGTAGCAGCCCTCGGAGCCTAACAACCCACGTCAATAGCACCTTCGGAGAGCCCCGCAAGGGGCTCTCTTCTTTACAGCGAAGTAGGGAGAAGATCGCGGTTCGCATGGTTACAATGTCGCCACTCTTGAGGATTCCATCGGAGGTGACTTAGTCTTGGCCGTCGCACCTGCTGCTACCAGACCCCGTCCCGGCGGAGGTCGTCTGTTCATCATCGTCGGACTTCTGTTGGCCGTTCTTGCTTTCGGAGGCGTCTTCCTCATCGGAGGGGCGACCGGCGGTGCCGGCCTCGGCGGGCCGAGCAACACGGTCGTGATCGCGAAGCAATCGATCCCGCTGCGTCACCAGATCACAGCGGCCGACCTGGAGACGGCGAAGATGTCGGTTGCCGGCAACGCGACTCTCGCCAACACCTACGACAACGTCAACAACGTCCTGTCCTTGATCTCGGAGATCAACATCACGAAGGGCACGGTCATCACTTCCGACATGCTCGCCAAGGACATCAACCTGGTGCCCTCCGGCGCGGCCCCGGCCTACCTGCCACTCGCCAAGGGCTACGTCGCGATGACGATCCCCACGGGCGAGCAGCAAGGTGTCGCCGGCCACATCAGCGTCGGCGACTACATCACCGTGATCTCTTCGGCGAGCCTGACTACGTTCAGCACCAGCACGGGCCAGCAGCAGGGGCCGACCAAGGTGATCAGCAAGACGGTGTTCACCAACCTCCGCATCATTGGGCTTGGACCTGCATCGGCCGGTGTTCAACCGGCGTCCGGAGGCGGCACCACGACTTCGTCGAGCGGCCCCCAAAGTGGGATCACGTCGAGCCTGACCGTCGAAATCACTCAGTGTGACGCCGAGTTTCTCACCTGGTTCCTCGGCAACACCACAGTGCGATACACGCTGTTGTCATACAAGGACTACGGAACAGCGCCCACCGAGGCGGACCCGACATGTCTGACGGTCACCGCGGCCGGAGGCGTGAGCCAGAAGCAGGTAGACGCGAAGTACCACTTCACCGCCCTTTAAACGTGAGATCGGATGGGGCTCCTCGATAGGGTCAAGCAGAACCAGACGGTTCCGCCGGCGGGGTCGACGGGCAACGGTCCCGCCGCCACCGCCACCCTTCCGGGCGCCTCGACCTACAGCCCGCAGGCTGCGATCCCGGTAGCGCAGCCGGCCGCCACCGCGCCCCCCGCGCCGGCCGCCGCCTCCCGCTTCGCGGTTGGCGGCGACCTGTCGCCCGCATTCACGGCGGCCAAGGTGCAGATCCACGCCAAGCTGATCGAGAAGTTCGCCGACGAGATCGACTCGAGCAACAAGGCCGGCGTCCGGGAAAAGATCCTCGAGCTGGCCGAGGAGTACTTCCGCTCCACGGCCATGACCATGACCAAGAACGACAAGGAGCGCCTTGTCGACTCGGTCCTCGACGACGTGCTCGGGCTGGGTCCGCTCGAGGCGCTGCTCGCCGACCCGAACATCACCGAAATCATGGCCAACCATCCCAAGCAGATCTACGTCGAGAAAAGCGGTGAGCCGATCCTGTCGTCGGTGACGTTCGAGTCGGAACGCCAGATGCGCCAGGTCATCGACCGCATCGTGAGCCTGGTCGGCCGGCGCGTCGACGAATCGACGCCCATCTGTGACGCGCGCCTCAAAGACGGCTCGCGTGTCAACGTGGTCATTCCGCCCATCGCGTTGAAGGGCCCCGCGCTGACCATCCGGAAGTTCGCCAAGGAGAAGTGGGGCCCGGCTGACATCGTCAATCGGTTCAAGTCCTCGAGCCCGGAGATCATGACGTTCCTGCGCTCGTGCGTGCGCGCGCGCCTGAACATCCTCGTCTCCGGCGGCACCGGCTCAGGCAAGACGACGCTGCTCAACATCCTGTCGTCGTTCATCCCTGAGAACGAGCGCCTGATCACGTGCGAGGACGCCGCGGAGCTCCAGCTCCAGCAGCCGCACTGGATCCAGCTCGAGTCGCGTCCGCCCAACGTGGAAGGCAAGGGCGCTGTGTCCATTCGCGAGCTGGTCAAGAGCTGTCTGCGTATGCGCCCTGACCGCATCATCGTCGGCGAGTGTCGTGGCGGAGAGGCCCTGGACATGCTCCAGGCCATGAACACCGGCCACGATGGATCGATGTCCACCCTCCACGCCAACAACCCGAAGGAGTGCCTGGTCCGTCTCGAGACCCTGGTCCTTCAGGCTGGCCAGGACCTACCGTCGCGCGCCATCCGCGAGACGATCGGCTCCGCCATTCATCTCATCGTGCAGCAGTCCCGCCTCCGTGGTGGTGTGCGCCGCATCGTCAGCGTCGCCGAGGTCATCGGCATCAAAGACGGAGAGGTCCAGTTCCAGGAGCTCTTCAACTTCAAGCAGGTCGGTGTGAACGCCGAGGGTAAGGCCGTCGGCTACCACTCCGCGACCGGCGTCCTGCCCATGCGCATGGAACACCTCAGAGCCGAAGGAGAAGACGTCTCGGAACAACTCTTCGCACCTGGCAAGCAACCATCGCCGGACAAGCTGTACTGACCCTCAAGGAGATTTAGATGCCACCAATCCCCGTGGTTTTTGGGCTGATCGCCTTCGCCGGCGTCTTCCTGTTCTTCCTCGGCGTCAGCCAGATGCGGCGCGCCGCAGGCGGCGCGGAGGACTTTCAGGCCCGCCTCGCCGCCTACGGAGTCACGACGGCCGGCGCCGCGGCGCTGCCCCAGACCGCGGGCTTCCGCGACTCGCTGAACCGGCTCTTTCAGCCGGCCGCCGACCGGGTCGGTCGCGGCGATGCCAAGAAGGGCAAGCCCTCCGTGGCAGAGCAGCTGCAGCGCGCCGACCTGAAGCTCCGTCCTTCTGAGTACTTCATGATCCAGATCGGCACGGGCCTCCTGGTCGGGCTGATCGGCTACTGGCGATGGGGCCTGGTCTTCGCTCTGCTGTTCTTTGCCGGCTACCTGATCCCCGGTTTCTACGTCAAATATCGGGTGAGCCAGCGCTTGAAGAAGTTCAATACGCAGCTCGGAGACACCCTGACCCTGCTCTCCAACGCCCTCAAAGCCGGCTATTCGTTCGCGCAGGCGATCGACACCGTGGCCAAGAACGCGGTCCCGCCCATCGGCGATGAGTTCGGCCGCGCGGTGCGCGAGATGAACCTCGGTGGCTCACCGGACGAGGCGCTGTCCAACATCACGAAGCGCATCGCGAGTGCCGACTTCGACCTGGTCGCGACGGCTTACTCGATCCACCGCACGGTCGGTGGAAACCTGGCCGAGATCCTCGACAACATCGCCTACACGATCCGCGAGCGTGTGCGCATCAAGGGCGAGATCCAGACCCTGACGGCGCAAGCTCGCGCGTCGGGCAGCATCATCACGGCGCTCCCGATCCTGCTCGCGGTGTTCATGTTCTTCGTGACGCCAACGTACTTCCAGCCGATGTTCTCGAGCATCATCGGCTGGATCCTCATCGCGATCGGCGCATTCATGATCTTCATCGGCAACCTGATCATTCGCCGCATCGTGGCGATCGAGGTCTAGTCAAATGTCAACCACCCTGCTTCTTGCACTGATCTGCGCGGGCGGCGTCCTGATGTTCTTCATCGGCATCTCGCGCACGCCAAATACGAACACGGCCCAGATGGTCCAGCAGCGCCTGTCCGTCTACGGTGGAGAAAAGCCGCTGACCGTGGAGGAGATCGAGCTGCAGCGCCCGTTCAGCGAGCGTGTGCTCCGGCCGGCGATAGAAAAGCTTGGCTCGTTGCTGTCCCGCTCGACGCCTCAGAAAGCTCGCCAGGACGTGCTCAACAGGCTGGAGATGGCGGGGCGGCCGGGCAACCTGACTCCAGAAGACTTCATGGCGGTCCGCCTCGTGGCGGCCGCGATCTTCGCGGCGCTCGGCCTGCTCGTCGGGCTGCTCCTCGGCAACGTCCTCTACCTGGTCATCTCGGCGGTCATCGGCCTGATCCTCGGCTACTACGCGCCGGTCTTGTGGCTCAAGCAAAAGGTCGACGCTCGGCGATCCGAGGTTCAGAAGGGTCTGCCAGACGCGCTTGACCTGCTGGTCATCTGCGTCGATGCGGGCCTCGGTTTCGATGCCGCGCTCGCACGCGTCACCGACAAATACAAGAACGCTCTTTCCGACCTGCTGAGCAAGGCCCTCCGCGAGATCAGCCTCGGCCGGCCACGCCTCGAGGCGCTGGACGAGATGGGTCGGAACAGCGGGGTGGAGGACCTGCACAACTTCATGCAGGCCGTCATCCAGTCCGAGCAGTTCGGCACCGGCATCGGCAAGATCCTCCGCATCCAGGCTGATGAGATGCGGCGCAAGCGCCGTCAACGCGCGCAGGAGAGAGGCGCCCAGGCCACGCTGAAGATGATGCTGCCCATGGTCGGCTGCATCTTCCCGACGCTGTGGATCGTGCTTCTCGGCCCGGCCGTGCTGATCCTGATGCGACCGAGGTAGCGCGCGGCTCTAATCGCGTTCCTGCCGAGCATCCCGGCGTGGGAGCTTGTCCTGCGTGCGGCGCTTATCTATGGCGCGCTTCTCGTCGCCCTGCGTTTGTTCGGCAAGAGGGAGGTCGGCCAGTTCACCCTGTTCGACCTCGTGTTCATCCTGCTGGTTGCCAACGCGCTGCAGCCGGCAATCACCGGTCCCGACACGTCGCTCGGTGGCGGTCTCATCCTGATCGTGACGCTGGTCGCGCTGAACTTCCTCGTGGGCAAGCTGGACAACCTGCCGCGCTTTCACCGCCTCTTCACCCCGGCGCCCGCGGTCATCATGCGAGACGGCAAGTACCTTAGCGACGTGATGCGTCGCGAGGGAGTCGACCAGGAGGAGGTGGAGATGGCGATTCGCGAACACGGCATCGCCGACGCCAAGGAAGTTCAACTTGCGGTCCTGGAGGCTGACGGGACCATCTCCGTGGTCCCCGCCGGAACGCCGATGCAGCGAGGGAAGCACCGCATCCGGTATCACCACCGCGCGGGTTAGGAGTCGGCGGTCAAGAACTCGAGCGCGGCCTGCTTGAACTCGCGCGCCACGACGGCGCTCATGTGATCGCGCCCGGCGATCGTGACGAGCCTGGCTGTGGGTATGAGCTCGATGAGCTCCGGCGCGCCGCGGGCGATGTCGTCATGGTCGCCCACCGCGATGAGGATCGGCGTCTGGATTTTCGCCAGCCGTTCCGGACGCGATTCCGGCCGCAGACCTTTGATGCAGGCGGCGAGCGCGATCAGGTCGTTGGTCGGACGCGCGGACGCGAAGTTGTAGAACATGCGCGCCACGGGGTCATCGGTCGGCTCCCCGAGCCGAAAGGCGCGAGCGATCTCGTCGGCCCGGTCAAGGGCTCCGGCCGCGCCGATTCCTCCGAGAACCGCGCGCTGGACGCGATCGGGAAAGTCGAGCACCACCTCGAGGCCGATGCGGCCGCCCATCGAGTACCCGAGATACGAAGCAGCAGGAACATCGAGGTGGTCGAGGAGCCGGACGACGTCGCCGGCCATGTTCTCGACCGCGTAGGCGGCCTCGTCATGCGGCTTGTCGCTGTGGCCGTGGCCGCGGCAGTCGAGCCCGATCACGCGAAAGCCCGCGTTGGTCAGGGTCTCCTGCCAGCGGGTGCCGACCCAATTGAGGCGGTAGTCCGAGGCGAAGCCATGCACGGCGACGATTGGAGTTCCGTTCTCCGGCCCATTGACCTCGTAGTGCAGGCGAATCCCATCGCTGTCGAAATCCATGGCGCGGCAACTTACGCTAGGGCATCGTGGTGAAGGGCCGACGAGCGGTGCACGAGCGGAGCGGCAAGGTGTTGGCCGATGAGCTCGAGATGCCCCGCACGATGTTCGGCCGGGGCGTGGGATTGATGTTTCGCAAGAAGCTCGACCCCGGACGAGGCATGTGGATCAATCCGTGCAGCGGCATCCACATGATGTTCATGAACTTTCCGATCGATGCCGTCTTCCTGGATAGGCGCGAGCGGGTCAAGAAGGTGTATCGGAAGCTGCCCGCATGGTACGGGGTGGTGTGGTGGGAGATCGGCGCGCGCAGCGTGTTGGAGCTGCCGCCGGGCTCGACATCAGACATCGACCTGCAGCGAGGCGACCAGATCGTCATCCAGTAGCTCTCATCGCTCCAAATTGACACCCGACGCGTAGGGACCTGCAGGCACGGCACGTCAGGATGCCTATTCGCTGAGACCGGAGGTGGAAAGCTGTCACCCTTGGCCTGCCTCGCCCCGTAGAAGGAGTGAGGTCTACGAAGATTGCTCGGTCGAGTCCGGTCGTTGTTTGGGATGGGTCCGATGGGCGCGCAAGGTCTCCCGGCAAGTGGATGACCTGTCAGAGCGGGCGCTCATTTCGCGTGCGATCGAGGGTGACGCCGACGCTTACGAGCGGCTCCTCGCTGCATCTACGCGGTCAGCGTCCAGGCTTGCGTTTGGCCTCCTGCGAGATCGGTCCCTCGCCGAGGACGCGATGCAGGAGGCTGCGCTCCGCGCTTGGCGCCGCCTCGGCAACCTTCGGGTAGGGAGCCGGTTTCGGCCCTGGTTCATGGGCATCGTCGCCAATCAGTGCAAAGAGATCAGACGCGGTCACTGGTGGCAGATCGCCCAAATCCCCGACTCGTTCGCCGCTGGTGCTGTTGATGAGTCGTCGTGGCTCGAGGGCGAGGACCTTCGGCGAGCAATCGACGGGCTCCCATTCGATCAGCGTGTTGCCGTACTGCTGCACTTTCATGTGGACATGTCCGTCGCTGAAGTGGGTACAGCACTCGGCATCTCGACGAGCGGAGTCAAGAAACGAATCAACCGAGCGCTAAAGCGCCTCCGGCCCGCTATCGCGATTACAGAGGCAAAGGTCAATGGCTGAAGAACGATTGAGACGCAATCTGGAAATGGCGCTGGATCCTGGTCCTGACTTCCCCAGTCACCAATGGCTGTCTCGAACGATGGCAGCGCTGGAGAGCGAGGCCCATCCACGGACCCGTGCCCGGGGCCCGGCTGCCGCGAGAGGTTCGTTGGGTTTGGCGTGGCGCGGCAGGCGACTTGCTGCAGTCGTCGTGGTGATTGCGCTCGCTGCTGCAGCGACGGCTGGATTTCTCGCGATCCATTCCAAGTTCAGTCCGTCCACCGTCCACGGGCCGAGATTTCAAGTTAAAAACGGGGGCGCTCCCGCGTGTGCGGTGAACTGCACCTTCGGAACGTCTGTATTCACCTCAGAGAAGGTTGGTTGGGTGAGCGAGTGGCGACAGAGCTCATGCACGACCGTAGCGTGCCGTGAGGGCCCCACTCAGGTCGTTGCAGAGCTATTTGTGACGACCGACGGTGGCAACCGTTGGCGGCCGACTTTGAGTCTCGGCAACCATTCTGTCGAACAGATTCTGGCCAGTCCCGACGGGGCGAATGTGCTCGTTGTTGGAGCGCCATACGATCCTGCGCCCGCTCTCTTCCGCAGTGAAGACGGTGGGCGGACGTGGCTCACGCTCCCATACCCGGCGGGTACTGCATCGTTCAAATCCGATTCTTCTGATTGCCCTAGGGTTGCACCCCATGCGTTCTTTCTGAACCCCGCCGAGGGTTGGGTGATCGCGCAGACCCATGCGTACGCTTCTGCGCAGATTTTCCACACCAATGATGGCGGTGTGCATTGGGCTCTAACTGGCAGCTTTGACATCAAGTCGCAGCTCAATGTCGACGTTGTGTCCGGCTTGCAATGCAAGTTCACCATCACTCATGAATTGCCAGGCGATTTTCAGTTCGAGAATTCGACGGCGGGGTGGTATGTGCCTTACGACCCCAACGGCTCCACCCTGAGCGCGCTTCTCTACCGCACACGGGATGGAGGATTGAACTGGAGGCCGATCAGCATTGCAGTCCCAACCGACGCGTTTCATTACGCGGCGCGAGTGGCGTCGCTAACTTTCTTCAGCCCCGAGGCCGGCGCAGCCGTGGTGAGCGAGGTGGCCGGGTCTGCGACCGGATACGTTTTCCAGACGACCGACGGCGGCGCCCACTGGGGGAATCCGGTGATACCGCCCGTGGAGGGTCCGATTCAATTGATCGACGCCACCCACTGGGTGGGTTGGCCGTACGGCGGTGGCTGGATGCGGACAAGCGACGCAGGCCAACACTGGGAGGTTGTTCGTCGAGTCGCCGCGACTGGAGATGACAGCGTCAGGTCGAACAGCGGCCTGCCCTGCTGTCCCCACCCGGGTCGGACATTCCAGTTTTTGAATCCCTCCTTCGGCGTCGCGTACGTCCAGCAGCAAGGCGGTGGGGTCTCTCTTTATATGACCTCCAACGGCGGTATGAACTGGACCCCAGTCAGCTTGCCTGACTGGGGCTGAGATGAACTTGCGATTCGAAGCGACCGCGTCGGTACGGTCTAAATCGCTGTTCGCCAGCACGGTGGAAGGCTTCGCGATCGGCCTGGTTCTTGCGATCGTGGCTTGTGCAGGCAGCAGCCCGCCAGTTGCAACTCGTTCAAGCCCGCGTCCCATCGAAGACTGCCGCGGGGCGACCGAAACCGGGCCCAATCCCCCGACCCTGAGCCCCGGAGTCGAATTCAGAAAAATGACCGTCGACAGCAAGCTGCGTGACTATCGGCTCTTCCGGCCCCCTCAGCTCGATCCAACGAAACCCGTGTCGCTTGTTGTGGTGCTTCACGGTTCTCCAATTGACGCCGCTGGTTTCGAGGACGTCATCCACTTCGATCAGGAAGCAACCAGTGACGGCTTTGTGACCGCGTCACCGAATGGGTGTGGTGGATTTTGGTCTTACACCGAAGGCGGATCCAAGGTGGCCGACGAGGACTTTATCCGGAAGGTGATCGCCGACGTGATGGCAGAGTTCCAAGTCAGCAAGGTCTTTGCCATGGGCGCGTCCGGTGGTTCAAGGGTGGCCTACCGCTTGGCGTGCGACTTCGCGGACGTGATCACGGGCATGGCATCGGTATCAGGCACCATGGTTCTCCAGGATGCTTGCTCCCCCACCCGGCCCGTCTCAGTCCTCGAAATCCACGGGACCAAAGATGCATGGGAAGGCGGTGGAGATCACGGCGCGTATCCGGTCGAGGCTGTCAATCAGCGCTGGCGAGACATCGACGGCTGCGCCGGAGATCCGGTCGTCAAACAAACGGGAAGCACGATCAGCTCAGTGTGGAGTCGATGCAATGCGGGAGCGGTGGTCAGGCTCGATAAAGTGATCGGAGGCGGACACACCTGGTTCGTGTCGAACCCGATCACAGCGGAGCCCGACGCGAACAAGGTTATCGGGAACTTCTTCAGCAGCCTGCCGGGTATACGACCATTTCTAGCCGGCTATGCCATCGGCCGCGCATTTCGCGGCTCGTCGATGAAGGAGATCCCGTGATGACCAGGCTCGCAATCGTCGCTCTTCTTTTGGGGTCTGTGACTTGCGCATCGCCAGTAACCTCGGTTCGTCCTTCACCGACACAAGACCCTGCCACTGTCCGTTACGTCTTACTCGTGCACAACTACTGGATCCAGTACAAGGCCGCCGAAGGAAATCCCGAGCACTTCATCAACGTGTGTCTTGGCCTGGTCCAGGACCCTCGTCGCGTGGATTCGGCTGCTTGTCATGCAATCGGAATTGCGATTCTTCTCCCTCACGAAAACTTCTTGAAGAGCCTGGATTTCACTACAGCACCAACCAGGTTCAAAGCCGACGATCAGGTGTTTCGCGCCCAGTTACCCAAAGCGATCGCCGATATCCAAGCAATGGTCGATGCTGCCGCAAATGACGACAAGGAGGCCGTGGTCCGGCATACGAAGGCCTACGCCGACGACATGATTCCTAGTGTCACTCGGGCCCTCGATGACGTCGACCCTACGGTTGTGCACGACTAGCCCATCTTTGATTCCGTGCCAGCGACCGCCGGCTTGAGCCAGGCCGTTAAGAGCACCTTGACCCCTTTGCATACGCTGGGTCTGTGTCTGTTCTCGAGTTCCTGCTCCCGCCGCGATGCGGGGGCTGTCGCCGAGTCGGTGCATGGCTTTGCGAGCCGTGCCGGACCAAGGTACGGCGGCTCGAGGAGCCGCTCTGCGGACATTGCGGGGTGGAGGTCGAATCGGCCCGGCGTGAGTGCGGCTGCCGCGCGAGGTTGCCATCACTCACGAGGCTGCGATCCGCGGTCGCGTATGAAGGGCCGGTCGAGCACGCGGTGCATCGGTTCAAATACGAG
>Ga0209689_1002307_pt1 | contig 14222 bp, 14 predicted proteins | sample GraSoiAngelo_149_FD_187119 | JGI IMG/M metagenome (GOLD analysis project Ga0209689, IMG submission 187119) | Grasslands soil microbial communities from the Angelo Coastal Reserve, California, USA - 14_1009_09_30cm (SPAdes) (version 2) | ecosystem: Environmental > Terrestrial > Soil > Grasslands ...
CAGGTCGGCCGCGTTGAGCGTGCTCGCCTTGGCCTTGATCGCGAGCAGCACCTGCTGCTGGCGAGCCGAGCGGCCGAAGTCGCCATTGATGTCGTTGTGCCGTGACCGAACGTACTGCAGGGCGTGAGTCCCGTCGAGGTGCTGAAAGCCGGGCAGCGCCGCGATCCGCATGTAGCCGTACAGGAACCCGCCGTTGATATCGTTCGGATATTCATCGTCGAGGACCGGATTGCTGACGAGCACGTCTACGCCACCCAACCGATCGATCAGCTTGATCAAGCCCTTAAGTCCGACCCAGGCGTATTCGTCGATGTGGACGTGGAAGTTTCGCTCCACGGTGGCGATGGCGGCGGCTGCGCCACCGTAGGCGTAGGCGGCATCGATCTTCGCGCTGCCGCCTGTCGAGAGTGGCACCCAGAGGTCGCGGGGGATGGAGAGCATGGTGACGTGCTTGCTGGCCGGGTCGACCCGGACCAGGATCATCGACTGGGTCAGCGGCGACTTGTTCTTGCCATCGTCGTCGGAACCAAGCAGCAGGACCGTGAAGGGCGCGCCCGGTGCCGCTGACGGCATGGGCGTGGACGCCGTCCCCTGGCTGCGGCTGGGCGGCACGACCACCGTCTGCCCGGTCTGCCCGACCCCGGCGACGACCACCGGGAAGAAATAGGCGGCAGCGCCGGCTGTCCCTGACAACAGCAGGCAGAACAGCGTCAGCACCGCTATGCGCACAGGATGCAAACGTGACGCCCGCCGACGCCTTGCAGGCCCTTGACCAGTCATCAGCTCGAACGAATCATGCGCTATTCAAGATTGAAATTTGATGAGAGGCCGGCTGGGGCCCCCTCCCTCTCGGCTCAGTCAACGGGCTGAGCCATACAAAGGGTACGGCTTTGCCGGCCGCTAGGCCGAAATACCTACCTTATTGGATGCTCAGCAGGCGTAATTCGTGTCGAAGCCGCCCTGGATGTATTGCACCAACCAGACGGGCGCGCCGGAGAAGCCGGTGCCGCAATGTGCCTGGGCGCCTTCCGCGGAAAGGTTGCCGGTGGCGACCCAGTTGGCCTTGACGCCCGTCACGGGCAGGCCGCCGGTGATCGTGTGCCACTGGTAGCCGGTCGAGTAGATGCCAACCGCCGAGCTGGCTTGATGGAGCCGATCGACGAGGCCCTGGATCGTGTAGTGATTGAGGATCACGTCGGTCGATGACCAGCTGTTCTCGGTCTCGACGTCGAGCCACCAGCCGCCCGGCCGGGCCACGCCCTGCGACGCCGCATAGGCTATCGAGCGCGAGGCCTCGCTGCAGCCCACCGCCCAGGCAGCCTTTTGATCGGGCGAGCCCTTGACGGCGGCCGACTTCGTCAGGCACGCGGGGATTGTGTGGATGCCGTCGACCTGCGTGTAGAGCGGGTCGTAGCCGGTATTGATGTAAAGGGCGGCATGCGGCGAGTGCGCGTACTCGTCGGCAAGGCACGAATTGTAATGCTCGAAGGGGTAGCCTCCATTGACGCCGATGATGCCGAACGCCCCGCCCGGATAAGCGCCGCCACACTGCGGAAAGCTGATGTCGTAACCGGTCGATCCGTGGGTGTAGGCCACCGGCGCCGCCTGGGTTGCCAGCAGCGAGGTCGCGGTTGCCAGGATGGAGGCAAGGGAGAGCAGATGATCCATGGGCCGCGTCATTCTGCAAGCGGGTCGCCGTTTAGTCAACCGGCCACGCCTTGGCGGGAGATGACAGCCGTGATATCGGGAAACTGGAATGTGACTTACGGAGCGGTGACCGTAACCACCTTGCTCGCGGAAGCGCCCGCGAAGAATCCGTGGAGCCGCCAGAGGAAGGTTTGTTGACCTACTGGGGTCATCGACGACGGTAGAACCGTGAACTCCATAGCGAAGGTCGCGCTGCGGCCGGCGTCGAGCCGTTGCAGTGGCGCGCAGTTGAGCTGGTATGAGACGAGCCGGTCCGGGGCAAAGCCCTCCTCATAGTCCGGGCACGGCTCGAACGCGATCGGTGCTCGGGAGTCGTTGGTGAGCGTCACGGTGTACCGGAGCGTCGCACCGGCCGCAAGGGTGTCAGGCAAACCCCCGATGGCGACGCGCAGGGATGGTGGTGTCACCGCGCCGCGGTTGCCATTCGGACCCTGAATGGCGCTGGCGAGCAACACGCGTCCCTGCGAGGGATCGTCGCAGCGTGGCTGGATCTGCGGTCCCTTCGGTGACAACGCCACCCGGCGCGTGGCGGCGCTGCCGGGAAGAGCGATCTCGATCGCCAAAATCGGCGGTGGTGTCGCGCCGCAGTAATACCACTCGAAGACGAAGTACGCCCCATTGACCGTTGTCTGAGGAGCCGGCGTCGGCTGGTTGGGCGGCAGCAGGACGAGCCGGGCAATGTCGGTACCGGCCAAGCCATAGTCGTCCGATTGTGGGGTCGTCACCACATTTCCCTGCGATGCTATAAGCGAGATATCCGCGAATCCGACGAGGGAACACGCCGTCCTGCCGTGATTGCTCAGTGAAATGCGGTACAGGGCGCGGCCGCTCGGTCCTGTCGACGCGGACGGGACGACATCCAGGTCGGCCAGACGGCAGGCCGGGGCCGTCACGGGCGCCTGCACCGTGTCGATGGAATTCGCGACCGTCCAAAATTCGGTTTCCGTCAGGCCAGTAGTCGATAGGAGGTAGGGCACGCCCGGCAGGCCGCCCATCGGGGTGCCGGGCTCTGTCCACATCAGCCAGCGGGAGCTGGTTGGGATGGTCGCGTCATCCACCTGATATTCCGATTGCACCCCGCGAAACCTGGGCTGGGAATGCCGCGCGTTCGGAGTCCCCGGCGAGGGGTTCGGTATCACGATCGAAAACATGATCACGCGGCCATCGGAGGTCGTGTACCTGACACTGAAGGAGGCAGCGTCGTCATAGAGCTGCGCCTCGAATCCCGATGGGATGGCTGGGAGATTGTGCGGCAACAGAACCGGGTGGACGTCGGTGACCGTCTGCCAGACATCCTCGGCCACCTGGTCGGGGCTCAGTCGTGTTTTGGGCGCCTGCAACTTCAAGGGAATCGGCGTTGCCGAGGTCCAGGGAATCACCGAGGGAGAGTGTTTGATCGGGCCCGGCGTGAGGCTGTGCAGGCGGGAGAACCCGAACGCGAGGAGCGCGACGAAGGCGATCAGCGCGGCGGCCAGCGAGAGCTCACGGAGCATCGCGCGACCCCGCACGGGCCCGCGCGGTGCACGGGTGCGGCTCATCACGCTGGCGTGCATGGTCAACGGCGGTTCGATGCCGTCCTTGAAGGCTGGCGCCAGCCGGCGGAGGCGTTCCTCGAGCTCGACTTCGGGTCCGCTCATGCGGGTACCTCCCTGGCGACGGAGTCCGGACCGAGCCGGCCGCGGAGTTTCTCTAGCGCGCGATGGACCCGGACCCTGGCTGCGATTTCGCTGACGTCGAGCACATCGCCGACCTCGCCAAACGTCAAACCGTCGAAGTAATGAAGGTAGATGGCCTGGCGGTCCTTGAACGGCAGGGCAAGGATGGCGCCCAGCAGCTCACGGTCTTCGGCGCGGTGGACCACCTCGTCGATGGGATCGACCGGCGGCGGATTCCAGAACAGGATCCTGGCTTCGAGGGTGCGGCGCCGGTGGAAATCGCGTGCGAGATTCGTGATCGCACGGTAGAGCCATCGACGAAAGTCCGGCTCGGCCGAGGGGGTATTGGGCGAGGCCCATACCCGCGCAAACGCCTCCTGCACCAGCTCTTCGGCGGTCGCCCGATTCTGTACCAGCATCACGGCAAAGTGGTACGCCGGCCGTTCCAGCGTCCGGGCTAGCGGCTCGAACCAGCTGCGATCGGCGGCGTCCAGATCCGGCCCCCTTTCATGGTCTTGCCCCTCACAACGGACAACCCCGGCGTTCGTTACACTGCGCCCACCCAGTTTGGTTCGTTATGCAACTCCGCGCCGCCCGCACGTGTCTTATTGGATGTGGCGTACGCATTGAGCCTCTCAGCTGACGAACCCCTTCGCTTGCGGGCGGTCGCCGGCGATGAGGCGGCGTTCGAGTCGCTCCTCCGGCCACTGGTCGAGCCAGCGCTGCGGCTCGCCCTCTCGATGCTGGGCGACCGACGGGATGCCGAGGATGCCACCCAGGAAGCGCTGACCCGTGCCTGGCGCAAGCTGCACCAGCTCCGGCCCGGGATGCCAGTACGCCCATGGTTCTTCGCCATTGTGGCCAACCAGTGCCGGAATGTGCGGCGGACGGCGTGGTTCCGTTTGACATCGCTCGTCGAAGTGGTCAGCGGTCCGCCCTCCCGGGAGCCGGAGGTCGAACGCCTCGACCTCGAACGCGCCCTGCAGCAACTGCCGCTCGCAGACCGGGGAGCGCTTTTTCTGCACTTCTACCTGGGGCTGTCGATCGAGGAGGTCGCCACCACGCTCGGCGTCTCGCCGGGTGCCGCGAAATCACGAATCTATCGGGCGTGTCGCCGGCTCCGGCCGGCCGTCGCCCTGGAGGAATTGGAATGAACGACCTGCGCCGCGACATCAATGAGGTCTTTGCCAAGCAGCAGGGACAACTCGGCGACGCGGCTGGCACAGGCAATCGCATGCTGCGCGCGGCAACCGCCGGGCGCCGCGTCAACTCCCGCCTCTGGCCGTCCGTCGCCGGTGTCGCGCTGGTGCTGGTCGCCGCCTCTGCCATCGGCGCCTCCATCGTGATTCGCGGGCTGCACGCGAAAAACGTCGTGACGAACCATCCGTCACCCACGCCGATCGCGACGCCCGCGCCAACCCCCATTCCGACTGCGATGTCGCAGCCACTCCAGGTGCCCGCGAGCACGCCCGTGATCCTCTTCCAGGATTCGGTCGACCGCCAGCAGATTGATGGTGTGACGTGGGATGGGTCCGCCAGGGGCCGCATCGGGATGGCGGAACCAGGGATGGGCTTCGTCCAGAATCCTGCCGGGACCTTGTATGGCTGGACCGGTTCGGTGCGCGATCGTGCGGGTGCGGTGGTCGGGACCGTGCCGGCGAGCCCGAACTTCAAGAGCTTCCCAGGGACGTGGGCCGACGACGGCCGGCACATCTGCAGCATGTTTTCCGAGAGTCCGTTTGGCCAGGCCGGCGGCAAACCGACCACTCTGCAGTTGACGACCGTTGGTCAGGCGCCCAGGAACGTTGTCCAGGTCGGTCGCGTCTACGAGCAGACCTCGATCGGCGTCCCCGCGTGCAGTATCGAGAAGGACCGGGCGGTCGTCGTCCAATCGGGCAGCATCGGTAATGCCGTCCAGCTCTGGGTGGTCCAGCTCTCAACCGGACGCATCCTGTGGACTCGCTCATACGCCGCCGATGGCTCGAGCACCGTTGACATCCGGGCGTCTCGCGACGGACAACTTATCGCTGAGAACATTAGCGATTGCTGTCCCGCTACCGCGCGCACGACGACGACTATCTATGGACCAACCGGTGCCCTTCTTGGTCACCCCGCCGGCCACGTCAACGCGTTCTCCTGGGATGATTCGCTGGCGGTGGTCGGGGACTTCAACGGGCCGGTCTCGGTCGTCCGCTGGCGCGACGGGACCATCGTCTGGAGCGGCCCGAGCAACGCCGGCTACTGGAGCGCAATGCCCGAGCCCGGGGGTCAGCGAGTGGCGATCTGGGTGCGCGACCCCAACCTTCCCGAGACACCCGGCTCGCAACCCCTCGACGTCTGGGCCGTCGGGCCCGACGGACGGGCGATCGAACTGCTGACGAACGTCCAGTAGCGGACCGGCCTCGCGCACAACGCCTTCTGTTAGATCACAATGGACCCGTCATGAGCGTGGCGGGGGCTCCCGTGGCGGATCCGATCAGCCTCGCCTCGGCGACCGGGAGGGCGCTGCCACGTCGCTTGTTCGCCCTGTTCGTCGACACCCTTGTCATCTCGCTCCTCGACGCCATCGTCAATGGCACCTTCGGTGTCACGCGGGTCACGAGCGGTGTCGCGACCACGGTCGGCAGCGGCGGCTATACCTCGTTCACGACACAAACGACGGTTGATTGGCCATGGCTGGCGCTGCTGTGGGTGACCTACTACGCCGTGCTGGAAGGCTACTTCGGCGCGACCCTTGGAAAGCGTGCGGCCGGCCTTCGGGTCACGGACCTCGAGGGTCGCCGGATCGGCTGGCAAGCGGCGATCGTCCGCAGCCTCGCCCGTCTGCTCGACGTCCTGCCGTTCACCTATTTGCTCGGCGGCATCCTAACGCTGCTCACGAAGAGGCATCAGCGGCTCGGCGATCTCCTGGCCGGAACGATCGTCGTCCCGCTTTCGGTCGTCACCTACCCGCCACTGCCGCCGGTTCTGCGACACCGCCGGGTGATCGGACTCGCTGCGGTGACGGCCGTGCTCCTGGTGGGCTGTGGCATCTTCGCCTACTTTGGCCGTCCTCCGCTCGTCATCGAGGGCGCCAAGAACACGAGCCAGGGAGTGTTCAGCGAGGGCGTCAGCTCCTACACGCTCGGTTCGCCGAGGTGGGAAACGGGCACCGTCACCTATCCGATCACCTATCAGGTGGCGCGGACGACCCAGACATGCCGAGGTTTCATCACGCTCGACTGGAACTGGGGTTTCGCCGGCTGGGTGTTCAGCAGTGGCGAGTCCCAGTGCTCGCCGCGAATCTACCCCTGACGTTACGGCCGCGTGACATAGAGGAAGAAGCCATTAATGGTCATGACGACGATGAAGACCAGGAACGACCACACGGTGGTCGACCACTTCCGGCGCAGTGACCGACGGTGCTGGTCACTCAAGGCCATGACTGCGGCAGGAATTGCGCAAAGCAGCGCCAGGCCGATCAACACGAACGCGATTACGAGAGGAACGGGCTGGCCGAGGGCAACGAGGGGACACGCGATGCCGGCCAGGACGCTGGTCAGGCCAAGCAGTCGGTAGACCGGCCGAGAAAGCTCGGCTCGATTGCCCGCCGGATCGACGAACCCGCTGGGCACCCACCGCGGCAGGGTGCCGCGAAGCATGAGGTAGAGCCCCAGAAGTAGGCTCACCGCCCCCACGACGACGAGTTCGACCGCTAACAGAGACGGGACGGGCCGTGGCATGTCCGGATCGACCTAAGAATAAGGTTGCATCGGTGGCAAGACCGACGGGACCGGGTAGTTTTAGCCACTAGGAGATGGCCATGGACCACGCGCAACCCCGCAGAACAGCCGGTCCGAGTACTGCGGGAGCGGCGCTCTACTCGGTAGGCGTCAACATCGTCCTGATCGCCGCCAAGCTGCTGGTCGGCCTGCTGACCGGCAGCGTCGCCATCCTCGCCGACGCCGCCCATTCCTTCCTCGACCTGTCGGCAAGCATCTTTGCCTATGCCGGCATCCGGACCGCCGCAAAGCCGGCCGACGAGGACCACGCGTGGGGCCATGCCAAAGCGGAGAACGTCTCGAGCCTGATCCAGATGTTTCTTCTGGGCGCCACCTGTATCGCGATCGTGATCGAATCGGTTCGGCGGCTCGTCGTTCCCGGGACCGTCCGGGTCGGTTGGTACTCCTTCGTCGTGGTTCTCTCCGCCGTCGTCATCGACATCGTGGTCAGCCGCTATCTCCAGGGCGTCTCGCGAGCCCACGGCGGAAGCGCCGCGCTCGAAGCCGATGCGCTGCATTTCGCCTCGGATCTCTGGGCGTCGCTGGCGGTGCTGGTCGGCATCACGCTGGTGGCCGTCTTCAACTTCCAGATTGCGGACCCGCTGGCCGGCATCGCTGTCGCGGTGATCATCGGGACGACCGCGATCGAGCAAGGACGCCGGACGACCCAAGTGCTACTCGACGCGATGCCCGACCGCGAGACGCTCACAGCGATCGAGCGAATTCTCCAGAGTGATCCCCGGCTGCACGGATATCACGCACTGCGAGCCCGCCAGGCCGGTAAGCACGTGCTGCTCGACGTTTCGGTGCACGTCGACGGCAAGCTGTCCTTAGCTCAAGCACACGAGGTCGGCCACGCCGTCTCGCAACGGATCCAGCGGGAGCTGCCGGTGGTGACCGACGCAGTCGTCCACGTCGAGCCAGTCGATGACGAGGCTCACGGCTAACGCCGAGCCTCGCCCTGCTACGTCCCGAGGCCGCCGGAGATGTTGCAGAAGACGTTCTGCACCTGGTTGCCGAGGATGATGAGGACCACGATCACGACCACCGCGATGAGGACCAGGATGAGTGCGTACTCGACCATGCCCTGACCCTCGTCGCGGGTGACCAGCTGGCGGAGTCTTTCGAGGAGTCGATGAAGCTTCATATTTAGAGATACGTTTGCCACGCACCGCGGCAATCGGGCGACCCCCGCCTGTCGCAGCCCTGTTATTCGTGATGCGGCGCTATCCTCAATCGATGAGTACGCGTTACGCCGGGCCGCTCGCCGTTGCGATAACGGTAATGCTGGCCGGCTGCAGCAGCCTCCCGCCGGCCATTTCGGCGCCAACTCCGCCCCCAGCCTTGCGGCCGTCGGCCGCCCTGGGGGGAGCGGCGCCGGAGAGGTTGCCGTCGCTGGCGATCGATGCCATGCGGCAGCGCGATTACCCAGGCAGCGACCTCATCATTGAGCGCACGCTATCGCCGGGAACCAATTACCAGCAGTACGTCGCCTCCTACCTGTCCGACGGCCTCAAGATCAATGCGCTGCTGACGGTTCCCAACGGTGCGAAGCCGGCAAGCGGCTGGCCGGTGATCATCTTCAACCACGGCTATATTCCGCCGACCGTCTACCGGACGACCGAACGGTATATCGCCTACGTCGATGCCTTCGCACGCAACGGCTATATCGTGTTCAAGCCGGACTACCGCGGGTTTGGCAGCTCACAAGGCACGCCGATCAGCGCCTACGGCTCGCCGAACGACACGGTCGACGTCCTGAATGCCGTGACCACAATGCAGCGTTACGCGAATGCCGACCCGAACCGAATCGGCATGTGGGGACATTCGATGGGCGGCAACATCACACTCCGAGCGCTGGTGATCGACCCGCGGATCAAGGTGGCGGTCATCTGGGCCGGCGTCAACGCGACCTACAAGGATCTGCTGGAGAACTGGCATCCAACCGGCGGCGACCGGCCACCCCCGTCCTTTAGCGGCGGCTGGCCCCATACCTTCACCGACAGCTTCGGCACGCCCGAGCAGAACCCGGGGTTCTGGGACTCGATCTCCCCGATGGCTTATCTGGGCGACATCACAGCGCCGATCCAACTGCACCATGGCACAGGCGATACCGAGGTGCCGCTGCAGTTTTCGCAGACGTTAGCCAACGATCTTCAAGCCGCGGGCAAACCGGTAGAGCTGTACACGTACGCCGGAGCCGATCACAACATCTCGCAGGGCTTCAGCCAGGCGATGGCGCGGTCCGTGGCGTTCTTCGACCGCCACCTCAAGGGCTAGAGGTCGGCGCGGGGATACTCCTGATTTCGCGTCCGCGTTAGGTCGGCGGCTTTGCGCAGCTGCCCTGCCAAGTTGTCGGCCTCATCAGGAGTCAGACTCACCCATTCCGTGCCGCCATCGTCCCTTTGCACAGATAGCCGGACAAAAAATCCGACGAGATTACCGAAGTCGACATTGCTCTCAACGCGCTCGAGCTCCTCGCCATACTTCCATCTCGGAACGGTCATCGGTTTATGACTATATGCTCCAAGCAGGACTGGGGCAGACGGCATACTCAAGGGCTAGAAACGGACTAAGCTCGGTGCTGCAGACTCTATCGTCCCAGCACTCCATAGGTCACAAGCTCGAACGGCCTTGTCCAGCTAGGTAGATCGGCACAAATGGTCGCGTCATCGTCGTGTACGTAATCGGGTGGCGCCGCGGACAGGCCAGCGATGTTCCCGACATACAACTCGGCCCGCCTGCCCTTGATGCTTAGAGTCGCCGGCCAGATGAAGGAGGTTTCCAGAGAAAAGCCCTCACTATCTACCTGGGGAAGAGAGCCAATAATCTTCCAAGCCAGCCGACCACTCTGCGTTGTCGCACTCTGCCACTCGATAGCCGTGACCCCACGTACAAGCAGTACAGCCGCACTTCCTTCTCGGATCTGCAAGGCTTGGCGAAGGTCCAAGAGAAGTCCGACGGTCGCCGACCCCAAGACCTGCCTAACCTCCAACAGGTCAGCTTCGGCGAGTGCATCTTCGTGCCAGAGGACCTTTGAATCAGGCGGCTTTACCAGTCTCGGTGGCGAAACGAAATACTCTTCAAGTGTCATGGTCCGCAGCTCTTTTCCATCGTTCTTTGTGAGGCGAGTCTTGCTTTCGACGAGAGCCCCGACCAGCGCCACCAAGGCTCACGGCCTCGCTCCAGTGAACCGGCGGCATCAGCTGCGGAGCCCGTACCGGATGATCCTCGTCAGCCACCTAACCTTCAAGGCCCTTGATTTCGATGATGATCCGAAGCCTGACGAGGCCTTGCTCTGTGTCCGCCAGCGCGGGCTCCTCCTCTGCCGCCGTCGCCGCCTGCTCCATTAACAGCCTCATCTCGCCGCGTTTCTCAAAAATCGTCACCGACCGCGCCCACATCTTCCCGGGCCTCTCTGAGCGCGAGCTTGCAGCTCAGGCGCCCCTCTGATAAAGGCAGCGGAGGATCCTACGCGAACCCAGATATAGCTAAAAGCTTGGATCGGCGCGAAGCCGGGTCGCACCGAGCCCATAGCAGGCTCGAAGGTGCCCATCGAACTCCGTAACCAGTTCCTCACCGCGAGCACCAAGGCAGAAGTCAGGCTGATTTTGCCGCACCTGACCGCTACCTCATGTGCTCAAAAGTCATACGCCACGCGTAAGGGCTTGCCCTCGTTTTTAGCGCGCCCCAGCATGCGTCGGACATCCTCGAGGACCTCCTTGGTCGCCTTCTCAGCCTCATGCTGGGTCCAATACGCAGCGGTTGCCTTGACAACGGCCCGAACCGCGTTATCGGTTTTATCAACGGTCAGACTCAGCTTGGAGTTGAGGTCGGCGACCCGGTCGGTCGATAACCATCCAGTTATTCGTGTCCCGGCGAGCTCGCGAGCGATCGGGGGTAGGCCGACTTCGCGCGCGAGGCTCGCCAGCGGGTAACCCATGAGGAGAGCGACGGCGTCGACTTTAGCCCAGCCGCACGCCTCAAGCATCGGCGGAACTAGGGATGGGTGTCTGGCGATGGAAGCAGCCGGCGTTAGCGATGGAGCTATGACAACTTGGAACCAGCGCAGTAGATCGTCGCGAAAATGCTCTAGGAGGTGACGTGTTGTCTCCCTATCGGTCTCAGGCTTTCGAAAGTGCTGAAGGCTCGTGGTCGGAGCACAGCGTAGGTTCCGACCTCCACCGGCCGGGTCCCGTTGGGCAGGGCTGCCTCACGAGGCGGCTAGCTCTCGGACGATCAAGTCGAGTACATTTGCGAGCTTGTTAGGGAGCATCCACAACGTGCGACTCGAAGCCCTCAGGCATATACCTGGGGTCTACCAGGCCCTCGGCCAACTTCAGAAATTCATCCATTGCCGGACGGGGGATTTGCTTATTCCCGTCCACGACAATCCATGCGAGAGACGTCAACGCTTCGCCACCTTCGTCGTGGTCAATCAGATGCTCGACCAGTTCCCGATCCTCCGGCGTTAAAACGCCGCTTACGGATGCGACAAGGGACCGTAGGCGGCTAACAAACTGTGCGGGCGAGGTCAACAGCGGCGCGGCCTTGGGTTCTTGGGAGTGTTGGTTGGATACCCAGTGCGAATTTCACCGCCACGGATAACCACCTCGATATCCACGCCATCGCGGGCGCCACGAGCGAAAGTCGCTCCGCCTTTTGCCTCAGTCGTAGACATTGGATCCGTTGCTACGTCAGAGACATTATGGATGATCTGGTCGTCCGACCAACTCGAAGGAAACTCAGACTTTCCAGGGAATCCTGTACCAGCTCGATGTCCTCCGCTATAGCTTCCATCGGGCCGGATTTCACCGTCCAGTATGTGTCGCCGGACGTCGGGGGAAGTCAAGTCAATGAAGGCCGCAGCAGCAAGTCCGCCTACGCCGCAGCTTTTTGATGCCACCGAGTTCGCCAGGCACGCGGCGGCATTAACGGTAAGTAAAACCGCGATCACTGCCATTACATCTTCAGATCTCACGGCATGGCCGCCGAGCCCCGCCGCAGCGGCGGCAAGTGCGGGACCCGCTATTGCGGCGACGGCTCCCGAGATGCACTGCGCATTGTTGACGTCCGACTGCAGCAAGGAGGCATATTCGGCCGCGGCTTGCATTCCGTAGGCATCAACCAAGTTGACGGGATCATTAGCGGCGTGGGGGTAAGCATTTGACGAACCCAATGGGTCTTCGCTCAGGAACCGGCCGACAGCGGGATCGTAATACCGAGCTCCGGCGTAATACAAGCCGCTCGTAGCGTCGTACTGGTAGCCAGTAAAGCTCTCGCGAGTCGCTGCCGGATTCGACGTGGCCGGGACCCCGAAACTGCCATAGGAGTATGTCCCTGTAATGGCGCCGGCCGCGTTGGTGAGAGCACGAACACTGCCGAGCGCATCCTGGAGGTAGAAACTTGCTGTACCGGCGCTCGAGACCGACTCCAGTCCACTTAGATAGCTGGCCTGGAGCTGATTCGTCGCGCTGTAGTCGCCTATGACGCTGAGGCCGTCGTAGGCGAATCGCGTTTCCTGACCTTTGTCTGTGGCAGCGATCCGTCGCCCGAAGGGATCGTAGCGGAACGTACTGCTGGTGCCATCTGGGTATGTGATTCCCATGAGCTGGTGATCCGCATTCCAGGTGTAGCTCGTGCCCGTACCGCCAGCCAGCGGGGTCTTGCTCTTGAGGTTTCCTTCGGCATCGAAGACGTAGCTATAGGTACCGTCTGACTGGATCTGATTAGCAGCGTCATAGATGGACTGGGATCCACCCGAGCTGCGATTTCCAACCGCGTCATATGTGTACGTTTCATTGGCAATGCCCGAGCCTGCGGGGTGCGTTGCCGATTGCAGTCGGCCGTTGTCGAAGTACGTGTAGCTGCTATTGCCCGAGTTGTCAGTCATGGAGGCTCGACGGCCCGTCACCGGGTCCGTGCCGTAGTCGAACTGGGCGATAGCAGCGCCATTTAGACTGACATCCCGGCCGGTCAGATCCCCCGACGCGTTGTAGCTCAGCGCATCTGCCGTCCCATTAGGCCGGCTCAAAATGTTAAGCCGGCCAAGCGAGTCATACTTGAATGTGAAGGGAGACTGGTTCCCATTCTGGATGGTTGCCAGCCGGCCCAGATTGTCGTATCCATACAGGACGGTTGGGATGGCGATGTCCGAACTAGTTACGGACTTTATCTGTCCGTCGGGGAAGTATGCGTAGGTGAGACTAACGGTCGGCTGATTACCGGCGGGCACCCCGGTGCAGGGGGTTATCGATGAGCCGGTATTCGCACAGCTCGTTTCTGACGCGAGCCTGCTGACATCATCGTATGTCCGGTCGACATGCCCGCTCGCGCTATCGGTTGCGATGAGGCGGCCGAGCGGATCATAGACATAGTTGACGACGTCGTTGCCAGGTCGGACCTTCTGGATGAGAAGCCCATCGACATCGTATTGGTAGGTTGTAGTCTGGCCGTTGCGGTCGGTTCGCTGCTTTAGTAGACCTATGTCGTTGTAGAGATAGGTCGTAAGCCGTTGCAGCGGGTCAATGGCTTGGCTCAGGCGGCTGAGCCCGTCGTACGTGTATTGCCACTGATGCTGATTGGCATCCGTAAGCCGCAAGAGCGTTCCATCCGGGTTAAAGTCAAACTTGGTCTGGTTTCCGAGCTGGTCACTAACCGACCGCACCTGACCGCCGGCATTAATCGACAGCTTGACGGTCCGCCCCTGGCTGTCGGCAATCGTCGCGAGGTTGCCGCCAGTGTCGTAGGTGTAACCGACCGTTCGACCGCCAGGGTCAACGGCAGACTTGAGCTGTCCGCTCGAGAAATACGAAAGGATTGACGGGTTGGTACCGGGCTGTTGCTCTGTCAGGACGGCGCCACTCTTTGAGTCATAGGTGAGGATCATCTGAACAGTGCCGTCTGGTTTGCGGATGAGACCCGGCTCACCGAGGATGTTGTAGTTCTCCAGACTCCAGGTCCTTCCGGCCGAGGAAACGGTCAGCACATTGCCAGTTGCCTGGTCGTACTGGACATTCGTCGTGTTTCGAAGTGGATCGGTAGCGCTGGTTACGCGGCCCACCGCGTCGTAGGTGAGCCGGGTCTCATCCGCAAACCA
>Ga0209689_1002310_pt1 | contig 14207 bp, 10 predicted proteins | sample GraSoiAngelo_149_FD_187119 | JGI IMG/M metagenome (GOLD analysis project Ga0209689, IMG submission 187119) | Grasslands soil microbial communities from the Angelo Coastal Reserve, California, USA - 14_1009_09_30cm (SPAdes) (version 2) | ecosystem: Environmental > Terrestrial > Soil > Grasslands ...
GGATCTGGCCGGCGGACCGCAGGAACTGGCCCTGGTCTTTGAGCTCGGCGCGTCGCGCCGTGAGGAACTCGTACTCCAGCTGGACCCGCTCCACGCGCAACTGTGTCTCGCGAATGTTGGCGAAGGTCTCCTGGACCTCGGAGGGAGCGAACTGCTTGAGGTTGTTCAGCAGGTGCTTTTCCACAACCCGTGATTCCTCGGCCTGGTCCCGGACCTGCTCCAGGGACGCCTCCAGGTCCCGTGATTTCGTCTCAGCCGTCTCCAGCTCCGCCTCGACGATCTGCAGGCGGGCCGTGACCGACTGGTGAATCAACACGAATGGATCGAAGGTCTCATCCGTGGCCTGGATCGCACTCATATAGGACTACTAGGACTACGGAAAACGATGTCGCTTTCTGGCTGGAGCCCCGTTTGGCGGCCCAATGATAGCAGGAAAATCGACGAATTCACGCTGAATCTCCATACCAGATGAATGACAGGGTGTCCTTCATCGTCGGACGGGCGCTGCCCATCGGCGTCTTTGGATTCCTGGTGGCTGTCCAGGCGGAGCTCGCCCTCGCCGGAATGCAGAATGTCTTCCACGGCGAGCTGGACCGGACGCAGACGATGTATCTGCTCAACCGCATCCTCACCGTGGCCTTCTTCGGTTTCCTGGTCGTCATCTACGCGATCCGGAGTAAGGCGATCGCAAAAGATCACCAGCCGGTGGCGGTCGCGGCCGCCATGGTGGGCAGCTTCGTGCTCTACGGCCTCTTCATCGTCCCCGGCTGGGGCCGCAGCACCAACCTCTGGGTGCTCGGCGGCAGCGATATCTGCCTCGCTGTCGGCATTGTCTGGGCGCTCTACTCGCTGAGCTACCTCGGCCGGCGATTCAGCATCGTGCCCGAGGCGCGCGGCCTGGTGACCAGCGGACCATACCGGCTGGCTCGCCATCCGATCTACCTGGGAGAGATCATCGCCGGCTTCGGCCTGGTGCTGCCGACGCTGTTCAGCCCGCACGCCGTGGTGTTCGCGATCTTCCTCGCCGCGCAGATTGCCCGCACCTACTTCGAGGAACGCGTGCTGCGGAGCACCTACCCGCAGTACGAGGCCTATGCCCGGCGCACCCGCCGGCTCATCCCCTTCGTCCTGTAGATTGGCAACTCTGGCCCGTTCCACAGCCCCGTTGCCGCTCCAGCCAGATCCCGATCGGTGGCTCGGCCGAGCCATCCGCTGGCTCGACCTCCCGCACTTCTTTACCATTGCCATCTTCCTGACGATGCTGATCGCCGCCATTCAGCCGGTCACCGACCCGGATTTCTGGTGGCACCTGACGACCGGCAACTGGATCCTGAGCCACCACGCCGTGCCGCGCCATGATCTCTTCACCTTCACCGTCCACGATCACCGCTGGATCACGCACGAGTGGTTGAGCGAGATCCTGATCTCGGCGCTCTACGCCATCGGGCGCCTGCCGCTGGTGAGCCTGGTGTTCGGAGCCGTCACCGCGGCCGGCTTCCTCCTCGTCTACCGGGCGATCGATCGGCGGGTGAACTTCGTGATCGCCGGACTGACGCTCGCCCTCGGGGTGGCGGCCGCCAATCCGATCTGGGGCCCACGCATCCAGATGATCACCTTCGCGCTGACCGCGCTGACCTACCTGTGGGTCAAGCGGTTTTGCGAGGGCCGCAGCCGCGCGCTCTACCTGTTGCCGGCCGTCATGCTGCTCTGGGTAAACCTCCATGCCGGCTTTGTGCTCGGCTACGCGATCATCGGAATCGCGCTCCTCGTCGAAGGCCTGCGCTACTTGCTGCGTCGACCGGGGGCGATCGAGTTTCCCCGGCTGCGCGCGATGGCGGCCATCCTCGCCGCCTCGGTTGCCGTTGCCATCCTTAACCCCAACGGCTGGGACATCTACCTCTATCCTTTCCAGACCGGCGGCAGCCCGGAGCAGCAGCGCCTGATCGTCGAGTGGTTTTCCCCGAACTTCCAGATGAGCCAGATCTGGGCGTTCGAAGCCATGATCTTCCTCCTCATCGGGGGACTGGCGCTGGCCCGTCGCATCGAGCCGAGGCAGTTCCTCCTGCTGCTGGTCGGCCTCGGCCTGGCCCTGCATTCGGTGCGCAACCTGTCCTTGTTCATGCTGGTCGCGGTCCCGCCGCTGGCCGACTATGCCCAGCAGGCGCGGGAGCGCATTTCGCTGCGCTGGCCGCGGCGCGTGCCGAAGACGACGCCGGTGACCTTCGCCCTCAACGCCGTCATGATCGTCCTGGTCCTCGCGATTCTGGCCGCCGCCAGCCTGCCGAGCCTTGTCCAGCGCGTCGACGGCAAGCTGGTGGCACGCGACTTCCCCGTCAAGGCGGCCGACTTTCTCGTGCAGCACCCCCCTCCCGGCCACATGTTGAACGTCTACGGCTGGGGTGGCTACCTGATCTTCCGCCTGGACTCGCAGAGCACCACGCAGCCGGTGTTCATCTTCGGCGACGCCGCCCTCGACGGCGACCAGCTGTTGCGCGATTACGACCATCTGCAGTCGCTCGGCTCGGACCAGGCTCAGCTCTTCGAGCGCTACCAGATCAACTGGGTGATCTTCCACTCCAACGATCCGATCATCACCGAGCTGCGGCAGATCCACAATTCGTCCGGCACCACCGGTTGGTTCGAGCTGAAGACCTTCGACAAGGCGACCATCATGATGCGCGACACGCCGGCGAACCGCGCCTACGCCGCCGCCGCAATTGAATGACCGCCGCGGGGCGCGGCATCCGGCGCCGGCAGCGGCTGTTCGTGGTCTTCACGGCGGTGCTGGTGCTGGCCTACGCCCGCCAGCTCGTGGTCGCGCCGACCGCCGGTCAGGACTTTCGCGCCTTCTTCGCGGCGGCCACGGTCGCGGCCCAGGGCGGCGACCCCTATGACTGGACCGCGCTCGGTCACATCGAGGATGCCCTCTACAACACGCCCACCCACGTTCGTGCGGGAGATTCAACCTACTACGACTTCCTTCCGTATCCCGAGGGTCCGTGGCTGGCGCTCGCGCTCGAGCCGCTGACCGGCCTGTCCTGGCAGACGGTCTACCCCATCTTCGCGGCCCTGATGCTGCTGGCGATCGCGAGCGGCAGCTGGCTCATCCTGTTGCGCCTCGGCTGGCCCGCGACGCGTCGGCGCATCGCGGTGGTCGTCGTGACCCTCTCCCCCATCGCCTTCTTCAATGTCTTCCAGGGCCAGGTCACCGCTCTGGTGTTCCTCGGCTTCGCCGCCGCCTGGTACCTCGCATGGCGTGGGCGATCGGTGGCCGGCGGACTGGCATTGACGCTGGTCTGGATCAAGCCGAACCTCGGCGTGGCCTTACCCGTCGTGGTGGCGCTGCTCGAGCCTGCGGCGTCGCGGCGGCTGCTGATCAGTTTCGCGGCCGGCAGCATAGTCGCTTTCGGCGCCGCCACGCTGGCGCTCCCGGGGGTTCTCATTCACTGGCCGGCCGAGATCCTCTCGCACTGGCGCGCGGCGCAGGGGGCGCAGCCCGACATTGCCTCGATCCATAGCTTCTACTACCCGGCACTGGGTGGCCCGTTCAAGACCGCCGCCCTGATCTTCGTGGTGCTGGTGGGGTGCGCCTACGCCGCGTGGGCGCTGCGCCGCGCTCAGGCCCCACTCGCTCGAGGGTTGACCGTCCTCCTGCTCTGGTTCGTGCTCCTGCCGTACGTCCATTCCTTCGATGCCATCCTGCTGCTCCCCGTGCTTGCCGTTCTCCTGGCTGCGGACCAGCGCGGCTGGGGGGACGCCACCACCGAGATCGCCGTCTGGGCCTTCGCCATCGTCCCCTTTGCGTACTTCGTCGGATGGCACCTCGGTTTCTTCAACGGCTTCACGGCGATCCCGATCGCGTTGCTGCTGCTCGCGTGGCACCGGCGGATTGTGATGCGCAGCCCGGCCGTGAGCGCGCAGCCGCGGGCGGCGTGAGGCACTGGTACGGCGTCCGGCGCTTGTACGAGGTCGCCTTTCGCGACCGCGTGCTGCTGCTACTCGTGCTCGGCATCGGCGCCTACTACGTCGTGTGGTCCGCCGTCCAGTGGCTGACGCTGACCCCGGAGAGCCTGCGCTTCGATTTCGTCAACTACTTCGGCGGCGCCCAGGCGGCCGCTCATGGGACCGACATCTATGCGGATTTCAAACGATCCTGGGGAACGCAGGCCTGGGTCGTCGCCTACATCTACCCGCCCTTCTTCGCGCTGGTGCTCGCGCCTCTTACGTCCCTCGGCCTGCTGGCCGCGGCGCGCATCTGGCTGCTGGTGGTCCAGGCGGCCTTCGTGGCTTCGCTGCTGCTCATGCTGCGCATTCACCCCGAGCTGACCCGCGGCGGCCGGCGCCTGCTGCTGCTCGCCGCCTTCGGCTTCATGCCGGTCTACCTCAACGTCAAGTTTCAGCAGGTCGCGACCGTCTGGTTGGTGCTGATCACGGCTACGCTCTGGGCGGCGCTGCGACGCCGCACGGGTCTAAGCGGTGCCTTCATCGCGGCGGCCGCGTCGCTCAAGGTCTCGCCCATCTTCCTCATCCCGCTGTTCGCGCGGCTGGGCCGCTGGCGCATCGCGCTCACGGGCGGCGTGATGCTCGTCGTGCTGACGGTCGCGACGATGCTGGCGGCACCCGGCAGCTGGCAGTTCTTTACGGTCGTGCTGCCGCGCATCGGGCTGGGGACCGCCAACTGGGACAACGGATCGATCGACGGGTTGGTGAGTCGGATCGCGGAAATGGCGCCCCATCTCTTTGGCAACGCGACCCAGACGGTGGCCAAGGCGGTGATCGCCGCCGCCGCGATCGCGGTCATCGGCGTCACGCTCTGGTTCGCGCGCCACGGGACTGAGGAGACATGGACCCTTCGCCTCAGCGTGTCGGCGCTGGTCACCGCGCTCCTGATCGTGAGCAGCGTCACCTGGCAGCACCACCTGGTGACCCTACTGCTCCCGCTCGCCACCGGGATCGCCTGGATCACCGTGCGGCGGCCGGGCGCGCGCTACTCGTGGTGGCTCTTTGCCGCCTACGCGATGTGCTGGATGGACCGGCGCGCCTTCCCGCTCCCGGCCGACATGCAGGTCCACTCCTGGACCGATGCCGCGCTGGTGCTGGCCGGCACCTCGGTCAAGCTGGTCGGGCTGCTCCTCTTGTGGACCCTGCTGTTGCAGATGCTCCGCCTCGAAGCTCAACAGGCGTCGGTCAGGCGGCCTGACCGATCGGTGGCCGGCGCCGCTGCACAGCCCGCTGCCTGAACTGCCAGCCATACCACGCAACGGCGGCCGTCATGACGACCGGACCGAGCGGCACGTCGATGCCGCGCAGGTCGATGAGGAGCGCCACGTCGAGCGCCAGCAAGGCGGCGATGGGGTTGGGCAGCGCGCGCTGGAGGTGGAGCCCGATGGCGAGCCAGGCCGGCACCGCGAGGATCAGCACGTCGTGGGGCAGCGCGTGGGGCGACGCCAGCACCGCGAGCGTCCCGGTGAGCGCGGCGAAGCCCATGATCGACGCTGGGCGTCGCCAGGCCAGCAGCCCGAGCGCCAGCAGGACGGCGAGGTAGAGGGCAATGGCCACGATGGTCGCGACGCGCGCGGGAAGCGCCGGCCCGATCACCCCGATCCAGGACTCGTTGAGTCGGATGGCGACCGCCTGGTTGGCGCTGAGCGCGTTGTGCACCATCGCGGTCAGGGCTCCCCCGCCGCCGGCCAGCGGACTCAGCAGGACGACGGCGCCGCCGGCGGCCGCGGCCCCCAGTGAGCGCCAGCGTCGGGCCGCGAACAGGACGGTGAGGTAGACGGGCAGGTACTGCGGTTTGACGGCGAGCAGCATGCCCGCGCCGGCGGCCAGCGCGAGCGAATCGGCGCGGAGCGTCAGGGTCACCATGACAGCGCCGAGCAGCAACCATGCGGTCGGCTGCCCCTCCGTGAACGCGCCCCAGGCAGGAACGGCGGCGAGCAGGCCGATCATCGCCAGGGCGATTGATTTCCCTCCCCCGCTTGCGGGCGGGGCCATCGATTTCCCTCCCCCGCTTGCGGGGGAGGGTAGGGTGGGGGCGGCGCGCATCAACAGCAGGACCGCGATCAGCAGGAGCGCGGCACTCAGGAGCTGGAAGAGGCGAAAGGCGACCTCGAACGGGAGCAGCGACAGCGCCGCGTAGGGCAGCGCCGCGGCCAGCGGCAGACTGAACGGAAGCCGCGGGTCGATCGCGCCCTCGGGCGCCACCCGGCGCATCGTCGCACCCAGCTCCACCTGGTCGTAGGGCGCCGCGAGATGGCCCTGCCGGACCAGCACGCCCGCGCTGTAGTTGATCGTGAAGTCGGAGCTCAGCCGCGACGCGGGCGATTGGGTGAGGATGGCGGCCAGTCCCGCGGCGGCCAGTGCCACCGTCAGTGCGAGCATCGCTCGATTGGCCAGCATTCTCATGGCCGCACTCGGAAGAGCGCGGCAGTATCCTCGAGGTCGATCAGCTCCAGGGCGCGGTCCGGCGCGAGCCGCGCGGCAAAGGCAGGGTCGGTGGTCAGCACGTAGGTGATCGCATTCGCCTGCAGGAACGTCGCTCGTCGGGCAACGCTCCAGGTTGTGAAGAAGGCCATCGCGTCGTCCGACTTGCGACGAGCGTCGATCGTCATCTCCGGATGGCCGTCGAAGGCGCGGGCGTCGGTCTGGGCCGGCACGAAGATCCCGTCGAGATAGGTGGTCAACACCACGTCATGCGCCGATACGTGCGGAGCGAGGCGCGCGAGCAGGGCAGCCTCGGCACGGCTCTCGTATTCGGCATACGGATCGAGACGGAATGCGGCGATCGTGTAGGGCTGCGCCAGGCTGACGATGCCGTAGAGGCTCGAGCTCGCGAGCGTGAGGGCGAGCACCCGGCGACGCCAGCGGACGTCACGCAACCGGCGAAGCACGACGAGCAAGCCGGGGGCGGCGCAGAGGCCAAAGGGCACCGAGCTCGCCATGAAGCTGCGACCGAGGATGCCGCCGACGCCGGGAACGAACATGAAGAGCGTCATCGCCACGATCCAGAGCGCGGGGAGCACGAGATCACCGCGCAACCGCCGGCCGGCGAGAGCCACGATGATCAGTCCGCTGGCGACGAGGTGCGAGAGCACCAGGAAACCAAACGGGTCGCCAACATCCAGTGATGCGCGCACGACGCGCAGGGCGTCGGGGTTCGTCCTCCAGACCCAGAGCAGGTAACCGAGATAAGGCAGCTGCACGAGCGCCGCCGGGACAACAAAGGCGACGGCTCGCGGCTGATGGCGCAACAGCGCCCAGCCGGCGATGGTCACGAGCGCCAACAGTGCGAGCTGCGGATAGATCAGTTGCAGGCCGACGACCGCCAGCACGCCGCTCGCCGTAAAGCGTTGGTCACGGCGATGGCGCAGCCGCAGGGCGACCACCATCGTCCAGCACAGCAACGCCAGCGCCCAGGGTAGGTGTGGCGCCATGGAGACCAGGTCGGCGACGCTGCTTCCCGGTGAGCTCATCTCGGTCGCGTGGGTTGTGAGCGGGCCGAGGTGGATGTCGCGCGGCAGCGCGGCGCCGATGCCTCCGCCCAGCACGCAGAGCACGAAGGCCCAGCGCCGCAGGAGCCGCGGCCGGAAGAGTTCTCTGATCAGCAACGAGACGGCCGTCAATAGGGCCGCGGCGGCAAGCAGTCGTGCCACGTGATACAGCCAGGGCCCCGATGCCCAGCCGATGAGGTGGGCCGGCCACAGGTACCAGGGGTAAAGCAGAATCCCTTGCAACGTTTCCGCCGTGTACGCGGGATGGAAGAGCCAGGCACCGTGCCAGCCGGCGCCCCACATCGATTGGTAGACGTACGCATCGCGCGCGATCACCACGTAGCCGGGAAAGACGCTGCCGGAAGGGACCCGAAGGGCGGCGAGGACGATCGGCGGCACGGTCAGCAGCCCAACCACCGCGGTGAACACGGCCGGCCAACGCCACGCGAACCGATGCAACGGACGCCGCAGCGCCCTCGGCTCCCCCTCCCATTGCCGCCGGGCGACGGCCATCAGGCGGCCCGTCGCCTGGCCTCGACGGCCGGCGCCGGCGCGAGGCTCACATCACCGAGCGGGAGGACACAGAGGAAAAGGGTGATCACCACGGCGGCATAGTTGTCGTTGAAGAAGCGGGCAAAGAACGTGACGGCGAGCAGCACCGCCGCATAGCCGGCCGTCCAACGCCCAATCGTCGGGCGGCGGAGGAAGGCCCGAGCCGTCAGCCACAAGACCGGCAGGGCGGCCGCCAACTGGAAGATCAGAAAGGGAAAGCGGTCGGTGCGGCGCGCGATGACGTGAAGCGTGTAGAGCAGGTCGCCGAACCCATAGCCGGCGATGGGATAGGCATCGGCGACGCCGCCGCTCGTATAGAGCACGACATCCGTCCAGAAGGCGCGCGGGCTGGCGAGGAAGAACGGGAGCATGGTCGCGATTGGTATCAGGGCCAATGCGGCGAGGCTGGTGACCAGCTCGCGACGGGAGTGATGGGCCCGCCAGCGGATCACGAGCACCAGAAGCAGAAACGGCACGGCCATCCAGGCGAAGGGCTTCAACGCGACTGCCACACCGAGGGCGCCGGCGGCGAGGATGGGATGGCCGCGCGACAGCATGGTGAGCGTCAGCAACACGAGCGCGAGAAATTGGATGTCGGTGCGGCCCGACCACAGGTAGAGCGTGATCAGGGGGCTGGCGTAGACGGCCGTGATCAGCAGGAAGCGCCGCTCCTGGCTGATGGGCAACGTGATGATCGCGATCAATCCGATCACAGCGAACGCCATCAAGACCAGGCGGTAATCGAAGGGAACGCCCAGCACATCCGTCAGGAGCCGGAAGGGGATGCCGACCAGGACCGTGAGCGGGTAGTAGGCAAGGTGATGCAGGGCGGGGTTGGGGCCGGGTGTCAGGTCCCAACCGAAGGCGGCCATCGGGGTGTTGGACCAGTCCACGCCGTAGATCGGCTGGCCCCTGAGCAGGCGGTCGACGGCGGCCTCCAGCTGCAGCAGCCCGTCGTGCTCCATCGTCAGGCCGATGCGGGGGCGCTGCAGGATGCCGATCAGGGTCGGACCCATCGACGTCAGCAGGCCCATCAGCGAGATGCCCCACAGCTTGAGCCGCCAGTGACCGCTGCTCGCGCGCAGCAGGAGAAGGATGGCAAACAGTCCGGCGGTGCTCGCCAGGGCGAGCCAGATGCCGTAGCGCTCGCGCAGCACCCAGAGCAGCACGACCTGCAGTCCGCCGAGGACGCCGAGGTACCCAATGGGAGACGTCAGCCGGGCGGCGGCCCGGGGCAGCGACGCCCGAAGTCCACCGGCCGGCGAGGGGGCGCCAGCCATGACGACGGTGTAACGCCGAGTGTGAGGAACCCCTTCTCCCGCTCGTTATAGCTCCGCAGTGTCGATGCCTCCCTTCGCGGCTCCGGCCGGCACGGCCGCCCCGGTCGCCCGGAAGGTTCGAGCGGCCTTCGTCGCCCAGGCCGCGCTGGTCGGTTCGGCGCTGGCCCTCTATGGCCTCGTCCTCGTTCAGGGCGGCTGGTACCACCAGGACCTCGACGCCTACCTGGCGGCGGGCCGGGCCGTCTTAAACGGCCAGCCGCTGTACGCCCCCTTCCTCCACCATCCCTTCCCCGACGCGGCATTGCGCCCCGCCTACATCTACCCACCGATCTTCGCCCTCCTGGTCACACCGCTGGGACTCCTCAGCGACACCGCCGCGAGCATCGTCTGGCTCGTCGTCGGGCAGGCGGCGTTGGTCGCAACCCTGGTCATCACGCTCCGCTGGCTCCGGCCTCCCGCATGGGCGGTGACCGCGATCCTCTGCGCAACCGCCACCTTTTATCCCCTCTGGGTCGATGCGGTCCAGGGCCAGGCCAACCTGCTCGTTGTCCTGCTGGTCACCGTGGGCGTCGCCGGCATCGTTCAGGGCAAGGCGGAATTCGGCACCGCGCTCGGCGTGGCGGCGGCGCTGAAGGTGACCCCACTTTTCTTGCTTGCCTGGTTGTTGCTCGACCGCCGCTTCCGGGAGGCGGGCTTCCTGCTCGGCGCATTCATCGGTGTGACTACCGTGGCCGCGCTCGTGCGCTTCGACGACACGCTGATCTTCTTTCGACAGGTCCTGCCCGCGCTGGCTCAGGGCACAGCGATCTATGCGAATCAGTCACTGCCGGGCGTCATCGCCCGCGTTGCGACCATCAACCCTTATACCCAGCCGTGGACGGTCGCGCCCTGGGCCTACCTGGTCGCGCCCACCCTGATCATCGCCCTCGTCGGACTCTGGTTCGTGCGAACGCGCCGCCAACCGGCGCTGCTGCGCGCGGCAGCCTTCCTGCCCCTCTTGCCGCTCGCGTCATCGGTGACCTGGCCGCATCACCTGGTTCTTCTTCTGCCGGTCATCTGGTTCTCTTTTATCGCGATCGCCGGGCGCGGGTGGCCGCTCGCATCGACCATCGCGATGGGTCTCCTGCTGCTCCTCTTCAGCGTTGTCGCCCGCTGGCCGGTCGGTCCCGCCTTCAACCACCCCGGATTTCGCGTGGCGCAAACGGCCGACCCCGCGGTCTTCGTGGTGGCCAACGCCCTCTTCTTCGCGACGCTGGCCCTCTTTCTGTTGGCACCATGGCTGCTGCGCTCCCGCTAAGGCAACCGGCGACCGCGCCGGTCCCGAAGCCGCGCCGGTGGCCGCGCTTCGCGCTCGCGTTTGCCGCCATCGTCGCGATCGCCTCGCTCCTCCCCTATCTCCTCGCCTATCTCTGGACCCCGCCGGGGCATCACTTCGCCGGTTTCTTCTTCATCGCCGACGATGCCACCACCTACCTCGCCAAGATGCGCCAGGGGGCGGACGGCTCTTGGCTCTGGAACGACCCCTATACCAGCGAGCCCCATGGCGGCGTCTTCCTCTTCTCCTTCTACCTGCTGTTCGGCCACCTGGCGGCGTTGCTTCATCTTCCGCTGATCGCCGCCTATCACCTGGCCCGCATCTCGGGCGCGATCGCCCTGGTGCTCGCCGCCGACCGGCTCTGCCGCCGCTTGCTGTCAGCGGAGCTTCGCCGCCTGGCGCTGGTGCTCGTGATCCTGGCATCGGGGGCCGGCTTTCTCGCGCAGGCCATGGGTAACCCTTCGGCCCTGGGCACACGGGTCGAGGCGCTCGACCTCCACCTTCCGGAGATCAGCGGCTGGTACTCGATCCTGGCGATCCCGCACTTCACGTGGGCGACCGCGCTGATCATCGTGGCGCTGCTGGGCTTGCTCCGCATCGCCGACGCGCCCGCCTGGCGTCCGGTGGCGGTCGCCTCCGCCGCGCTGATGGCGCTGACCGCGATCCATCCGCAGATGATCCCCGTCATCGGTCTCATCTGGGTCGCCTACCAGGGCGTGCTCCTGGCGTGGGGCGCCCGGCCGTCGATGCGGTCGATCGCGGCGCAGGCCGTGCCGTTCCTGGCGACCATCCCCCTGCTGGCGTACAACACCTGGATCCTGTTCCGCGATCCGACGATCGCCGAGTGGGCGCATCAGTGGCGCCACCAGGCGCCCGGCCCGGTGAGCCTCGCGGTCAGCCTCGGCCTTCCACTGTTCGCCGCCGCCGTCGGAATAGTGGTCGCCTGGCGGCGCCGCGACCGCGGCCTGGCGCTGCTGTTCGTCTGGCCACCGCTCGTGCTGGCGCTTCTCTACCTGCCCAACATCGCGAACATCCAGCGCCGGCTGCTCGACGCGCTCTACGTGCCGATCGGCATCCTGGCCGCCGTCGGCATCCGGACACTGACCTCGCGGCTGCGGCGCGCGCGGGCCCGCCGGATCGAGGCCATCCTCGTCACTGCCTGCTGCCTGTCGTCGTTGATCGTTCTCGCTATCGCGTTGCGATTCGCGTCGGGGGCGTTCGCGGAAGCCTACGTCGCCGACGATAGCTGGCGCGCCATGCAATGGCTCTCGTCCCATCACCAGCCCAGCGACCGCGCACTGAGCTCACCCGGGGCCGGGCAACTGCTCCCCGCCTGGGCCGGCGTGCCCGTGTATGTCGGCCATTACAGCGAGACGCTCGACTATTTCCAGAAGATTCGCAACGTCGGTGCGGTCTTGAAGCGGGATGCACCTGAGGCGACGGTTCGCGCCTTCCTTCACGACAACGGCATCACGTTGCTTTACTGGGGCGTCGACGAAGCGGCAACCGGATTCCAGCCCGCGGATCAGTCCTATCTCCAACTTGTGCATCAGGACGGGACTGTCGCCATCTACCGAGTTCAGTTCGGGCAATAGCTTTAGGCTGAGGGGACGGTATCTGGCGCGCGCACGCGGTAGTAGTCGTAGATGGGTGGAATCGCCAGCAGTCGGCCCTCAGCCGACTGGGCCAGTTTCCAGCCACCCTCGTGCACCATCCAGTGGTGTCGATGACAGAGCAAGATCAAATTGGACAGGTCGGTAGGTCCACCTTGAGTCCAGTGGACGAGGTGGTGAGCCGAGCTCCAGGAGGCCGTGCGTTCGCACCCAGGCCATTGGCAGTGCTGGTCGCGGGCGTTGAGCGCGCGGCGGGTTGCGCCGGAGACAACGCGCGCGGCTCGGCCGACGTCGACGACCACAGAGGCCGGACCGAAGACGACCCGGGAAACGTTGGCGTCGCACGCCAGCCGCTGCACCGTGGTCGCGGAGATCGGTGTCGAGAACTCCATGTCCGCAGCGGGCGAGCCCGGAATTCCGCGGAGCGTTTCCAGCGTCGTCGTGACCTGGAGGTGCGGGCGCTGGCTCGCGTGCTGCGGCACCAACCCGGCATCGAGCGAATGCAGCGACAGCTCGACGATCGCATCGCCCTGGCGGTGCTCGAGGGACCGATCGTCGCCCTGGCCCATGGGTTGCGCGAGGGGCTCGAGGGCGGTGCGCACGGCCGCGCCACCGATCGAGTCGAGCTGGCCGCTGATGAGAAGGGAGCCATCGTCCCAGACCGTGAATTGGAGCCGGCGCTCCTCAACCGCGATTCGCTGCTCCCTCGCCACGCCCTCGGGATCGAGCGCATGGCGCAAACGCATGCAGTAGTGCCACAGACGACCGGCCGAGCACTCTCGCGCGCGCTCGAGCAGGTCATCTTCGACGAAGGCTGATTCTGGAGTCGATTCAGCCAGGGCGCTCGACGTGCGGGCGAGCACCGACAGGTGGGCGAATCCAATCTCACCGGCGACCATCGCCTCCGCGCATTTCGGCAGCTGGACCAGTTGCTCGCCCACATTGATGCAGTCGTAGGCCGTGCTGCGCGATGTCTTGCAGTTGTGCCGGATCCACTCGCCGGCCGTGGGCGAGTCGAGGCGTTCCGCGGCATCGTCGGTTGCAAACTCCGCAGCGAGACGTGCCGCGTCTTTCGAGAAATCGAGTTTGAGGCGGTCGATCACGCGCTGGCGGCGCTGTAGCCTGCCGGTGACGTCGTCGTGCGAGAGGTCCTCGACGACCCGCTCAAGGAGTTGGTCGATGACGTGGGAGACCGGCAGCTCGGCGAGCCCGCTGCGGGGAGGGGCAGCTATGGCGCTCATTGACCTTTCAAAAGAGTGGCGACGAGTCACCGATGGAGACGGCGAGATCCTCGGGTCGCCAGTTGGTCTTGGTCGAGTTCCCCCCTACCCCCATCTTCATGACGACATTATACGAACATATGTTCGTGCTGTCAAGGATTTTTGAGTTCGCGCGGAGGCTTGCCTTAGGCGGACTCTCGACGGCGATCGTCCTTGACGCCGGGCGTTGGATGCTTGCGCACGCGCCCCGGGATGGCGAGAAGCTCCAGGAACATCATCGTCGAGTCGCGAATCGGGTGGACCCGGCTCTGGGGCGAGTTGATCCAACGGGTCGGGACCTCGACGATCTTGTACCCAGCCTGCTGCGCACGGTAGAGCACCTCGACATCAAAGCCGAAGCCGCGCGTCTGTAGCTGTTGGAAGACCCGCACCGCAACCTCGGCGGTGAACGCCTTGAAGCCGCATTGCGTATCGTTCAGGCCGCCCAACACGAAGATCCGCACCAGCCGGTTGAAGATCTTCCCCATCGTCTCCCGGTACCAGGGCTGATGGAGCTCGACCTGTGAATCCCGCAGGCCACGTGAGGCGATCGCGACCCCGGCCCCGGCGCGAAGCGGTCGCAGCAGCTTCTCCATGTCGTCGATCGGGACACTGAGGTCGGCATCGGTGAAGATGCGGTAACGGCCATGCGCGGCGGCCATCCCGAGGCGGACGGCGCCTCCCTTGCCGCCATT
>Ga0209689_1002314_pt1 | contig 14202 bp, 8 predicted proteins | sample GraSoiAngelo_149_FD_187119 | JGI IMG/M metagenome (GOLD analysis project Ga0209689, IMG submission 187119) | Grasslands soil microbial communities from the Angelo Coastal Reserve, California, USA - 14_1009_09_30cm (SPAdes) (version 2) | ecosystem: Environmental > Terrestrial > Soil > Grasslands ...
AGGTAGACAAGGAGCAACGGTGCGATCAGCACCGCGAACTGGCCGCGCCAGCTTGCGAGCCGCATCGGACGGCTTGAATCCCCCACACCGTCCCTTCCCCGCCGCACGACTCTCCTCTCGCCTACCCCTGGATAGGCAGTCTCGATTACCGAGGGTGACCTGAATAGACTGTTACATGACCATAGCCCTGTGTCAAATCGGTGAAATTACCGAGGGGCCAAAACCTACGATCCCGCCGACAGACAATGCGACTCCGGCGTGTACGGAATGCGCGTCAGGCCGTTTCGCCGCCGGTTCGGTCCAGCTTGTCCGGGCGGTCGACCGCCTGGCGGGGGCGGAAGTAGGACCGGATGTCGTCCGGGAAGAGCGTCAACACCTCGTCCGGCACCTCCCATTCAGGCTCGGTCAGCCCTTGCTCCACGAAGCGATCGATGGCGATGCGGACCAGCTGGAGGACGGCTTGCAGCGGCAGGTGAAGTTCGTCGAGGACGGTTTTTCGCGACTGCAAGAGACGCATCATCTCGGTCATGAACTCGTCCACCACACCCTGGATCTCGCCGCCCGCCGGGGCGGCCGGGTGCCCGCCTTTCAGCTCGATCAGCCGCTGGATGTAGGGCCCGCTGAGGGCGGAAACCTCCTGCCGAAGCTGACTGATGTCGTAGAGGCGATCCGCGCCAATGGCCGTGCTCCAACGACGGCGCGCTTCGGCATCGCCGATGGCGCAGCCGCCATACCAGCGATAGTCGGTGTTCGGCATCAAGCGGCTCTCCAGGTGACGGCAGGTCCAGACCGCGCCCAGCGGTCGGTGCGAGATATCCAGGGTGATCATCTGCGTCGCCTCGTACGCTGGACACTCGACAAAACCGGGAGGAAACGGCTTGGGATAGGGACATTCGTCCGCGGGTCGGGCTTTATGTCCCTGAGTCGGCCGCCGCGACCAGATCGCGATCGCCTGCGACCGGTTGCGGATGCCCTGATCCACAAAGAGATTCTCGAAGTGGGTGCGCACCGTCCGGTGGCTGACGCGAAGGCGCTGCGCGATCTGTTTATCGGAAAGCCCGGTGGCGGCCAGGTCTAGAATCTGCGCCTGACGTGGCGTTACGCGCGGCCCACTACCACTCCCCGTGAACTCGTCGCCGACGTCGCCACCATCCTTCCCCCGATCCCGCACGGTCCCATCACCCGCTGTCTATGTGTTCCGCAAATTACGTTATCACGGGGTGGGCCGCTGCACCATGCGTATCCGCGGCCGGCGCCGCCGTCGCTGGTCGATGCGCTTCGAACCGAGCTCGGCGATAAGTTTACCCAGGATCTCGACGGCCCCCTGGCTCTCGAGTTGCACGCGCGCGAACTCAGCGGCGACGTCTGTACGTTTCATCTCTAGAGGTACGTTCGAGGGCCGTGAAGTTTGACAGGATTGATGGGGGAACTTAATGTAGGGCAGGTGGATAACGTGATAACGGCAGGTGGGCAATCGGCGCCTGCCGCCGCGATGTCGGCCGAGCAGCGGCGCTGGCTGGCGGCCTTGTATGAGGCCAATTTCGCCGCGGTGTCCAAACGGTGCGCCGCCATTCTCAAGAGCGGGGACGATGCCGCCGACGCTGTCCACGAAGTCTTCCTCACCGCCCTCAACTCACTGGCGCCCGACACCGAAGCGAAGCGCGCCCGCGCCTGGCTGCTGACCGTCGCCCAGAATCACTGTGTCGATGTGCTGCGCCGGCGGCGGCGCTTCGGGCGGGCCCTTGTCACACTCAGCGCCGATCGGGACGCGCGCGCCGATCTCGAGGCCGGCGTCGTGGATCGCGACTTCGTCGACGGGCTGCTGCGCCAGCTCACACTGCGCGAGCGCCTCGCGCTCTGGCAGTCCGCGGTGGAACACCGCTCGCTCGCCGATATCGCGACCGGTCTGCAACTGAGTTATGCCGCGGCGGCCCAGGTCGTGCATCGCGCCCGGCAGCACGCGCTGCGGCTGGGAGCCGGTATCGCGGCCATCCTCGCCGTGCTTCGCCCCGCGCGAATGATCCGGCGTGGGCTCGATCGGATGGCGCCCTTTCGGACCGACGCGCAATCGCTGCTGGCCGCGCACCGGGCGGTCGCGCTGGCCGCGCTTCCCGTGATCGCCGCGTTTTCCCTCCAGTCCTCCACCGCGACCGGCACGACCGCACCGCCCCCGGCGGTGGCGACGGGCGCTGCTCTGGTGAACTCGGGCGGGCTCACAACCCCCGCCGGGGTGGGGAGCCTGCTGGCTCCGCTGAGCGGCGCCGGCGCTCACCCGGGGATCACGGGCGGTACCGTTGCGCCGCCGACGCTGCCATCGCTTACCAACCAGGTTGAGGGGGCCGTGCCTTCGACCTCACTCCCCGTCCCCGCGGCCCCCAGCCTGGTCCCGGCACCCAGCCTGGTCCCGGCACCCACGCTGGTGCCGGTGCCGACGGTCCCACCCCTGCCCAGCCTGCCGCCAATCGTGCCGTAGGCGACGCGCAAAAAAATTCGCCACCGGTAACTTTACCGATTGACGCCGGTTGTTCACTCACGTAGGGTGAGGCCACTCACGTAATGACGAGTCGCCGTTGTAGCAATTCGTGAAGGAGCGTCGTTGGGGAAGGGATGGCGCTAGCGAGCAAAGCTCCACCGGTTGAGGTGCATGCGCGCCCGCCGGCGCGGGGACGCACCACCACTGATCGGAACTTTGCCCCCGCCGACGTCCTGGTGGGGGTTATCCTCGACGCCTCCGCCGCCGAGCTCGGCTGGCTCGCCTGGCTGGATGGCTCCGCCCAGGTCGTGGTGCGAGGCGCAGCGCCGTCACCGGTCGAGGTCGCGGACATCGCTGACTTCCCGGATCCTCCCTCTGAGCCGCTCATCGTCGACGCCGGGACCGCGCCGGAACCGTGGGGGCTCTGGTGCCGGGCGCGCGGCATCGGGTCCAGTGTCATCGTGCCCGTGCTCGCCGGGAGCCGGGTTGTCGGCACCATGGGCCTTGCCAGCTCGACCCGGGGCACGCTTGGATCCCATGATGCGCGCCAGCTGACGCTGGTCTCGTCGCTGGCGGTCTTCGCGCGCACCTATGAGGCACGCGTGGCGGGCCAGCGGCGGCTCTTCTCCGAAGTCAGCCGGAGCCTGGAAAACGCCCTTGCGCTCGATCGCGCCCTGCGGCAGCCCCCCACATATCGCGAGATTGCTCGCGCCGTCGGCGACAGTCTCGAAGCCACCTACTGCCTGATCGCGATTCACGATTCCAAAGGCGCGCTGACCATTCGTGCCGTCGCCGGTCATCGCGCCCCGCGCACGGGCATGGCCAGCTGGCCCATCCGCGAGCTTCCGGGGTGCGCCAGGGCATTGCGGGAACGACACGCCGTCGTGCTGACCTTCAGTCGTCACGATCCGGGTGTCGCCGCGGAGCGCCGTGCCCTCTTCTCCCCCACCACGCGGGTGGGCGTCATCCTGCCCTTTAGCGCCGGCCCGCGGACACAGGGCGTGTTGATCGTCGGTGAGGAACGGCAGTCCACTAGAGGGGCGGTGTCAGCGCAGCGAATCGCCATCCTGGAGCTGCTGGCGAGCCGTATCGGACACATCCTGCGCATCTCTCGCCGGCTGGAGTACGAGCGGCTGGCTGAACGCCGCCGGCAACGACAGCTCACGATTGAACGCCAGCAGCTCGCCCGCGAGGTGCATGACGGCGTTGGCGAGGCGCTGAGCGGCCTGCTGCAACAGATTCGCGGCGCAATGGCGCAGGGGCAAGCGGGACCACCGCAGCTGCAGGTCCTGGAGCACACCGCCTCTCGGGCAGTGAATGGAGCGCGCGCGCTCGCCTACGGCATCCGGCGCCTCGAGCGGGACATCGGGACACTCGAGGAGGCGCGCGCCTCGGCCGAAATGATGCTGCGCTCGGTGCACTGCCGCCTCTCCTGGACGCAGGAGCGTACCGACCTGAAGGTCGCGAGCCGCGTGGTGCGCCGGATCGCCCACGCGATCACGGAAACCATCAGCGAAATCGCCCGCCGGGCGAACGCGACGGTCGTCCGCGTTCGGGTCGATTACCCGGACGGGCGCATTCGGGTCACGATCCACGACGACGGCGTCGGCCGCGGGCCCGGCCAGTTCATGATCGAAGCAAAAAGGACGTGAGCGTGGACCATCGCCGCGCCGTCGCCACCATCCTCGCCACAGGCGCGCAAACGATCGCGATCGTCGCCGACCGGCGGCTGACCGTGGCCGCCCTGACCGCGCTGCTGCTGCGGGATGGCGCGTATCGGGTGGTAGACGAGGTCCGCGGCGTGATCCGAATCAAGGAAGCGCTCGCCGCCTATCAGCCGGCCGTCATCGTCGAGGCCCGTACCGATTCGGGGGAAGGCTCAGGGTGGGGAATTGCTGCAACCAGGTTGTTGGTCGATGCGGACGATCGCCCGGATGGTTTCGCGCGATCGGTGCGCGCGGCGATCGACCAGGCAGGTCGCTTACGGTCCCTCCCCGACGCGCAGCTGAGCGATCGCGAACGGGACATCCTGGTGCGGATCGCGAGCGGACGAAGCACCAAAGAGGTTGCTCGCGACTGCGCGATCAGCCCGAAGACCGTGGGCAATCACGTCAGCAACATCCGCCACAAGTTCCATCTCCACCAACGCGGCCAACTCGTCCTCCTCGCGCTGCAGCAGGGTCTGACCACCGCCTGATCGCGACCGCAACCCTGGCTGCGCCGCCGCGATTGACTACGGGTTGACGGTGATGGGCGGGCTGGTGTCGGTGAGGGTGGCGTTCGCCGTGTCGGTCACCGTGATGGTCTGGCTGGGCGGGGTCATCAGGCTGACCGCGAAGGTGTGGGTTCCGGCGTCGGCCGCGGTGAAGGCATAGTCCGCGGGCATCTGGCCAAGAGCCTGCGCCATCATGTCGCTCGTGCTGAAGTGGACGGTTCCGCGGTAGCCGCTGGCAACGTTCCCAAAGCGGTCCATCAGCGCGACCTTGACGTCAAAGGCCTGGTTCACCGTGGTCGAGGCGGGCGTCGTCAGGCGGAGGCTGGCCGCACTCGCCGGGCTGATCACGACCGTGACGTTCCCGGCGATCGACGGCGTCGTCGTGTCGGTGGCGGTGACCGTCTGCGACCCGGCGCGGTCGAGGGTCGCCGAGAAGGTCCTGCTCCCGCTGGCCAGTGTGGCGTTTGCCGGCAGCACCACGCCCGGCGAGCTGTCGCTGCTGGTGAAGTGCACGGTCCCCGCGTACGACGGGTCGGTGTTGCCCCAGGGATCCTGGGCCGTCACCTTAAAGGAGAAGCTGGTGCCGGCCGTCGCCGACGGCGCCGCGGTGGTCGCCAGCGTGAAGTGGCTGGCGGGCGCGGCGTTGACGGTCACCGTCAGGGTCGCCGAATGGGCCCCGTCGGTGGCGGTGATCGTCTGCGATCCCGCCTTGAGCAGCGTCGCCGAGAACGTCCCCTGCCCATTGGTCAAGGTGGAGTCGGGCGGTAACACGACACCCGCCGAGTGGTCCGTGCTGCTGAAGTGCAGCGTTCCCGCGTAGTTCGGGTCCGGCTTCCCAAAGGGATCCTTCGCCGTCACCGTGAAGGGGAACGCAGCCCCGGCCGTCGGCGTCGCGGCCGTCGCCATTGCGAGCGTACTGGCCGCCTGGCTGAGCGTCACCGAGTCTGCCGTGACCATGCAGAGCTGGGTAGAGTCGTGCGAGGTCACGGCGACTCCCGCGAGCATCGGGCCGCTCGTGCTCAGGGTCACCGTCGAGCCGGCCACCGCCACCCACGCCTGGCCATCGCTCGAACTGTAGGCGGTGAACGTGTTACCGGAGCGGCCCACGGCAAGGTACGCGGGCACGGTCCCCCACGGGTTCGCCGTCTGCACCGCGCTCGCGCCCGCCGTCGCCCGGTACTGGACGACCAGACCGTTCACGGGCGTGACCTCGAACGCGTAGTAGGCGGAGGCCGGATCGGTGCTCTGGCGCAGCATCACGCCCGCCTTCGCCCACTGATCGGTGTTGGTCTGCGTTTGGAATCGGGCGCTCAGGGTCACGTCGGCTGGGACGGATTGCCAGACGTAGTGGAACTGGTCCGAGGTATCCCAGATGTCCGTGCCGCCTCCCGCCAGGACCCAGGTGCCGTTACTGACCGTCTGCCCACCCTGCGGAGCGGGATTACCGATGTCGGCACAGGTCCAACCGGCGGGGCAGACCGCCAGTCCAAAGGCATAGACCGCGCGGTCGGTTGAGCCGGCGTACACGATGCCGTTCGCGATGCTCGGGGCTCCGTAGATGTCGCCGCGCGTTGCGTAGCTCCAGAGCTGCGTGCCAGACGCCGCGTCGAGGACTTCGAAGGTCGGGCCGGCCCCGGCGAAGACGAGCCCATTTCCGTAGGCCAGCGCCGCGATGACCGGCGCGGCATCGGCATGCTCCCAGATGATCGCCCCGGTGCTTGGATTGAGGGCGCGGACCGAGCCCGCCGCCGCCACGCCGTTGATCGTCGTGTTTCCGCCGGCCATGTACAGCAAGCCGTTGCCAAACGCCCCCGACGAGACGCTCCCCTCGCCGCAGGTCGGGCAATCGCCCCCCACGGCGATCTGCTGCTGCCAGACCGGGCCGGCGCTGACATTGTTGCGATCGAAGGCGTAGGTAATGCCGTCCTTGTTGGTTGCGGCCACCAGTTGCCGGCCGGTGGCGTCATTGAAAACGATGGGCGACGTCCCCCAGTCAGCATCGAAGCCCGAGGTCGGACTGGGACGGGGAACCCCCCATGATCCCTTCAGCGCGAGGGTCGTGGCATCCAGCGCCAGCATGGCCGCGCTCAATGTCTGGCTGGGATCCCCAACGCTTCCCGTCGTGATGTAGACCGTGTTCGAGACTGGGTCCAGGGCGGGAGAGGTCCAGACACCGCCGCCCACCTGTCCGTTGGGAACGACATTGAAGGTATTGACGACCTGATGCGTGCTCAGGCTGACCTGCAGCAGCTGACCCTGGACCAGCGGACAGTCACCGAAGCTCGCGACGCCGATGTAGGCAAAGCCGTTGGATAGCAGCGGGCTCGACCAGTTGTAGTGGCCACCGGTCGCACTGTTGTCGCCGGTGAAGACTTTCCACAGCACGGACCCGGTGGCGGCGTCGAGCGCATACCAGTAGGAATCGCCGCCGCCGACGTAGACGACGCCGCCCTCCACGGTCGCCGCCGATGTGATACCGGCGGTCTGGGGGAAGCAGGTGGCATTGCCCGTGGTGATGCCCAGGAACGTCCGCCACTTCTGAACACCGGTCCCGGCATCGATCGCGTACTCATAGCCATCCCACGACCCGACGTAGACCGTCCCGGCAACCACGGTTGCCGACGCCGCGACCACGCTGCCGGTGGAAAACAACCACGAGCGGGCCATCCCGGCCGCGTTTGACGGGCCGAGGGTGGTGTCCGACGTCGTCGCGCTCCGGCCGGGATCGTGCAGATAGGTCGGCCAATCGTCGGTGGTGGCCGCGCGCGCCGGCTGCGCCGGCGTGAGCGCCCAAAAAAGCGCCGCGACGATCGCGACGCCCACCCAAAGGCCGAGAGCGCGGCCGCGACGGTCGGGCTTCGAGCGCGTTGGCTCGATGAGAGTCACCATGCCAATGTGCACTGCGGGCTCGCGCCGCGCCACGGGCGACGCCGGACCACGCGGCACGCAGGTCCCGGGCCGGTTGGGCTTCTGTCCCTTGAAGAGGGCGCCACGGTTTAGAGCAGGGTGACCGTGATCGGTGGGCTGGTGCCCGTCAGAGCGGTGTTGCTGGTATCGCTCGCCGTGATGGTCTGCGTTCCGGGCGTGACCAGTGCGGCGGCGAAGCTATGGCTGCCGCCGTCCGCCGCGCTGAACGCGTAGTCGGCGGGCAGCTGGTTGGCCGGCATGGCCAGCATGTCGCTGCTGGTGAAATGCACGGTGCCGGCGTAGGTGGTGGCGAGGTTGCCATAGCGATCGCGTAGCGTGACCGTCAGGACGAAGGGCTGGTTGGCCTTGACCGTCGCGGGGGTGCTGACGGTCACCGTGGCCGCCGCCCCGGGCGCGACCCGAACGGTGAGGCTGCCCGTGACGGATGCGTTGCCCACGTCGGTCCCGGTGATGGTCTGCGACCCGACCCTGATCAGGGTGGCGGAGAACGTTCGCTGACCATTGGTCAGCGTCGAGTCGGGCGGAAGCGAGACGCCGGCCGAGGTGTCGGTGCTGGTGAAGTGCACGGTGCCGGCATAGTTCGCGTCGGTGTTGCCGTACGGATCCTGCGCCGTCACGCTGAAGATGAAGCTGGTTCCCGCCGTGGGGCTGGCACTGGTGACCATCGCGAGGCGGCTCGCCGCCTGCGCAGTCACTACGGTGCTCACGGTTGTGGAGAGGCTGTTGGCAGCGTCGGATACCACCAGCGTCTGCGCCCCGGCCTTGATCAGGGTGACGGAGAACGTACCCTGGCCGCTGGTCAGCTTGGCGTCGGCCGGGAGCACGACACCCGATGAGGTGTCCGAGGTCGCGAAATGAACCGTGCCGCCATAGCCGGCGACCGGGACGCCCTGGTCATTCTCGGCAACGACGGTCACCGAGAACGCCACACCCGCCGTGACGCTGGACGGCGCCGTGACCTTGAGGTCGTGGACGATCGGCGACGAGGTGAAGGCATCAAGGATGTTCGCCGTGGTCTTCTGGATGCGGGCGTCGGTCACGGGCGTGGTCTGGCCATAGGCGTCGAGGCCCAGGCTCCAGTAAATGCTGCCGGCATCGAAGACCCAGGCGCCGCTGGCCGCACGGTAGATCGAGGAATTGGCGTAATCCGGATTGGGGGGCGTCCCGTCGTTCATAAAGGGCGAACGGGAAAGCAGCGTTTGGTTCGTCGTGGGGGCGGATGCGTATTCAGACATGAGCCGGTCCGCCTCGTAACCCACGAGGCCGGGGACGGCATCGCCGTCCTTGAATCCGGTTCCGGCATACACCCAGCTGGAGCTGTTGTTGACGACATAGGGCACGCTCGTACCCCAGTTCATCCCACTGGTGAACTGAATGCCCATCAGCGTCTGCTCGGGACGGTTGACCGGCGCATCCCGGAAGCTGACCGTCGTGGTTGGTCCAAAGACGGGGTCAGTGGCTGAGCTCTTGTAGCAGACCTCGACGCGGTTCGCGGTCCCGGAGGCGGACGCTTCGAACCGAATCTGCCGGAAGATGGCGTTGGCGCCAAAGAAGGCCAGGTTGACGCCCGCATCGCGGGCGGCGCTGGCCGCGTCGACCATCTCCTTGCTCCAGTACTCATCGTGCCCGCCCGAGATGAATCCCCGGTGGTTGAGCAGCTCGGCGCCATTGGCGTGCGTATCGACGTCGGTGGTGTAGGTGACGTCGTAGCCGGATCGCTCGATCCAGCGGATGAAGTTGACGTCCCACATGAGGAACTCGGCCGAGCCGTCGTCTGCATAGGGGCGATCAAACGAAACTTTGACCGCGCGCGTCTCGCCGGAAACCGTGATGGCGCCGTTGCTATTGATGGTGTAGAGACTCTTGCCGGTGAGGTTGTCGTCGGGGTAGTTGTTGTAGGCCTGGTAGGTCGTGACCGCTTGCTGGAACAGGTAGGGGGCCGGCCGGCCATCGCGCACGACGAACTGGATGTAGTTCTGGTATCCCGCAGCGTTGGTGAGCACCGCCATGTACGCCCCACTCGTCCAATCGCTGGGGATCGTCGTCGTGTAGGCCGGCGACCAGCTGCAGGCGATCATTCCGGTGCTGGCATCGGTCGGACAAACGGCCTGCTGGACGCCGGCCAGGGGACCGACGTGCAGGCGCAGCCGGCCGCCGGCCCCGCCGTACCAGCCGATGCGATAGACGTCGATCGTGTAGCTCTGGACCGGATTGACGCTGACGTAGAAGGTGATGCCGCCGCCCTGCGCGACGCTGGTCGTCGAGGCGTACCCCTTGATCTGCTGGTTCGTGTCGTCGGCCGTCAGCGCCAGTTGCCAGGCGGTTGTGCCGGGCTGTTGGTTCTCGGCGACGATCGGGTTGGTCGCTGCCGCGGCGGGGAGCGTCACAGGGGAGGCCGCCAGGCCGAGGAGGAACACGACTGGAACGAGACCGGCGAGCCGACGTCTGCGGCGCATGGCTGACTCCTTCCCCGCTATACCGCCGAGACCGCGATCGACGGAGTCGTCGCAGTGAGGCTCGCGTTGACGGTATCCGCGACGGTGATCGTCTGGCTCGGCGGCGTCATGAGCGCGGCCCCGAAGCCGTGCGTCCCGGCGTCGGCGGCGGTGAACGCGTAGTCGGCCGGCAGCTTGCCGAGCGTTGAGGCCAGCACGTCGCTGGAGCTGAAGTGGACGGTCCCGCGGTAGCCGGTCGCGGTGTTTCCGAAGCGATCGGCGACGGTGACCGTGATCATGAATGGCTCATTGACCTTGGCCGCGGCCGGCGCCGTGATCCGAACCGCCGCGGCGGCGCCGGGCGTGACCTGCACCGTCAGCGTCCCGGTGATCGAAACGGTAGCGGTATCGGTGCCCGTGATCGTCTGCGACCCGGCGGTCGTAAGCGTGGCCGAGACGTTACCCTGGCCACTCGTCAAGGTCGAGTCGGGTGGCAGGGAGGCTGAGGTTGAGCGGTCGGTGCTGGTGAAGTGCACCTTTCCCGCGTAGTTCGTGTCGATATTTCCGTAGGGGTCGAGAGCCTTGAGCGCGACCACAAAGCTCTGGCCCGCCGTCTGCGAGCCCGATGGCGTGCTCAGCGTCAGCTTGCTGGCGGGCGCCGCCATGACGGTCGCCGTGGCCGTGGTCGAGAAGCCATTGGCGGCGTCGGACACGGTGAGCGTCTGCGCTCCGGCCGTGATCAGCGTGACCGAGAACGTGCCCTGGCCGTTGATCAGCCGCGCGTCGGCCGGCACCGTGGCGCCGGCGTCGCTGCTGGTGAAGTGGACCGTACCGCCGTAGGAGGTGACCGGGGTGCCCTGGACATTCTCGGCGACAACCGTCACCGAGAACGCCTGGCCGGCGGTCGCCGTTGCCGGCGCCGTGACCTTCAGGTCTTTGACGATCTGCGAGGTCAAAAAGCCGGTGAGGATGTTCGCCGTCGTTTGCTGGATCCTGGCATCGGTCGGCGTGCTGAGACCGAAGTTGTCGAGCGCCCCACCCCACGACGAGGTGCCCGCGGCGAAGACGAAGGCACCGCTGGGGGCCTGGTAGATGGAGGAGTTGGCGTAGTCAGCCGCCCCGCCGCTGTTGGTGAACGGCGATTGCGACAGCAGCGTCTGACTGGTCCATGCCGGCGCCGGGACATCGGGCATGTAGCGGTCCATCTGGTAGCCGACGACGCCCGGCACCGCATCGCCGTCCTTGACGCCGGTGCCGTTGTAGGCCCAGTTCGAGCTGTTGGTCACCACGTAGGGAACGGTCGTGCCCCAGTTTGCCTCGGAGGTGTACTGCACGCCCATCAGCAGTTGCTCGGGGCGATTCACCGGTGCCGCGCGCCACATCACGGTGGTCGTCGGCCCAAACACCGGATCGATGCTGGCGTACCGGTAGCAAACCATCACGCGGTTCGCCACCCCCGCGGCGGACGCCTCGAAGCGCACCTGCCAGAAGATGTCGTTGGCATTGAAGAACCCCAGGTTCACACCGCCGTCGCGGGCGTTCTGCGCCGCGTCGTACATTTCCTTGGACCAGAACTCATCGTGGCCGGCGGTCAGGAACGCCTTGTGGTTGAGCAGTTCCGGCCCGTTGGCATGGGTGTCGACGTCGGTCGCGTAGGTGATGTCGTAGCCCGATTTCTCGGCCCAGCGGATGAAGTTGGTCTCCCCGAAGATCCCGCCGCTCCCGTCGTCGGCGTAGGGCCGATCGAATGACACCTTCACCGCCTGCGGGCCGCCGGACACCGTGCTCGCGCCGTAGCTGTTGAAGGAGAACAGGCTCTTGCCGGTGGCCTTGTCGTTGGGATAGTTGTTGAAGGCCTGGTAGGTGTTGACGGCCACCTGGTAGAGATAGGCGGCCGCACGGCCGTCGCGGACCACGAACTGCACGTCGTTCTGATAGCCCGCCGCATTGGTGAGGACGGCGAGGTAGACGCCGGACGTCCAGTCGGTGCCGACCGCCAGGGTGTAGCTCGACGTCCAGTTGCAGGCGATCGCGCCGGTGGTCGCATCGGCTGGGCAGGCCGACTGCGTGGCGCCGGTGATGGGACCGTCGTGGAGACGAAGCCGTCCGCCCAGCCCGCCGTACCAGCCGATGCGGTACACGTCGATCGTGAACGTTTGCGCCGGATTGACCGAGACATAAACGTTGAGGCTGCTGCCCTGGGTGACGCTGGTGGCGGAGGCATAGCCCTTGATCTGTCCGCCGGCGTCGGTGGCGACCAGCGACCCCAGCTGCCAGGCGCTGGTGCCGGTCTGCTGGTTCTCGACGACCACCGGGTTGTCGGCCGCGACCGCCGGTGTGGCGGTGGCGGGACCGGTAACGCCGAGCAGGCCGAGGAGGAAGGTCGCGCTCGCGAAACCCGCGCGGACGCGGGCGTTCATCCTCTCGGCTGGGGCCACGAACCGATCGTAGGCGTGGTCCGGCGCGACAGAAAATGGCCGGACTTGCCCGCTAAGGCGCGACGCTCACACCGGGTGAGCGCCCTTGTCATAGCCCGTTGGGACCGGTGTCCCGGCCCCGGGGCACGGATGCCGATAGACCCGCAATGGAGGGCGCCCTAGATTCGAAACCGGATGACGAAACGCGTCCGGCTCACGCCTGTGCTATTGACCGGCGTGGCGCTCGTTCTTGCCGCGGCCGCTCCCGGTAGCGCCGTCGGCTCGGCCGGTCCAGCGTTGACCTGGTCACCGCCGCCGTGCGGTGACGCCACTCACGCCTGCGTCATCTTGCCACTGGCCAATACGGGAAGCCACCAGGTGCTCATCCTCGACAGCGCGAAGGACTACATCCTGCAGCTGCCCGACGTTCCCCTGGTGGGCGGGATCGACATCGACGCCGGGCACAACGTCATCATCATCGGTGGCGAGATCGACCTGACCACGCCCTGCACCACGGATCAGGGGCCCTGCCACGGCATCAACATCAGCATGCGCCCCTACTCGACCGGCACGGTCTACATCGAGGGCGTCCTGATCAAGAATCCCGACTTGAGCCACTCGCAGTACACGGGTGACGGGATCGATGTGAATACGGCGGCGCTGTCGAAGCTCATCATCCAGAACGTCCGGGTCGAGGGTGTGGACGGCTGCAGCGCCAACGGCAACCCGGCGCACGCGGATGTGTTCCAGCCCTATGGCGCCACCGGGACGGTGATCGAGGTCGATCATCTGACCGGCACGACGGATTTCCAGGGCATGCAGATCCCCCCGGCCCTGACGTCGCCGGCCTCGGCCGACTATCGCAACGTCAATATCAACGTGCTCCAGAACCCTCACCCGGAGTGTGTCCAGGGGACGGCGGATCAGTACGCCTGGTGGGTCGCGGGCAGCCCAACCTCATGGTGCGGAACCTATCCCATGACGCTGACCAACGACTACGCCACGGAGCCGGACGGCAGCCTGGCGTACAACGCGGTCTGGCCCGATCCGTACGCGGCCTGGACCGGCTGCCCGGCGAGCTACAGCAACGGGGTGGCCACCTGGCCGCAGCTGACGTCGATCACGGGCGGCGTTCAGAACGGCCCGCCACCGGGCGGTGACTTCGTGCCCGCCGGCGTCGCCGGCATCGGCTACGTGTCACCGGGATACCAGTAGGGGCGAAGCGGGCATGATCAACGTCGCGTTGCTGGGGTGTGGCTACTGGGGCCAAAACCTCTGCCGGGTCCTCGCGCAGAACCGGAAGTTACGGCTGAGCTGGGTCAGCGACCTCAATCCCGCCGCCCTCGAGCGCGCGGGCCGGCTCGCCCCCTCGGCGCGCACCGCGACCGATCCGGAACAGGCGCTGTCTGACCCCTCCGTGGATGCCGTGGTCGTCGCCACGCCGGTGGCGTCACACGCCGCCGTCGCGCTGAAGGTGCTCGAGGCCGGCAAGCACGTCTTCATCGAAAAGCCGCTGGCCCGTTCCACGGCGGAGGCGGAGCAGGTCTGCAACCGCGCCGAGCACAAGCGCCTGATCGTCATGGTCGGGCACACCTTCATGTACAACGGCGCCGTGCGGCAGGTGAAATCGATCATCGAGTCCGGCGCGCTGGGGGACATCTACTACGCCTTCAGCCGGCGGGTGCAGCTCGGCATCGTCCGCCAGGACGTCGACGCGCTCTGGGACCTGGCGCC
>Ga0209689_1002318_pt1 | contig 14193 bp, 13 predicted proteins | sample GraSoiAngelo_149_FD_187119 | JGI IMG/M metagenome (GOLD analysis project Ga0209689, IMG submission 187119) | Grasslands soil microbial communities from the Angelo Coastal Reserve, California, USA - 14_1009_09_30cm (SPAdes) (version 2) | ecosystem: Environmental > Terrestrial > Soil > Grasslands ...
TTGATCATTACGTTGGGCCGGTCCAGCGCCGCCGCCAAACGCTTGGCCTCTTCAATGGTTTCGTTGGTCTTATAGCCCAGCTCCGGACTGACCTCGAGGCTGGCATAGCCATCCAGCCCGCCAGTCGAGTCATAGACGGTGCGCAACACGTCGGCAGCCGCGCCAATGTCTTCGACCACCAGCGCCTGATAAATCTCATCAATGCTGGCGCCGCGATTGGAGAGCTCGCGCAATTCTTCCGCGTAATCGGTGCTGCCGCCGATGGCCTTCTCGAAAATCGTGGGATTAGAAGTCAGGCCGCGGAGTCCATCTTCGCGGATCATACGTTCCAGTTCGCCGCTGGTAAGCAGGCCGCGGCGCACTTGGTCGTACCAGACGCTCTGCCCCAGCTTGCCCAACTCGACTAGCGGATTGATTGTTGCCACCGGATTCGCTGCCATAAAGCCCCCTTAACTGCTACCGCGTGCTGCTTTCTCCATCTTCAGCACCTTGTCGAGCCGGCGCTGGTGCCGCTCTACGTGATCGAAGCTGGCGCTCACGAATGCGCCCACCAGTTCCAGCGCCAGAGCGCTGCCTACAACCTTCGCTCCCAGGCAGAGCACGTTCATGTCGTCGTGCTCCACGCCCTGGTGCGCCGAGTACGTGTCGTGACACAAGCCGGCGCGGATGCCCGGCATCTTATTGGCCGCTACCGCCGCGCCCACGCCGCTGCCGCAAACTACTACGCCGCGCTGGCAATCGCCGCGCTGCACCCGCTCACCCACCAGCCGGCTGAAATCTGGATAATCATCTTCCGGCTGGGGCGGGCCGTTGTTCACCCCCACTGCCTCGTGTCCCAGCCGCCGCAATTCTTCCATCACCGGCTCATATAAAGGATGGCCGGCATGGTCGGCGGAAACCGCCACGCGCATCGCTTGCTGCCTACTCTCTCATCCGGGCTCAGGGATGGATTAATACGCGCCTCTCGTGCTGAGGACCGCCGGGATCGTGCGCAACAGGATCTCGAAATCGAGTGCGAGCGAGCTTTTCCGGATGTAGTCGAGATCGAGCCGCACCATGTCGTCGAACGGCACCTCGCTGCGGCCGCTCACCTGCCAGAGTCCGGTGATCCCTGGAAGGGCGCGCAGCCGTCCGAGCTCCCACTCCTCGTACTTCTCGACCTCGGCGAGCAGGGGCGGCCGGGGGCCGACAAGGCTCATGTCCCTTTGCACCACGTTCAGAAGCTGCGGCAGTTCATCCACGCTGTAGCGGCGCAGAAGCCTTCCGACTCGGGTGATCCGCGGGTCGCATCGAATCTTGAACATCGGACCCGTGACCTCGTTCCTCTGCTGAAGGTCGGTGATGCAGCCCTCGGCGTCTTGCCGCATCGAACGGAACTTCAGCATTTGGAAGTGGCGGCCATCCTTGCCGACACGCAGCTGACGGTAGAAAACTGAGCCGGGCGAATCCAGCTTGATCGCTATGGCGACGCAGACGAAAAGTGGAAGCAGGGCGGCGAGGCCGAATAGCGCCAACGTGACGTCAAGAGCCCGCTTCAACCAGCTGACGCGCGCGACCGGTGTGAAGTCGAAGTACTGCGTCGCGCCAATCCGGCAAACGTCGAACCGGCGCGGTAGCAGCTCGCCGGGGTCGGCGGCGTACTTCACCCGGACGTGCCGGCTGAAGCCCTTGGTCAACACCTGATCGATCTGTTCGCGGCGGTCGCTCGGCAATGCGATCAGAAGTTCATCGACTCCGAAGCTCTGCACGAGATCCTCGAGCCGGGCGATCGGCCCGAGAAGCGGACGGTCGATGGCGTCGAGAAGATCGGTGCCGTTGTCGGCATACCCGACGACGTCGTAGCCCTGGTCGGCCAGGGCACGGGCCGACGCCCGCCCCGCGCCGTTGGCGCCGACGACGATCGCCCGTCGTGCGGGGATGACCGCACGAGACATCGCGGTGTAGCCCCGGGCGATCCCCGCGTGCCAGATGGCGAGCGCCGCAACAGCGAAGGCCGAGCTCGCGGCGGACCACGCTCGCGCGAAGGGCTCGCCTGCCAGGAGGGAGAGCGCGACCGCGCCGACCAGCGCGATCGAAATCGAGGAGACGATCGCGTAGAGCCGGGCGGGCCACGGGCGCGGGCGTTCCAGGTCGTACAGGCCACGTGAGGCGAGAAGTCCGACCGCGAGGACGGCGACGATCACCGCGATCCACGCGGGGGAGTCGGGGAGGAAAGCTGGCGTGAAGCTCTGGGGGAAGAGGGTGCGGAGCGTGAACGACAGCGTGAAGCAGTCCACCACGAGAAGGGCGTCCACCGCTACGGCGACGCCCACCACCGCGGCGGGGAGCGCGCGGACGACGCCGGGCGCATCAATGGAGCGGGTCCAGGGCCACGGGCGCGCTCGCGCCGCGACCTTGACATCGCTCAACGCCACCTGAGCGCTCACGCGCGCTCCGCACTCACGGCCAGAATGGAACCGCACCCGGATTGAGGAGACCTGCCGTGAACGCATGACGTTGCCGGGGCGCCAAGCGCGGGCAGGCTAGCTGGCGCGGGGGGCTTCACCAGCCATCAACGGGAACTCAATCGGGGGCTCGTCCAATCGGCGGACATGGGCGTGAGGCGTGGTTCGCGCCGGGCAAGCGAGCCCCAGAAGGGCGTTGCTCCCCAGTCGACGACGATCATGTTCTTCGGCAACTTTGGAACGCAGAACCTGGGCAACGAATGCACCCTCCAAGCCATCATCCAGAACGCTCGCCGGTTCCTGCCGGGCGCCACGGTCAGCTGTGTTTGCACGGACCCTCTCGCCACATCGGCAGCGCATGGCATCCCCGCGTTCCGCATCTCTCGCCGCTACGGCGAAGGGGTCACCGCCGGGTCGGGGCGTCGCCACAGGAATCCGGTCAGCAGGCTGATCAGGCGACTCGTCGTTCGCCTGCCACGTGAGGTGGGTGAGTGGGTCACCGCATTCCGAACCCTGAAGGGCACCCGCATGCTGGTCATGACCGGAACGGGAATGCTTGGCGACTTCGGCATCGGTCCCTTCGACCTGCACTATGAGATCCTCAAGTGGGCGATCCTCGCCCGGGTCCGTGGCAGTAAACTCCTATTTGTCAGCGTCGGCGCGGGGCCGATCGCCCACCCGCTCAGCCGATGGATCGTAAAGGCCGCTCTCTCTCTGGCCGACTATCGCTCGTACCGCGATGAGTTCTCGCAACGGTATCTCGAGAGCATTGGGTTCAACTCGTCACAGGACCGGGTCTGCCCTGACTTAGCGTTCAGCCTCGCGACCTCCGAGATTCTGCCTTCGCCGGATGCCCGCCGGAACGGCAACGGCCGCGTCGTGGGGCTCGGTCTGATGGAGTACTACGGCCAGCGCCGCAGCCCGGAGGAGGGGGAGCGCATCTATCAGCGCTACGTAGAGCGGGTAGCAGGATTCGCCGCCTGGCTCCTCGAGCACGGCTACACCGTTCGACTCCTCGTGGGTGACTTGTCCTATGACAAGCGCGTCAAGGCTGACGTGCGCACGCTCTTGGAAGACAAGGGCTGGGGTCGCGATACGGAGCGGATCATCGACGAGCCAATCTCTTCGGCGGAAGAGCTCTATGCGCAGCTTGCGCGGACCGACATGGTCGTCGCCACGCGCTTCCACAACGTGCTCCTGGCTTTGATGCTCAACCGACCCGTGATCGCGCTCTCGTACCACGAGAAGATGCGTTCCCTGATGGCCGGAATGGGACTGGCGCAGTACTGCCAGGATGCCGCTCTGCTGGACGTCCCCGGTCTCATCGCGCAATTCACGCGGCTCGAGAGGAATGCCGAGACTCTGAGCGCGTCGATGAAACGGAAGGCGGAAGAATATAGGGCGGCTCTGGACGAACAGTACGGGCGCATCTTTGGCGATCTTGTCAGGGCCGATCGGCTGGCGGCGACCGCTGATGGCGGCGAAGTGACTCCGATCGGTACCCAGGCGGGAAGCACGCGTCGCGCACGAAATGGGGCAGGGTGGTCTGGAGGACGATGACGTCTTTAAGTGTCCGTGACTCCGTCGGTTCCGCTGCTCCTCGCGAAGGCCCCGAAATGACCGGGAGCGCGATGGAGCGGCTGACAAGAACGACGGTCCTGGGAAAATCTCCAGTCGGCGCGTATTTACGGCTTGGCGAATGGATCTGGCGGCGCGTTCCTCGATCGATCACCACTCTTCGCCCGGTGACCGCGTACGCCCACCTCATGCACGAGCTGGTCCGGCTGCACAACGATCGGCGCCAATACTTCGGCACCTTCTTCCTTCGGAACCGCCCTCAGCTCCAACTGATCTGCGATCTGGCTGGGCTCCGCGCCAGGGATGACGCGGTGAGGATCGCCGTCCTCGGCTGCAGTCTCGGCGCGGAGGTCTACTCCATCGCCTGGTCGGTCCGCTCGACGCTACCGAGCGTGAGAATCACAGTGGAAGCAGTCGATATCTCCGACGAAGTGTTGGCGGTCGCCCGCGAGGGCGTTTACAACCCTGGCGTTTCGGAACTGGCGAGTGAGGCGATCTGTGAGCGTATGACCGAAGACGAGATCTCGAAGATGTTCGATCGTGAAGACGGCAAGCTAAAGGTGAAGTCGTGGATCAGGGAAGGGATCGCATGGCGTGCTGGAGATGCCCGCGATCCACAGATAGCCGACGTCCTGGGGCGCCAGGACATCGTGGTGGCCAATGACTTCTTGTGCCATATGCAGCCGGCCGAGGCCGAACGATGCCTTCGCAACATCGCAGGACTGGTCGACTCAGGTGGTTATCTCGTCGTTTCCGGGGTCGATCTCGATGTGCGAACGAAAGTCGCCGCTGCGCTTGGCTGGAAGCCGGTCCCTGACGCGATCGAGGCCATCCACGAAGGCGATCGGTCCTTGCGGCTGAGCTGGCCTTGGAGGTACTGGGGCCTCGAGCCGTTCGACAAGAAGCGGCCGGACTCGGACTTTCGCTATGCGTCGGTGTTCCAGCTCGGGGCGGCGCCGCCGAGGGCCTACGAATCCGTCGAGGTGCGGAAGAGCCCAGGACCCCGGTAGCCTCGAGACGTCGGGGCGAATCGACGTCGCGCATCGATCAGAACGGCACCATGCTCGACGGCGCGGTCAGGAAGGCTCTCGAACTCAGCGGCCAGCGTCGCGACTATCCAGACTTTTGTCTTCGAGAGGACCTCCGCCAGACTTTCTCCTGTCCCTCCGTTCGTCTCGATCAGCGGGTCGTATGTGAGAACCGTGGCTGCGCGGCGTTTGAGTTCCGACGCAATGCGGAGACCAGGACTGGAGCGCTCATCGCGCGTGCCGGCCTTGAACGCAGTTCCGAGTACGGCAATCGCTGAATTCGGGTCCGGCAACGAAGACAGCGCAATCTGGGCGAGCTTCGCAACACGGGATTCGTTAATCGCGTCAATTGCTTGGAGCATTGGGACGGTGAGACCAAGTGCCGAGGCTTCCGCGCGCAGCGCGTTGACGTCCTTCGGGAGGCAGCTTCCGCCGTAACCGCAACCGGGCCAAAGATAGCCGAGGATCCCGGGGTCCCATCTTCCTTCGCGGTCATGCCAGCGGCGATCAGCATGGACGGCGAGCAGGGCATCCGTGACGTCTGCCCCGTCGACTGCCTCCGCGATGTCGGCCATCTCATTGCTGAATGAGACGAGCGTCGCAAGAAGAGCATTGTTCATGTACTTCGCGAGCTCGGCGGACGATCGCGTCATGCGCATGATCGTCGTGGGAGTTCGGGCGTAGAGACTGGCAACCAGGTCACCAGCCCACTTGTCGTCGTCTCCGACGACGATCCGGTCTGGGTGGAGGAAGTCCGCGACCGCGCGCCCTTCCCTGAGAAACTCCGGATTGGCCACTGCCGCGATCTGTCGTCCTCCTGCGCGCAGCGGTGCGAGGATGGTCGCATCCACTTGCGCGGTCGTTCCGGGAATAACGGTGCTGCGGATCGCGATTGCCATCGGCCCCGAAGACGTGGCACCGGCGACTTCCCTGACCGCCGTACGAACGAAACTGAGATCGATCGCCCCTGTCCCCGAGTCCGGGGTGTTGACACAGATCATCACAACGGCCGCATCGTCAACCGCTTCCCCGATGCTGCCGGCGGCGACGAGCTGGTCACGGCCGCTGGCGATCAATTCCTCGAGCCCCGGTTCAAAGAAGAGGGGCTTGCCTCCGAGCAGACGAGGCACTGCCTCGGGGTTGCGGTCGAAGATGGAAACGGTGTGTCCAAAGCGCGCGAGGCCGGCGGCGGTGACGCCTCCAACATAGCCAGCACCGATCACGGCAACTCTCAAGCTTGTACTCCGTATGCACGGATGGTGCGAGACAGGCCTTCATCCAACGAGACCAGCGGAAGCCAGTCAAGCGCGCGTTGGATCTTCGTGATGTCCGGGAGTCGCCGGCGCGGACTATCTGTGAGGTAGCGCGAGTCTTCCGATGGTCTCGATGTCACAGCCCGCCCGCCGGTCAAGGCCGCAAGTTTCTCGGCCAGCTCCCGCATGGACACCTCGTGCGGGGCCCCGACGTTGAAGGCCTCACCATCAGCGTCACATGCGAGCAGCCCAAAGAAGGCCGCGATCGCGTCCGTGACGTAGCAAAAGCTCCGCGTGGGCGTGCCATCGCTGTGTAGCACGAGCTCCCCGCCAGCCAGCGCCTGACGAATGAGGTCAGGTATTACGCGCCCGTCATCGAGACGTAGGCCTGGCCCATACACGTTGAACGGACGAGCGACCTTCACAGGGACCGCATGTCGCTCAAAAAACAGCCGGCAGAGCGTCTCGGCAAGTCGCTTGGACTCGTCGTAACAAGCGCGCGGTCCGGTGAACGAGACTCGGCCGACATAATCCTCCCGCGTCGGGATCGCGGCGTCGTCGGGATCTCCGTAGACCTCGCTGCTACTGAGGTAGAGAAAACTGCGGCAACCCTGCGCCGCGAGACGAAGCACGTTCCATGTGCCGATGACATTTGCTTCGACGGTCTCCAGCGGGAGCCGCCGATAGATAACCGGCGAGGCGATGCTGGCGGCGTGGACGATGAACTCGGCGCCTGAGCCATGGAAGTCGACCGCGGAGCCGTCGATGAATCGGAAATCGGGGCGGCTTCGGAGTCCAGCGATCCGGTCTGCGCTGCCCGTCACAAGTGTGTCAACGCACGAGACCGTGCAGGGCCGCTCGAACAGCGTGTCGTTCGCGAGCGCCAGGGCATGACAAATGTACGACCCGAGAAACCCCGCGCCTCCACTGATAAGCAACCGGGTACCCTGCAGCGGTCGCAGAGAGCGTTCGGCACGTCTGACGATCTCCTGCACATCGTCGGACGGAGGTGCGAGCGTTACCACACTTTCCAGGGTGCGCGACCGCTCGCCCACTCGTCCTCAAGAATTCGTTTTTCGCGGATCGTGTCCATCGCAAACCAGTAGCCGTCGTGCCGGTAGACCGCAAGCTGTCCATCTTTCGCTAGCCGCGTCAAGGGTTCGCGCTCGAGAGGGCCGTCATCTAGGTAGTCAATTACCCCGCGCTCGAAAACGAAGAATCCTCCGTTCAGCCGGCCTTCGCTCAGCTTTGGCTTTTCGATGAACTCGGTGACGAGGTTGCCATCAACGCGAAGCTCGCCGAACCTTGTCACGGGGAGGATCCCGGTCACGGTCGCGAGCTTTCCCTGCGCGTCGTGGAAAGCCATTAAGGCGCGCAGGTCGACATTGGCTAAGGAATCGCCGTAGGCGACCATGAAGCGACTCCCATCGACGTACCGAGCGGCCTGTCGGAGTCTGCCCGCCGTAAGGGTGCCCGGACCTGTCTCGGCGAGGACGACACTCCAATCACGCTCGTCATGGAACATTTCGAGTGGTTCCAACTGGTTCGTACCGAGCTTTACTCGGACATCGCTGTTCATGAGGTGATAGTTCAGGAAGTACTGCCGAATCACATCGCCCTTGTAACCCAGGCACAGCACAAAGTCTGTGAAACCGTGATGCGAGTACAACTTCATGATGTGCCAGAGAATGGGCTTGCCGCCGATTTCGACCATCGGTTTTGGACGCACTTCGCTCTCGTCGCCCAGTCGCGTGCCGAGGCCCCCGCATAAGATCACGACTTGGTCGGGCACGCGCGCGATATTAGGGGCGTCGCTTGCGGATCTCTGTCGCTAGCGCAGCGATGTTGTGTACGACGTCACTGAGGTCGTGCTCGCCGCGCAAGCTTCCACCGGGCAAAGGAGCTACCGGCGGATTAAGGGGCCATGGTGCGACCGGATGACGTCACCTGGTGACTCGACGCCGGCGGCCCAGCTTGGGGTCTGGGGCTTCACCACGCGTCAACGGGAACTCAATGCGAGAACCATTCGCTATGCGTTGGTGGTCCAGCTGGGTGCGGCGACGTGAGGATCCTCCTGACAGGGAGCCGTGGCTACATCGGCACGGTGATGGGCCCGATTATGGTCCGCGCGGGCCACGAGGTCGTCGGTGTGGACACCGACCTGTACCGGCGGTCGACGTTCGGCGTCTGGCGCGAGTCCATCCACACGATCCAACAGGACGTTCGCTCGCTCGAGGCCGCCGATCTCGACGGCTTCGATGCCGTCGTGCATCTTGCCGCGCTGTCAAACGACCCGCTGAGCGATCTCAATCCCGAGCTCACGTACGAAATAAACCACCTGGCGTCTGTGCGCCTTGCCGCGATCGCGAAGCAGGCGGGGGTCGAGCGTTTTGTGTTCGCTTCCTCCTGCAGTAATTACGGTGCCGCTGGTGACACTCCGGTGACCGAGGAATCAACGCTGAACCCGGTCACTCCGTACGGCGAATCGAAGGTCCGGTCGGAGCGTGATATCGCCATGCTCGCCGACAGCACGTTCACGCCGACGTTCCTGCGTAGCGCCACCGCGTACGGGCTCTCGCCGCGGCTGCGTTTCGACCTGGTGCTGAACAACCTCGTCGCCTGGGCATTCACCTCCGGCAAGGTACTGCTGAAAAGCGACGGCACGCCCTGGCGACCCATCGTCCATGTCGAGGACATGTCGCGGGCGTTCCTCGCGGTGCTCGCGGCGCCCCGCGAGGCCGTGCACGCCCAGGCTTTCAACGTTGGGCGCGACGGCGAGAACTACCGGATCCGGGAGATCGCCGAGATCGTGAAGGAGACGGTGCCCGGTTGCGAGATCGCCTTTGCCGAGGGCGCGGGCCCCGATCTGCGCAACTACCGCGCCGACTTCAGCAAGATCGCTCGGGTCCTTCCAGGGTTCCAACCCCAGTGGGACGCGCGCAAGGGCGCGCGGCAGCTCTACCAGGCCTACCAGGACGTCGGTCTTCGGGTCGAGGACTTCGAAGGCCCGCGCTTCAGGCGGATCGACCAGGTCAAGCACCTCATGGCCGCGGGTGATCTTGGTGTCGACCTCCGCTGGAACCAGCACGCGGCCGCGCGAGCATCGTGACGGTCGCGGCACTTCGGAAGGTGTCCCCCGGAGGCGCGACGGATGCCGCTCCCATACCGAGCAGAGGCTGCCGGTCCTGCGGAGCAGTTCTCCGCCAGACCTTCGTGGATCTGGGGATGTCGCCGCTCTGTGAGAGCTACGTTCCGAAAGAGAAGCTCAACCAGATGGAGCCGTTCTACCCACTCCACGCGTACGTCTGCGAGAGGTGCTTCCTCGTCCAGCTGGACGACTACGTCACGCGCGAGTCGATCTTCAGCGAGTACGCCTATTTCTCGTCGTATTCGGACAGCTGGGTCGAGCACATGCGCCGCTACGCGGACGCGATCACGGAACGGCTCGGCCTCGGAACGGAGAGTCTGATCGTCGAGGTGGCGAGCAACGATGGTTATCTCCTTCAGCACTTCGTACAGAAGGGGATCCCGGTCCTCGGGATAGAGCCCGCGGCCAACATAGCCAAGGTGGCGATCGAGAAAGGAATCCCGACCCTGGTGGAATTCTTCGGAGAGCAGCTGGCGCGGGAGCTTGCCGCCGATGGGACGCGGGCGGACCTGATCTGCGGCGCGAACGTCCTCGCCCAGGTGCCGAGCCCGAACGATTTCGTCAGCGGGCTCCGAATCCTTCTCAAGCCACGGGGGGTGGTCACGATCGAGTTCCCGCATCTCATGCGGCTCATGGCCGAGAACCAGTTTGACACCATCTATCACGAGCACTTTTGCTACTTCTCCTTCGTCAGCGCCGAGAGGATCTTTGCCGAACAGGGTCTTACCCTTTTCGACGTCGAAGAGTTGCCCACGCACGGTGGCTCGCTCCGGGTCTACGCCTGTCACGCCGGCGACGCGACCAAACCGATCACCGCACGCGCCGAGGCGCTGCGCCAGCGGGAGATCGATGGTGGCTTCATGCGGCTCGAAACCTACGCCGGCTTTGGTGAGCGGGTGAAAGAGACGAAGCGGAAACTTCTCAATTTCCTGATCGAAGCGAAGCGCGCCGGCAAGACCGTCGCTGGTTACGGCGCGCCGGGCAAGGGCAACACGCTCCTCAACTACTGCGGCATTCGGACAGACTTCATCGATTTCACCGTCGACCGCAGCACGTATAAGCAGGGCAAGTTCCTGCCGGGCACGCATATTCCGATCCATCATCCGGATCGGATCCGTGCGGAGAGGCCCGACTACGTGCTCATCCTGCCCTGGAACTTTGAGGACGAGATCGTGAGGCAGATGGCCTACATCCGGGAGTGGGGTGGGAAGTTCGTCGTGCCCATCCCGGAGGTCCGGGTCCTCGACTGACCACATGGGCCGTAGGCCCGAATGGAGATGGCGTGCGTTTCGTCCCGACCAGCCTCACGGGCGTCTACGTGATCGAGCAAGAGAGACACATGGACGAGCGGGGCTTCTTCGCCCGCACGTGGTGCGCGGACGAATTCGCGCAGCATGGGCTCGAACCAAAACTTGAGCAGTGCAACGTCTCGTTCAACCGTTGTCGCGGGACGCTGCGCGGCTTGCACTACCAGGTGCCGCCCTTTGCGGAGGTAAAGCTCGTGCGCTGCACCCGTGGCGCGCTCTTCGACGTGGCCGTGGACATGCGGCCGGACTCTCCGACGTTTCGGCGATGGGTCGGCAGCGAGCTCACCCAGGACAATGGGCGTGCGCTCTATGTCCCCCGCGGGTTCGCCCACGGGTTCCTGACGCTGGCCGACGGTACCGAATTGAGCTACCAGATGTCGACGGCGTACGCTCCCGAAGCCCAGCGCGGCCTCCGCTGGGATGATCCATTCGTCGGTGTCGCGTGGCCGGAGCGGGTGCAGGTCATCTCGTCGCGCGACCGGGATTACCCCGACGTGGACGTCAGTCAGCTTGAGGAACTCCGCGGCCTGCTAGCTGCTCCATGACTGCGGCAGCGCCAGAGGGGGATGGCCACGCGTCGGACGGAGCGGCCGAGCACATCCGCCCGCTGATCGACAAGCTCGATCCAGAGGCAACGGGTGCGGAGATGCATGCTCTGATCCGGGAGCTCTACCCCATCTGTCGCAGCATCACCGGCGACGGCGTGCGGCGCTCGCTGCGCATCCTGCGCCGCATCGCGCCGCTCACGCTCCATGAGGTTCCCACCGGGACTGTGGTGTTCGATTGGGTCGTCCCACGCGAGTGGAACCTACGGAAAGCGCGGCTCGTCGGGCCGGACGGCGAGGTCGTGGTCGACGCTGATCGGCTGAACCTCCACGTCCTCAACTACAGCGTGCCGTTCCGGGGGAAGGTCCGCCTCGCGGAGCTCGAGAAACACCTTCATTCCTTGCCCAGTCAGCCGTCACTCGTTCCGTATCGGACGAGCTACTACGAGGACGACTGGGGCTTTTGCCTGACGCACGAGCAGCGGACCCGCCTTCGTCCCGGCGAATACGACGTGCTCATCGACACAAGCCTGACCGAGGGTTCGCTGACCTACGGCGAGCTCGTCGTGCCCGGAGCGTCGGCCGACGAGGTTCTGGTCTCCGCGCATTGCTGCCATCCCTCGCTCGCCAACGACAACCTCTCGGGCATGGTCCTCGCGGCGAGCCTCGCACGGCTCCTGGGGGGACTTCCCCTCCGCTACACCTACCGCTTCCTCTTTGTGCCCGGGACGATCGGATCGATCACCTGGCTGGCGCTCAACGAGGAGCGGGCCCGGCGGATCGCTCATGGCCTTGTCGTCGCCGGAGTCGGCGATGCCGGCCGGCTCACGTACAAGCGCAGCCGACGCGGCGCCACCGAGATCGATCGGGCCGTGCTCCACGTGCTCGCCAGCTCCGGGCAGGACTACGAGGTACGCGACTTCTCACCCTACGGCTACGATGAGCGTCAGTACTGCTCGCCGGGCTTCGACCTCGCGGTGGGCTCGCTCACGCGCACGCCGCACGGTGAGTACCCCGAGTACCACACCTCCGGCGACAACCCCGACTTGGTGCGGCCGGACCGGCTGGTGGACTCCCTGCGCCGCTACCTCGAGGTGTTCGAGGTGCTCGAGGGGAACCGCACCTACCTCAATCTGTCTCCCAAGGGCGAGCCGCAGCTTGGCAAGCGCGGGCTCTACGGATCGATCGGCGGCCAGACCCACGCCGTGGCCAGCCAGATGGCGCTGCTCTGGCTGCTGAGTCTCTCCGATGGCTCCCACTCGCTCCTCGACATCGCGGAGCGGTCAAGGCTGCCGTTCAATGACGTGCATCGAGCAGCGCGGACGCTCGAGGCCGCCGGCCTCCTCCGAGCCATGGATCGCCGACAAACGGATGCGCCGCGCGGCGCGCCGTAGCGGCGGGGGTTAACGCGCCTCCACGAGCCGATCCCCAAAGACGAGGACTCCACCGCGCACTTCAGTGCCGTCGTCGTAGAGCCTGACGACCTCTTCGGGCAGGGGACTCATGTCCCGCGCGTTCATATAGTCCCGCATCGTCGTCCCGGTGCAACGCGAATCGACGTTTGGCGCCCCGCGCCGGGCCAGCACGTCGTCGTAGTGAACGGTCCGGAAGTCGATGCTGTAGCGCGCTACGCCGGCGAGATTCGGCACAGTCTCGTGCAGTTGCGCTCCCGAGAAGAGGACGATGCCGCCGGGCGGCGGCAGGAAACGGACGGTGACCTTTTCGATGTCCTGCTGAGCCTTCGGCTGCGGTCGCGTGTCCGTCTTGATGTGCTGGGCCGCTGAACCGCGGCTCTTCTCGTTCCACTCGTAGTAGTTGTAGATCTCCGAGTTGTTGTCCACGCCTTCCTCGAAGTGCCGCGGGTAGAAGCCCATCGAGTTGTCCGGGTGGAGTGGGTAGATGGGAATCCACCAGTTCTGCTGACACATCGGTGCCGAGTACCACGTGTCGCGGTGGGCATCGAACGCGTAGGCGATGCCTGACGTAAGGAAGTCCGATGGATACGCGGAGCGCATTCGAGGGACATCGAAGTAGAGTTTGTCGACCTCGACGCCGTGCTCCTCCATGATGGCCGGAATCAGCTTCTTGCAGTCGGGGTGGTGGATGAACCGCGGCTTCAGCGTCGCGAGGATCCCCGCCACTTCTTCCGGCGTCTTGTGCTTGTGGATCTCCCGCGGGTCGTACGGCGCGAATCCGCTCGTGAGCATCTCACCGGCAAGTGCGATCAGCTGTCGCGTGGCCGGACTCGGGCTGAAGATGAAGATGTCCCCCTTGTACAGGCGGTCTCGGCGCTCCTCATCGGTCATCGGCGAGTCGTAGAAAGCTGAGATGTTCAAGCTGCCTCCTCGCGCCGCGCCATCGGGGCGCGATGTTCGCGACAAACTAGCTGGAGCCTCGCTTACCGATCTGAAGACCCCGTTGAGAAGTTGTGGAGATGGCGCGCTCGGAGGTCCTTCGCGCCTCGGCGAGGGGCCGCACTTCGGTCGCGAGCCGCTCGATCGTCTCGACGTCGTAGGGCGAGATCAGCTCCGCGATGACCGTCTCGAACCCAACCTCGGCGCACTGCTCGACGAGGGTGGCAAGCTGACTCGGCGTCCCTCCCGAGAACCAATGCTCGCGCTCGCGCGGGACCTTCTTCCGGGCCAGCTGGTCGGTCCAGACCCGTAGGGCGTCCTCCGCCGCATCCCTGACGATCGGCCGGAGGCGAACCGTGCGCTCGATCGACGCCGGATCCCGTCCGACCGCCGCGCAGTGGGCACGGAGGACTTCGTCCTGGTGTCGTAAGGTTGCCGGCGGACCGGCCGTGTTCCACTTGTCTGCATATTTCGCGACCGTCCGGAGCGTCTTTCGCTCTCCCGTTCCCCCGATCATGATCGGCAGTCGCCTCTGG
>Ga0209689_1002319_pt1 | contig 14189 bp, 14 predicted proteins | sample GraSoiAngelo_149_FD_187119 | JGI IMG/M metagenome (GOLD analysis project Ga0209689, IMG submission 187119) | Grasslands soil microbial communities from the Angelo Coastal Reserve, California, USA - 14_1009_09_30cm (SPAdes) (version 2) | ecosystem: Environmental > Terrestrial > Soil > Grasslands ...
GTGATCTCGAACGGGGCGAGGTCCGCCTGACGCGACACGAGGGCCGTGCGGCTCGCCGCGCGCACGTCCTCGGGTCGCTCGAGATCGATCGCTGCGATCGCCTGCAGGTACACGCGAGCGCGCTCGGCGTTGACGTGAACTCCGGCGCGCCGAAGAAGGCGCGGGAGCATGAGGAGGTCGCGCGCGACGCGGTCATCGCCGAGCGCGCTCATCACGCGTTGGCCTTCCGCCGGATCGGGAGAAGGGTCTTCGGTGTTCCGGGCGCGCTCAGAAAATCGCTGATGAAACGAGTGACGAGGTCGGGCTTCTCGAGCACGACCGCATGCGAAGCACCGGGGATGACCGCGAGCTGACCGAGCGGCAGCGATTCATAGAGCGAAGTGGTGTGCGCGAGCGTCAGCAGATCGTCGTCGCCGGCCACGACGAGGGTCGGCGTGGAGACCTTTCGGAGATCGTTCGTCGTGAGCGTCGGCTCGCTGGTCCACATCGTTTGCGATTTCGCGAGAAACGTCGCGAAGTGCTCGCCCCCGTCCGGCGACCGTGCGGCGTAACGGTCGCGTAGCGCCTGAGGGCCGGACCCACCAGGCTCCGTAGGCATGTTCCCGTTGAAGTGGTAGTTGGCTCCGATGAGAACCAGCGCTCGGACGAGATCCGGGCGCCGCAAGGCAACGAGAAGTGCCGCATTGCCGCCATCGCTCCAGCCGACCAGATTGGCCGGGCCGCCGACGAGCTTGTCGATCACCGCGATGGCCTCGGCGGCCATGTCGTCGTAATGGAAGGCCGCGTCCGTGTCGGCCGTGCGTCCATGCCCGCGACGGTCGAACGCCAGGACCCGGAAGCGCTCGCCGAGTGAAGGTCCGAGCCGGTCGAGCAGCAGCTCGCTGTCGCTCAGACCTCCGTGCAGGATGAGAAGCGGATCGCGCGTTCCGCCAGCGTCCGCGAACCAGGTTTGATGGCCGCCGATGTCCGTGTACCCGCGTGTCTGTTTCGCCGCGGCGGTCGTCATATCGGGACCGACGCCTCGAGCTTCGTCTTGATGCAGGCAAAGAGCTGCTGGGTGATCTTGTCCGCCGCGCCCTGCATAAGCCGCGCGCCGACCTGCTGGATCATCCCGGACACGGTCACCTCGCTCGACCACTCCATGACCGTGTGCGTGTCGTCAAACTCCGACAGATCCATGTTGCTGACCATCTGCACGGCGCTCCCCGGCGCCTGGCCGCGCGCCAGGACCGCGGCGTGCTTGGGCCGCTCGAGCTCGAGGAACTGCACGTTCATCGAGAACGTGCCCTTGATCGGGCCGACACCGGCCCGCACCACGACCTTGAAGTGATGCGGGTCACTGACGTCGAGGCTCTGTACGTCAGGCGCGCACGTCGTCACCTGGGTCGGATCCGTCAGGAAGGACCACACCCGATCGCGCGGTGCGGCTATGTCGAGCGTGCCCTCGAAACGCATTGCCTCTAGGTCACTCCGCCACGCCTTTTTCTTTGAGGATCTTTTGCACCTTCCACGGTGTGATCGGTATGTCGATGTGCCGAACACCGAGGTGAGCGAGGGCATCGACGACCGCGTTCGCGATCGCCGCGGGCGCGCCCACCGTCGCCGACTCGCCGACGCCCTTGGCCCCGATCGGGTGGTGCGGCGACGGCGTCGTCGTCTTGGCGGTCTCCCAGCTTGGGGTCTCCATCGCGGTCGGCAGGAGGTAATCCATGAAGTTGCCGCCCTGGATGTTGCCGTCGTCGTCGTAGTTGATCTGCTCGTAGAGCGCGGGCGCGAGACCCATCGTCAGACCGCCGTGGATCTGACCCTCGACGATCATCGGATTGATGATCGTGCCGCAGTCGTCCACCGCGACGAAGCGGCGGACTTTCACCTCGCCGGTGCCCCGGTCGATGTCGACGACGCAGATGTACGAGCCGAAGGGGAACGTGAGGTTCGGCGGGTCGTAGTAGTCGACCGCCTCGAGCCCCGCTTCCATGCCCTGCGGGTGGTTCGTGTACGCGGCGAACGCGACTTCCTGCATGGTCTTCGACTTCGCGGGCACGCCCTTGACCTGGAACTTGTAGTCCTTCCATTCGATATCGTCGGGGCTCGCCTCCAGCAGATGCGCGGCGATGAGCTTGGCCTTCTCGCGAATCTTGCGCGCAGCGATCGCGGTCGCGCCGCCCGCGACGGGCGTGCTGCGTGAGGCGTACGTGCCGAGGCCGTAGGGCGCGGTGTCGGTGTCGCCCTCCTCGACGGCGATGTCGCCGACCGGGAGCCCGAGCTCCTCGGCGACGATCTGCGCGAAGGTCGTCTCGTGCCCCTGGCCCTGCGATTTCACGCCAAGCCGGACCATGGCCTTGCCGGTCGGATGTACGCGAATCTCGCAGGAGTCGAACATCTTGATGCCCAGGATGTCGAAGTGCTTCGACGGCCCTGCGCCGACGATCTCGGTGAAGCTCGAGATGCCAATGCCCATGAGCTCACCCTTGGCGCGCTTCGCAGCCTGCTCCTTGCGGAGCTCGGCATAACCGATCTTGTCCATCGCGAGCTTGAGCGCGCGGCCATAGTCGCCCGAGTCGTACTCCCACCCAAGCGACGAGGTGTACGGGAAGGCCGTCGGCGGGATGAAGTTCTGCATCCGAAGCTCGGCCGGGTCCTTCTTGATCTCGAGTGCGAGCACGTCGACGAGCCGCTCGATGGTGAAGGCAGCCTCGGTGACGCGGAACGAGCAGCGGTAGGCGATACCTCCCGGGGGCTTGTTGGTGTACGCCCCGTCCACCTCGACGAACGACTTCGTAAACGGGTAGCTGCCGGTGATGATGTGAAAGAGCCCCGCCGGGTACTTCGACGGGTTCGCGGCCGCGTCGAATGCGCCGTGGTCGGCGACGGTTTTCACGCGAAGTGCCTGCATCGTGCCGTCCTTCTTCGCGGCGAGCTCGGCGGTGATGTGGTAGTCGCGCGCGAACGAGTCGGCCTGGATGTTCTCGGAGCGGTCCTCGATCCACTTGACCGGATGTCCGGTGAGGACCGACGCGCCGATCGCGAGCACGTACCCCGGATACACCGGCACTTTGCCGCCGAAACCGCCGCCGATGTCGGGGGAGATCACGCGGATCCGCTCCTCGGAGAGCCCGAGGTGACCCGCGACGAGCGCGATCACAGTGCGGATCGCGTGGGGCGCCTGGGTCGTCATCCAGACGGTGAGCTTGCCGTTTATCTTGTCGAAGCTCGCAACCATGCCGCAGGTCTCGATAGAGGAGACGTGGATCCGCGGGATGTAGATGTCCTGCTTGACGACGACCTCGGCGTCCTTGAAGGCCTTGTCGGTGCCGGCCTTGTCGCCGACCTCCCAATGCCAGATGTGGTTGTCCTTCTGCTCGCGGTCCTCGCGGACGAGCGTGGCGCCGGGCTGGAGCGCTTTGATCGGGTCCACCACGACCGGGAGGGGCTCGTAGTCGACCTCGATCGCCGCGACGCCATCGGCAGCGATGTAACGCTCGGTCGCGACGACGGCCGCCACCTCTTGCGCCTGGTAGAGGACGGTGTCCGTCGGCAGGACCATCTGGCGGTCCGACATGAGCGTCGGCATCCACTCGAGCTTGAGCGGTACGAGGTCTTTGCCCGTGATCACCGCGAGCACGCCGGGGATGGCGAGCGCCTTCGACGTGTCGATGCTCTTGATGCGCGCGTGCGCGTAGGGGCTGCGGGCGATGTCTAGGTACAGCATGCCGGGCAGCTTCACGTCGTCGACGTAGTTGCCGCGTCCGCGGATGAAGCGCGCGTCTTCCTTGCGCTTGACGCTTTGGCCGATGCCGCCGATCTCAACCGCCATCTGGGGCCTTCCCTCCCGCGGTCTCGCGCGTCTTTCGGGCCGCGTACTGGATCGACTTCACGATGTTCACATAGCCGGTGCAGCGGCAGAGGTTGCCGGAGATGGCCTGACGGATCTGGAGCTCGCTCGGGTCCGGATTCGCGGCCAAAAGTGCCGCCGCGGTGATCATCATCCCTGGGGTGCAGAAGCCGCACTGGAGTCCGTGCTCCTCGTGGAATCCCTCCTGCACCGGGTCGAGCTTGCCATCCTTCTCGAGGCCTTCGACTGTGGCGACGCTCATCCCATCTGCCTGCACCGCGAACACGGTGCACGACTTCACGGGCCGTCCGTTCAGCAGCACGGTGCAGGCCCCGCAGTTGGTCGTGTCACAGCCGATATGCGTGCCGGTCATGCCGAGGTTCTCGCGGAGGAAGTGGACGAGGAGCGTGCGCGTCTCGACCTCGACCTCGTGGGCTTGACCGTTGACGGTCACATGGACTTTCATGCGCCTCGTGCCGGTTGTGGTGGCTGGCGCCGTTTCAACCGCCATTAGGCACCTCCCTTCGCGCGCGCGATCGCTTTGACGATTGCGCGCCTCGTGAGAACTCGGAAAACGTCCTTCTTGTAGGCGGCCGGTCCGCGCAGGTCGGAGACGGGCTCGGCTGCTGCCGCGGCGCGGGACGCCGCCTCGGCGATCGTCTTGTCGTCGGGCATCTGGTCGGTGAGCACATCCTCGGCGCGGCCGGCGCGGATCGCGGTCGGCCCGGCGTTGGTGAGGCCGATCCCCGCGCTCGCGACTTTTCCGCTCGCGTCGAGCACGATCATTACGGCGACGCCCGCGATCGCGAAGTCGCCGACCTTGCGCTCGAGCTTGAGGTACGTGCCCCCGCTCCGGGGAGCCGGCTTCGGGATGCGGATCTGCGTCAGGATCTCGTCGGGCGCGAGCGAGGTGGTAAACGTGTCGACGAAGAGCTCGTCGATGGGGATCACCCGTTCACCTTTCGGTCCCTGCGCCACGACTGAGGCGCGAACCGCGAGCATCGTGGCGGGGTGATCGTTCGCGGGATCGGCGTGCGCGAGGTTGCCACCGATCGTCGCGAGATTGCGCACGAGCGGATCGGCGATCACCGCGGCGGTTTCGACGAGGATGGGATACCGCTGCCGCACGATCGGATTCGCTTCGAGATCGTTCTCCCGGACGAGCGCACCGATGCGCAGGTCCCCGTTCTCTTTGATCGCCGAGAGTCCGGCAACGCGGTTGATGTCGATGAGCAGCGCCGGCTGCGCGAGGCGGAACTTCATGAGTGGGATGAGGCTTTGGCCTCCCGCGAGCACCTTGCCCTCTCCACCCGAGGTTCGGAGGAGCTGAATCGCGTGGCCGACGTCGCGCGCGACGGCGTAATCGAAGGACGCAGGAATCATGTCTGCCTCCCCTTTTGGCCGCCCCGCCCAGGCGGGCCTCACGCGGCCAACAGACGCGCCCGAATGTACACCGCATACGCCGCAGCGCCGTCTACGGATGCGCGGCCGCGCCCCGAACGTGTGCTCTCCGACGCCCATCGGTACCTCGGGTGGGCGATGATCTGCCGATGGACACAGCCGACCGGCCGCTTCCGGCAGTGCAGCGCGCGTACTTCTACCTCGTCGCGCTGGTCGCGATCCACATGGTCGTCCTCGCGGTCGCGAACCTTCTGCGTGTCGGCGCCGAGATCGCGATGGGCGCGCCATCCGGCGGTTTCACCGGCCTGCCCTTCGTGTTCAACGAGTTCAACCGGCCACGCGAGCTCTACCGAGAACAGGCCAGTCTCGCGATCGCGCTCCTCGTCGTCGGCCTGCCGGCGTGGGTTATCCATTTCCGTGTCGCGCAACGTGCCGCGCTCCGGTCGGTCGAGGAGCGTGGGTCGGCGCTCCGCAGCTTCTACCTGCACCTCGTGGTCTTCGTTACAGCGCTCCTCGTCTTCGGCTACGGGCAGCGCGCTCTCGGGCTTGTGCTGCAGGGAATGTTCATCGGTGCGAACGCGCAGTTCCCCGACTACTTCGGCCTCGAGGCGGAATGGCCGGCGCGCGCGGCTGGCGCCGCGGTCATGGCGCTGACGTCCGCCATCGTCCTCGGCTACCACGTACGGCTTTCGAACCACGACCGGAGCGTCACGCTGATCGCGGGCCGGGCCGCCGGATTTCGCCAACTTGCGTTCTACGGCCTCGCGGTGATCGGCCTCTTCTGGGCGGCATCGACGACGGTGACCACGCTCGCTGGGATCTGGGACCGGATCGCCGACGCCATCGCGCCGATCCCCGGGCTGACGGCTCCGCGCGAAGTACCGCCCGGAGTCGTGGTGGTGACGCCGCCGGCGCCGAGTCGCGATGACCTGCTGCGCTTCCAGCTCATCGGCGCCGTGCCGGGGATTCTCGCTGGGCTTGCCCTCTGGCTCAGCGCGTGGATCCCGTTGCAGCGTGGGCTCCGGATCGCGACGCCGGACGGCGAGATCGAGCGCAGCTCGGTGGTGCGGAAGCTCTGGATCTACCTCGTCGTCCTCGTCTCGGCGCTCGCGGTGCTTCTCAGCGCGACGATCGCGCTCGCGAACGTGGTCGAACGCATCCTCGGCACGCCCGACCGGGAGGAGTTCCGGAACATCCAGCACGATCTCGGATTCCCGGTGACGAACCTCCTCGTGTTCGCGACGGTATGGGTCTTCTACCGGCGCGTCGTTCAGGCCGACGCCGCGCGCGAAACGGAGGTCGAGCGCGCCGCCACGATCCGCCGCCTCTACACCTATCTCATCGCGACGATCGGGCTCGGGATGTTCGCGGTCGGCACCGCGGGCGCGATCGGCGTGCTCGGCAGCCAGGTCATGGGGGTCAACACACACGGCAACGGCGAGACGGCCGCGTACATCGCGCTCGTCCTCGTCGGCGCGCCGGCGTGGGGATTCTCGTGGTGGCAGGCGCAGCGCAGGCTGAGCGACGACGAGCGCCGGTCGCTCCCGCGCCGCGGGTATCTCTACCTCGCAATCCTCGGTGGGGTCCTCGGGATGCTCGTCTTCGGATCGGCCGGGCTGTATCGCTTGCTCAACGCCGCGCTCGCCGGATCCTTTCCGCTTTCGACGTGGCACGACATCTGGCACTTCACCGTCGATGGCACGGTGAGCGCGGCCGCGTTCCTCTTCCACCTCGCGGCGGTTCGGGCCGATCGGAGCGCGCAGCTACCGACGGTCGCGCAGCATTCGGTCACCGTCCTGGTGCGTGCCTCCGATGCCGCCGCGGCGCGCGCACGACTTGCCTCCGCGCTCGAGGGTCAGGCGGACATTTCGCTGCGCTAACCGGCGTCTCTAGCGGACCGTGACCTCGGTGTAGACGCCCTGGTCGCGTAGCGTGCCGACCGCAGCGACCGTGGGTCGAACGTCGATCCGATAGGTGCCCGGTGCGACGCCTTTCACCTTGAATGTGAACGTCCCGATCTCGTTCGGCGCGACCACGTCCTCTGTCTGCAGCGCGGGCGTGCTCGCGGCGGGCCAGTTCACCGCCATCTTCGGATCGAACGTCGCCGCCGTGCCGGTGAAGGCGAGGCTCGCCTCGGACCCTGTGCCTCGCGTCCACGCGGCGCGCCCAGTGTTTCGGAACTTGAAAGTGATCGTCGCCTCCGCTCCAACCGCGATCTCCGCCGGCGGCGTCTGGTCGACCCACGCGCTATCGAGATCGGCGAGCTTCGGGAGCGGCGCGGTCGCCGTCGGCGTCGGCGTTGGCTGCACCGCGGGGGTGCCGCCCCCGCGCAGCGAGAGGACGGCCAAGAGGATGACGCCGACCACACCCGCGAAGACCATCGCGCCGGTGTGGGAACCTTCGCGACGCATCAGCGGCCGAGGGCGGCGCGAACGCGTTCGGGCGTCGCGCCGAGCCGAGCGAGGATCTGCGCGGCGAAGCTCTGGGCGTCGCGGACCATCGCGAGCAGGAGATCCTCCGGCACGATGGAGTCCCCCGCGGCGGACTCATTCACGACCTGGATGATCTCCTTCGTCTCTGGACTGAGCGTGATCTCCGTCGCGTGGCTCTCGCGTCCCGTCGGCGGAATGACCTTCCCAAGCTCGGCACGGACCTGCTCGAGCGTGATCCCGAGGGTTCCGAAGATCCGCTGCATGGCCGCATCGGGCTGGGCCATTTCAGCGAGGCGGCCGAGGCCCAGGAGCAGGTGCTCGGGTCCGATGTAGGCGTGGCCCATCCGCATCGCCTCATCTTGGGCAAAGGCGAGCACGCGCTTCGCCCTGTCGCTGAACCGCGTCAAGGGGCCGGAGAAGTGTTCACGCCTGGTCGGCGCTGCGGTGTAATTCGCGGGCGGGGGAGTTCCTGATGCCGCAAGGAGCTCGAGCACCTTCGCGCGGACCATCGGCATGGTTGCACCAAGGGACTCGATGATTCCTGACGCGATGCCCTCTCCCTCGCGGACAAGGCCAAGGAGCATGTGCTCGGCTCCAGCGCGAGCGTGACCCATCCGCCGAGCTTCGTCGATCGCGAGCTCGATGACCTTCTTCGTGCGTGGCGAGAGCGTGATCTCGCTCGCGTGGGTGGCCTGTTCGCCGCGCCCGATGATGAAGTCGATCGCCTTCCGCACCTTCGCGCGCTCGATACCGAGTGACTGAAGCGCGCGCGCGGCTAGCGTGTCGCCGTCCTCAAGCAAGCCCGCGAGGAGGTGCTCGGTTCCGATGTAGTTGTGGTTGTGCAGGATCGCCTCGTTCTGGGCGAGAGCCAGCACGCGTTTAGCGCTCTCGTTGAAGCGGTCGAACGGTACCGTCCCCGACGTGCTCGACCTTGACATGCGCATTGCCTCGGTCGGTGGAGGTCCGAGGTGCCGGCCGAACCACTGAACGCGCGTCCCTTTTCCTCGCGCCATCCACGCCTGAACCGCGCCGATCGCGATCCCACCGATCGCGCCACCGACCAGCCCCGCTCCGAGCGCGACGGCGACGAGCTCGACGTTCACTCGGGGTCTTTGCGGGTGTACGTCGAACGAAAAGTCCGCACATGATTTGGGACGCTCCGTTCGATCCGCCGCCGCAGGATCGCCTCAACTGTGCCGACGAGCACGGCTCCGACGGCTCCGCCCGCGAAACCGCCAATGAGAGCAACCATCGCGACGGTACCCAGGTCCACGCGGCACTACTCCTGCGGGCGGGCAGCCTCATCCGTCTGAGCGGGTGTCGCGGCCGGCTCCGCATGCGCGAGATGCCGCGCGAGCGGCCCGGAGGGAGTGCGCCACTCCGTTGCGTGAGGCGCGCCGACGGTCGTTCCGCCGAGATGGCGCTGTGCTCGGATCACGCCGAGCGAGACCACGAGCGCGACGAGCGCCCCGGTGATCCCGCCGGCGACCGCGGCGATGATGATCGCGCTGTCGAAGATGTTCATCTAGCGATCCATCCTCTCGAGAATTTCCAGGATGCGCTTCGGTGTTGCGCCGACCGAATTCAATGCCGTAGCCGCGATACCCGCGGTGCTGGAGATCGCCAGTAAGAGGTGCTCCGACCGGATGGAGGCCCGGTTCCGCTCGGCGGCGAACAGGCCGGCTCGAGCAAATATCTCGCTGAGCGTCGGCGCCTCCACCAGACTGGCGGGTCTCGGTCCGTCGCTTCGAGGGGCTGCTGTATCGATCGTCGCGACGAGGCTGGAAAGATCGACGCCGAGCTGGGTCAGGATCTTTTGCACCCAGAGGTCCTCGCCTGCCAAGAGACCGCGCAACAGGTGATGAGGGGCAACCTCCTTGTCATTCGCCCGCCCTGCCTCCCAGTACGCCCGGGCGAGCGCCCTCTGGCTGCTACCGTCGAAACGATCGACCGAAGCCGTTGGATGTGAACGCGCCATGTGCACGGCGCCCGCCGGGGTGCCGACACCGGCTGAGGCTGCGGCGGCCATGTCCGTTTCCGGATGCTGCTGCCCGAGCGCTGCGATGACCTGGTGACGGACCTTCTCGAGGCCAACGCCAAGAGACTCGAGGACGCCGGAGGCGACTCCCTGTCCTTCGCGCACGATCCCAAGCAGCAGGTGCTCGGTGCCAACGTGGCTGTGGCCCAGCTTGCGCGCCTCGTCGATCGCGAGCTCGATCACCCTTTTGGTGCGTGGCGACAGCGTGATCTCGCTGGGCGAGGTGGTTGCGTCGCCGCGGCCGATGATGAACTCGACCGACGTTCGCGCCCTTGAGAGCTCCACCCCGAGCGAGTTGAGCACTCGAGCAGCCACACCTTCTCCCTCGCGGACAAGCCCCAGCAGAAGATGCTCGACGCCTATGTAGTTGTGGTTGAAGCGGATCGCTTCGTCCTGGGCGAGGGCAAGCACGCGCTTGGCGCGGTCGTTGAAACGGTCGAAGGGCCCCATTGGTAAGCGAGGCTAATCCTCGCTTGGCCGGTCAGTCGAGCAGTTTTCGGTACCGCAATCGGACGGCGCTGCGCGCCGGCTTTTTAATGCGTCGCTCGCTCCTTCGCTTCGCTCAGTAGCTCCGCGTAATCCTCGATGCCGTAACGAAACGTCTCTTTCGTGTTTTCCAGCGCCTTCACGATCACGCGCATGGTGTTGTGAACGGCCTCCATCTTCGAACTGACGGTCTTGTCCTTCTGCAGGACCGTGTTCAGGTCGTACGCGGCGGCCGACTTGAACAGCATCCGGAACATCTCCATCTCTTCGTTGAGCGTCTCTGGCTTGTCCTTGGCCTTCTGGTATTCCGACCACATCTTGTCCACGCCCTTGGCCTCGATCGTGTCGATCCACGCCCGCTCGCTCTTGTCGTCGACGGCGCGATACGAGTTGTAAACGATCTCCTTCGTGCCGGCGGGGGTGCGACCGACAAGAAGTCGCGCCATGAACTTGTCGATAGAGAGGCGCTCGATGACGACGTCCTCGTCGAAGTTGCGCTTGATGAGCATGACGGCGTGGATGCGCGCCGGCTCCATCGGATTCGTGAAGACGCGCTCCTTCGGAAAGACCGTCGTGATGTCGAGCATCGCGCGCGTGTTCTCGAACGCGAAGAACCGCCCGACCATGGTGCGAAGCTTCGCCGGGTCCATCGTGTCGAACGGCGCTTTCTTCATGCCGGTGAGCTTCGCGGCGACCGTGTCGATCGTCGCCTTGTTCTCAGCCATGAACTCCGGCGTGACGTCGGGCGCGTTCTCGAGGCGCGAGCGGACCATGTCGAACGCGGCCTGCGGGAAGTTCTCGACGAGATTCGATCGCAGGTAGAAGACCTTCTCGCTCGTGTAGGCGTAGGCCTCGGGACGATCGACATCGAGCTCGCGCGCGCTCGTCGTGACCTCGCGGTCGTCGAGGCCGCGGCCGATGACGGTCGCGTCACTCGAGCGATGGGCCTCGAGCCAGGCGTAGGTCTGGTAACCCCTCGCGACCTCCTCGCCGCCGTCGAGGATCCGCGCCGGCGAGAGCACCTTTCCGTTCTTGGTGCGATAGGCGTAGCGAACGTAGACCCAGTCATCGGAGTGGAAGCGCGTGCCCGGGAATTCCATGACCCCGTAGGTCGAGGTCGACTTCCCCGTGCCGGTCGGCGCGATGTAGAGGATGCCCTTGCCGTCCTTCGTCACCACGGCGCCGTGGATCGAGTGGATGCCGTACTCGACGGCAAGCTTGCGGCCGACCGCGCCGAGCACCCAGGACTTGAGCTGCCCGTAGTAGCTCGTGTTGAAGAAGATGACCGTGTCGTTCTGCCGCGAGTAATACGCGGCCTCGGCCTCGCTCGGCACGCGCCCGAGCGCGACGACGAGGACGTCCGGTGTTTCGGCCGGCTTCTGACCGGTGATGCGCTGCCACTCGTCGACGCCGTACCAGTTGTCCTTCCAGTAGCCGATAAGGTGCTCGCTGTTCGTGATGGCGCGCACGCGGAGTCCGTGGATAACCACGTCGTGCGCGTAGGTCGTCTCCTTCGCGGTCGCGATGTGCTCGAACGCGTTCGCGAGCAGCCGCTTGAAAAGACCCGGCTTCGCGTCGACGGTCTTGTCGTGGACGAGGGTGCGTCCCTTCGTTCGGGTGATCGTGTTCTTCGCGCCGATCGGCGTACCCGGCCACTCCGGCGAAGTCGCATCGGGCGCCTGAGGGAATGTGTAGAGGTCCTTCTTTTCTGCTATCGCCAATCACGTACTCCCCTGGGTACTCGCGTCCGATAGTAGGTTCGCGGGCACGGGCCTGCCCGCACTTGTCGACCCGACGAAGGCACCGACATACGTTCCGATCATGACGAGAAGAGCGCCACCGACGAACTGAAAGCTGACCAGCTCACCGGCAAGAATCGCGCCGACCGCGACGGTCACGACAGGGAAGAGGACCGTCACGTACGCGCTCGCCGACGCGGTCCAGCGGAGCACGATGAAGACGACTCCGATGAACAGGCCGATGCCGCCAAGCGTCACGAGGTACAGGAAGGCGATCCAGACCTCGGGTCGCGAAGGCAGCACCGGCGTTTCGCGCGCGAGCAAGGCGACCGCAAGAAGAAACGCGGCGCCGCACAGCATCGCTACCGCGTTCGTTCCGATCGGATCCGCCCGCGGAAGACGCTTGAGCAAGACCGTCGAGACCGCGACCGCGACTGCTTGAAGGAAGAGCGCCGCGAGCGCGGCCGGCGGGACAGTGGCGCGGAGCTGATCGACGAAGACAAGCGCCACGCCCGTCACCGCGATGGCGCCGCCAACCACACCACTCCATCGGAAGCTCTCCATCCCGAGCGCTGTCGTCATGAAGAAGGTCATCAGAGGCACGAGCGCGACGAACGTTGCTGCCATTGCGGACGGTGCCTGGAGCAGACCCCAGTACGCGAACGCGTACGCGAGTCCAAAGTTGAGGACCCCCAGTAGCGCGACGCCGGCGAAGCGCGAGCCGAGTGGCAGCCGGATGTGGCGCCACGCAGCGAAACCCACGAGCAGCGCGCCGGCGATCGCGAAGCGCAGGCCGGCGCCCCAGAACGGTGGCAGTTCGCGGTTGCTGAACCGCACAGCGACGAAGTTCGTCCCACCGATCAGTACCACGGCCACGAATACGACGAGGACTGCAGCCGAGGGGCGGTTCATCACGCCGACGATACGAGACTCAACGCGTCCCTATCCTTGGCCGATGGCCGCTCGTCGCGGCGCGACGGTCGAACTGCGCGAGGTCACCAAGCGGTACGGCGACACCGTCGCGGTCGATCACCTGAGCCTCACCGCCCCGGCGGGGCGGATCACGGTGCTCATCGGCCCCTCGGGATGCGGGAAGACGACGTCGCTTCGCATGGTGAACAGGCTCATCGAGCCGACGTCGGGGGAGATCCTTATCGACGGGCAGAACGTCCTGAAAGAGGATCCAACCCAGCTTCGCCGGCGGATCGGCTACGTCATCCAGCAGGTCGGCCTCTTCCCGCACCGCACGATCGGCCAGAACGTGGCGACCGTGCCCGAGCTCCTCGGCTGGACAGCGACGCGCGTCCGCGCGCGCGTTGACGAGCTGCTCTCGCTCATCGGATTCGACCCCTCTCGCATGCGCGACCGGTATCCGGCGCAGCTTTCGGGCGGCGAGCGCCAGCGCGTTGGCGTCGCGCGCGCGATGGCCGCCGAACCGCCGCTCATGCTCATGGACGAGCCGTTCGGCGCGGTCGACCCGATCGTGCGCGAGCGGCTGCAGAACGAATTCCTCCAGCTGCAGCGTGCACAGGGCATCACCGTGATCTTCGTGACGCACGACATCGACGAGGCGATCAAGCTCGGCGACCGCGTCGCGATCATGCGCGCCGGCAAGCTGGTGCAGTTCGCACCGCCCGGGGAGCTGCTCGCGAAGCCCGCCGACGAATTCGTGGCGCGCTTCGTAGGGAGTGACCGCGGGCTGAAGCGGCTTGCGCTGCTTACCGTCGGGGGAGCGGATCTGGACCCGCCGGTCGACCCGTCGCGGCTCGACGGCGCGCCCGTCCTCGCGCCGTCGATGACGTTGCGTGACGCGCTCGCTGAGATGCTCGCGTCCGAAACACAGGTCGGGATGGTGCGCGACGGCGACCGCTATCTCGGCGTGCTGACGCTGTCGCACATCGGCCGGCTCCTGCGGACGGAGAAGCCGAAATGACTCCGGGCGAGCCGCTCATCCGCTGGGACTGGCTCGCGAGCCACGTTGGCGAGATCGGCCAGCGCGTCGGCGAGCACCTCGAGCTGACGGTGATCGCGGTCGCCGTCGGATTCGTCGTCGCGTTCGTGCTCTCGCTCGTTGCGCTGCGCATCCCCCGGCTGTACGGGCCCATCACCTGGACGACGGGGATCCTCTACACGATCCCGAGCCTCGCGCTGTTCGCCCTGCTCATCCCGTACACCGGGCTGTCTCTCCTCAGCGCGGAGATCGGACTCGTGAGCTACACGCTGCTCATCCTCATTCGCAACATCGTCGCCGGCGTTCG
>Ga0209689_1002320_pt1 | contig 14187 bp, 14 predicted proteins | sample GraSoiAngelo_149_FD_187119 | JGI IMG/M metagenome (GOLD analysis project Ga0209689, IMG submission 187119) | Grasslands soil microbial communities from the Angelo Coastal Reserve, California, USA - 14_1009_09_30cm (SPAdes) (version 2) | ecosystem: Environmental > Terrestrial > Soil > Grasslands ...
GAGCGGATGCCAGAAGTACGCGCTCTTCCGGACCGACAACGGAGGCCTTACCTGGTCGAGCCTGGGCAACCCACAGGATTTCACGGCGAATTGCTCAGGCGGCCTTCTTGGTGCCCCCCTGTTCGCGAGCCCGGCGCGTGGCTGGTTGGCCCTGGGTCTGGGTGCGGGCGGCGCCAACGTCGGCCCAGGCGGCATCCTGAAAACCGACGACGGCGGCCGGACCTGGCGCTGCGCCACGACGCCGCCGAACACGGACCTCGTCAGTGCCGCCGATCCACTCGACGTGTGGGCCGCGGGCGAAGATCGAGTCATCCAGTCGACCGCCCTCTATACCACGGAGGATGCCGGAGCGACCTGGCATCGCCTCGACCTGAGCTCGCTCCGCTAAGCGCTGCCGGCGGGGACCTTCTCGAACTCTGGGCGAGGCGTCAATAACGCGAGATCGTCTTCGCTCAGCGGTGTCGACTCTAAGGTGCGCCCCGTCTTCGCCGCTGCGACGATCTCATCCTTGTGCAACCGAATCCGGCGAGCACCGAGCGGACATTTGAGGTACTCGGCGAGCGGCTCATCGCAGTAACCCATCCGCTGGTCACCGCACTTGGGCTGCACCGGCTTCGCCAGCTCGGGAAATTGCGTCTTCAATGCATTGCGAGCCTTGGCCCACATGTGCCGGATCTCCCACTGCGCCCGCCAGCAGAGACGCAGGTCGGCGACGTGCAGGAATTCCTCGTAGTTCACCGTGAAGGTGAGGTTCGTAGAAGCCGCGTTGGGCAACAGAAAGCGGGCGTCCTCGGCCGGCACGCCCGCCTTGAGCGCTTGGTCATAGAGCTCGCCGACGCGGCGCATGAAAGCCACGTACTCATCGCGCAGGCCGGCTTGCTCCCAGGTTTCCGGCACGACGTACGGGAAGTCCGCTTCCTTGAAGGCGTAGTAGCGCTGCGATTGCTGGTCGAAGGTGATGCCGTTGTTGTGCCGCACCAGCTGGTGGCTGGCGGCGCGCGACAGCCCACTGACGGCGAAGGTGAAATAGACCTGCGTGCGGGGCGAGGAATGTCCGCTCTTCAGCTTGTCGAAGATGAACGTTCTCATCTTCTCCTCGGAGATCTTCCCCGACTCGATGTCGGCCCAGATCTGCTGCGGGGTGAACTTCGAGTAGCAGGTGCGGAAGGCGACGTACATGACCCGGATTGGATCAGGCGTGTGGGTGAGCAGCTGGACGTCGACGGCAGTATCCATCCGGGGCCGTCCTATTCTGCGACCCCACAACATCTAGTGTCAAGGCCAAGGTTTATCCACCATCTGTGGAAATCTTGGGGAGAACGTATCATGAGCCGGCATGCCGGTCACCGAGGCAGATTTCCAGCTCCAGGGTCGCGTCGACAACTACCGCGAGCAACTCTTCGAACTCCTCGTCGCGCTCGACGCGCAGGTCCAGGCTCAACTCGCCACGATCAACCGGGAGAAGCTCGGCGGCCGCGGCCGGGTGAGCTACGAAACGCGGCCGCCCCGCTGGACGCTCGCCTGGAAAGGCAACAAGAGCCACCGCGTCTTTGAAGTCAACCTGATGGCGTTCGCCCAGGGAGGCGCCTGGGTGATTCACGGCCGCATGGGCCTCGACCGTCCGTTCCGCAACCTCAAGAGTGTGCGCGAGCGAGACGAGGCCGCGCTCCGGCAGGAGATCGTCGACCAGGTCGCCATCGACGAGACGGTCCTCTAACCGGCGATAACGACCGGGCTTGATTGGAATCGTTGCAGTATGAACGCCCCTGCGTAAAGCACTGCAATCACAATCAACAAGGCCCGGTAACCGGTGACCAGCGAGGCGTACTCGAGTACACCGCCTAGCATCGCACCAAGGAGGTTGCTGGCGAAGGCCAGGTTCGAGGCGGCGACGTCGCGGAAGCGGCTGGCAAAGACGAGGTTGGCAAGGAAGACCGGGGCGAAGGCGACCACGATGGCGACGATGAAGCGCGGAGCAACCGTCAGGCTGAGCAGCAGATCCGGTGGCACGAGCCACGCAACCGCGAGCGCCACGAGCAAGGCCGCGTAAAGGCGCCAGGGAGGCCCTAGGTCGATCCGCCTCGCAACCTCGATCGCGAGGTAGACCGCGAGCAGGATCCCCACGAAGACGAGTGCGTTGACGAACCAGGTCGTGCCGAAGAGCAGGGCGAACTGGACGACATTCTTGGTTTCGAGCAACAGGAAGGCGGCGCCCATGAAGAAGAGGTCGAGGTAGCGCCCCATCGGCCGCAGCGGTCCGGCTCCCACCCGGATGAGCAGCAGCGCGGCCCCCAGGATGAGCGCGAGCGTCAGCAGGTAGAAGCCGGGGATCGTGCGCTCCTGCAAGTAGAGAAACGGATAGTCGTCGCTTGCCGGTGGCGGCACGGCCCCCGGAGGCCGCCACAGCGTCGGGCACTGCAGCGTCGTCGGATCGGCGCTCGCCATCAGCAAGGCGAGCCGGCCCACCTGCCCCGTCGAATCGAGGCAGGGAGGGTGGCCATACACCTGTTGTAGGGTGCCGGCGAGTCGGTCGACGAGCCATTGCTCGCGGTAGTAGTTGTACTCACCGAAGGCGCCGCCGGCGTTAAGGTGCGCGCGCGCCGCCTGCATGGCCTCCTTCGTAAAGAGGTAGCTCTCCAGTCGCAGGGACGATTGACCGGCGACCAGCGTCAGCGAGTCGGGTAAGGCGAAGAGGATCAGGTCGTAGCGGCGCGCGGTCTGCTCGAGGAAGGCGCGACCGTCGTTGACATACGCCGTGACCCGTGGGTCCTGGAACGCTCGGTCCGGATTGCGCTGGACCCCGATATCGTGAATCCGCGGATCGATTTCCACCGCATCGATGTGCTGGGCGCCCAGCCGCAGTGCGATCGCCACGTCATTGCCCGTCCCGGCGCCGACGATGAGCACGCTGCTCGGCGCCGCCCTCCGGTGCTGGTACGGAAGGCCGTAGATGGGGACCTCGTCGAGCCGTCGCTGCGCCGAATCGATGGTTTGGTGGGGGATGCCGTTGACGAGCAGCGTGACGGCCCCTGACGGGTGCGGGTTCAACCGGATCTTGTAATAGGGCGACCAGCTGTCGGTGGGGACGGCCGATTCCAGGCCCAGCAGCGTGAGCATGATGGCCAGCACCGGCGCCTGCCGGAGCGCCAGCCGTCCGCCGATCAAGAGGTAGAGCGCCACGGCGACGATCGCTCCCCAGACCAGGGGAGGCGCCTCGAGAAAGGCGAGGATCGAGAAGGCGACGATTCCAGTGAGGCTGCCGAGAATGTCAAGGCGGTACGCCTCAAGCGGCGCGAAGCGGCGAAAGGTCCGTGCCACGCCCTCCCCCACCAGCGCCATCACCGCGGCGACCCCGAGGAAGAGCAGGGGCAAGGTGAGGAACGGTGGCAGCCCACTGCGTGTGCCCAGTGCGCCAAAAAAGATCAGCTCGGTGCCGGACCGATCGATTTCGACCGGGAACACGCGAACGAAGGCCACCAGCGCCGTCAGGGCGATCGGTGCAAACGGAAAGAGGTCGTGGGCGGCATTAGCTCGGAGGAATCCCAGACCGATGCCGAGGAAGCTGGCAAGCAAGACGAAGTTCGAAAAATAGGAAAGGTACAGCACGTTCGAGCCGATCCATCGAATCAAGGCCAGCTCCAGGAACAGCATCAAAAAGCTGAGCGCCATCAGCCGGACGCGCTGCGACTCTGTCAACGAGACCAGGATGGAATGCCACCAGGAGCTCACGGCGGCATTCTGTCATGCGCCCGATTCGAGGTGTCGATGTGATGACCCGTTACCACTTCACGCTTTTCAACGTTGCTGCAGCGGGTAAATGAGTCAGCAGAAAGGGGTGAGGTGATTCCGCGAGGTCGCGGGCGGTAACCATCGATTCCAACAACTGCAGCGGCGCGCCTGGTCGGCTGCGCCGCAACAAAGGACATCAGCAATGAACATGCGACTACTTCCCATTTTGGGAATCACCGGACTGTTTTCCATCGCACTGGCTGGTTCAGCGGTAGCGGGCGGGGGCGGCTGGCCCCCGGTGCCGGGCACCTACAAGACGACCGACACGTCGGCGACGGCGGACCTCGTCGGGGCGACCACGATTGTCTGCTATCCGCAAAAAGGCTGCTTCCCCGAACCGAGCGAGTTCGCCTACGTCAGCGTCGACCGTGGTCTGCACACATTCAAGCCTCGAGGCGGGGCGCCACTGGTACAGCAGAGCGGGACGATGCTCAATTTCTATTTCTCCACGGTCTCCGGGACAAACGTCTCCGGGTGCTGGATGATCGCCGATGGCGACTTTGCGGTCGCCAAGGATCTTTCCGGTGCATCACTGTCGACCACCGTTCAGGGTGAGTCGAATTGCCCCGGGACGCCGCTGGCCGTTTCCTCCACTAACGTCGTCACGGGCAAGGGCGGTGGCGGTGGCGGTGGCGGTGGTGGCGGCAGCACCGGACCGGTCACGCTCAACCTCAGCTGGACCTACAAGGGCGTGGTCAGCCACGCGCATGACGATGGCATGTTGACTTGCGGCACCTTCAAGACGTCGGCCGGGCAGGATTCCGATCATGCCAGCGCCACGTCGCAAGGTCTGATCACGGGGGCGAGCGCGACCCTGACCTCGCAGTACGCCTTCATCGATAGCACAGTGAGCAACCAGGTCGTCAAGGGCACTCCAGTCGACGCCTGCTTCTTCTAATCGCGACAAGCACCTTCGCTGCGCTGAGGGTCGGTCTGCCGGCCGCCCTCAGCGCCTCCGCAGCGACCGGGTCAGCAGGACCGCCGCCAGGATAGCGTCAACACCCGCGAGAAATCCGGTTGTTACCGGTACCGCCTGATGAACCAGCCCTCCAACCAAGAGGACCACGACCAGCCCAACAATCGGGACAAACGCCGCGGCAGCCCGAACGGGTGCGGGCGCGGGCACGTTCCCGCCGAAGATTGGCACGAAGCTGACCAAAGCCCCGCCCATGATGGCGCCGACCACCAGAGCGAAAACGAACGCCCGCCAGGCAGGCGCATGGTCCGGTGTCGCCTGCTGAACCGTGAAGTAGATCATGACGACGGCCAGCAGAGGCAGCACCATTAGAGAGGAGAGGCCGACCAGGAGACGAACCTGCTCATCGGTCGCGCGCCGGGATGTGGTACTCATCAGCTGCACTACTTATAACGCCCCGGCACGGCGGCTCCGGCGGCGAGCACCACCGCCGCCGGCGGCGATCAGGAGGTCGATTGCTATGTGCGTGGCTACTCCAGGCACCCGGAGACGCCTGACGAAGTGGAGGCGGCGCGAGCCGCGTCTGCGAGGGGTCTCGCGGCTGAGCCCTGGGAGTGAGGCGACTTGGTCCGAAAGACGAAATGCCGCGTGTGTCGTCAATCTCGACACCGTCACAACCTTTGGCTGAAGTCGGGCAGCTGCTCGACCCGCCAATGAGCCGTCTTGAAGGGATCCTGATTATGCATGCCAGACTTGTTCCCAAGAAATATGCGTCGGTGCGGCGCAAAATCTTCGTCAATGAGGTGCCCCAGTTGTGCGTCCACAATCGCTCACACTTAGTGCCGCACGAGGACGCACAGGCGCAACCTTTTCACTTGACGTAGCCTAAGAGCGGGGCTATGGTCTTGCATACAAGCGTCGATCAGAGGAGGGAAGAGCTGATGCTGCCGAGCCGTCGGTTGATCGTTTTGACAAGCCTCGTCATCGGAAGCCTTGCGAGCGGCATGCCCGTGGCCGCAAGCGCCGACGACTCATTTAGCTTCGCCGTGGGAGGAGGCCACCGTGGGCTCAGCCTTATGAATCCGACGGCTCAGGGTCCGCCATTCGCATTAAGCGCCCATCTCGGCCCGCAGGGCGCGTTCGGCGAGTACAACAGCAACGCAAATAATGGCGGTGTCCTCGACTTCCGGGGCGACGTAACGTTCCTGATCGTGAGCGGTAATACTGGATTGATCTGTGGCGTCGTCCGCCATGCCGCCATGCCTGCGGAAGAAGGCACCGGGTTTGCCGTCGCGGTTGTTGATAACGGCCCGCCAGGAACTGGCACACCGGACCTGATCAGTTTGACGAATGTATTCATTCCGGTCCCCCAGAGCCAGACGGACTGCGAGGCGAACTCGTTTCTCTTGCAACAGTTCCTGCTTCTACCGGTGGTCGATGGAAACATCACAGTCGAAGACGCAGTAGGCTAGCCACCTCAGCCTGTTCCCATCGCAGGCTGCGCAACGAAGGCGATTGGCTGGGCCAATTGGTCAGATTTGGCAACTGTTCTCGCCGGCCATCATGGGAAGCTTTCTGTACTAGCGGCCCACCTCTGTCCAACAGCTTCGATTGAGCAGCCTACTCATTCGCCCGAGCCGGAATGGAATCGTACTTGCCGGCAAGTGTTGCCCGAATCTCGTCACTGGTTTTCCCTTCGGTCAGGCCCTTCCCAAGCTCGTCGAAGAATCCCTCCAGTCCGGCAGGAATGGTAACCAAGAGTGTCTTCGATCCGGGCTGAATCCGGAATCCATGCCGCGTGCCCCGAGGAACCCAAACCAACGAGCCCTTGTCGGCCTCCTGAGTGGCGTTGCCGATGACGAAGCTGAACCTCCCCTCTAGGATGTAGAAGATTTCGTCGTGTTCCCGGTGGACGTGAGGGGGAGGTACCGCCGGCCCTTGATACTCGATGATCTCGACGCTACCATTCGTGTCGGCCGCAGAAGCCCTCAATCTGCCGATGAACGGCAAGTCCCTTCCCCGTTCCGGCGGCAGCACATTGGGTCGGCTGCGGACGCCTGACTCGCTCATTGCGCCATTATGCCGCCCTCGCAGTGAATCGGCGACCGCCACGTGCCGATACAGCGGCCCACCTGGTCGCACCGAAGGCGATGGCTGGGCCATTAGGATTCGAACCGGACTGAGTGGGCCCAGAGGACGGCGCGAGCCAGGCCAGCGTCACCGTCCTTGATCCGTAGCGGGAAGGCCGCCATCTGCCAGCGTCCAGGACGGACGTTGAATAGGTCCAGACCCTCGAGAATCGGGATTCCCGCGCCCAGCAGTCGCTTGTGGGTGGGTGCGCCCGGGACGCCGTAGCCTTCGATCGACAGGTAATCGATGCCGACCAGCTGCGCGCCGCGGTCGACCAGCCAGTCCGCGCCGTCGGGCGCCAGGTAAACGAAGTCAGTTCGGAATGCGCGCGCGGGGTGCCACCAACGGGAGTTGCTCGTACGCAAGAGGACGCGCCGGCTGGCGCGTGGGATGCGCGCCTTTGCCAGGTCGCTGGCGCTAATGCTGCCCTTCACCCGACGAAGATCCGCGACCCAGGCCGGGCCGATGAAACGCTCGGCGTCAACGCGGTCGATCCCCTTGCCGCCCCTGATGAAGTGGCTGGGCGCATCGACGTGTGTTCCCGTATGTGATCCGAGGCGGAGCTCGCTGACTCGAACACCATCCGTGGCGAGCGTCATCACCGGGCGGATCCGCACCGCTGGATTGCCACGATAGACCGTCATCGCGTCGCGGATCGGAACGGTGATGTCGATGAGCTTCACGAGGTCTCAGGATAGGGCGCGAGCGTGGCGGAGGATTTCGGCGACGCTCCAGGCCTGGGAGATGCAGCCCACCGGCCGGTAGGGCGGCTCCGGCTCGAAGATTTCGCTGATCGTGCCCAATCCGGCATCCTGCAGATGCGCGAGAAAGGGCTCGAGCAGCCCCCGGACCGCCTCCGGGTCGCCATGGATGCGACGGTGCGCATCGAGATACGGCCCCATCAGCCAGGGCCACGCCATCCCCATGTGATAAGCGGCATCGCGCGCGCGCTGATCGCCGTGGTACGACGGCTGATAGCGGGGGTCGTCGGGACTCAGCGTCCGCAGGCCGTACGGGGTCAGGAGCTTGGAGGTGACCCGATCCAGCACCGAACGCGCGTGATCGCCCTCGATCAACGGATAAACGAGGGCGAGCGCGATCACCTGGTTGGGCCGCAAGCTGGGATCGTCGCCATCGGCCGAATCGACGACGTCATAGCAATAGCCTCCATCGCCATACCAGAAGCGCGCCTGTGCCGCTTCGTGCGCCTGCGCCGCCATCTGCCGGTAGCGTCCCGCCGGTCGCATCGCCCGCTCGCACCAGTCACCCGTGAGGCGCAGCGCGTTGTACCAGAGCGCGTTGATTTCGATCGGCTTGCCGCGGCGGGGTGTGACCACCCAGTCCCCCACGCGCGCATCCATCCAGGTCAGTGCGTAGCCCTCCTCGCCTCCCGCGAGCAATCCATCGCGATGGTCCGTGCCGATGTTGTGCCGGGTACCGCCCACGTGCCAGTCGATGATCCCTTCCAACGCCTCGAGCCGGTCGGCGATGAATCGCCAATCGCCGCTCGCCCGCAGGTACGCGGCCAGCGCCTGGAACAGCCACAGCGTCGCGTCGATCGTGTTGTACTCAGGCTGTTCGCCATCATCCGGAAATCGGTTGGGGATGAGGCCGTGATCCAGATAGCTGATGTAGGTGTCGAGCACCGCGCGCGCCTCCCACAGGGAGCCGGGACGCATCGCGAGCGCCGGCAGGCTGATCATCGTGTCGCGCCCCCAATCGGCGAACCAGTGGTAGCCCGCGATCACCGTTCGCTGCTGCGTGGTGCGAGCGACGCGGAACTGCTCGCCGGCGACCACCAGCTGCGCCGCGAGCGGATGCTCGGTCGACGGATCCGCCTGGGCGTCCTGGCGCTGCCGGGCCGCCTGCCAGGAGGCCGCCACGTCCCATGCCTGGGGAGCCGGATCGGTACCGGCGAGGACGATCACGTCGTGCTGTCCGTCGAGCGCCACGTCGATCGTCCCGGGCGTGAACAGGTCCTCCTCGTCGTCGAGACCGCGGTCGCGCTCGGCTCGATGCAAGACCCGCCAGTACCAGTCGGGACGGCTGCGTACCACCGCCGACGGGCGCACGTCGAAGTAACTACGAACCCCCGCGGCGTCGACGATCCAACCGTCGCTGCCCTCCGCGATGTCGAAGCCGCCTTGCCCGTGGCGCTGCTCGTGATAGTCGCGGTGAGCAAAGAGCGGCCGGAGCTGTAGTAACAGCGGTGGTCCGGCCACCAGGCGGTAACTGAGCACCGTCCGCGAGACGCCGTGCTCCATCCAGATGCGCTTCTCGATAATGCGGCCGTCAACCGCCCAGCGAAAGGTTGGCAGCATGCCGTCGACATCGACGCCCTCCAGGAAGCGGAAGCCATCGGGATAGACGGTCCCGTCCCAGTACTCCTGAGCCGAAAGCGGTTGCCGCTCACCGTTGGACGTGATGAGCCACTCCTCGAGGGCGGCCAGCAGCACCATGCGTTGGACCGGCGGACGCAACGAGGCGACCAGCAAGCCGTGGTAGCGGCGCGTGTTCACCCCGGCCACCGTCCCCGATGCGTAACCGCCAAGGCCGTTCGTCACCAGCCACTCGCGGCCCATGGCTGCCTCGACGTTTCGACAGATCTGGGAATCGAGGTGGAGCGCCACAGTGGCTAGGTCTGGGCGATCGTCAGCAGGGTCTTGATGTCTTCGGGCCGGCGGTCCAGGGCGGCGCCGAAATCGTCGAAGGGGACCCGGCGCGTGATCAGGCGCTCGAAGATGCCGGGCCATTGCCGCTCGGCTTGCTGGAAGTGCTCCACACCCATCTCGAAGTAGCGGCGGTTGGCGTTGACCGATCCGAACGCCACCCGGTTGCCCAGCACCATCTGCAGGTTGATAACGTCCGCCGGGATCTCGATACTGCGATTGCCGGCCGATACGCCCGTGAGGCAGAGGACACCGTTGTTGCCAAGCTGCGGCATCGCCTCGAACGCGACCGAACTGTTGCCGGTCGCTTCGAGAATGAAGTCGATTTGACCGAGCTCTTCCCTGATCCCAATTACCGGATGGTCGTCGACGTTCGCGTAGGTGGCGCCCAGGCTGCTCAGGATGCGGCCCTGCAGGCTGTCTGAGGGCGATTTGGCGTAGACGTGCACCTCGATGCCGCGTAACCGCAACAGAATCGTGCACAGGATGCCGATCTGTCCGGCACCCAGCACCACGGCGCGCTTCGGCTGCCATAGCATCCGCTCCTGCATCTTCCAGGCCTGAAAGCTGGCCTTTTCCACGATGCTGAGCGGCTCGAGCAAAACGGCGAATGGTCGCAGGCCCGGTGGAATCTTGACCATGAAGGCCGGCGCCTCGCAGTAGTACTCCCCCATGTAGCCGTGCGCTCCCTTGATCCCGCGCTCGGTGTAGTTGCCAAAGAGGCACATGTCACTTTCGCCTGCCTGGCAATTGGGGCAGTCATCCGGGCGGCGCACGGTGGAGACGACGAGGTCCCCCGGCGCAAAGCCCAACACGCCCTCCCCCACCGCCTCGACCCGGCTGAGCGCCTCGTGACCGATCACGAGGAAATCCGAACCGGGAGGTGCCGCGCCATAGAGGCCCTCGTTGATCTCTGTGTCGGTGCCATCGATGCCGACCTCGAGGACACGCATCAGCGCCGTGCCTGGGGTGGCAGTCGGGACGGGAAGCTCGACCTGCCGGGCACTGCCCGCCTGCATGGGCGTCACGGCCACGGCGCGCATGGTGGCGGTTAGCGTCTTTGCCATCGACTCAATAGTAGGAAGCCTGCTTATCGAGTCGCCAGCAACGCGATGCGTGGCACGGGTGGAAGGAGAAAGAATCCGGCGTCGAGCCCCACTACCCGGTGGAAACCCGTCGATCGCAGCGCCCGCGAAAACTCCGCCTGCGTGCGCAACTGGAAGGGCGGCGGCAAGCCAGTGAGTCGCGCACTCCAGAACAGGAGAGCCGATCGCGGGCTCTTGTCGAACTCCCAGAGGAGGAATCGTCCGCCGGGCCGGAGCACGCGGGCGACCTCGCGGAAACTCGCGAGCAGCGCCTCATCATCCAGATGCTTCAGCACGTGCGACGTCAGGACGACATCGAACATGCCGTCCTCGAACGGGAGGTGTGTCGCCGGCGCGACCTGCAGCTCGATGCGAACCGACAGGCCGGCCCGAGCGATCTCTCGCCGGCCGATCCGAATCAGGTCGGGCGAGACGTCGACGCCGGCCGCTGGATGGACGAAGGCGATCCGTTCGGCCAGCGCGATCAGGATGTTGCCAATGCCGCAGCCGAGGTCGAGCACCCGATCCTGCGCCGTAATGCCGGCCGCTCCCAGGATGCGCCGGTACGGGGTATTGATCACCCAGAGGCCGCGTCGCGAAAAGACGTACCGCATGCCGATGCCGCGCAGGCCGCGGGTGAACCATTCGCCATAGCGGTTGCCAACGGCGGTCTCGTCGATTCGGTCGGTGCTATCGCCCACTGGCCTCAGCCACCAGCGGCACGGCGACCAGGGCGGCCGCCGCGATCACGATCCATTTGCTGAAGCGTGACGACCATCGACTGGCCCGAGCACGGAGACCGGCGACCACGGCACTTGCCACCACGGCGACGAGGGAAAGCGCGGCCATCGATGACGGGCTTCGACGAATGACGAGCACGGTCGAGACCAGCGAGCCCAGCAGGAGCAGGCCCGCAGCGGCCATTTCCGCTCGCGGCGATCCGAGCGCGACCGCCAGCGTCCGCAGACCTGCCGCCCGGTCTGCATCGCGATCGGGAATGGCGTCGGCGAGGTGAATGGCGGCGGCAAGCGGGCTGCCGCCGAGGAAGAGGACCAGGAGCGAGCTCAGTGGTCGACCCGCGAGGACGCCGATCCAGAACGGCATCAGAGGAAAAGCGATGGCGAAGGGGACGACGCTCAGCGGGGTGGGCTTGAGCCATAGATCGTAGGCCCACCCGCACGCGGTCCCGATCCCGACAAGGAGGAGGGCGAACGGGCCCAGCTCGGCGAGCACGCAGAACAGGAAGGCGCCCACCGCGCAAATGACCGCGAGGCCGAGGGCCGCGCCTCGTGAGACCAGGCCCGCCGGGATGGGACGTTGCCGTTGTGCCTGCCGGTCGAGGTCGGCATCAGCCCACTCATTGAGCGCGCTGATCGAGAACTGGACCAGCAGCATGATGGCGGCGATCCACCAGAATCGGCGATCGCGCGGGCTGATGCCAAAGATCCAGGCAAAGCCCAATGCGGCCAACGTCGTCAGCAGCGAGGGGATCGGGTGGAGCAGCTCGACGACGGTCCACCGCGCCGCGGCGGCGCGCACCCTTAGTGTGACGGGCCCTGGTGGCTGGGCGGCTCGGTAACCGGGATTCGAGTCGGAGACGCCGCGTCCTCTTTGCCGATTGGGAGCGAGATCGTCAGGATGCCATGGGTCAGCATGGCTTTCGCGCCGCTGGCCCGGACCGGCCTGGGCAACTCGATCTCCCGGTGCGACGTCCCCACCGACCACTCATGCTGGAGGTAGTGCTGCTGCTCCTGCGGATAGCGCGCCTCCGCCCGGATGGTCAGCGCCCGGCCCTCGAGTACGACCTCGGTCGTGTCGTGGTGGGCACCGGGCGCCGGGATCGCGACCGTAAGCTGGTCATTCGCCTCGTACACGTTCACCGGCGGCGACTCGATCGCTTGCTTCGCCATCAGGCCAAGCCTAGCGGATGGATGCAAACTAGTGGCAGGGCATGAACGCGCCCCAGCCACAGCGCAACGACGACGAATGGCTCCGCGCCGACCAGCCGGGACCACCGCTGACGGCGCTGCTCCGGCAACGGCGCGGTCTCTTGCTGGGGGCGCTGATCCTGGCTCTCGCGCTCGCCGTCATGGTGGTCGCGCAACGCCCCGCCACGCCCTCGGCAAGGGCCGCCCCGGCTGGCTCGCCATCAGCGTCCGGCATCCCCTTCTTTGGTTTGTTTCCCGTTTTCGCCTACGACGCGGATCACCAGCAGGTGGTGCTCCTCAACTTCCACGCCCAGACGTGGCTCTGGTCGAACCATCAGTGGGTGCAAGCTCATCCTTCGGTCGCGCCGCCGAAGCGGACGGGCGCGGCGGTCGCATGGGATCCCGGCATGCACGCGGTCCTGCTCTTTGGCGGGGAGGCATCCGGGAACGAAGGACTTCTGCACGACACCTGGGCCTGGAACGGATCGAGCTGGCGCGACGTCGGAACGGGACGGCTCGCGCCACCCCCAAGCCTTATGAGCACCATGACCTACGACGGGCTCCTTCACGAGATGCTCCTGGTCGAATCCGACATCCACTTCGGAGCGCCGATTCAGCTTTGGGCGTGGGATGGGCTCGCCTGGCGGCAGCGGAGCGTCGCCGGCGGGCCGACCAGCCCCGTGGCGGCGATCGGCTTTGATCCGCGCACGCGGACGGTGGTCGCGATCGCCGGTGATTGTTCGGGCTTCGAGTGCCGATCGCAGACGTGGAGCTGGGATGGCGCGGTCTGGCGAGAGCTCAAGCCGGCACACGAGCCCGACTTCGCTTTTTACAGCATGTCGCTCGTCCCCGACCCGATATCCGGCCGCTTGCTGCTGGTCACGGTGTCGAGCAACGCCCTGGGGCCAGCCCCCACGCAAACCTGGGCATGGGACGGTCGAGACTGGGCGGGGCTGCAGCTGCTCGGGCACCCTGGTGCCGAAGTGAAAATCGTGGGAGCGAATGGCGACGACCTTAAGCCAAGGGTCTTCGCCTTCGAAGACCTGAGCCGAGACTTCAACACGGTTCGCATCAACGCCTGGCAATGGACCGGCAACGCCTGGCGGACGATCTCGCCTTAGATTCGCTCGAAGTTTCTTCGCAGCTCCCAGTCGGTTACCGCGCTGTCGAAGCTCTGACGCTCGAGTCGGGCCGAGTGCAGATAGTGCTCGACCACGTCGTCGCCAAAGGCCTGACGAGCCACCTGGCTCTTGGCCAGTGCGTCGATCGCCTCTGTCAGGTTGCCCGGGACGCGAGGTAGATCCTTCGTCGTGTAGGCGTCGCCCCGGAATTCCGGCGGCAAGGCGAGCTTGTTCTCGATGCCGTGCAGCCCGGCCGCGATCGTCGCCGCAAAGGCCAGGTAGGGGTTGGCGTCGGCGCCGGGAATGCGGCATTCCACGCGCAGGCTCGGTCCGTGGCCGATGATGCGGAAGCCGCACGTCCGGTTGTCGTAGCTCCAGACGATCGAGGTCGGTGCGAAGGAGCTCGCCTGGTAGCGCTTGTAGGAGTTGACGAAGGGCGCATAGAAGAGCGAGAAATCGCGGGCCAGCGCGATCAGCCCCGCGAGGTAATGCTGGAACAGCGTCGACATCCCGTGCGGGCCGCCGGTCGCGGAATGGAAGAGAGCCTTG
>Ga0209689_1002321_pt1 | contig 14186 bp, 16 predicted proteins | sample GraSoiAngelo_149_FD_187119 | JGI IMG/M metagenome (GOLD analysis project Ga0209689, IMG submission 187119) | Grasslands soil microbial communities from the Angelo Coastal Reserve, California, USA - 14_1009_09_30cm (SPAdes) (version 2) | ecosystem: Environmental > Terrestrial > Soil > Grasslands ...
CACCGTCGAATAGGCGTCGCGTCCCTTCCGCACTTTTGGCACCAAGCGGGCCCTTCGATCGCCCGGATTCCGCACTTTTGGCACCAAACGGGCCCTTCAACCGCGGCCCGGAACCACGCGGTACCTTACTAACAACCATGCAGCGCATCGGGGTGGACGCCGTCTCGGTCGAGCGGATCGCGCTCGCGGTCAAGCGCTCCGGCCCCGGCTTCCTCCCCAAGGTCTACACCCCCGCTGAGCTGGCTTACTGCGCCGGCAACACCGAGCGACTCGCCGGACGGTGGGCGGCCAAGGAAGCCGTCATCAAATGCTTCGACGGCACCGGAATTTGCTTTCCAAGAAAGCGCATCGAGGTCCTACCCGGACCCATGGGCGCGCCCCGCGTCAGGCTCATCGGAGGCGACGCCCGCGGCGCCCGCGTCGAGGTCAGCATCACCCACCACAGCCGGCTGGCCATGGCCACCTCTCACCTCGAGATGCCGGAGAGAAACGAACCCACCCAGGCAATCACCGACCTCCTCCCGGCCCCCGACGCGGTCACCCTGCCAGAACGACCCACAGACGCCCACAAAGGAACCTTTGGCACCCTGGTGGTCCTGGCCGGCAGCCTCGGCTACACCGGCGCCGCCTACCTCACCGCCACCGCCGGCGCCCGCACCGGCGCCGGCCTCGTCCGCCTGCTCATCGGCGAGACCATCTATCCCATCCTGGCGGCGAAGGTCACCGAGGTCATGGCCACCCCGGTGGCCGAGGTGGCGCCCGGGGTGGTCGGCCACTCCGCCCACGACACCATCCTCCGCCAGCTTGCAGACGCCTCCGCCGCCGTCATCGGCCCCGGCCTCGGCCGTGACCGCTCCACCTGGCGCCTGGTGGTCGACCTCGCCACCCACGCCGACTGCTCGATGGTCATCGACGCCGACGGGCTCAACGCCCTGGCCGACTCGCCGCGCACCAAGCGCAAGCTCGGACCAAGGCGAGTCCTCACACCCCATCCCGGCGAGATGGCCCGTCTCACCGGCAGGACCGCGGAGGCCATCAACGCCGACAGGCCCGGCTCCGCGCGCAAGGCCGCCAAGGAGTGGGGAGCGGTGGTCGTGCTCAAAGGCGCGCATACAGTGGTCGCCCACCCTGACGGTCGCTGCAGCGAGGACCCCCATGAGGTTCCCGCCCTGGCCACCGGCGGCACCGGTGACGTGCTGGCCGGCATCATCGGCGCCCTCATGGCGCAAGGCGAAGACCCTTACACCGCCGCAGTCAGCGGCGTCTACGTGCACGCGGCGGCGGGCCGGAGGATCGCGCAGCGCCTCGGCGACTCCGGACTACTGGCCGGCGACCTTCTCGACGAGATCCCACTGGTGATGAACGTTCTTCGCCAGGGCGGCCTCTGACGGCCACCGACCGTCTTCGCTGGGCGGAGGTCGACCTCGGCGCCGTCCGCGCCAACGCCGCCCGCATCCTCGAGCACCTGCCGCAGCAAACGCACCTGATCGCGGTCGTCAAGGCCGATGGCTACGGTCACGGCGCCACCAGGGTCGCCCGCGCCGCGCTCGACGGCGGCGCCACAAGAATCGCAGTCGCGACCCTCGCCGAAGCGCGCGAGCTCGGAGGCATCGTGCCCGCCGAGCACATCCTCGTCATGGGCGGGATGACGCCGGATCACGCCTCAGCCGCCGCCACGAGCGGCTGCTCGATTGGCGTCTGGAGCGAGGAGATGGTCGACGCGCTGTCGCGGGCAGACGAGGTAGTGCCTGTACATCTGAAGATCGACACCGGCATGGGCCGTTTCGGCTGCCAGCCCGAGGAAGCGCCCAAACTCGCCAGGCGAATCAACGAATCCTCAGCCGTGAGGCTCGCCGGAACCTGGACCCACTTCGCCTCCGCCGACAGCGACGCCGCCATGACCCGCCATCAGTTCGACAGCTTCACCCAGGCAATTGAATCGCTGGGCGTGGACCCCGGCCTGAGGCACGCCTGCAACTCAGCGGGGGCGCGCCACTTCCCCGAGTACGCGCTCGACGCTGTGCGCTGTGGCATCGCGCTCTACGGCTGCCAGTGGTCGGGTAACCAGCCGGCGCTCACCCTCCGCTCGGTCATCACTCACTTGAAAACCGTGAACAGGGGCGACACTGTCGGATACGGGGCCACCTGGCGGGCACCCGAAAGATCGCGCGTCGCGACCGCGGCCATCGGCTACGCCGACGGCGTCTTCCGCATCCGCTCCAACCGCGGCGAGGTCCTCATAAGAGGCAACCGCGCCCCGCTCATCGGCACCGTGAGCATGGACGCGATCACGCTCGACGTCACCAACATCGAAGGCGTGGAGCTGGGCGACGTTGTAACGCTTATCGGCCACGACGGCGACCAGCGGATCACGGCCGAAGAGGTCGCCCGATGGTCAGGCACCATCTCGTATGAGGTGCTGACGTCGCTCGGCCCCCGTGTGGAGCTGCACTACCGAGACTGATCACGATCGGAGGTTGCAGCCCGCAGCGGGCCGCGATTAGGATCGATGAGTCACAACACGCGTTGTGGGGGTTGGTTTCCCGCATTCCATTGGCTCGTGGTTGCAGGAGGAGTGTGATGGTAGTCGGCAGACGTTTATTTGCTGCTGCCTCGGCCGCCGCGCTGGCCGGGTCGCTGGCCGCAGTCGTCAGCACGGGAGCCCAGGCGGCAACAGGGCCGCCGGGTACGGGCGTGACCTTCACCTCGCAGGCGGGCGCGGTGACGTTCACCCACTACACGGTCACGCCACAGGGGCGCGGGACCTCGTCCGGCACGAACTCAAACGCCGAGGGCCGCATCTCGGCCATCTCGCCGAAAGGTGACCGCAACCGCAATCGGCGCACCGATTCCGGCGGCGTCGACAGCAACAACACCGTCTCCAGCTCCGAACCGTCTACATCCACCCCGGGTACCAGTGCCAGCTTCATCGGGCAGCAGGGATCCGCGACGACCTGCTCCTACTTCGGGCTGGGCTGCAACCCGCCCGACATGGCGCTCGCGGCTTCGTCCCGGTTCGTGCTCCAGGGAGTGAACACGCAGTGGCAGGTGTGGGACACCGCGGGCAACGTCCAGGCCGGATGGCCGGTCAGCGCCCAGAACTTCTTCGGGGTTCCGAACGTGACCAACGCCGACGGCACACCGTGCGACACCGACCACCGAAGCCAGCCTTTCCTCAGTGACCCGAGAGCCCTCTACGACCCGGCCGATGGGCGCTTCTGGGCCGCCATGCTTCAGGTGGAGAACGCTTTTGGGGTCGGTGACGCATGCCCGTTCCAATCCACGTACTACGTCGCCGTCAGCCAGACGAGCGACCCTCGTGGCACCTGGAACGTGTACGCCTTCGAGATGACGATGGGACAGCCTTTCGCAGCCGACTACACCCAGCTCGGCATGAACAGCCAGGCCGTCTACCTGTCCGCGAACATGTTCGGCGTCGGGCCCAGCGGAGGGTTCTACGCTGAGCTGTTCGAGGCCAACAAGGCCCAGATGGAAAAGGGCAAGGGCAACTTCACGGCCGCCGCATTCTTCAACCTCCGCGGAACCGGGCCGGGCACCTCGGCCAGGACAGGCCCATTCCTGGCCGACACCGTGCAGCCGGCGCTCAACCTCGACTCCAGCGCAGGAACCAGTGAAAACTTCGTCGACACGATCGACGGCCCGGATGTCGTCAACGGCAATCTCTGCGGATTCACCGGCAAGGGCTTCAGTGACTCGTGTAGCGGGCTGGTGCTGTGGCAGATGTCCAACCCGATCGCCCACGACAAGGGCGGTCCGGCACCCACGCTGACCGGCACCTACGTTCCAACCCAGCCTTTCCTGGTCCCACCTCCGGCCACGCAGCCGAGCTGCAGCCGGTGCATCGACGCCAACGACCTGCGCATCCCCGCGACCCCGGTGATTCGCAACGGCAAGCTCTACACGGGATGGGGTACCGCGATCCACACACCTCCAACTGTCGTGCCAGGCATCGAGTGGGCGGTGATCGACCTAGGCGCACTCGGCACGGGCGCCGCGTCGAAGACCGGTTACTACAACTTCTCCGGCGATGAGTCGGCTACGTACCCCGCATTCATGCCCGACGCTCAGGGCAACGCGCTGATGGTGTTCGACCATATGAGCAGCACAGTCAATCCCGAGATCCGCTACATCGTCAGGGGCGCGGGCGACGCCAACTTCACGGGCGCGGGCGTCCTGTTGAAGGCCGGCGAGTCCTCGTACCGGCCGACACTATGTGGCGGAGCCATCCCCGTCTGCCGCTGGGGTGACTATGAGGCCACCTCATTCGACGGTGGGGGCCACATCTGGTTCGCCAGCCAGTACGCCAACCAGTTCCAGGGCGTGACGACTCCGCCCGCGTTCGGGCGCAACTGGGGCACCTGGATCGGCGCGATCAGCGCGTCGTAAATCAACTTCAAGAGGGGGCTGGGCGTACCAGCCCCCTCGCCCGGAATAGCAAGCGCCTGCTTTCACGTTTGAAATTGCGTAAGGCAGGTGAAACTACACTGGCTCTACTGATGGCGGAAAGCCAAAGCCAGGCTCCAACCACATTCGCCGAAGAAGCGCTGACGCACCTCGACACCCTTTATCGCGGCGCGCTGCGCTTGACGCGCGATCCCGACCAGGCGCAGGACCTGGTCCAGGAGGCTTACCTCCGCGCCCTCCGCTACCAGCACAGCTACCAGACGGGCACCAACATGAAGGCCTGGCTCTTCGCGATCATGCGCAACCTCTTCTGGGACCGATTCAAGGGGTCGCGCAAGGAGGACGTGAGCCTGGACGACGTCGGTGAGTTCGTCCTCTACGACAAGCTCCGTGACGAGGGCGCCAAGCCGGAGGCGGACGTGCTCGACAAGATGGCGGCCTCCGAGGTGGTGGCGGCGGTCGAGGAGCTGCCCCCGCTCCACCGTGAGGTGGTGCTCCTGGTCGATGTCGAAGGCTTCTCGTACAAGGACGCCGCCGAGACGCTCGGGGTGCCGATCGGGACTGTCATGTCCCGCCTCCACCGGGCCCGCCAGCAGCTCCAAAAGAGCCTCTTTGAGTACGCTGTGGAATCAGGTATCGTGCGCGCCAGTAACAAAGAGATGCCGACCCAATGAACTGCCCCGACTGTAAGGAGAAGCTGGATCGCTACGTAGACCGCGAGCTGAACAGCACCGAGGTCCTCGAGGTGCAGCTGCACCTGGAAGGGTGCCCCGACTGCATGGACAGCTACGAGTTCCAGACGCACCTCAAGCGCCTCATCAAGCACTCGTGTGACTGCGACACAGCCCCCGCGGCCTTCCGCGAGAAGCTCCGCCAGATCCTGAGCTGAACCGAAGCCTAGACTCGGCCCGGCTGTACGTCATCACGCCGGATCGAGATCCCGAAGACCTCCTTGCCATCGCCGTGGCCGCCCTGCGGGGAGGCGCCGATGTGATCCAGCTCCGCCACAAGTCCTTGCCGCGAGGTGAGCTGCTCGAGGTGGCGGGCCGGCTTCGCGAGGCGACCGCAGCAGCCGGCGCGCTCTTCATCGTCAACGACCATGTCGACATCGCGATGATGGCGGGCGCCGACGGCGTCCACCTCGGGCCAGACGACCTCAGCCTCGAGTCGGCGCGATTAGTCGCCGGCGAAGCCATGTTGATCGGGGCGTCGGCGTCTACGCCCGCAGCGGCAAAGGCAGCTGTCGCAAGCGGCGCATCCTACATCGGCTGCGGCCCGGCTTTCGCGACCCCGCTCAAGCCGCAGAAAGAGGTGATAGGTCCGGACGGCGTCGCCGCGGTCACCAAGGCGGCGAGGGTGCCGGTGTTCGCCATCGGTGGCATCGATGAGTCAAACCTCGGGCAGCTGACCTCGCGCGGGATCCGTCGCGCCTGCGTCATCAGAGCCATCGGCGGCGCCGCCAACCCCGAGGCGGTGACTCGCCGCCTGCGTGCGATGCTGGACGCATGACGTCAGTTGCGGGCGCCGGCGAGGCCGGGCTCCTCAAGCTGATCACGCCCTATCTCACCACGCAGGGTATTGCGATCGCCGCAGGCGAGGACGATGCTGCCGCGTGGGATGACCACGGCGCGTACACCGTCGCCAGCACCGACATGGCGGTGGAGAAGGTTCACTTCGACCTCTCGTGGATGACCCCCGAAGACGCAGGCTGGCGCGCGCTCGCGCTCGCGCTCGGAGACCTCGCGGCCAAAGGCGCGACGCCTGTGTGGGCGCTGACCTCCGTCGCCGTCCCGCGGTCGTGGCCGCAGCAGGACTTTGTCGCGCTTTTCAAAGGCATGGCCGCCCTTGCCAAAAAGACCAACCTGATGATCGTCGGCGGCGACATGAGCGCCATCGATGGCCCGGCGGTCCTCTCCATCACCGTGGCGGGGACGGCCAGGCATCGCCCGCTGCCGCGCAGCGAAGCGAGACCGGGCTGGGCGGTCGCGGTCACCGGTCCACTCGGTGCGGCGGCGGTGGCTTTGCGCAATCGACACGTGCTGCGGCCCGAGCCGCGGCTTGCAGAGGGCAAGCGCCTCAACGAGCTTGGGCTCTGCTGCGGAGACATCTCCGACGGCCTCATCAAGGAGATGGAGAAATTCGCCGTGATGTCCGGATCCGGCTGCCTGCTCCGCGCACCAGACGTGCCGGTGGCGGCGGGCGCCACCTGGCAGGAGGCGCTGTCGAGCGGGGAGGAGGTGGAGCTGGTCTGCACCGGCCCCGAAGCTGTCATCCGCAAAGCAGGCCTCAAACCCATCGGCGTGTTGACCGCCGAGCGCCAACTGACGGTGACCGACAGGGAGGGCCTGCCGCTGCAGCTGAACCTGCGTGGCTACGACCACTTTGCGTGAGATCGTCACCAACAGCCCTGACGAGACGGAGGCCGAGGGTGAGGAGCTCGGGCGGGGGCTGCGGGCCGGCGACCTCATCCTCCTGACTGGACCGCTCGGAGCCGGTAAGACGACATTCGTGCGCGGCCTCGCGCGAGGCGCCGGCTCAGAGGCGCAGGTGGCCAGCCCGACCTTTCAGCTCGTGCGCATCTACCCAGGGCGCGTCCAGCTGGCTCACGTCGACCTCTACCGGGTCAAGGTGCCCGGTGAGCTCGCGGACCTCGGCCTCGACGAGCTGATCGACGAAGGTGCGGTGGTGGTCGAATGGGGCGATCGCATCGAGGCGACGAAGACCGGACGCCAGATCACCTTCGAGACCCTCGGCGGTGATCGCCGCCGGATCCGGATGTGATCCTGGTCATCGATACGTCGTCGAGCACGGCGACGGTTGCGACCGTAGGCGAGCAGACAGGTGCGATCGCGGAGCACTCGGTGCCCTCGCGTAGCCCAGAGCTCGTCCCGCTGCTGCGCCGGCTCGCGAAAGAGAACGCCATCACCAGGGTCGCGGTGGTGACAGGTCCGGGCTCATTCACAGGCTTACGGGTCGGCGTCTCCTTCGGGCTGGGGCTGGCGATGGGTCTCGAGGTGCCCTTGGTTCCACTGCACACCCTCGATCTTCAGGCGGCCCGAAGTGAGACGCCCGTGACCGCGGTCGTGGAAGCCGGCCGAGGGCGGTTCTACTTCAAGGTGCCTGGTGTCGAAGCGGCGCTTGGCGATCCAGGTGATATACCCGCCTCGTATCCGTTGGCCGGCCGCCTCTCGCCGTCAGCAGAGGCCGCACTCACGGCCGCCGGCCATGCATTTGAAGCTGAGTCGGGGCTGCGGACCTTCGGACAGGCGGCCAAGTTTCTGCTCGAATCGGCGCGCGAAGTGGCCTATGGTAGTCTCAAACTCGATTACATGCAGTCCTTCTCCGCGCGTCTGGTGAAGTAGGAATAGATGGTTCAGATCAGGCAGTCGCTGTCAATGGACCTGATGCGCGAGGGCGACATCGCCACCGTGCAGGAGATCGAGCGCGACATCTTCGCCACGCCCTGGCCACGCAACGCCTACTACCGCGAGCTCGCCTCGCGCTCCAGCGCTCACTACGTGGTGCTGCGGCAGGAGGGCGTCGAGGCTCCTCCGCGATTTCACACCAATGAGATGGACGCCAGCATCGTCGGGTACGGCGGTATGTGGCGCATGTACGACGAGGCTCACGTCACGACCATCGGCGTGCGCCGCGACCTGCACCACCTGGGTTACGGACGGATCCTCTTCGCGGGTCTCATACAGGCCGCGTACGACATGGGCGCCAAGTGGATCACGCTCGAGGTCAGGACCACCAACGAGAACGCCATGAAGATGTACGAAGGCTTCGGTTTCAAGGTCATCGGCCGTCGGAAGGGCTACTACACGGACAATGGCGAGGACGCGATCGTCATGTGGTCCGACTCCATCCACTCGCCCCGATTCCGGCGCGCATACGAGACGAACCTGGAGCGGATCGAGGCCGACGTGCAGGGCCTCCGCCGAGATTTGGTCACGAGGAGCGACCAGTAAACGGAGCCGGCCTGACCCTCGGAATCGAGACGTCCTGCGACGAGACTTCCGTGGCCGTGGTGGAGGATGGGCGGCGGGTCCGCGCCAACGTGATCCACTCCCAGGTCGACCTCCATCGTGGCTTCGGCGGGGTGGTGCCTGAGCTGGCCGCCCGGGACCACCTCGAGCGCCTGCCCCGGATCCTGGACCTGGCCCTGCAGCAGGCCGGCGCCAAGCCTTCAGACCTCTCCCTGATCGCCGCCACCCGCGGTCCGGGCCTGGTGGGATGTCTGCTGGTCGGCACCGGCATGGCCGAAGGCCTGTCCGCGGCCTGGGGGATTCCCCTCACCGGCGTCAATCACCTGTGGGGTCACATTTACGCCGCGATGCTGGCTCAGCCCGACCTCGAACCACCGCTGCTGGGCCTGGTCGTCAGCGGGGCTCATTCAGACCTCGTTCGCATGCCCGCGCACGCGCAGTTCGAGGTCATCGGTCGCACGCGCGACGACGCCGCCGGGGAAGCCTTCGACAAGGCGGCGCGCATGCTCGGACTGGGCTATCCGGGCGGCCCGGCGATGGACAGGTTGGCGCGCAGTGGCGAGGCCCGCCGCCAGCCGCTCCCGCGGCCCTCGCTGGAGGGCCTCGAGTACAGCTTCAGCGGTCTCAAGACGGCGTTGCTCTACAGGCTTCGCGACCTGGGGGAGCCTGACGACCAGACGCGCGCAGACCTGGCGGCGGCCTTCGAGCTCTCGGTCGTGGAATCGCTGCTCGACAAGCTCGACCGCGCCCTGGACGCCGAGCCGTGCAGTGAGGTGGTCGTCTGCGGCGGGGTGGCTGCGAACACGCTGCTTCGCAAGCGGGCGAAAGAGGTGGTCGGAGATCGGGCCCGCCTGACCATGCCCCCGCTCGAGCTGTGCACCGACAACGCGGCCATGATCGCGGCTGCCGGCTTCTTCGGAGGTGTCCACCCGGCCACCGCCGATCCCTCTCTAGGATGGGACGGATGACCGTAAAAGGATGGGAAGTGGTGTTCCGGGGCGATCGCCTGCACGCTGACGTGCTGGCGGCGGTCCTGGAGGCGCATGGGATCAAGGTCGAGGTGTTCGGAGACACCGGCTACTCGGTGGCGGTGAACTTCACCGAGGCCCGGCTCCTGGTCCCGGAAGATTCAGCCCAGGCGGCTCGGGATCTGATCAACAAGGCCGAGAACTAACTCCCCGATACCGGGTGCCCGGCTCCCGGACGGGTTTAGCAGAGCCAACCCATTGGGTAGTAAGATTGGCAGTCGCCTCCCCCGAGTGCTAAGCGCTCGTGCGTGGGGAGTGCCAAGCAACAAATCTCTAGTTCTGGTGAGGAGGGCGCTACATGAATCTGAGGCCGCTAGGTGACCGCGTGGTGGTCAAACCGGTCGACAAGGAAGAGAAGACGAAGTCCGGGATCGTGCTTCCGGACACCGCCAAGGAGAAGCCCCAGGAGGGCATCGTGGAGGCGGTGGGGACTGGAAGGATCCTCGACAACGGCACCAAAGTGCCGATGGAGCTGAAGGTCGGCGACAAAGTGCTTTACGCCAAGTACGCCGGCAACGAGTTCAAGCTCGACGAGATCGAGTACCTGATCGTGTCCGAGAAGGACGTGCTGGCGATCGTCAGCAGCAACGGCAAGTCAAAGAAGTAATCAAGGCGAAGAAGAGGGAAAAGGCATATGGCAAAAACGGTCACATTCGACGTAGACGCCCGGCAGGCCCTCAAGAAGGGCATCGACACCGTGGCGCAGTCAGTACGCATCACGCTCGGCCCCAAGGGCCGGAACGTGGTTCTTGAGAAGAAGTTCGGCGCCCCGACCGTGACCAACGACGGTGTCACGATCGTGCGCGAGATCGAGCTCAAGGACCCCATGGAGAACACCGGCGCGCAGCTGCTGCGCGAGGTCGCGACCAAGACCAACGACGTGGCCGGTGACGGCACCACCACGGCGACTCTTCTGGCGCAGACCATGATCAGCGAGGGTTTCCGCAACGTCACCGCGGGCGCCAACCCGATGCAGCTGAAGATCGGCATCGAGAAGGCCGTCGAGGCCGTCGTCGCTGAGATCAAGAGGCTGTCGGTGCCGGTGAAGGGCCACGAGGACGTCGCCCACGTGGCGTCGATCTCGAGCCAGAGCGAGCAGATCGGCAACCTGATCGCCGACGCGATGGACAAGGTCGGCAAGGACGGTGTCATCACCGTCGAGGACAACCAGGCAGTTGCGACCGAGCTCGAGGTTGTGGAGGGCATGCAGTTCGACCGCGGCTACGTCGCGGCGTACATGGTCACCAACCCCGACCGCATGGAAGCGGTCCTCGAGGACCCGTTCGTCCTCATCACCGACCGCAAGATCTCGGCGATCCAGGATCTGCTCCCGGTTTTGGAGCGGGTCGTGCAGCAGGGCAAGCCCCTGCTGATCGTCGCTGAGGACGTCGAGGGCGAGGCCCTCGCAACACTCATCGTGAACAAGCTGCGCGGAACGTTCACCGCCGTCGCCGTCAAGGCGCCGGGCTTCGGTGACCGCCGCAAGGCGATGCTTGAGGACATGGCCATCCTCACGGGCGGCCAGGTCATCAGCGAGGACCTCGGCCTGAAGCTGGACCAGACCAAGGTCGAGCAGCTGGGCAAGGCCCGCCGCGTCACCATCACCAAGGACGACACCACGATCGTCGAGGGCGCCGGAAAGGCCGAGGCGATCCAGGCCCGGATCAAGTCGATCAAGGCCCAGGTCGAGGAGACCACCTCCGACTTCGACAAGGAGAAGCTGCAGGAGCGGCTGGCCAAGCTGGCCGGCGGTGTGGCAGTGATCAAGGTCGGGGCCGCCACCGAGGTGGAGCAGAAGGAGAAGAAGCACCGCATCGAGGACGCGCTCAGCGCGACCAAGGCCGCGGTGGAAGAGGGCATCGTCGCGGGCGGAGGCACCGTGCTGCTGAACGCCCAGAAGAAGCTCGACGGCGCGCTCGGCCTCAAGGAAGACCAGGCGACCGGCGTCAACATCGTTCGCAAGGCGCTCGAGGAGCCTCTGAAGCAGATCTGCCAGAACTCTGGCAAGGAAGGCTCGGTGATCCTGGAGCAGGTTCGCAAGAGCAAGCCGGGCGAGGGCTATGACGCCCTGAACGACAAGTTCGTCAACATGTTCGAAGCCGGAATCGTCGACCCGGCCAAGGTCACTCGCTCGGCGCTGCAGAACGCCGCGTCGATCGCCGCGATGGTGCTGACCACCGAGGCGATGGTGACCGAGGTGCCCGAGGAGAAGAGGTCCGGCGGCATGCCGGGCGGCATGTCCCCGGACATGATGTAAAGGAGACCGAAGAGCTTTCTAGGTTCTTCGACCGAGAGCCCCTCGTCGTGAGGGGCTCTTCTCTTTGTGGGCGGGTTCATCCACCGGGATGATGCCGCCCATGCCCGCCATCCGCCGGCCGGCGACTGTCACGGCGAACGGCAGCAGGAGCATGAACGAGGCCACGATCATCGACAGCGAGTCGGGTAGGTGTGCTGGGTCGCGCATGCCGAGGTAGGTGAGGTACCCGCCTCCGGACGCGGTGAGGATGACGATCAGTACGGCGATCCCGATCGCCCACAGCCGGTACTCGCGGTACAGAGGGCTGGCGTTACGGCTCGCGAGACGCAGCAGCCACCAGGCGGTGAGGCCGTTGAGCACCAGTCCGCTGATCAGGGCGCAGCCGGCGATCACGAGCCGGAACGCTGTGAGGTTGGCCATGACGAAAGCCGAGAAGTTGACTGCGAGGATGCCGACGGGCGTGATTACGCCGAGGGCGAGAAGAACCGCCTCGCGAAGCCGCCTACTGCTCGTCTAGTGGCCGCAGCCGCAGGCCTGGGCACCGCCTGCGTCGTCGCCGGTATCGAAGGAGTGACCGCAAGAGCAGGAGTGGACGGCATTGGGGTTGTGCACGGTGAAACCGGCCCCCATCAGGCTGTCCACATAGTCGATCTCGGAGCCCTGGATGTAGGGCGCGCTGAAGTCGTCGACCAGGATCTGCACGCCTTGGGCCTCGATCACGAGGTCCTCCGGGCGCCGGTTGTCATCGAAAGCCATTCCGTACTGCATGCCTGAGCAGCCGCCGCCGCTGACGAAGATGCGGAGGGCCAGCTGGGGGTTGCCCTCCTTGGCGAGGAGCTCCTTGAGTCGGGACTGGGCGTCGGTGGTGAGTGAGACGACAGCTTGTTCGATCACGGGGGGAATGTTACCAGCGCCTCAGAGCCGGGGCTACCCCTTCCCGAGCTTGAAGCCGCCGCGCTTGGCCTTCTTGTCCTCTCCGGCCGTCTGGCCCGCGATCAGCTGGGCCAGCTGCTCGACGCCTCGGCTGATGGCGCTCTTGGGGTCGGTCAGGACCAGGATCTCGCCCTTCACCGCTGCTTCGTCCGGCTTGGTGCCGTCGAAGTCGATCTCCACCGCCAGCTCCTGCTTCAGGGTCCGGACCACGTCCTCCTTGCCCACCACCGACTTCGGGACCTTGTTGTTGAGGGCCAGGATGATGCGGCCGGGGACGATGTTGAGCACATTGGTGAAGATGCTCAGCAGCTCACCGACGTCCTTGAGCGACGACAGCTCGGGAGTGACCAGGACGAGCACGCGCTGTGAATGGTCGAGGACGGTGATCACGATGTCGGTGAACGCGACACCGAGGTCGAAGACGATGTACCGGAAGGCGTTGACCAGGATCCCCATCGCCCGGTTGACGAGGTCGACGGTGATGAGGTCCGCCTGCTCCGCGCGGAGCACGCCGGGCAGCAGCATCATGCCGCCAGGGTGGTGAAGGATCGCGCCCAGCACCGCCTCCTCGAAGTTGCCCTGTGGCACCTGCGCCGCGGCCGCCAGACACCCTGTAGGCGTCAGGTAGGAGATGAGGGCGGCGTGGTTGTAGGGCAGGGCGAGGTCGACGAGCAGAACCTCGCCGGGGAACCGCTTGCCCAATGAGGCTGCGAGGTTGACCGCCACCGTCGTGCGTCCAGACCCGCCCTTGGGCGAGTAGATGGCCACGGTGGTCGCAGCCTGTTCGGGAGCGACCATGCGGGCGCGGGCGATCAGGTTCGGCAGGGTGTCCTTGCGCTGCTCAACGAGCTTGGTCAGCTCGATCAAGGCGTCGGAGTCGGGCGGTAGCGTCTCGTAGAGGGTCCGCCTGTCCAGCGTGAGCAGCCGGCAGTCCTCCAGCGCACGAACGCTGGCGGTGCGGGTTTCTTCTGAGATCAGCGCCATCTCGCCGAAGAAGTCGTCGGGACCCATCAGGGCGATCGTGATCGTGTGGCCGGGGGACTCCTCGACGTATACCTCGCAGCGTCCCGACTCGACCACGAACATGGTGTCACCGGGGTCGCCCTGATGAACGATGACCGAGCCCTTGGCCGCAGAGGCCGGCGCCAGGCGGCGGGCGAGGGCGTGGAGGATGTTGTCCGGCAGGGTGAAAAAGATGGCGACGCGCTCGAGGATCTGGAAACGCTTTCTGAGCTCGTCAGGACTGCCCCCGCTCTGCTGTTGCACGTCGCTCAAGTCACGGGAATTATAGGTAGTGGGTACTGGGCCTCCCTAGGCCTCGGTCCGCCGATCGGAATTCAGGCCGCTGGTAGACTTAGCCGCCGTCGGTCCCGTGGTGTAGCCTGGCCAAACACGCGGCCCTGTCAAGGCCGAGAACGCCGGTTCGAATCCGGTCGGGACCGCCATTGCAGACCGTCTCGGAGAGGTGGCCGAGTGGTTGAAGGCGGCGGTCTCGAAAACCGTTATGGGTCACTGGCCCATCGAGAGTTCGAATCTCTCCCTCTCCGCCAGCCC
>Ga0209689_1002324_pt1 | contig 14180 bp, 14 predicted proteins | sample GraSoiAngelo_149_FD_187119 | JGI IMG/M metagenome (GOLD analysis project Ga0209689, IMG submission 187119) | Grasslands soil microbial communities from the Angelo Coastal Reserve, California, USA - 14_1009_09_30cm (SPAdes) (version 2) | ecosystem: Environmental > Terrestrial > Soil > Grasslands ...
GCATGCTCGCCGCACAGGCGGCGGCGCTTCCCGTGCCCACCGACGCACCGCTTAAGGATCCCAAGGATTTCCGGCTGGTGGGCACGCGGATGACTCGGCTCGACACGCCGAGCAAGGTGGACGGGAGCGCGCTGTTCGGCATCGACGTCAAGCTGCCGGGGATGCTGGTGGCGTCGATCGAACGGTCTCCGGTGCTGGGCGGTCGGCTGAAACGGTTCAACGCCGACCGCGCGAAGGCCATGCCGGGCGTCCGCCATGTGGTGACGCTCGAGCCGAGCTCGTGGATGGGAACGAAAGGCGCCTGGGCGGCGGGATGCGCCGCAGGAGTCGCCGTCGTGGCGGATAGCTACTGGCAGGCGGTGGAGGGCCGGCGCGCGCTCGAGATCGAGTGGGACGAAGGGGACGTGGGCGCGCTCGATTCGGGGAACATCCGCGCCCAGCTGGTCGCCCTCGCCGATCGGCCCGGCATCGTCGCGCAAACCCTCGGCGATGCGACGGCGGCCCTCGCCGCTGCGGCCAAGCGGATCGAGGCGGTGTACGACGTGCCCTTCGTGCACCACGCGACCATGGAGCCGATGAACTGCACCGCGTACCTCCGCGCCGGTGAGTGCGATGTGTGGGCCCCGACCCAGAATCAGGGCGACGCGCAGCGGGTGGCGGCCGAGGTGACCGGCCTGCCGAAGGAGAAAATCCGGATCCACACGACGCTCTCGGGCGGCGGGTTCGGGCGCAGGCTCGAGCCGGACTTCGTCTCCGAAGCCGTGCGGGTGTCGCAGGCGGCGGGAGCGCCCGTCAAGGTGATCTGGACCCGCGAAGACGACATGCGCAACGGGTTCTACCGCCCCACGAGTTACAACCGGTTCGCCGCGGGACTCGATGCCGCGGGGCGGCTCGTCGCCTGGACTCACCGCATCGCCGGCACGCCGCTCCGGCTCAAGTTCGGACCGCTCGAAAAGGGGATCGACGACAGTCTAGTGGACGGCGCCGTCGACCTCCCGTATGCCATACCCAACCTGCTCGTGGATCAGGCGACCCTGGATCTGCCGGCCGTGCCACGGGGGCCGTGGCGCTCGGTGGGCGTGTCGCACAACGGGTTCGTCACCGAGTGCTTCCTGGACGAGATCGCGGCCGCCGGCGGCCGGGACCCGTTCGAGCTGCGACGCGAATTGCTGCGCGACAAACCGCGCCACCGCCGGACGCTCGAGCTCGCCGCCGAGAAGGCAGGGTGGGGCTCGCCGCTCCCCCAGGGCCGCGGGCGCGGCATCGCGGTCGCGGAATGGGGACCGACGGTGTGCGTCGAGGTGGCCGAGGTGTCGGTGGACGCGGACGGCTCGGTGCGCGTCCCTCGCGTGGTGTGCGCCGTGGATTGTGGGCAGACGGTGAACACGGGTCAGATCGAAGCGCAGATGCAGGGCGGCATCGTGTTCGGGCTGAGCGCCGCGCTGTACGGGGAGATCACGCTCGCGCACGGCCGCGTGGTGCAGGGGAACTTCGATACCTACCCCGTGGTCCGGATGCCCGAAGCGCCGGCGGTCGAGGTCTACATCGTGCCGAGCAGCGACCCCCAGGGCGGCGCCGGTGAGCCGGGCGTGCCCCCGATCGCACCGGCGGTGTGCAACGCGATCTTTGCGGCCACGGGAAAGCGGATCAGGAAGTTGCCGATCGGGAAGATCGTCGCAACCTGAAAAAATAGCACGGTGGAACCGGGACAGGGGGTGATCCCCCTCCCGACGTTCCCACGCTGGAAGCGTGGGCCCGACGCGGCGCTGCGCCTTAGGCGCAGGGCTTTACCGGGCCCACTCTTCAGAGTGGGAACAACCACACCAAGGGGGCCCGGTCGCAGTCCTGTGCAACGCGATCTTGAATGCCCGCTCCCTGCTCCCTTATTTGTTTCAGTGCACCACCGTAATCGAGCCCGTCATCTGCGTCGGGTGGATCGTGCAGTCGTAGGTGTACTTCCCGACCGCCGTAAACGTCGTGCTGAAGGTGGTCGTTCCCGACTGATTAGATGAACTGGTAGGCAAGGGTGTGGGGCCGCCCGTATAGGTGACGTTGTGCTGGGTGGCCCCAGAATTCCACGTCCACGTCACCGTCCCGCCCGTCTGTACCGCCGTGTCCTTGGGAGTGAAGAGGAAGTTACTCACCGTGACCGGTACCGCCGTCCCGGGGGCAGACGCGTTCGCGGTGAACTGGAGCGTCGGCACTCCGGCGACCATCACGTTCACCACATAGACCGTGGCCGTGCCGAGCGTGTGGAGGGTCGTCGCGACACCGCTCGAGTTCGTCACGCTCGGGTTGGAGCTGAAACTGCCGTCAGAACCAATGAGGGGCGACCAATTCACGGACACGCCAGGCACGGGGCGGTTACTGGCGTCGAGCACGGTGACAGTGTAGGGGAGAGGTAGCGGGTTGTTGAAGTACCAGCTCTGCTGGTCGCCCGCGGTCTTCACGAGGTGATCCGGCGGTCCGAGGGGCTGCGTGCTGTCGCCGCCGCAAGCGAACGCTCCCAGGACCGCCGCGACCGCCAGCCGATTCGAACGCGGTAAGCGCATCTTGTAGCCTCCTTGAGAATCGTAGTGTGGTGCCCTCCTCCACGATGCCCTGCCCGAGCGTACCCGTAAAGGCCAGCCCCTGTGTCGGACCGGAACGGTTCGGGTTGGGAGGCGGATCGGGGAAGGGTCAGTGCACTACCGTCACGACTCCGTTATTCATCTGACCATGGATGGTGCACACATATCTGTACGTGCCGACCTGCGTGAAGGTGGTCGAAAAGGTCCCGGCGCCCTGCGTCGTCGAGCTCGCTGGGAGAGTTCCCGGTGCGGCAGTGTAGGTGACGTTGTGGGGGATCCCACTGTCTCTCCAAGTCCAGGTAACCGCGCCGCTCGCCTGAACGACGACGCTCGCGGGGCTGAACGCGGTGTTGACGATGTCCACCGCCGCCGAAGTCGGCGGCGCCGTGGCGGTCGCCGTGAAATCCTGCGTCGGCAAGCCAGCGGCCGTGGCTCGGACGACCTGCGGCGAGGCCGCACCGACGCTGTCCACCGTGCTCGCGACACCGCTCGAGTTCGTAGTGCTCTGCGCGGCGCTCACCCCGCCCCCACCGGTTTGGATAGTCCAGTCCACCACGACGCCGGGGACGGGACAGGCGTTCGCGTCTCGGGCGGTCACGCTGAGAGGCGCGGGGAGCGGGTTGTTGACGTACCAGGTCTGCCCGTCGCCACTCTTGACGAGCTGAGTCGCCACGCCTGGCGTGCAGGGCCCCATGCCGCCTCCACCGTCCCCGCCGCAGGCCAGCACGCACAATCCCACGCTCAGCGCGGGAAGTCGACGCCAACGCAAGAAGATCATAACGCGCCGTCCGCGCTTACTGGAATCGGAAGAGCTGCCCGCGAATCTCCCCGCCGGGGTTCAGCTTGGTGTGCACGTTGACGTACGTCGTGTCGGCCCGCATCTGGGTCAACACGGCATCGGTAACCGTGACCGTGTCCTCGATCAGGAGCCCGCTGAAGTTCAGGTCGGTGGAGGGTCTGGGTGAGATGTACAGGTTCTGAATGATTCCGCTGCTGGTGCCCGCAGGCCCGTGGTGAATGTGCGCCAGGAACGCGCTGTCGATGTTCGAAAGCTCAATCCTGTACGTAATCAAGTTGCCCTTAACGGTAACGGTCGCGAGCCCCTGCGCGCCCGTCGTAGTCGGGGTCGGTTCGTTCGCGCCGCTCAGGAACGCGATGAAGCGTTCCGGCTCAGGCGGTATCGACGTCAGGCCTACGTCGTCCTTGCAACTCCCGACGCCCACGAGCACTGCCAACGTCCCTGCAGCGAACACCAGACGGCCGCGCATAGCAAACCTCCTGACGGTTTGGGGGTCCCGCACGCCCAAGGAGGCTTAGGCATACCCGCGCCGCGAGGTTTGTTCAAGCAGTCATTTGTTATAGAAATGTCAGGACGGCGTCAGGCATACCGGTGCCGCGCGAGGGCGGCACCGGTGCCGGTCGAGGCTCCCGTCGCCGTCTACGACCTCCGCGCGAGTGTTGCCGCGCGCGAACGGAGCGCCGCGTCGATCTCCGCGAGCGAGACCGGGGCCGGGACGGTCCAGGACCCGCGTTGCATCGTCGGCACGCGGATCGCCGCCACGTCGCCGCCCGGTCCCAGGTCCACTACCGCCGTCGCGGCGTCATCCGGGCCCTGGTTGGCTTTGATCACGAGCGTCCAGGTTCCCTCCGAAGGCCACGTGCGCTTCAGGGCGTGCACCCCCTCGCGCGACGTCTCGGCGAACTCGAGCTTGAGGGAGCGTCGCTCCCCGCCCACGATCCCCTCGGCCGTGCCCGAGACGATATATCCCATCGCGGTACCGTGATGGAACGCGTGCACCAGCAGAAACGCGCCCTGCATCGACCGGTCGTACGGGTTGACGGGAAGCTCGATCGAGATCCAGGGCGGGCCCTTCAACCCGAAGGCCGGGGTGACGAGGGCGGCGGCCGCGAGCGCCGTGAGGGCGAGGCTACGAATCCGGGTTTGCATGGCAACCTCCAATGGTCGGTTGCCGTTGAGATGCCGCTCGGCGTCGCGGGGTTTACGGGGCCGGGGCGATCCGGTAGACGCTGCCGCCCCCCGACAGCACGTACAGCTCACCGGCCGAGTCCTCACCGAACGAGAGCACGTTGCCGAGACTCACGTTCAGGGTCCAACTGGTCTGCCCGGTGACCCCCCCGTTCGCGTAGAAAAAACTCCGCATCCAACCAGAGCAGTAGTCGGAGTAGAAATACTGCCCGACGAGCGACGGCGCGCGGCTGCCGCGGTAGACGAAGCCACCGGTGATCGAGCAGCCGTTGTTCGCATGGCCGTACTCAACCGCGGGTTGCACGAGGCCCGTGGCGCCGCACGGGTTGGGCCTGAAGCAGTGCAACCCCTCCATGATCGGCCAGCCGTAATTCAGCCCTCCCTGCCCCGCCGGCGCGACGTCCACTTCCTCCCAAAGGTCCTGGCCGACGTCCGCGATGTAGAGGAGACCCGCCGCGCGGTCGAACGCGAAGCGCCACGGATTGCGGAGGCCGAGCGCCCAGATCTCCGGGGCGCCGCCGCTCGTCGCGAACGGATTGCTCGGGGGAATGCCATACGGGTCGCCATTGTCCACGTCGAGCCGCAACAGCTTGCCGAGCAGGGAGTCGCGGTTCTGCGCGCGGTTCTGTGGATCGCCCGCCGAGCCCCCGTCGCCCATGCCGATGTAGAGCATCCCGTCAGGCCCGAACATCACGAGCCCGCCGTTGTGATTCGTATACGGTTGCACGATGCGGAGAATCAGCTTGTGGGACGCGCTATCCGCGCTGTCGGGAGCGGCGCTGACGCTGTAGCGCTCAATCAAGGTGTACAACGTATCGCGCGCGTCGTTCAAGTGGGTGTAATCGACATAGAAATAGCCGTTGCTGGCGTAGTTCGGGTGGAACGCCAAGCCCAGGAGGCCCTCCTCGCCGCCCGAGGCGACGCGGTCCGTGAGGTCGAGAAACGGCCGCGCCAGAAGTTGTCCGGCTCGCACGATCCTGATGCGCCCCGCTTGCTCGACGATGAAGAGTCGCGGATCCCCTGCGGGGGCCGTCAGGTACAGCGGATTGATGAGGCCGCTCGCGACGAGCTGCAGATCGAGCGTCCCAATCTGACCAGGTGGTGGCGGTCCACCAGGCGTGTTGGCGGAACAGGCGAGCGCGCACGCGAGCACGGCAGTGAGCTTCATTTGGGTCCCAACACGATAGCTCCTTTGAAGTTCCGTACTGTGACCTGCGCCCCTCCTACGCCGGTCGAGAACCGCAGCTCGTTTCCGCTGCCTCCGGTCCGGGGCTTCGGCTGCTGCTCCCCCTGGGCGAGCGTATTGGTGATCGTGCCCTGGATCGTGACCACGTCGAAGTCCACGATCGTTTGTGCCGGCACCCGCACCACGATGTTCCCGCTCTGGCTCTCGAGCTCGACCCCGCCCCCCCGCCCCAGCTCACCGTCGAAGCTGATGTCGCCCGTCACCGACTCAAACTTGCCGCGCTGCACGCCCGTGCCGCCGCGCTGCCATCCCGCCGCACGCACCACGATCGCGCCGCTCAGCGTGGAGGCGCCGAGGTCGGCGCTTGCCCCGCGCAGCAGAATGTCGCCGCTCACGGTCTTGACGCGGGCGCGGCCTGTGCCTCCCGCGATCTCCACGCGCCCGTCCATGGTCTCCGCAGTGACGTCCTGCGGGGTGCCGACCACGTGGACGCCTCCGCCCACAGTGCTCAGATCGAGCGTCCCGTCCATTCCCACCACGTCGATGTCCGCCGCCGTGGACCTCACCCACACGGTGGCGCGCCGCGGCACGCGGACCTCGAGCTCGGCGCGACCGGCGTTCCGCGCGTCGGCCGCGATGTCGACGCCCAGCTTCCGGGCGCCCGCATCCCCGGTCGCGTAGAAGCGTCCCGCCCCGGCGTCGAGCCGGCCGGACACGGCGACGCTATCGACATCCCAGCCGAGTACCCGGATTCTCCCGAAGGGACTCACGATGCGGACGGACCCGCCGGGGTCGAGCGGCCAGCGCTGGTCGACGCGCGCCTGCGCCGTCGCCTGGCGCCCCAGCAGCGCCAGCGCGACCGTCAGCCACGTCCCCGTTGTCGCCATGACCCCTCCGTCCTGGAAGTCAGCTCGCCGCGAGGCGCGTGGCCCACTGCAGCAGCTCGACCTTGTGCCGCGACGCCGCGACGAACAGCCGGCGCAGGTCGGCGTTCGCGGGATCGCGTGCCAGCGCGGCCCGGGACTCGGCGATCGCGGCGTCGATGACCACCAGATTTCGCTCCAGGAGGGCGACGGTCTCGGGCCGCAGACGCGCGCGCTCTACCGCCAGGATGCGGCTCAGCTCGTCGGTCGCGCGGTCGAAATCGGCCTGCACCCCGACCCATCCCCGCCCTGCCGGGCGGTAAGGGGCGGTAGAGGGCGGTAGAAGGCGGTAGAGGCCCAGCGCGATTACCAGCACGGCCGCCGCCGCCAACGCGCCGCGCCAGAAGGCTCGTTGCACGTTGTACCTTGCACGTTGCACGATCCGAGCTTCGATCGTCGTCCAGAGATTTCGCCCCGGCTCGATGCTCCGTGGCAGGCCGTGCGCCTCCGCGATGAGCCGGCGCAGCTCGGTCGCCGCCGCGCGGCACCCGGCGCACTCCGCCAAGTGGGCTTCGACCGCCGGCCGATCGCCGGCGGGCAGGGTGCCGTCGACGTACTCGTTGAGCGTCGCCTCCATATGCGGACACATCATCGATTCAATGCCTCGCGTAACAACCGGCGCGCCCGGAACAGCTGCGCCTTGGACGTTCCCACCGCGATGCCGGTGAGCTTGGCGATCTCTTCGTGCCGGTACCCTTCGACGTCGTGCAACACGAATACCTCGCGCGCTCCCGGAGGTAAGGCCGCGACGGCACGCTCGAGATCGAGCGCGATCCCCGCTCCCCCGATCGCGGCCCGGGGTCGCTCGAGCGCCGCCGGATCATCGGTCGTGACGATGCGCTGCTCCCGTCGCCGCTGCGCCCGCCGCTCCAGCAAGACCTCGTTCACGGTGAGCCGGTAGAGCCACGAGGAGAACGCGCTCTCGCCCCGGAATGTGGCCAGCCGCTCCCACGCCCGAACGAATGCATCCTGCGTCCGCTCCTCGGCCAGCGCCCGATCGGCCGTGAGACGCAGGCACAGTGCGTACACCCGACCCGAATGCGCGCGGTACAGCGCCTCGAACGCTGCCCGGTCGCCCTGCTGCGCGCGCTGAATCAGATCGGTCGGGTCCGAGTGCATCGCAGCGCCCCCCCGCCCCCCCCGGGCCGGCACGCTGCTAGGATGCCGGCCGGGCCGACTTGGTTGGGATCCCTGTTAAGGAGTCGACCTGCTAGGCACCGGCCGTGCCAGCAGACCGGTCGTCGAGACGCGCACCTCGAAGGTGGCGGGCCGGGTGGCCGCGACGAACGTCGCGGACCCGTACTCCGCGTCCACCAACGGCCCGAGCAGCCGTCTCCGGGCGATTAGGAACAGGTCCACGGGCTTCGATTGCGCGAGCGCATACACCGTGTGCTGCTTGGCGCGCTCGTCCGCGACGGCGTTGTAGCGACCCGCGACACGATCCAGCTCGTATACCGTGCGCAGGCCGAGCAAGCTCGCCCAGGGGTGCCACTTGAGGACGTGGGCATCCACGTAGAACGCGTCACCCGCGAGGTCGTACATCGCGAGGCGGTGGTCCGGCAGGGTGATGGTGGCGCGGAAGCGCTGCGGCGCCAGGGGCTCCGTCCGCACGGTGGCCGCCACCTCCTCGAAGGTGAGGGCACGGTACCCCTGGAGGCCCACTGTCACCGTGGCCGCCAGGGCGGCGAGCGCGAGCAGCAGCAGCGCGACGAGTCCCCGGAGCGTCCCGCCCAGCCAATGCCGCACCCGCACCGCCCGCACCGCCATCGCGCCCAGGGCGGCCCCCAGGAGGAGTAGGCACAAGGCGGTAATGCCGAGGGCGATGGTCATGTGGGCCGTCTAACCTAGCAATTATGTTTCGGTCATGCCCGCGAGCGATCCCGGCATCCGCGTCGTCATCCCCCCACCGTCCGATTGTGCCGACATTCTGAGCCCCGGCGCGCTCGAGTTTGTGGGCGCGCTGGCGCGCCGTTTCGAGGCGGAGCGCCGGCGGCTGCTCGCGCGGCGCCGCGAGCGCCAGCAGGAGCTCGATGCCGGCCGGTTGCCCGACTTCCTGCCCGAGACGAGGGAGATCCGGGACCGCGAGTGGACCGTCGCGCCGATCCGCCCCGACCTGACCGACCGTCGGGTCGAGATCACCGGACCGGTGGAGCGAAAGATGATGATCAACGCGCTCAACTCGGGCGCCAGCGTCTTCATGGCGGACTTCGAGGATTCCAACGCGCCCACGTGGGAGAACAACGTGCGCGGCCAGCAGAACGTGCGCGACGCCGTCGCCCGCACCATCACCTACACCAGTCCCGATGGGAAGCGCTACGCGCTCGAGCCCAGGACCGCGACACTCGTCGTGCGGCCCCGCGGGTGGCACCTGGTCGAGAAGCACCTGGTCGTCGACGGGCAGCCGGTGTCCGCGTCGTTGTTCGATTTCGGACTCACCTTCTTTCACACCGCGGCGGCGCTCGTCGCGAGCGGCTCGGGACCCTACTTCTATCTCCCGAAGCTCGAGAGCCATCTCGAGGCGCGTCTCTGGAACGACGTCTTCGTGTTCGCGCAGGACGCGCTCGGGATGCCGCGCGGTACGATCCGCGCGACGGTGCTGATCGAGACGATCCTCGCGGCGTTCGAGACGGATGAGATCCTGTGGGAGCTGCGCGACCATTCGGCGGGACTCAACTGCGGGCGCTGGGACTACATCTTCAGCTACATCAAGAAGCTGCGCCGTCGGCCCGAATGCGTGCTCCCCGATCGCGCGCGCGTGACCATGGAGCAGCCGTTCCTGCGCGCCTACGCGGACCTCGTGGTCCGGACCTGTCACCGCCGCGGGATTCACGCCTTGGGAGGTATGGCGGCACAGATTCCCAACAAACGGGATGCGGCGCTGAACGCCCAGGCGCTCGAGAAGGTCCGCCAGGACAAGTTGCGCGAGGTGCGCCAGGGACACGACGGCACCTGGGTCGCGCACCCCGCCCTCGTTTCCGTTGCCCGTGAGGTGTTCGACGGTCACATGTCCGGGCCGCACCAGATCGGACGCAAGCGGGAGGACGTGCGTGTCACGGCGCGAGACCTGCTCGCGACGCCCCCCGGCGAGATCACCGCGGACGGCCTGCGTACCAATCTCGGCGTCGCGCTGCAATACCTCGCGGCGTGGCTCGGCGGCTTGGGCTGCGTGCCCATCAACAACCTCATGGAGGATGCGGCCACGGCCGAGATCTCGCGTGCTCAGGTGTGGCAGTGGCTGCACCACGGGGCGCGCTTACAGGACGGTCGACCCGTGAGTGCGGCTATAGTGCAACAAATTATCGCCGAATTGGTGCAGGCCCTACCCGAACGGGTAGGGCCCGAGGGCCCGGGCCACGATAAGTTGTCGATAGCGGGGCGGATTCTCGCCGAGCTCGCTACCGGCGCGGACTTTGCGGAGTTCCTGACGACGGTAGCATACGATTATCTGGACTGACACCGCTCGACCACCAGGGACGGGTACCATGGACAAGCAGCAGTACATCACCTCCCTCGAGCACGCGTGGAAGACGGGGAGCCGCTGGAAGGGCGTCACGCGACCGTACACGGCGGGCGACGTGCACCGCCTGCGGGGCTCGATCGACATCGAGTACTCGCTCGCCCGGTTCGGCGCTGCCCGCCTGTGGCAGCTGTTCCAGGATGACGATTACGTCGCCGTGTTGTCCGCGATCACGGGCAATCAGGCGATCCAGCAGGTGCAGGCGGGGCTCAAGGCGATCTATGTGAGCGGCTGGCAGGTGGCGGCCGATGCGAATAATGCGCTCGAGATGTACCCCGACCAGAGCCTCTACCCTTCCGATTCCGTCCCCGCACTGCTCCGTCGCCTCAACAACGCCCTCAAGCGCGCCGACGAGATCGCGCATATGAAAGGCGACGACTCGACGTACTGGTTCGCGCCGCTCGTGGCCGACGCCGAGGCGGGGTTCGGCGGCCCGCTGCACGCCTTCGAGATCATGAAGAACATGATCGACGCCGGGGCGGCGGGGGTGCACTTCGAGGATCAACTCGCGTCGGTGAAGAAATGCGGCCATCTGGGCGGCAAGGTGCTCGTGCCGACGAGCGAGTTCATCACGAAGCTGGTGGCGGCGCGCCTCGCGACGGACGTGTGCGGCGTGGACACGATCCTGATCGCGCGCACCGACGCGAACAGCGCGACGCTGCTCACCAGCGACTGCGACGAGTACGACCAGCGCTTCGTGACCGGCGAGCGGACCGCCGAAGGGTTCTTCCGGGTGCGGGACGGCGTCGACGCGGCCATCGCGCGGGCGCTCGCCTATGCGCCCTATGCGGACCTGCTCTGGTTCGAGACGTCGAAGCCGGATCTCGCCGAAGCGACCAAGTTCGCCACGGCGATCCACGCGAAGTACCCGGGCAAGATGCTGGCGTACAACTGCTCGCCGTCGTTCAACTGGCGCAAGCACCTGAGCGAGGCGCAGATCGCCGCCTTCCAGCAGGAGCTGGGCGCGCTGAGCTACAAGTTCCAGTTCGTGACGCTGTCCGCGTTCCACGCGCTGAATCACAGCATGTTCGAGCTGGCCCGCGCGTACAAAGACACGGGGATGACCGCCTACTCGGAGCTGCAGAGTCGCGAGTTCGCGTCGGAGAAAGACGGCTACGCGGCGGTGCGGCACCAGGAGTTCGTGGGCGTCGGGTACTTCGATGAGATCACCCAGATCGCGACCGGCGGGCAATCGTCGGTGACGGCGATGGAGGGCTCGACGGAGCAGCAGCAGTTCCACGAGCCGTCCCCCGAGCGACGGAAGAAGGTCGCCAGGCGCTGAGGGGAGCGCGACGGGACCAGGGACAGCGAGAGCCGGGCGGCGCCAGCCGCTCGGCTTTGTCGTTGACAGGTTCGGCGCGGTACCTACTTTGGGATCATGAAGCGTACGACACTATACGGCGTCGCCGCCGTCCTCGCGGTCGCGGCGCTGTTTTTTTTCATGACCACCGCGCGAGCCAAGGTGCAGTGCCGCGTGTGCATGGAGTTCCGCGGCCGGACCAACTGCGCGGCGGCCCTCGGGCCCACCGAGCAGGCGGCCCGCGAGGGCGCGCAAACCACCGCCTGCGGCCCCATTGCGAGCGGGATGGACGAGCAGATCGGGTGCGGCAGGACGCAACCGGTTTCGGTGCAGTGCCAGGGAAACTGAAGAACGACGTCGAGCAAGAACTTCACGCAAAGACGTCACGCAAAGACATCCAGTTAGGGCGTAAACGCCTTCGCTAGACGTATTTGCTTGACGTCTTTATGATTCTCCCGTGTCCGACCTGTCGCTTCCCCGCACTCCCGTCCCCGCGAATCTGCTCTTGACGCAAGGGGCGTCCCAGGCGGGGCAGATCTTCCTGATGGAGCGCGTCCCCCACCACGACGGTCCGGAGACAGTGCTGGAGCTCCTCAACCGGCCCGAAGGCTTCTTCGCGTTCCGGCCCGCGGCGAACCACGAGGTGCTGCTCATCTCGAAGGTGCAGACGGTCTCGCTCTCGATCGATCGCCAGGCACCCATCGCCGACCCGGCCCGGCTCTCGGCGGCGCGGATGCTGGGCGTCGAGCTGGTCCTGACGGGCGGCTCCAAGATCGGGGGCTGGGCGAGCGCCGAGCTCCCCGAGCACCACGCGCGCCTGCTCGACTATCTCAACGCCTCCCGTGATCCTTTCTTCGCCGTATGGACCCACGCGGCGACACACTACGTCAACCGCGCGTACGTGCTGTACGCGCGCCCACTAGGCTAATCCATGGCTGCGCGGATCGATCCGTTCGTCGACGTCCTGCTCCGGGAGAAGGGCGACCAGCTGTACCTCCTGCCGGACGAGCCCGTCACGATGGTCAAGGACGGCAAGCCTCGAAAGGTGAGCCGGCAGCCGCTCACCGATCAGCACATCTACGCCCTCCTGGTCGAGGTGGCGCCGTCCGAGTCGGCGGACCACATCGACAAGATGGCCGAGACGGAGTTCGAGTACGTGGCGGACCGCGGCATGGTGCGGGTGCGGATCGTGCCGGACATGGGGCGGTTGACGGCGGTCGTCGTGCGGATCGAGAATTCCGCCGGTGCCCGGCCTGAGGCGGCCCCACCCGCGGCGAGCCCGGGGGCTCCCGCTCCGGCAGCCCCGCGGGCACCCGCCGTATCGGGAGCCCCCCCGTCCGCCGCACCTCCGCCGCGTCCGCCGAAGCCCTCCGCCATTGCCGCCGCACCCATGGTCGAGACGCCCGCGACTGCCCCAGCGACCACTTCGTCCGCCGGCCTACCCGGCGACTTCGGCGTAACGCAGTACAAGGGAGCGGAGCGGGCCCTGGGCGAGCTGCTCAAGAAGCTCGTGCAGTCCGCCTCCTCGGATCTGCATCTGCGCGTGGGAGAGCCGCCGGTGTTCCGGACGCACGGCGAGATGAAACGCCAGGCTACTCCACCGCTCAGCACGGAGCAGCTCGAGTTGATGCTTTTGGCCGTCATGCCGGAGCGCAACCGGGGGGAGTGGAAGGAAACGGGCGACTCGGACTTCGCCTACGAGATCGGCGGGCTTGCGCGGTTCCGCGTGAACGCCGCGCGCGACCGCAAGGGCCCGATGGCCGTGTTCCGGGTGATTCCGGCTCAGGTCGTGAGCGTCGAGCAGCTCAACATCTCGAAGGAGGTGCAGCAGCTCTGCTACCTCACAAAAGGCCTGGTGCTCGTCACCGGGCCGACCGGCTCGGGCAAGTCCACCACGCTGTGCGCCCTGGTCGACCTCATCAATCGCACCCGCACGGACCACATCATCACCATCGAAGATCCGATCGAGTTCGTGCACGAGAACAAGAAATGCGTCATCACCCAACGGCAGGTGGGTGTGCACACCGACAGTTTCAAGCGGGCGCTGCGCTCGGCCCTGCGGGAGGACCCGGACATCGTGCTGGTGGGCGAGATGCGCGACTTGGAAACCATCGCTATCGCCATCGAGACGGCGGAGACCGGTCACCTCGTGTTCGGTACGCTGCACACGACGACGGCCGCATCCACCGTGGACCGCATGATCGACCAGTTTCCGGCGGACCGGCAGTCGCAAATCCGGGTGATGTTGTCCGAGTCACTCAAGGGCGTGATCGCGCAGACGCTGTGCAAGAAGCTGGGCGGCGGGCGCGTCGCCGCGCGGGAGATCCTGCTCTCGACGCCGGCGATCTCGAACCTGATCCGCGAGGGCAAGACGTTCCAGATCCCCTCGATCATCCAGACGTCGAAGCAGCTCGGCATGCTGACCCTGAACGACGCGCTGCTCGACCTGGTCGAGAAGAAAGAGATCAGCCCCGACGAGGCCTACGTGAGGTCGGTCGAGAAGGCGGGCTTGGCGGGGTCACTCAAGGCCAAGGGGCACAAACTGACCATCACGGCCTGAGCCCCGAAGTGACGCAGAGAGAGCCGGAGGCGGGGCTTGAACCCGCGACCCCCGCATTACGAATGCGGTGCTCTACCGCTGAGCTACTCCGGCATGGCCCGTAAGATAAACCTGAGAGGCGCCGCCCGCTGCGGGAT
>Ga0209689_1002325_pt1 | contig 14174 bp, 14 predicted proteins | sample GraSoiAngelo_149_FD_187119 | JGI IMG/M metagenome (GOLD analysis project Ga0209689, IMG submission 187119) | Grasslands soil microbial communities from the Angelo Coastal Reserve, California, USA - 14_1009_09_30cm (SPAdes) (version 2) | ecosystem: Environmental > Terrestrial > Soil > Grasslands ...
GCTCGCGCCCTGGAAGACCGCTTGAGCGTGAAGACCATCGAGGATATCTTCGAGTCGCGCCGACAAATCCGGGCGGGAAAGACCGTCCCGCTTGAGCGATTGATGAAAGAGGAATGAGCGGCTGGCGTTCCGGGTTGAGTTCTCGGAACTCGCCGCGGAAGAGTTCCGGAAGCTGGACAAACCCGTCCGAGCGAGAATGGCCCGAAAGCTCCGGACGGTTGCACTGGACCCTGCTCGATACCTGACTCGTCTGCGATCCGTTGAAGCCTTCAAGATTCGAGTTGGCGACTACCGGGCTATCGTCGATGTCGACTGGCAACAGCGGATCGTCTATGTCCTAAGCGTTGGACATCGGAGTACCGTCTACCGGTAACGGTCTGAAGCGCCACGGGTAGCCGTCGCACTCGCATCAGATTTTCTCTCGAGCCTCTTCGGCCGTGTTTGCTACTCAACCGGAGGGTTGGAGCCAGACCGTGAAGGCCCACCGCTTGCCGCCTCGCTTCTCCAGGAGCGCTTCCAGCTCGGGCCAGGATCGGGAAGGTATCAAGAAAGTTCCGCGACCCAATTTCCGTCCGCCGGTGCGTTCAAGGAAGCCTATTTTGCGGCTCCGATACCTCTTCCGCTTGTACTTCCTCTCGGAACTGTATCCGTAGAGATCCCTTGAAAGCCTCACTTTCTCACGCTGATTGAGCCTGTCAAGTTGCAGGGTGACCAATTGATACGGCTCCAGCTGAAGCACTCTCAAGGAAGGCGCCAATGGCTTCCCCTTCAGGACCACGCCATCGCGCACAACGGATTCCAGGAACTGGGGATCGAGGGTCTCGAGTTCCGTCCGCTCCACGAGGTACGGGCTGACCGTCACATCGTGGCGAGCCCCGATTCGATATAGGTCTCGGGCAAGCTCCTCGTGGGAATCCCGAGGCGCGACGATCAAGAGGTCCAGGTCGCTCTCGGGTTGGGCCGTCTCGACGGCGACCGATCCGTACACAAGGGCCGACTTCACTTCTCTTCGATCCGCGATGTAGCGCTGTACTTCCCGGAGACAGTTCTCAAACTTCACAGGATTCATTCGAGGACCTCCTGACAGATTCGCTCGATGCGGGAAGCTTTCTCGAACACGGATTCGAAGTCGTCCTGCTTCCAGTTCTTTCCGTACACGAACTTCGGTCGCAAGCGGGCCTCGATATCTTGGAAGTTCAGCCAGATTTCTTCCGTTCGCTTGCCGAAGACAGCCGGATTTCGCTCCAGCTCGTATCGGACTCGTTGATGCTTGTTGATGTGTACGTTGTGAGTTGCGGCGCAAGCGTCGATCAGATGAAAGACCGCAAGAAAGATCGACTCGACGCGCACTTGGGGCGGGTTTGCGTCCAGCTCGGCTCCTTTCTTGAAATCTTCGTGTTGCGCGAGGTGCCGGGGACGGGTCGTCATGTGTGTTATGATAACACACAACTATTTAATCCTTATAGTCGCTAGGGCGAATCGCATAAGGACTTCCAACAACATGAGGCACGAGGAAGTCTAGTTGAGGGATCAATTCTTCAGCGAAGAATCCGATGAACAGGACTAGGCTCACGCTCTTTTCAAAGGCTTCTGTCAAGAACGCCGCCGGAAAGTCGTCCTGTAACGCTCCGTGCAACCGCGATGACCCTGTGGTCTCGGATTCGATTGAAGAGCTTGTCGTTCGAGATTTAGGATCGTGTGGCCAGGGAAAACAGACTCAGAGTAGTATTTCTTTACTAGTACGTCTCGACGGACAGTCCCGGGATCCGCCCGAATGCGTGGTCTCGGGTGATGAGCCTCTGGCCGTGCCGCTTGCTGATCGCCGCGATGAACAAGTCCGGCGTGGACATCTCCTCGCCCCGTTCGATGAGGAGGGCGCCCAGGCGTCCAGCCTCCGTGTACGATTCCCGGTCGAAGTCCAAGAGGACGAGGGAATCCAGAAGGTCCTTCGCCCTCTCCAGGCTGCGGCCTCCTTGCAGATAGGCCCCGATGAGGACCTCCGCCGCCGCGGGCGCGGTGACGCAACGCGGCTCTCCCGAGGCGTCCAAGGTCTTCGCGAGTTCGATCGCCGCGGCTCGGTTCCTCAGGAGATCGATCAGAAATGTCGTCTCCAGGCTCGCCATCGGGTTCACTTCCGGCCGCGTCTCAGCTCTCGGGCGAGCTTCGCCCTCGACTGGCGGTCACCTGCTTCAAGGAAGGCGAGATAGCGGTCCATTTTCTCGCTCGGAAAATCCTTCCATGCCCCGGCGAATTCCAAGAGCGAGCGTCCCGTTCGGGCGAGCCGCCGCACGACCTCGCTGAAGCTCTCTCCCTCCCTCTTGAGGGCGGCCAGGGCGGCATATGCATCCTCGGAGAGGGTCACCGTCTTCACGGGCATGCGTGTGTTGATATCAACACACGTATATGAACGCTTCCAGCGAATCCCGTGGCCTCAACTCACACGATCTCTTCGATCATGAGCTCGTCGCCCTTCGGGCTCTCCGAGATCCGCTTCCCGCGGTCCGTGGCCCAGTAGCGGGTCGTCCCGGGCGCCTCCGCGGCCTTGATGAACGTCTTCGTCCCGGACGGATCCAGGGCGAGGGCCTCCAGCCGGACGAGGTTGTCCAGCTCGTCCATGATCTGCGCCGGGAGGACCGCCTTGAACTCGGAGAAGAGCTCGGCCTTCGACGACCCGAGGTTCCCCCGGCCCGCGATGAACAGCAGGATGCGCTGGCGGAACAGGCGGCCGCTGCGGCTCGCCCGGCCTTTCGCCAGGACCGCGTCGACGCTCAGGGAGACGATCGTCGAGAACGCGTCTTCGACGCCCTGCCCGGTCCGCGCGCTCGTCATGAACATGGGCGCCGTCGGGAACTCCTTCCGGAGCCAGGCCGTCTCCTCGGGTCCGATCGCCATGGAGTCCGCGCGGTCGATCTTGTTGAACGCGATGCCGACCGGTACCGGACCGGCGATCTTCGTCATGACCTCCATCCAATCCTTGATCAGGTGGAGGGTGTCCGGCCGCTCGACGTCGCAGACGGCGAGGACGCCCTGGGTGCCGAAGAAGAAGGGCTCCGCGAACACTTGACGCACGGAGTGTTCGCCCATGAGGTCGAAGAAGGCGATGTGGGCGAGGGCGATGTCCTCGCCGTCCAGGCCGATCTCCAAGTCCGTCGGGTAGACGCGGCCGCCGAGGGTGCCCGTGTACGCCTCCGCGAAGTGGTTCTTCAGATACCGCTCGAGGAGGCTCGTCTTGCCGACCCGCCGCTCGCCGACGAGGACGATCTTGAGTTGCATCTTGCGGATGCGCACGGCCGTGAGCAGGCTTCGTCCACGGGATAATCCCTGGCCCTCCATTATCACCACGGAGCGGCGTCCCCCGCGCCCCGACGCCGCCGGCGTGCCGGGAAAGGCTATATCCCGACGTCGAATTCCGACCCGAAGTTCCTCCTGGAGACGGTGCCCGATCGACCCGGACACGTCCAGCGGCACGCGGTCGACTCTGCGAAGATTCGCTCGAAGCTTCACTGGAAACCGCCCCAATCGTTCGCGGACGGGCTCACGGAAACCGTTCGATGGTTTCGCGAACACGAATCGTGGTGGAAGCCCATCAAGTCAGCGAGCTTCAAGAAATACGACGAAGTCCAGTATCGCGGGCTCAGAGAAACCACGCCTTCCTACAGCCTGGCTCCCAATCCAACGTGAGCGGAGGCATTCCGAGGCTCTGATCGAAGCACGCGGTTCGAATCGTTAAGTAGGCAAAGCGCATGTTCGCGCGAGAAGGCTCCTCCTATGGGTCTGTGGTCTCTCGACCGCCTTAGGTCGATGCTCCACGTCGATCGGACGGACTTGCCCGTCATCACTCTGTTCGCGGGGATCCTTGCATATGTCGTGGCGTACTCGGTCCTCACTTGGTTGAAGTACGAAAGCTATGGTATGTACGCCTGGGACCTCGGCGTCTATGACCAATCCATGTACTCGACCGTCCATTATGGCAGACTATTCTTTAGCACCGTCGAGTGGCCCTACACCATGTCGGTCGTCCCGGCCGGCACCCAGCTCGCCGTCCACTTCTCCCCGGTCTTGTTCCTCCTGCTGCCGATTTACGCGGTGTTCCCGAGCCCTGTGACGTTGCTCGTCTTGAAGACGATAGCTGTTGCACTCGGCGCGTTCCCCGTCTATCTCATGGGACGCCGCCGGTTTTCAAACCCATGGACGTCGGTCTTGGTGGGAGGCTCCTATCTGTTGCTTCCGGGCCTTCAGGGAGTCAACTGGTACGACTTCCAACCACACGCGTTCTTCGCGACCTCGTTCCTATTTGCCCTTTACTTTATCGAAACGAGGAACCGGGCGTTGTGTCTCGCCGCCCTTTTGATCGGTCTGTCCACCATCGAGGTCGCCCCCTTCTGGGGCATCGCCATGGGACTGCTTGGGTTGTTTTCCGATCGAGTCGAGGTCAAGGCTCTCTTCCGTGATCGGGAATGGAAAAAACTTGTTCGATTGTTGCCCTCCCTCGTCGTCGTCATGAGCCTCCTATGGTTGGTCTTGGTCGCCATTCTTTCCGTCACCCTGGGATGGCAGGGAGCATTTCACCTGTCTACCACCCGCCGCTTCGCCTCCGCGGAAGGGTCTTCGATCCTAGCGGCTCTCCTGGACGACGTCCCCGGCAAAATCATCTTCTTCGCCCTCCTCTTCGGCCCCTTCGCGTTCACCGCCCTCTTCGACCCTCGGAAGGCCACCTTGGCGTTCATGTGGATTTTGGTGGCGACCATCTCCGAGTTCCGACCCTTCCATGAGTTGAGCTTGCAGTACGCGATTTTCGTCGTTCCCTTTGTGACCTACGCTTCCATCTCCGGTCTGTCCAGGCTCGCGGTCCGGTTCCACCCCCGGAAGCGAGCTTGGATGGGACCGGTCCTGGCCGCCTCCGTCCTCGTATCGTTTGCCGTCGGAAGTCCCCTCGGTCCCCTTCACATCGGGAATTATCCGGGCGCGGCACCATTTGGGATTCCAATCCCCACGGAACACGACGCGCTTCTGAGCCGCCTAGTGGATATGATTCCTCCGGACGGCTCCGTGTTGACCGACAACCAGATCTTCCCCCATGTCTCGAACCGGTTGGACGCGTTTGTCCTTCCTTTCGCTTCGACTTTCAATCGTCCTTCGGATTTCAATCGGACCCTTCAAGCATATTTTGTCCAGTCGTCCTATTGTCTCATCGATTCAACTTTCTATCCCGCAGGACCGACCTTGGTCTTAGAACGGATCGGGTTGTACGCCCGCTTCGGCATCTTGGCCAAGGCCGACGGAGTCGTCCTCTTCCGACAGAATTACTCCGGTCCGTTGGCCCTGTTCGTGCCCCAACTAGCTCAATTCGATTACCGCACTTTGACTCTTGAATCCGGTTCCGTCGTCGAGGATCCCTCTTCTCAATCCGGCCTCGTACTGTACGAGAACGCGACGACGACCGGCGGTTCCTTTTGGTTCGGTCCAGGGCTTTTCCTTGCGATGGGGAACTACTCGGTTTCCTTCCGAATGAAGATCGGAGGTCCGACGATGGGGTCTGCACTAAATCTGTCCGTGGTCGAACGCCCTGCCGTATTCACCTACGAGATGCGAGGATCAGACGCCATCGGCTACATCCCAGACGTGAGCCTGACGTACGGATCCGAATTGCCTCTGAGATCCGTCCGCCTCGTCGGAACGGATTTTTCGACCCCCGGAATCTACCAGGATTTCGTACTTCGATTTCGAGTCTCCGTTCCGGGACAATATGGGTTCGTCGGTGACAACCTCGCGCGGGGAGTCCCCCTCTATCTCGACTCGATCAAGCTCATCGAGGAGTCGCCTTGATCAAATCCCCCGACCTGGTGGATTTCTATGAACGCGAGGGCCTCGCCGCTCGCCGATACTCGGGCGCTCGATTCTGGGAGCGACGATACCACACAACGCGTCAGGCTATCGTCCAGGATTTTCTCGGAAGAGCCATCGGGCCGAAGACTCGTTTCGTAGACCTCGGGTGCGGTTCCGGAGAGTACCTCCGCTTTGCCCGTCAGCTGACGCCCCATGTCTTTGGCCTTGACCTGTCGTTGAACTATCTTCATCGCAGTCGATCCCTCCCCGGGGCGCACCTCGTCCGTGGCGACGTTTGTCGAACCCCGTTCAACGACCATGCGTTCGATGTGGTCCTCCTCTCGGAAGTCCTGGAGCACGTTCCCGATCCGGACACCTTGGTCAGGGAACTCTTCCGTCTTTCCGTTCGAACCGTGCTCGTTTCGACCCCCAATGAGGGATTGATTCGGCGGATTTCACGAAGGTTGTTGCGTCCCTTCGTCGAGCGAACAGATGCCAGCGTGGGGCACATCTCCATCCTTCCCTTCGACAGCCTCCTCGCGAGGTTCCAAAAACCCGGGTGGTCGGTACGCAGGGCGTTCACCTTGCACATCTTCCCGCCTACGTTGGATCAAGCCAGCGTTCCCGCGTCCTTCGCTCCCCTCATCAGATTCCTTGAGCGCGCGCTCGACCTCATGTTCCCATCTTTGGGGACGATCTCGTTCGTGCTCGTCATGAACGACAGGCCGGAGGAATGGCCCGCTTCAAGATAGCCGTCTTCTTCAGTCCGGGTCCCAAAGTCTCAAGTAAGATCTCCCGGTTCCGAACGAATCTTGACCGGGCCGCTACGCGGGGACATTGCCGCCATTTCGCGTTGGATTCGGAAGAACCTCCATTCGCTCCTGGGTTGGTTTCACCGGCGATCGCGGTGGGAACGGGCCGTCGGGCTGGCGTGTTTGGCCTATGGAATCGCGATGTCCATCCTCACCGCGCTTCGCGTTCCCGCCTTGAAGGCCGACGCCTGGGATCTGGGCTCATACGCCCAGGCCTTTTACACCACGGTATTCGATCATCGTTTGTTCTACTACACGATGGATCTGCCGAACAACCCGTCCGGGAGCCTCTTCGGAGCCCATTTCACGCCCTTCATGTTCCTTCTCCTCCCGTTTTTCGTCCTCGTCCCATCGCCGACCACTCTCCTCGTGATACAAGCGATGGCCGTGGGGGGCGGCGGGATTCCCATCTTCCTGCTGGGCCGACGGCGTGGCCTCTCCGAGCGAATGTCCTCGATCCTCGCGTTCGCCTACCTCGTTAACCCGCTCGTCATCGGAGTGAATTGGTTCGATTTTCACCCAGAGGCCTTTCTCCTGCCTTTCTTGCTCGTCGCATGTTACTGTTGGGAGGTCCGGCGTTGGTTCGGATTCGCGGTGGCCATCGCCCTGGCCTTGTCGACCATCGAGGTCGCCGGAGTCCTCGTTGCTACTCTAGGGACATTCTGGACGGTCGACATCTTCCTCGAAAATCGTCGTTTGCGTGCTGCCATCTCGAGGCTCGATTTTCAGGTTGCGATCCTTCTGACCTTCGTCGGTCTATCTTGGTTTTGGATCGGTATTCGAATGGTCTTCTACGTGAACCCAGCCAATGCCCTGATTTCCGGTGGGACCGGTTTCTGGAGAGTCTTGGGCGCCGCGTCTGTCGTCGACGTCCCTGTGCGTTCACTGTTGTCCCCCCTTTCCCTCATCGCGGCGCTCCTGGTGGATTGGCCCAGCAAGGTGGGATTCCTACTCCTGCTCCTGGGGTTTGTGGCCTTCTTGCCCGCCCTCCGTCCGCTCTCCCTCATCCTGCTCCTACCTTGGCTGGGCCCCGCATTGGCGAGCAACAATCCCGCCTTCTATTCTGCGGGGAATCAGTACCCTGCGCTGGTCGTGGCCTTCGTGTTCTACGGTGCAGCCATGGGGCTCCAGCGTCTCATGCCTCCCTCAGAGTCGACGGCACAGATCGACGTCGGGCGCGACGGGTCGTCGCCTGCGTCCCGGTTTCACCGCCGTCGAACCATCTCCGCCGCAGCCCTTGTGTTGGCGGTTCTCATTGCGATCAGCATTCCAATCAACGAATTCGGATTGCTCAACAACATCCCTTCATCCCTGCCTTTCAGTGGCCGTCATGAAAACGCTGTCCTCGCCATCGCCTCGCTGGTTCCGCGCACGGAGTCGATTCTGACGCAGAACAACCTCTTCCCGTTGTTTTACGATCGATCAGACGCCTATGTCATCCCTCACTCGACCTATTTCTCTCCCGGTGCGTCGTTCGAGGGTACCTTCACGTCCTACCTGAACCGTTCGAGGTACGCCTTGGTCGACCTTCGGACGAGTCTCGTGGAGGCCGGTTTCGTCCTGACACATAGCACAGATCTTCGGGCCTTCGGCGTCGTCGCGAGTGACGATGGCGCGATCCTATTAGGGCGAGGGTTTTCCGGCCCTGCGTCCTCGTTCGTCCCCTCGAGTTGGCTTTTCGACTGGCAGAACCTCATGCTCTTGGGCGGCGACCGAGTTTCCGACCCGGCGGCAGTGTCGGGCTCGGCTCTGATCCATCGGCCGGGGGATGGACCCCAATTCTGGAACATGGCCGGAGTGCTCCTGTGGCCGGGCACATACACCGTTGGATTTCGACTCCGAGTCGACCCGATCGTCAACGGGACGGTCCTCGTAGTAGGGGCCACGGTTCAGCCGATCATCATCTCGGTCGCTACGTTTCTCAACGCGGGGGGCGTGACGTCGGTTCGCCTCGGCTCCTCTCTGAGCAACAACCAGACAAATCTGACTTCCATGGCCCTGACGGGTCCTGCGTTCGTTCCTTCAACTGCATACCGCGAATTCAGCATCCGTTTCTCGACCACGGTCTTCGGAATTTATCGGTTTCTCGGGTCGAATATCACCTCGAACGCGACCGTGTACCTTGATCAGATGTCGGTCCGGGAGGAAGCACCCCTCGGTTCCTACGGGCCCTAGACTCCGGTCGCGGAGATCCCCGAACCGGCGGCTAGCTCCGATGGACGTCCATCTCCGCAACGAGGCGAAGAAGGGGTTGGACGCTGTTCGCGATCGTAAACTGCTGGGCGAAGTTACGCGATTCCGCGGACATCCGGTCGAACAGTTCGTTGTCGGTAAGAAGTCGTGCGGTTCGGTCCGTCATTTCAGCGAAGCCCATGAAAGGTACTCGAAACCCATTTCGTCCGTCCTGCAAGGTGTCCAACGGGACGCCCTCCGTCCCGACGGCCGGCAGTCCGCACGCGTTCGCTTCCGCGATGGCGATGCCGAACCCCTCGACCGGCGCCGGAGCGAGCAGGGCCCGACTCGTCCTCAGTCGTTCCACCTTTTGCACTTCCGATGCGTTGACTAGGAATTCGACTTTGTCCTCCACTCTAAGCTTCTTGGCGATTCCCCGAAGTTCTGCGAGGTAACCCGGATCGTCCGATCGACCAATGACGGAGAGCCGGACACCCGGGACGATTGGGATTAGAGCCGCCAGGACGAATAACGCATGGTGGCATGACTTGTACCGCCGCATCTTCCCAAGGCAAACGACCCTAGGTTCGCGCGATTCCGATTTTGGAGGCGCATCGGACTGCAAGAGCGTCCGAGGGAGGCCGGGATGGAAGACCCTGATGAGCCGAGGATCGGCCCCTTTCCCGATGAGGTCGTCTCGGGATTTTCGGGAGGGTACTAAGAAGGAACTCCGTGAGTGGACAAGCAAGAGGATTCGCTCCAGCGCCGAGAATGCAGGCATGTAGACTCGTCCGTATTGCTGTTCGAAAATCGGCAGATGATCCTGGTGCCACACGGCGATGATCGGCTTGTTGACATACAGAGGTGCGAAGAAAGGGATTCGGGCGCCTCCGATTACTTCGGTGAGGACGAGGTCCGTCTGCCTCCGAAACCGGCGCTCATAGGCGAGCCACGCTGCTGGGCCGAGAAGCTTCTCACCGGCAACTCGGTCGATCTGCATGCCATCCACGTCCTCATGGACGCGGGAGGAGGGGAAACGGGCGCACACCATTCGAACGCGGTGTCCCGCATCGATGAGGGCTCGGGCGAAGACGGCCACCACCTGTTCGCCCCCGCCGAGATAAGGGTTGGCCGGGTCTCTCGAGACTAGGACCAGGACATCCAACGGCTCACCTCTCGGAAGACTGCGAATCTCTGCCGCAATATGGAGTTGCTGCCGTGCGAGCCGCGGGGCGGCAATCCCATCTCAGCTCCCGCAACAGAATTGACCTGAGGTTCAGATGCGGAGCTCGACGAGGCTGCCATCCAACGCTCGGATGGGCGATTCCGTGAGTCGCTAGGCCATATCGCCGATCCTTCGGCGCAGGCGAATCAATCCCTTGACCTGGCTCCATAAAATCCGTGGAAGGCTCCGTGGTCGGTAGATTGTCGTCGACCCACCTAGTCGGTTCGAATGGGAAATCGGAACCTCGAGGATTCGATAACCTTTGATTGCGGCCAGGATGGTGAACTCGGCCCAAAAACTGTATGGAAGATCGCGGACGGAACCATTCAGGGTCTCAATAAGCTCTCGTCGAATGATGCGAAACCCACAGTCGATGTCGCTGAGTCTAATCCCGAAGAGAGCTTTCGTCAGTACGTGAAAGCCGCGTGCGAGCACGAGGCGATGAAGCGGCTCCCGGCGAGGTGTCTTCACCCCGATAATCAAGTCATATCCTTCGCGCTTTGACCAAAGCCGCCAGAAGTCCTCCGGATGGTATTGGCCGTCGGAGTCCGCAAAAAATGTGTAAGGTGTCCGAACCTTCAGGAGGCCATCGTGGACAGCTCCCCCGTAACCCTTCCGCTGTCCACCGGCGACCAAGTGCATCGGAATGTCGCCCGCGAGACTGCGGAGCACGCGGTCGGTGCCATCCGTGCTCCCGTCCTCACAGACTAGGAACTCCGCTTCCGTTTGCCGAACAATCCCATCGTAGAACGACCTCAGAACGTTGGTGATGTTCGCCGCTTCGTTGTGGACTGGAAGAAAGACCGTGAGTGCGGGGTCGATCTGACGCTCTTCCGGAGGTGCGGTTTCCACCTCCTGGAGGTCGGGAATCCCCGTTCTGTGGTCGAGTTCAGTCGCCGTCTTTCATCCCTCTGCCGAGTCCATCGCATGCGATGTTCTAAATCCCGCGCGGCCGGTCCGGTTGCATGCGATCGTCGAGGATCGGACCCGTCGTCATCGGGGTCGGTCTCCCCGTTCCATGCCGGACTGACGATCGAAATCGCGATTGACAAGCGCTCCCTGGCGGTTGGCGGTTTTGTGTGCGGACGTTTCCAGGGCTCTCGTTGGCATCCGCTCAACTTTGAGCGCAACGACCCAGCCGCTGGGGAGTGGCGGTTTGGCCCGACCCTGCTTCGAGAGCTGGTCCCAAATCCAGGCGTAGGTGGTTGCAAGTCCTTCTCGAAGCGTGGTGGTCGGTCGCCATCCGAGGACGCTCTGGAGCAATGTGTTGTCGCTGTTCCGACCCCGAACACCTTGGGGCTTCGTGTTGTCGTGGATTTTGGTTAGAGCCTTTCGGCCGATCTCTGACACGAGGTCGACCAGCCCGTCCACGCTGATGAGTTCTTCTGTTCCCAAGTTGATGGGGGCCGTGTACCCAGAATCCATGATTCGCATGATTCCCTCGACACAGTCGTCGATGTAGCAGAAACTTCGAGTCTGCTGACCATCGCCCCAGACCTCGAGCGAAGATCCGTCTTCCGCCTCAGCGACCTTGCGGCAGATGGCGGCAGGTGCCTTCTCTCGACCGCCCTCGTAGGTGCCCAGTGGCCCGTAGATGTTGTGGAACCGGACGATCCGAACGTCTAGGCCCGCGTCTTCGTGATAGTATGAAGACAGCTGTTCGGCGAAGAGTTTCTCCCATCCGTAACCTTCCTCAGGATCCGCCGGAATGGCGTCGGATTCCTTTAGCGGCGTGACGTCTTCATTGGCCTGGAGGAAACTGGGGTACACGCAAGCAGAGGAGGTATACAGGTACCGATTGACCCGTTCCAGGCTTGCCGCCTCCAACATGTTTGCATTGATCAGGATGTTGTTGCGGCACACGCTGGCGTGGTTCGTCGAGATGTACCCGATACCACCCATGTCGGCGGCGAGCTGATACACGTCTTGGACACCGTGGACGGCAATGGCGCAGTGGTCGAACGACCGAAGGTCCGCGACGAGGAACTCGTCCGCGGGACTGGGCTCGAAATCGGGTCGTTTGAGGTCGACCCCGCGGACCCAGAATCCTTCCGCCCTGAGCCGCTTGACTAGGTGGTGGCCGATGAAGCCTCCGGCGCCCGCCACGAGGGCCCGCCGGGGGGTCTTCCCCGGCGCCGCTGACGGTCCAATCTTCCGGCTCTCAAGCGCCTTCTGCCCGGTCGCCGAACGCGCTCTTTCAATTTGAGGTCGAATCACGCGATCGGGTCCCCCACCAACGCCTTGCCGGCTTGAGGGCGGTATCGGTCCGGAGTCTTAAAGCTATATTTCAAACTTGCGAGAGAGTGACATGGTCGACTAACCACACCGGATGTTCGCGTCGAATCGGACGTCTGGCTCGGAGACTTCGAAGGTCGTCCAAACAGGTGGGAGGCCATGAGCAAAGTTCCTGGGCCTATTCGACCTCTTGGACCTTTCGGCGCGAGAATCAGAGTGGACGATTGAGCTGCCATCGCAACGCTGCGAATCGCGGACGACCGCCGCGTGCCGATCATGATGCGGACGCCGGCGCGGGGGAAGACCGGGAGGGCGGTCTTCCCTCCCATGAGACGCGGCGAGAGCCGCCCGAGGGCGATCGGGTCGAGGTCGCATCCATACGTCGGGATCCCGCGGCTCAGAAAATATTCGGCCGTGGGTGCCCCGACGGTGCCGAGACCGACCACGCACACCGACTCGTGTTCGCTCTGAACCGTCTCTCGCATCCGCTGCAAAGGTCTCCCCCCGCGTTTTCCCGCCCTCTCACGGGTCGCCGCGTCGACCTCAGACGTTCCCGTCTTCGCACTTGAAGCGAATTGAACACATCTCGAACTCGGACTCGACGGATCCGGGTCCGGTCCGTTCCCAGAGGTGATTCCACTGGACGGCGGCTCACCGGAACGGCCGGAAGAGAAACTCAGGTGCGCTGGGGCGGCGATCGGGCGGTGTGATCTACGGGCTTCCCGTCGTCCATGGCCCGTATTCGTTGCGCCGCGTCCAGATGAACAGCAGCGCCTCCACCGCGGCTGCGATGCCGATCAGGATCGCCGCCAGGTGGAGGGGCACGAGCGTCCCCGAGACGAACGGAGAGCCTTCCGCGGGCGGCCGGGGAGGCAGCCCTCCGGCGGACGGTATGTAGACATCGACCCGGACCGTCCGTCGATTCCCGGCGGTATCCGTCGCCCGGGCGTAGATCGTGGTCGTCCCGGGTCCAATCGTTAGGTTCGCGGTCCACGACGCGGTCCCGTTCGTCCGGACCCACGTCACGTTGTCCGTGCTCAACTCCACCGTCTGGATCCCTTCGTCGTCGGAGGCGTTCCCCTTCACCGTGACGTTCGCATATAGGAGGACGGTCGAGTTCGATGGGAACGTGATCGTGATCTGCGGCGGGATCGTGTCGGGCATCGGTTCGCCCGGGAGAACGTTCACCAGGATAGGGGCGGACCGGGTCAGCGATCCGCTCGTGCCGGTGACCTCGACCTTGAACTGGCCGGGCGTCCTCCCGTTCATCACACAGGCCGCGGTCCCGGAACCCGGGATGCTCGTGGGCGAGCAGACCGTGGTCACGCCCGCGGGGTCCGAGGTGGCGGTCAGACCCACGGTGTCGGAGAAGCCGCCCGTCGCCATGACTGAGATCGTGGAGGAGCCGGACTCGCCGGCGACGAAGGAGAGGGCCGCGGGATCCGCCGAGAGGGAGAAGTCGGGGACGGCCACCGGCGGGCTTACTTCGACGGACACGAAGGCGGTGTGGACCAGGCTTCCGCTCGTGCCTGTGATCGTGACCGCATAGGATCCGGCCGTCGAGCTGCCCAGCGTACACGTGGACGTCTGGCTTCCCGTGATGCTCGATTGCGTGCACGAGCTGGTCAGCCCGTCGGGCGAGGACGCGGTCGTCAGGTCGACGATCCCCGCGAAGCCTCCCGTGGATTGCAATGAGATCGTCGTCGATCTGGAATCACCCGCTGTGAAGGAGAGGGCGGACGGATTCGCGTCGAGGGAGAAGTCCGGTTGTGGCGCTGGGGTTACCATGACGTCGATTGACGCGTTGTGGCTGAGGTTCCCGCTCGTGCCCGTGATCGTGACCGTGTACGAGGAGATCGTCGTCGAGTTCACCGTGCAGATGGACGACTGACTCCCGACCAAGA
>Ga0209689_1002326_pt1 | contig 14171 bp, 16 predicted proteins | sample GraSoiAngelo_149_FD_187119 | JGI IMG/M metagenome (GOLD analysis project Ga0209689, IMG submission 187119) | Grasslands soil microbial communities from the Angelo Coastal Reserve, California, USA - 14_1009_09_30cm (SPAdes) (version 2) | ecosystem: Environmental > Terrestrial > Soil > Grasslands ...
TCAGCGAGAAATCGCTCTCGTACGGGATGACGAATACGATGCGGTTGTCCGAGTTCTGCAGAATATAGGCGTGGTCCTCGGGGTGCACTCGCGGGACGACGATGTGGCTGCCCTTCACGTGCCGTACGGCGGCCTTGGCCGGCGCCGCGCTCACTTCGTCCAGCACCTGCTTGACCCACGGACCGGCGGCGTTGACAAGAGCCCGGGCGCGGACTTCCTCCGTTGCTCCCGCCGAGCGGCCAAGTGTGACGCGCCAGAGCCCGCGATCGCGGCGCGCGCCGACGAGCCGGGTGCGCGTGCGGATCTCGGCGCCCTGCTCCATTGCGGCCAGCGCGTTGACCACGACCAGCCGCGCATCGTCGACTTTTGCATCCGAGTAGACGAAACCCTTGTCGAACTTGGCTTTGAGGCCCGCACCCCACTTGCTGCGGCCCAGGTGAACGCCGATCGACGAAGGCAACGTCTTCCGTCCTCCGAGATGATCGTAGAGGAATAGCCCGGCACGGATCATCCACGCGGGCCGCAGATGCGGCTCGTGCGGCAGGACGAACTGCAGCGGTGCAATGATGTGCGGCGCAGCGCGCAACAGGATCTCACGCTCGGCGAGCGCTTCGGAGACCAGCCGGAATTCGTAGTATTCGAGGTAGCGCAGTCCGCCGTGAATGAGCTTGGTGCTCCCCGACGAGGTATGCGACGCGAGGTCGTCCTTCTCGACGAGCAGCACCTTGAGTCCGCGTCCCGCGGCGTCGCGCGCGATACCCGTTCCGTTGATTCCACCGCCGGCGATGGCGAGGTCGTAGTCGGAGACTTCGGGAGCGGGCATGCGGGGCGGGTGGCGCGCAGCAGCGCCGATTCTACCGCAGCCTGCCGCGGTGGTTCTGCGCTAACATCACGCCTCGCGCGCCACCGCGTCTTCAGCCGACCAGCCATATGAACATACTGCCCGAGATCGCCGCATCCGTTCCCGAGATGAACGAGTGGCGCCATCACATCCACGCCCATCCCGAGACCGCGTTCGAGGAGACCGCGACCGCAGCCTTTGTCGCCTATAAGCTCGCTTCGTTCGGGCTCGAGGTGCACACCGGGCTCGCGAAGACCGGTGTCGTCGGCGTGCTCCGCGACGGCGATGGCACTGACTCCGCGTCCAGCGCGATCGGGCTCCGCGCCGATCTCGATGCGTTGCACGTTCACGAGCGCTCCGGCGTGCCGTACGCGTCGCGCCACGAGGGCCGGATGCACGCCTGCGGCCATGACGGGCACACGACGATGCTGCTCGGCGCCGCCAAGGCCATGGCGCAGCGGAAGCGTCTGGACGGCACGGTCTATTTCATCTTTCAGCCGGCAGAAGAGAACGAAGGCGGGGGCAGAGTGATGGTCGAGGAAGGACTGTTCGCACGCTTTCCGATGCGCGCCGTCTACGGCATGCACAACTGGCCGCGCCTGCCGGCCGGTACGTTCGCGATGCGCCCGGGGCCGTTGATGGGCGCGTACGATATCTTCGAAATCATCGTCACCGGCAAGGGGGCGCACGCGGCGATGGCGTACACGGGCAAGGACCCGATGCTTTTCGCGGCGCAGGCGATCAATGCTCTGCAGACGATCGTCGCGCGCAACCTTCACCCGCAGGACGCCGGAGTCGTCAGCGTGACGCAGGTGCACGGCGGCGATACGTGGAACGTCATCCCGCAGGAAGTCGTGCTGCGGGGTACGGTGCGCGCCTTCAAGCGCGAAGTCCAGGACCTGATCGAGCAGCGGATTCGCGGCATCGTCGCCGGAGTCGCGGCGACGTTCGATATGAGCGCGACCGTTCGTTATGAGCGCCGCTACCCGGCCCTGGTCAACAGCGAGGCGGAAACGCAGCACGCGATCGTGGCGGCCACTGCGGTCGTTGGCGCGACAAACGTCGAGATCAATCCGACGCCCGAGATGGGCAGCGAGGACTTTGCCTTCATGCTGCAGGCGAAGCCGGGCTGTTACGTCTGGCTCGGTGCCGGACGCGGCGCGGACACGCCGAACATCCACAGTCCGCAATACGATTTCAACGACGACGTGCTGCCGATCGGTGCGAGCTACTGGGTGACATTGGCGGAACAACAGCTCGCGGAGCGGCCGTAGCCCGGTTGATCGGCAGCCCGGGTTGATCCGTAGCCTGGGCTGATCCCGCAGGGCGAAGCCCGGGAACTTCGATCAGATTCGCCGTGGGTGATGTCGCTTATTCGGGGCTGCGGTTGGCCCCGGGCTACGCGCGGCCGCGGCGCAGCCGGCGGATCGCAGCGAGCTGCGCCAGCGCACCGGCGAGCTCGCCCTCGGCCTTAGCGATCTCTTCCTTCGATGTCTTGTTCTGCATCGCTTCCTCGGCGCGCTGCTTTGCCTCCAACGCCTTCGCCTCATCGAGATCGCGCGCGCGGATCGCGGTGTCGGACAGCACCGTCACGACGTTGGGCTGCACCTCGAGGAAACCGCCCTGCACGAAGACGATCTGCTCTTCGTCCTGCCCCGGCAGTTTGATGCGTACCTCGCCGGGCTTGATCTGCGTGATCAGCGGCGCGTGCTTGGGATAGATGCCGAGCTCGCCCATGACGCCGGGCAGAACGACGAACTCCGCCTCGCCGGAGTAGATCGACTCGGCGACGCTGACGACGTCGACGTGGATGGTGTTGGCCATTATTGCAGCGTCTTCGCCTTCTCGACGGCCTCTTCGATCGCGCCGATCATGTAGAACGCCTGCTCGGGCAGGTGATCGTACTCGCCGTCGACGATGGCCTTGAAGCCGCGGATCGTGTCCTTGAGCGAGACGTACTTGCCTGGAGTGCCCGTGAAGGTTTCGGCGACATGAAAAGGCTGCGACAGAAAACGCTGGATCTTGCGCGCGCGGGCGACGGCAAGCTTGTCTTCGGGTGAGAGCTCGTCCATTCCCAGAATCGCGATGATGTCGCGAAGCTCCTTGTACCGTTGCAGCGTCTGCTGGACGCGGCGCGCGACCGTGTAGTGCTCCTCGCCGAGGACATGCGGGTCGAGCTGGCGCGACGTTGAATCGAGCGGATCGACCGCGGGGTAGATGCCGAGCGACGCGATGTCGCGCGAGAGCACCACCGTCGAGTCGAGATGGCCGAAGGTCGTCGCTGGCGAGGGATCGGTCAGGTCGTCGGCAGGCACGTAAACGGCCTGGATCGACGTGATCGATCCTGTCTTCGTCGACGTGATGCGCTCCTGCAGCTCGCCCATTTCGGCCGCCAGCGTCGGCTGATAGCCCACCGCAGAAGGCATGCGGCCGAGCAGCGCCGAGACCTCGGTGCCCGCCAGCGTGTAGCGATAGATGTTATCGATGAAGAACAGGATGTCGCGGCCTTCGTCGCGGAAAAATTCCGCCATCGTGAGGCCGGTCAGCGCGACGCGCAGCCGGTTGCCCGGCGGTTCGTTCATCTGACCGTAGACCATCGCCACTTTCGACTCCGGCAAATTGTCGAGCTTGATCACACCGGCTTCTTTCATTTCCTGATAGAAATCGTTGCCTTCGCGCGTGCGTTCGCCCACGCCGGCGAACACGGAAAGGCCGGAGTGCTGCGTGGCGATATTGTTAATGAGCTCGAGCATGTTCACGGTCTTGCCCACACCCGCGCCTCCGAAGAGACCCACCTTCCCGCCCTTGGCGAAGGGACACACGAGATCGATGACCTTGATGCCGGTCTCGAGGAGCTCAGTCGACGGCGAAAGCTCCTCGAACGTCGGCGCGTCGCGGTGGATCGGCATCCTTATTTCGGCGGCTACGGGCCCCCGTTCGTCGATCGGGCGGCCGAGGACATCCATGATGCGCCCCAGCGTCGCCGGTCCGACCGGGACCGAGATACCCGCACCCGTATTCTTCGCCTTCATGCCGCGCCGCAAGCCCTCGGCGCTGCCGAGGCAGATCGTACGCACGACGCCGTCGCCGATTTGCTGCTGGACCTCGAGGGTGAGATCGGTACCTTCGAGCGTCAGCGCATCGTAGATCTTGGGCAGCTGCTCGCGCGAGAACTCGACATCGATCACCGCGCCGATGCACTGCACCACCGTTCCTTCATTCATGCCCGTTTCCTCAATGCAGATTCAAGTATGTCACTGCGATCAAGCCGCCCTACATCAAACCGCTGCCGCGCCTGTAGATTTGGTCTCGCCGTAACGTTCGCTTTGCTCACGTTAGTCTCGCCCGATCTTCCGGCGGCGCGTCAAACCGCTGCCGCGCCGCCGACGATCTCCGAAAGCTCCTTGGTGATCGCGGCTTGCCGTGTCTTGTTGTAGATCAGCTGCAGCTCATCGATGATCTCCTGCGCGTTGTCGGAGGCCGCCTTCATCGCCACCATTCGCGCGCTCTGCTCGGAAGCCATGTTCTCGTTGATCGCCTGATAGACGATGGCTTCGATGTACCGGCGCAACAGCTCGTCGAGCACAGTTTTCGCGTCCGGTTCGTATATATAGTCCCACGGATACTCGCGCTTTTCCGTGTCGACGCCCAAGTCGGCGATCGGCAGTATCTGCGTCTGCGTTGGCGTCTGCTTCATCGTGTTCTCGAAATGCGTCGCCACCAGGTGCAGCTCGTCGATCTTGCCGTCGAGATACAGATCGAGCTGGATCTTGACCGGGCCGATCACCTTTTCCAGCGACGGCCGGTCGCCGAGGTTCGTCGCGTACGAAACGATGTCGGCCTTGAGGCGCTGCATGAAGCCCAAGCCCTTGCCGCCGATGGGTGTGACTCGGACGCCGATACCCTTGGCCTGCCAATCCTTGATCTTCGACAACGCCACGCGCAGGGCATTGGTGTTGAGCCCGCCGCAGAGTCCTTTGTCGGACGTGACGACGATCAGCCCGACATTGGTCACCGCGGGGCGCTTCACCAGGAACGCATGCCGGTATTCAGGGTTGGCGAGCGCCAGATGCCGGGCGATGGCCAGCATGCGGCTGACGTAGGGACGCGCGGCACGCATCCGGTCCTGCGCCCTTTTCATCTTCGAGGCCGCGACCATCTCCATCGCCTTGGTGATCTTGCGCGTGCTTTGCACGCTCTTGATCTTGTTGCGAATCTCTTTCGAGCCAGCCATCGCCGCGATTCCTACCAGGTGCCGTTCTTCTTGAAGTCCTCGATCGTCGCGGCAAGTGCCTTCTCGCCTTCGGCGTCGAGATCCTTCGTCGATTCGATCTTTTCAAAGAGCGCGTTGTACTTGCTCTTCACGAACGTGCGCAGGTTGCTTTCGAACGCGAGCGCCTTCTCCACCGGCACGTCGTCGTAGTAGCCCCGGTTGACCGCGAACAGCGTCAGGGCCTGCTCCGCGACCGAAAGCGGCGCGTATTGCGGCTGCTTCATCAGCTCGGTGACGAGGCGCCCGCGGTCGAGCTGCTTGCGGGTCGCCTCGTCGAGGTCCGAGGCGAATTGCGCGAACGCGGCGAGCTCGCGGTATTGTGCAAGCGAAAGCCGGACGCCGCCGCCGAGCTTCTTGATCACCTTCGTCTGCGCCGCGCCGCCGACACGCGATACCGAGATGCCGGCGTTGATCGCAGGCCGGATTCCGGCGTTGAAGAGGTCGGTTTCGAGAAAGATCTGGCCGTCGGTGATCGAAATGACGTTGGTCGGCACGAACGCCGTCACGTCGCCCGCTTGTGTCTCGATCACGGGCAGTGCCGTGAGCGAACCGGTCTTGCCTTTGACGGCGCCCTTGGTGAAGTGCTCGACGTACTCCGGGCTCACGCGCGCGGCGCGCTCGAGCAGCCGTGAGTGCAGGTAGAAGACGTCGCCAGGATAAGCTTCGCGACCTGGAGGCCGTCGCAGCAGGAGCGAGATCTGGCGATATGCCCACGCCTGCTTGGTCAGATCGTCGTAGATGATAAGCGCGTCCTGCCCGCGGTCGCGGAAGTATTCGCCCATCGTGCAACCCGAATACGGAGCAATGTATTGCATCGCAGCCGACTCTGAGGCCGAAGCGGCGACGACGATCGTGTAAGACATCGCGCCGTGCTCCTCGAGCTTCTTCACCACGTTCATGATCGACGACGCTTTCTGGCCGATCGCCACGTAGATACAGAACAGGTCCTTGCCCTTCTGGTTGATGATCGTATCGATGGCCACCGCGGTCTTGCCGGTCTGCCGGTCGCCGATGATCAACTCGCGCTGCCCACGACCGATCGGCACCATCGCGTCGATCGACTTGAGCCCCGTCTGGACCGGCTGCGCCACGCTCTGGCGCCAGATGACGCCGGGCGCGACCTTTTCGATCACGTCGGTCGCCTTCGCGTTGACCGGGCCCTTGCCGTCGATCGGCTGGCCCAGCGCATCGACGACGCGACCCATCAGCTCGGGCCCGACCGGGACCTCCAGGATGCGCCCCGTGCATTTGACCGTATCGCCTTCGGTGATGTGCTCGTAGTCGCCGAGGATCACCGTGCCGACCGAGTCGCGCTCGAGATTGAGCGCCAGACCGAACGTGTTCTTCGGGAACTCGATCATCTCGCCCTGCATCGCATCCGACAGCCCATGCACCCGCGCGATGCCATCGGTGAGCGACACCACGGTACCTTGAGTCCGGACTTCGGCGCCGGTGTCGAGGTTCTGGATCTTGCTCTTGATGAGCTCGCTGATTTCGGATGGATTCAACTGCATGATTTGTCCTCTTGCTTTTTCCGGTTGACTGCCGCCCTGAACGCCGCGTCGGGCTCAGGTGCCTAGGCTCGCAAATGGTTCGCCAAGGCGTGCAATTCGCCCTGCACCGAGCCGTCGATCACCGTGTCGCCGACAGCGATCCTGGCGCCGCCGATCAATTGCGGATCGACGCTGACCGTGGTCTCGATCTTCTTGCCGAAACGCCGCTCCAGCGCGGCCTTGAGCCCATCAAGCGCGCGATCATCGATCGGGAAGGCGCTCGTTATCTGCGCCCGCGCTACGCCGTCCGTGGCATCCTTCAGAGCATCGAAAAGCTGTCGGATCTCCGGCAACAGGCCGATGCGCTCAGCCTCGATCAGCACGCGAATGAAGCTCTTGCCGTCGGCATCGAGTTTCTCGCCGCAGATCGACAGAAAAAGCGATTCCTTCGCCGCGGCCGAAAGCCTCGGATTATCGAGCGCGGCGCGCACGCGCGCGTCGCCCGCGACGTCGCTCGCGAGCCTCAGCATCTCCGCCCAGACCGGGAGCGCGTTGCGCTCGCGCGCGAGCGCAAACACCGCTTCAGCGTACGGTCGGGCAACGGTGATCTGCTCGGCCATCGATGCGCTTTAGAGTTGCTTCTCCAGCTCCGCCAATAGCTCGGCGTGCGCCTTGGCGTCGATTTCACGCTTGAGGATCTTGGCAGCGCCCGCAACGGCAAGCGCTGCGACCTGGCCGCGCAATGCTTCCTTGGCGCGGTAGACCTCTTGCTGGATTTCGGCTTTCGCCGCCGTGAGGATGCGGTCGGCTTCGGTCTGCGCGTCGGTGCGCGCCTGGTCGACCGTGTCGCTCTTGAGTTTCTCGCCTTGCGCGACGATATCGGACGCCCGCGTTTTGGCTTCGGTCAGCATTTCGGCGATCCGCTTTTCCGCCCGCGTCAGGCTCTGCCGTCCCTCCTCCCCCGCAGCCAGCCCGTCGGCGATCTGTTTCTGCCGCTCTTCGATCGCGCGCATGAGCACCGGCCAGATGAACTTCGCGCAAAACCAGATGAAGATGGCGAAGATGACGGCCTGCATCAGCAGCGTCAGGTTGATGTTCATAACTGCCTCTCAACTACGTATTTGCTTGCGCTCGTGAACCGGGTCCCCGCTTTCGAGGGGATAACGCGGCCGTCTCCAATCGCGCTACGGCTGCGCCTTGCGCCCTTGGACGGCTGCGTCACTTGAGCCCAGCAGGAATCAGCGGGTTGGCATACGCGAACAACATCGCGATGCCTAGTCCGATGATGAACGAGGCGTCGATCAGGCCCAACAGCAGAAACACCTTCGCCTGCAGTGCTGGAATCATTTCCGGCTGGCGCGCCGCGCCTTCGAGGAAGCGCGAACACATGATGCCGATGCCGACGCAGGCGCCCAGCGCTCCAAGACCGATCATCAGTCCGATGCCGATGCCTGTGAACGCCTGGATCTGCGCGACCAATTGCAGCTTGTCCATTGGATTTCCTTTCTGAACTGACGTTGGACTGTAGTTATTCGAGACGGCCAAAGACTAATGATGCTCGTGCGCCATCGAGATGTAGGCGATGGTCAGCATCATGAATATGTAAGCCTGGAGAATCGCGATGAATCCGTCGAAGCCTATCCAGAGGATTTGCGCCAGCCCGCCGCCTATCGCGCCGGCGATCCCACTGGACGCCAGCAGTGCGATCAGCAGGAACATTATCTCGCCGGCGTACATATTCCCGAACAACCGCAGCGAATGCGACAGCGGCTTCGACACGTATTCGATCAGGTTGAAGAGCAGGTTGAATGCAACCAGAAGCGGCGCCGCCCACCACGGCCGCACGCCGAACGGCGATGCATAGAGCTCGTGCAGCCACCCGCCCAGGCCCTTGATGCGGATGCTGTAGAAGATCATCAAGCCGAGAACCGACAGCGAAAGGGCGAACGTGGTATTGACGTCCGCCGTCGCCACACTGCGCCACGCGTGGAGGTGGAACACGTTGGCGAAAACCCAAGCCATGATATCGGCCGGCAGCAGGTCCATCAGGTTCATGAACAGCACCCAGAGACCAACGGTGAGCGCGATCGGGGCGACGATTCTGTAGTCGTGATGGAACATGCTCCTGACTTGATCGTTGACGAACTGGACCAGGAGCTCGACGAAGGCCTGCGTCTTCGACGGGACGCCAGGCGTCGCCTTTCGCGTGATCAGCCAGAGGAATCCGAGGACCAGCAGGCCGAGCACGAGTGAGGTCACGATGGTGTCGTAGTGGATTGTCCAGAAGCCGCCCTGCTCCGAAACCGGCTCGGCGAAGAACGTGAGGTGGTGCTGGATGTACGACGTCGCGTCGAGTTCGTGTTCTGCCGCCATCGCCGGTTCCTGCGCTTTTCGATCAGTCCCGAATCAGAATCGCCGCCTGTGACACGAGCACCGTGACCACGAACGCGGCGAAGAAGGCACCATGCACGACCTCTCGGTAGGTCGTCAGGATCAGCCAGAGTTGCAGAACGATGGCCGCAATCTTCGCCGCCTCGGCCCGGAGCATCGTTCGAATGGTCGCGACCGCGGTCTCAGGACGGCCGAGTCGCACCAGCATCGCGTACACGACGCCGGCGGAGACGTTGACGATTCCCCCCAAAAGTCCGGACAGAACTCCATGCCAGCCGGCCCACCAAGCTCCCCCGGCGGCTATTCCCGCGCTCGCGAGCAACTGCCACACGGCGACACGACCGACCGGATAAGAGGGCGGGGGGGCGGGTCGACGCGGGGCGGGACACCGGAGCTCGAGCAAACTTTTGAAGTATAGGGTTCTTTGTCGCATTGCGTCAACGAATGCTGCATTGCGAAAAGCTTGGGTGCCCTGCGTCCGCGCGGCATCGCTATCCTCCCGACAAAGCGCACACGATCATCACCTCGTCCGCGTCCGCCAGCGGCTCCGCCAGGCTTCGCGCCGGCGCGCCATTGACGAAGAATTTGATGTGCGGACGAATCTGTCCTTGCTCGTCGACGATGCGAAAGCGCATCCCCGGATAGTGGCGGTCGAGATCCCTGGTCAGGTCACCGAGTGTCTTCCCAAGGGCATCGACCGCTGCCGCGTTCGCGGTGTAGGAGCGCAGAGGGTTGGGAATGAGGACGCGCATTGCTCAAGCAAGTAGCGCGCGACCTTAGCCTACGCGACTTCAACGGCGTACACGTGGGGCAGATGCGCGGCGAGACATTTCCAGGTCCGGCCCTCATCGCGGCTGCCCCAGACTTCACCGCTCGTGCTGCCGAAGTAAACGCCCACGGGATCATTGGCGTCTGCCGTCATCGCCTGCCGCTTGACGGTTATCCAAGCCTGCTTCCGCGGCAACCCGGTCGCGTGGCGTTGCCAGGATTTGCCGCCATTGACCGAGCGATAGACGGCCGGCTTGCCTCCAGGAGATACCCGCGGCCAAACGCTGGATCCGTCCATCGGGAAGACCCACAGCGTATCCGGATCGCGTGCGTGGAGAACCATCGGGAACCCGATCGCGCCGACGCTCTTGGGCATGGTCGCACCGATGTCCTGCCAGCGTTCGGCGGGACGATCGAGACGATAGATGCCGCAGTGATTCTGCTGATACAGGCGGTCGGGCAGCGCGGGGTGCATTCGCACGCAGTGCGGGTCGTGACCGTATTCCGGGTCGGGATTGGGCAAAAAGTCCGCTCGCACACCGTGATTGAGCGGCCGCCAATCGGCGCCGCCATCGTTGGATTCGAACACGCCTCCACTGGACATGCCGATGTACATGTGCTTGGGATCGCGCGGATCGATCAGCACCGAGTGCAGCTTGGGGCCATCGGGCGTTGCGTCCTGGTCGCCGCCGCACCAGGCCTTGCGCTGTGGGTGATCGTTGAACCCGTCCACGCCGCGCCACGTGGCGCCGCCGTCTTCGGAGCGAAAGAGTCCCTGCGGCGAGGTTCCGGCATACCAGACGCCGGGTGTGGACGCATGTCCCGGCGTCAACCAGAACGTATGGTCCACGACACGCCCGCTACCCTCGCGAAACGCGGGCGGCTGCTTCGCCTCATGCCAGGTGCGTCCTCGGTCGGAGGATCGGAAGATGGTCGGGCCGAGATGCCCGGTGCGCGCCGCAGCGAGCATGGTCTTGCGGTCGCGGATGTCGGCGACGCAGTGGTGGACGATGTGGCCGAGAAACTGCGGCCCCGCGAGCCGCCAGGTCCGACGCGTCGCCTCGCTGTGCAACTGCCACAACCCTTTTCGTGTCGCAATAAGCAGCGTCGCGCCGCGACCCCGCGGCGTCTTTGTCTTCGCCATTTTGCTTCCCCTCATTGCATCCGCCTGGCGGCGGACTGCTGAAGTTACGCCTTCGCGCAGACGCCGACAAGACCGGCGAGCATGGATCTTTGCTCTCCGCGGCGGCCGCTGCCCGCCGCATATTTTCCGCTACAATCGCCATTCGATTGTGCCGCGGCGGATCGTGCATTGGATCCCTGCGCGCCCGTGACCAGGAGAGCCCCATGACGATCAAGGTTGGCGACCGGCTTCCCGCCGGGAGCTTGAGTGAATTCATCGAAGTCGAGACTGCCGGCTGCACGCTCGGCCCCAACGATTTCAAGGTCGATGATCTCACCCGCGGTAAGAAGGTCGTGCTGTTCGGCCTCCCCGGAGCGTTCACTCCGACTTGCTCGGCCAAGCACGTGCCAAGCTACGTTGCCAATTACGATAAGCTCAAGGCAAAAGGCGTCGACGACATTCTCTGCATATCGGTCAACGACGCATTCGTCATGGGCGCATGGGCGAAGGATCAGAAAGCTTCAGGGAAAATCCGCATGATGGGGGACGGCAGCGCGTCCTATACCAAGGCGCTGGGCCTCGAGCTCGATCTCACCGCACGCAACATGGGCGTTCGCTGCCAGCGCTTCTCGGCGCTGATCGAAGACGGCGTCGTCAAGACGCTCAATGTCGAAGCACCGGGCAAGTACGAAGTCTCCGGCGCCGAAACGATGCTCTCCCAGCTCGGCTAGCGGCGCGAACAGCGAGTCGCCAGTCGACCCGCGAGCAGTGTGAGCGGGGATCGAGCGTCCGCGAGTCGCCGCAGGCGGCCGACACGCCGACACTTCATTTGCACGGAGCGATACAAGGAGGCCGCTACCGCAGTTTCCTCAATATGCCGTCGAGCTGATCGAGGCTCGAATACCGGATCACGAGGCGGCCAGCGCCCTTGCGGGTCGGCTCGATTCGCACGCTCGCACCCAGCGCTTCGGCGAGCTCGGTTTCCAGCCGCGCGAGGTCGCCGTTGGCGCCCCGACGCGCCCCGCGTTTCGCCTTGCGTTTTTCCGGATGCAGCAGCGCGTGCGCAAGCCGCTCCGCGTCGCGCACCGACAGCCCTTCGGCGGCGACCTTCGCCGCGGCAATCGTCTGCTGCGCCGGCGGCAACGCGAGCAGCGCCCGCGCATGCCCCATGTCGAGCTTGTCGGCCAGCACCAGAGCCTGAACCGGCTGCGTGAGCTGCGTGAGCCTGAGTAGGTTCGTAACCGCGCTGCGCGAACGACCGACGGCTTGCGCCGCAGCTTCATGAGTCAGCCCGAACTCTTCGATCAGGCGCTTGATGCCCTGCGCTTCCTCGAGCGGATTCAAATCCTCGCGCTGGATGTTCTCGACCAGCGCGAGCGCAAGGGCGGCCTGATCGGGCACCGCCCGGATGAGCGCCGGGATCTCCTTCAGTCCTGCGCGCTGCGCGGCGCGCCACCGCCGCTCACCGGCGACGATTTCGTACCGCCCGCCATCGACAGGACGCACCAGGATCGGCTGCACGACGCCCTGAACCTTGATCGACTCGGAGAGTTCGGCGAGCGAGGCATCGTCCATGCGCGTGCGCGGCTGGTAGCGGCCGGAACGAATGCGGTCGATGGGGAGCGATTTCAGCGCATCGGTTGCCGTTTCGGCATCCGACCCCAACAACAGCGCGTCCAGCCCGCGACCGAGTCCCTTGAGCTTAGCCATCGGCGACACCTATTGCACTTGTGAATGTCGGCGCGCCCGCCGCTTCTTCGCGGCGGAGCATCTCGCCGGCCAGCGCGAGATACGCCTGCGCGCCTTTCGAGGTCTTGTCGAGGTGCAGCGCCGGAATGCCGTAGCTCGGCGCCTCGGCGAGGCGGACATTGCGCGGGATCACTGTACGGTAGAGTTTGTCACCGAAGTGCTTTTGCAAATCGGCCGACACGTTGAGCGCAAGCGTGTTGCGTGGATCGTACATTGTCCGTAGCAATCCCTCGATTTCGAGCTTTTGATTCAGATGCGCGCGTACGCGGCGGATGGTCTGCACCAGGTCGGACAGGCCCTCGAGCGCGTAATACTCGCACTGCATCGGAATCAGCACGCTGTCCGCGGCGCATAAGCCGTTGAGCGTGAGCAGCGACAACGAGGGCGGGCAATCCAGGAGGATGAAATCGTAATCGTTGGCGACTTCCGAGATTGCCAATCGAATCTGCGACAGCGCTTCGGCAAGCGCGTCTTTCACGTCCATGCCAAGGACACGCGGGTCGATGCCGAGCGCCTGTACGCGGTGGGCAATCTCGGCATGGGCTGGCACACGGCGAAGCTGCCGGGGCTGGGCGACGTCAACTGGGGCCAGTTCTTCTCCGCGCTCAGCGACGCCGGATATAATGGGCCGGTTTGTATCGAAGTGGAAGATCGAGCCTTCGAGGGATCGCTCGACGACCGCAAGCGCGCGCTCCGGCAAAGCAAGCGGTACCTGGAGCAGTTTGTCTCTTGACAGTCTGCCCGAAAAAGGCCACTGTCGCTGGCAACATGGAACCACTCGGCATTGCGTTGCTTGGTTGCGGCACGGTTGGCAGCGGCGTGGCGCGCTTGCTGCTGGAGCAGCCCGAGCGCCTGGCGGCGCGGGCGGGCCGGCCGCTGGTTCTGCGGCGCGTCGTTGTCCGGGATACCAACAAAAGGCGCTCAGCCGCCATCCCGCGCGAGTTATTGACGACCGACTTGCGATCCGTTGTTACCGACCCGTCCATCCAACTTGCCGTTGAGCTGGTCGGCGGCGACGAGTGGGCGCGGCGCGCCGTATTGGATTTGTTCGGCGCGGGCAAGGACGTCGTGACGGCGAACAAGGCGCTGCTGGCGACGCACGGACCGGAAGTATTCGAAGCAGCCCGCCAGCATCGCCGGGCCATCGCCTTTGAAGCCAGCGTCGGCGGCGGCATTCCTATCGTCGCCGCGCTGTCGCAGAGCTTGAGCGCTAATCAAATCATTTCGTTGCAAGGCATTCTCAACGGTACAAGCAATTTCATCCTGACCAACATGGCGGAGCAGGGCCACGTCTCGGTCATCGTCGACCGGCTCGGGTACGGCGCCTCCGGCAAGCCCGCCGGGAATGGTGGGACCTGCTTCGGTTCCGAGGCCGATGTCGCCCACCAGATGGTCCAGGCCCTCAAGAGCGGCGGCTACACGCTGGGCGGCCACGCTCCGGTGACCTTCTCGAAGGTCTTCATCGCTGGTTCGTCGGTCGGGGGGATGACCAGCGAGATCGAGAACTACTCGTTCAAGGACACCGACGGCATC
>Ga0209689_1002334_pt1 | contig 14143 bp, 8 predicted proteins | sample GraSoiAngelo_149_FD_187119 | JGI IMG/M metagenome (GOLD analysis project Ga0209689, IMG submission 187119) | Grasslands soil microbial communities from the Angelo Coastal Reserve, California, USA - 14_1009_09_30cm (SPAdes) (version 2) | ecosystem: Environmental > Terrestrial > Soil > Grasslands ...
CAGTTCGATCACAGCGATGGCCTGCGGCCAGAAGAAAAGCGCGAGGGAGATGATCCACAACCACACCGTCACTCCGCCATTGGCTGCGATCGACGGCACGACATTAAGGTTGAACACTGCCACCACGAACAGCAGCACCAGATCCAAGCGGCCCAAAACCCGCTTCAGATGAGGCTTTTCGACCTCACGATCATGAACAGGCGAAAGCTGATCTCGTGGCTCACGTTCTGACAACCCCACTTCTTGGCCTCTTCTAGTGGACCGCGACTGCTGCCGTACGCTCCTGCTGAGCTTTGGCCAGAGCCGGCGCGACATCTTCGAAGGCCGCCAAGTGCTTGTCGATATCGGCTTCGGAGTGCTGCACAGAAATCGTCCACTGCTCGTCCCACCAGTAAGGCTGAGCCATCACCCCGCGGTTGACCATGCCAAACCAATAGTGGCGCCAGAGATCAATATCGATTGTCAGCCAATCTCGATAATTGCGGATCTCTTGCGGATACAGCATTAGAGCCCCATTGGCACCAGCGCTCGCGATGTAGGCCTGCAATGCGGATTTGTTCACGATCTTTCGATATCCATCGCTCAATTTCTGGCTGAGTTTATCGACGTGCGTATAGTTTTCGCGAGTGAGCACTTCTTTGAAAGTTGCCAAGCCCGCAGCCATCGAAACCGGATTGGTGTTGTACGTACCACCGTGAAACACCTTGTGCTGAGAGATGAGATCCATCACCGACTTGTGTGCACCGAAGGCCGCCAAGGGCAACCCACCGCCGATGGATTTCGCCAGGCAGATCATGTCGGGTTGAACCCCGAAATACTCTGCGGCTCCGCCCCAACCAAGTTTCGCGCCGGTCTTTACTTCGTCGTAGATCAGCAGCGCTCCGTTCTTTGTCGCGATATCGCGCAGCGCTTCCAGGAAGCCAGGCTGCGGCAGGCACAAGCCGACATTCATGAGAATCGGTTCGAGAATGATCGCGGCGATCTCGCCGACATTCTGCTTGAAGCGAAGCTCAACGCTAGCGAGATCGTTGAACGTCGCTACGGGCACGTTAGCAATCGACGCCTTAGGGACACCGAGCCCACCCGGGACCGAGTTGGGGGCATTGACATCGCCGAATTCCGGTGCATGCGGCTTGACGCTGACCAATGCGGAATCGTGCAGTCCGTGATATCCACCTTCAAACTTCACGATCTTGTCGCGTCCGGTCGCGGCGCGGGCCAGGCGAATAGCGTGCATGGTAGCTTCCGTGCCACTGTTGCCAAAACGAAGCATCTCGACCGGAAAACGCTCACAGATTTCTTCGGCCAGCTCCCACTCCATGTTGTGCGGCATGCCGAACATGGTGCCAGTCGAAAGACGCTTTTCGACTGCTTTCATCACGGCAGGATGGCAATGCCCGGCCATGAGAGCCCCGAAGCACAGGTTGTGATCGATGTATTCGTTTCCATCGAGATCGCGAAACCGGCTGCCCTGTGCGTCCTTCACAAAGATCGGATAGGGATCGTAAGCGCGATAGTTGCTCGCGACCCCGAGTGGTATACGTTTGAGATTGCGCTTGTGCGCCTCAGCCGACTTCGGCGTGCGGCGCTGGAAAATATCGAGCTCGTGTTCTAGTGCTGGGTACATTATTTATCCAAGAGTCTCAAGCCGCACTGCGGCCATTAGATTATGCTCAAGCAGATTAGAGCGTGCTTGGGCCGTGCCAGAAATTAAAAGAACAACTTCGCCGCGAATTCAATCAGTCGCGGTTCTTTTGCCCGGGAAATACGCCCGAAATCCGATCCGTCGGAGATATTCCCGTCCGGTTGGAAAAATTGCGAGTGATTTGCAATATTGAAGAACTCGGCGCGGAATTCCATCCGCATCCTTTCGCTTAACTGTGTGCTTTTGAGCAGCGAGATATCGAAATTATTGATCCCCGGTCCGCAACACAAAGTACGTGGGGCAGTGCCGAGAGTACCCAAGGCTTGAGGGGCAAAAGCATTGGGATCGAAGTATTGGTTAGGTACCTGGTCAGCAGGCGAGCATGCGGTACCCGTACCGGCCACACACCCTGTGGTATGAGGGTCGCGAGTAGTGAACTTGCCGACAAGATCCGGACGTCCAGGCAACTCGAAGTCAAAACTGTTCATTAGCTCGTTGTCATCCGAGGAAAGGATACGAATCGGAAAACCGCCTTGGAACGTGGTGATCCCCGAAAGCGACCACCCATTCAAGAGTTTTCCGGCGAAACCCTCTTTCTTAGGTATAGGGAGTTCCCAGTAATAGCTCAACACGAAACGATGCCGAGAATCGAAAAGCGATAACGACCGGCTATGTCTGAAATCAAGCGGATCCAGAATATTCTCAAAACTGGAAGCATTGTCGATTGACTTGCTGAAAGTATAAGCAAGCTGCAACTGCAATCCTTCGCCAAAACGCTTCTCGAGGCTCGTTTGTAACGAGTTGTAGTTGGAATTTGCCACCGTGTCTTGGGCAAAAACGCTGGAAAACACGGGGATTCCATCCGGCGGGCATCCGGCTCCTGTGGTGGGCTCACAGGATGGCGAACTGTAGCGGCGAAGCCCGACCAGTGTGACATCCGGGTTGCCAGATCCTACGCTTGGGACCGAGCCGTATGGGAGATGGACAGTGAATCCCGCGGGAATGGATCCAGCCGGAAGCGTGTACGCGCTGTCCGCAAAGAATTGTCCGCAGGTATAGGTCGAGTTCAGGTTCGCGTCAGCATTGGGATTCCCCGGTACATTCGGATCATAAAAGTCAGCAATGCTTTGCAGATCCAAACACGTCTGTGCATTGCCGTAATTCAGATCATGCGTGGCAAGTAAGCGATGTCCTTGTGAACCGACATAGCCGATTTGGAATACGGTTCCTTTGCCAATCTCGCGCTGGATTGAGAGGTTGTATTGCGCGGAATACTGCGTGCGCAGATTGGGTTGAAACTGGCCGAACAGCAGAATGGGACGGAAAGTTGACCAGTCGATCGCCTGGCCCCGCGGTGGATCAAGAATCCCATTAAACGGATTGGGATTTACGGTAGCCCCGTCCTGCCCTAAGAACGGTGTATTGAATAGCGTATTGGAGACAAACGAACTGCCACCGAAAGGTGGCTCGGCGCTGAACTGCTCGAGTACAAGTTGTTCGATCGGGTTGTAGAACAATCCCCAGCCGGCGCGAATGCTAGTCTTTCCAGAATCCCCTGGACTCCACGCGATACCGACCCGGGGTGCGAAGGCCTTGTAATAAGTCTGAGTCAATCCTGCAGGAACTCCCGTATCTCCGGGAACAACCAGGCCGGTTGGTACGACACCTGTGTTGTTGCAGTCCGGGTTAGCAATCCCAAGACCCTGGAAGTTTGCAATGCTATTGGCAGAGAGCTGGCAGGGGTAAATGGCGGAATTCTGTCCCGGCCGGAATGTCTGGACACGATGGCCGATGTCGGTAAGGGGGGTCTGAAGCTCCCATCGCAATCCGTAGTTTAAAGTTACGTTCCGCCTGATCTTCCAACTGTCCTGCCCGAACAAGGCAAAAATGGTGCTGCGGACGTTCTCGGTCTGTGCGGAACCTTGCAAATAGGAATCGGGGAACCCCAGCAAATAGTTGGGGAATAAATTTGCGTATCCGGGATCATTTGGCCCGCCGCCAAAATATGAGTAATCGCCGTTGATGTCAAAGTACAGAGTTTGGTCGAAGCGTTGACGGCGCAAATCCGCACCGAACTTCATGGTGTGGCCGCCTTTAACCTTGGTCAGATTATCTGTCCACTGAAATGTATTTCCGATCTGAGGCAATTCGCCCTCAAAGTTATTGCCGAGAGAAGGACCCCCGGAAATTGCGATGAAGGGTACGCCTTCCCGATTGGGTCCGAGGTTCGGAGTGATGCCGTACCGGGGATTGTTGGGATCAGCAAAGCAGGTTCCCGCGGGCACCGCCGATGTGCAAGAGTCAGTAACCAGATTAGTGTGCTGGGGGTGAAGAAATGTTCCCTGGGCCTGGCGGAAATAAGTGAAGCGGAATTCGTTGACCAGAGTGTTGCTTGCCGCCCAATTGTGACTCAGGTTCCATTGCTGGTAACGGTCGAGGCTCTGATCTCCGAATCCAGGTACATTGGCGCCGCCAGCCTGGAATCTGGCGAATGGTTTGCCTAAATTATCGTCGTTGAAATAGTAATACGCGCTAATCTGTTGTTTATTGTTGAGATGGTGATCGAAGCGGAAAGTGAATTGATCATTGCGCAATCGCTGGACCGGAACCGAAGAAAAAAGCTCCGTCCCCACGTTAGCGTGCGGGATGAACTGATTCATTAGATCTACGGCAGTTGGATCCATGCACTCGATTGGAATCTGGTTGCCTGGAAAAAGCGTTTGATAATCCGTCGGCACAATCCCGCCAGGTTGACCGACCGCTGCCGCGCAGCCAGGCCGTTGATTCAGAGCGAAGGGATCCGCCAGGACACCGGTAAATGGATTTCCCGCCGAGAAATCACCCAAGCGCTCCGCTTCGGTGGGAACAGTAATTGTTCCCGACGAAATCCCTCGACGTTGGCGTTCTCCTTCATACGAGACAAAGAAGAAAGTGCGATCCTTGACAACCGGTCCACCGAACGTCCCACCAAACTCGTTCTGAATGAAAGTGGGCTTCTCAGTATCGAAATAGCCCTTGGCGTTCAGGGATTTATTACGGAAGAATTCGTAAACATTCCCGTGGAATTCGTTGGTGCCTGACTTCGTGACCACGTTGACAATCGCTCCCGAATTTCGCCCATATTCTGCATCGAAGGTATTAGTCAAGACCCGGAATTCTTGAATGCTGTCGGGAGTAGGCTGGACGGCAGGCAAGTTTGCGAATTGATCGTTGGCGTCTCCGCCGTTAACGCTGAAGTTGTTGGAACGACCACGGCCGCCGTTTACGGAAACTACTCCGGCCCGATCGGAACCGTAGAACAAATCTCCGCCCGTAGTCGATTGCACGCCTGGCTGCAAGCTTAGAAACTGATAAGTATTGCGCTCAGCGAGAGGAAGGTTGGAGACGGACCGGTCATTGACCACGGCACCCAACTGTGTGCTGGTAGTGTCTACCAGCGGTGCTTCTGATGTGACTTCCACCGTCTCCTGCGCAGCGCCTACCTGCAAAGTTGAATTTAGCGTGACCACTCCATTGACTTCAACCGTCACTTCTTTCTGGACATTCTTCTTGAAGCCAGTCTGCTCGAACTCCACACGATAGTTTCCAGGCGGAACTTCCACAAAAACGTAGTCGCCGCTGGAATTGGTTTGGGCCGAGCGGCTGACTCCTGTCGCCTCATTGGTCAATGTCACCTTTACGCCGGTCAGGACAGCGCCGCTGGGATCCGCAACCCGTCCCAACACCCTGCCACCCGTGCTTTGGGCAAGCATGACAGTCGAACCCATCAGACAAAAGAGGACAAGCAGAACGCGCGTCGCCCAGAGCATTGTCGAGGACCGCATGGAGACCTCCAAATTTACCGATGAAAGTTTAAGTTGAAAAATGGCGTATTGCGTCCAACGGAAACCTTGCTATAATCGCGTAAGGTTAGAGAACCTGGTATCACACTGTCAAGGGAAAAATTGTTTCTTCGGACCATCTTTCGATGGCATGGAGAATGCCACTTCCAAAAATGAAGTCCGCCGATCCGCAACCTTGTTTGAAAATCGGAGACGTGGCTCGCCTGGTTGGCGTTTCTCCATCAGCAATCCGCTCCTGGGAAAAGCTGGGACTCACCCGCCCTCGGCGCACTGAGAGCAAATATCGTCTCTACACTGGGGCAGATGTAAAACTTCTCAAGCGAGCCCGTTTCCTGCGCCAAGTCCGAGGGTTGAACGCTCCCGCCATTGTGCAGATGCTCAAACAAGCGGGTCTCGTGCGCCCTTCGCCAAATGGCCCTGCCAGCGCCATCGGCATTCGTCTGCGTCAATTGCGCAAGAATCGAAAGCTTTCTCTGGCTCGCGTGGCGAAGGCTGCAGGCATCTCGGTGGGGTTTCTTAGCGCACTTGAACGCTCCCATATGAGTGCATCCGTGAGCACGCTGCGCAAGCTGGCGCGTTTTTACAAGACCAATATTCTTGATTTTTATGACCCCACGGAATCCAATAGTCGCCTGGTTTCTCCCGAACAGCGGAAGGTGTTGGAGGCAGGTCCGGGAGTTCGCATGGAACTGCTGGCGTGGGGAAACACGGTAATGGAGCCGCATTTATTTCGTCTCGCCCCGAGAGCGGGCAGTGGCGAGTCATATGCTCACGAAGGCGAAGAGTTTCTTTACGTACTGCGCGGTGAGTTGCACATTGAGCTCGAAGAAGAAAAATATCGTCTCAAAACAGGGGACAGTTTCTATTTCGAGAGTGCCACGCCGCATAGCTGGAAGAATCTGGGGCGCAGCGAAACTTGGCTGCTGTGGGTAAATACTCCGCCAACCTTCTAACGGAATAGAACGCCGAGCGGACACGGGAGAGTGGCTTGTCGAACACAACGGGTCTTCTTTTAAGGCTTTGGAGCTTACTTTTAGTTTCTGCGATTCTTTCTGCGGGCGCGAGCGCAGCACAGACGCCCCAACCCCACATAGCGAAGACGATATTACTCAACGGGCGTATCTATACTCTCGACTCGCGCCAGCCTTGGGCCGAGGCTGTGGCTATCAGCGGCGGCAAGATCCTCGCCGTGGGGAGCGTGAAGGACGTCAGTTCATATCGCGATTCTTCCACCAAAGTCATCGATCTCGGCGGACGGCTGGTGCTGCCCGGCTTTACCGATTGCCATATCCACTTCATGGACGGTTCACTGGGACTGACCCAAGTGATTCTTAACGGTGCCACGACTGTCGCAGAAATTCAGAAGCGGGTGAAGGAGTACGCGGCGGCACATCCGAAGGAAACGTGGATTACTGGCATGGGCTGGACGTATCCAACCTTTGCTCCCAGTGCGCTCCCCGACAAGAAATTTCTGGACGAAGTTGTATCCGACAGACCGGTTTACCTGGTTGCGTTCGATGGTCACAGTTCCTGGGCCAACAGCAAAGCCTTAGCGACGGCTGGCATTAAACGCGATACGCCGGACCCTGCGAATGGCAAGATCGTACGAGACAACAATGGCGAAGCAACCGGCGCGCTCCAAGAAGCAGCTGGAGATTTAGTCGCGAAATTCCTTCCCAAGCCGAGCCGTGAGGAGCGGCTTTCGGCGCTGCGTTTAGGCATGCACGAAGCCAATAAGTTTGGATTGGTACGGGTGCACAGTGCAGGCCAGGATTTCGAATGGCTCGATCTTTATGATGAATTGCGACGCCAGGGGGACCTCACACTCCGTTTCTACATCGCGTACTTTCTGGATCCTCCGGAACTGACCGGCGATGCCATCAACAAGATCGAGGCGGCTCGCCGTACTTATAAGGACGAGTGGATTTCGGGCGGCGTGGTGAAGACCATGCTCGATGGCGTGGTCGAGGCGCACACCGCAGCCATGCTAACCCCGTATAGTGACGATCCTACACAGACTGGAAAACTGTTTTGGGAGCCCGAGAAATATAAGCAGGCCGTGAAAGAACTGGACCGCCGTGGACTGCAGATTTTTACTCACGCCATCGGCGACCGTGCGGTACGCCTCTCCCTGGATGCGTATGAGCAAGCCGAGAAAAGCAATCAGACGCACGACACGCGGCCACGCATTGAGCACATTGAGACTATCAGTGCTCAAGATATCCCACGCTTCGGGAAGCTTGGCGTCGTGGCAAGCTTTCAGCCTCTGCATGCTTATCCGGATGAGGACACGCTTAAAATTTGGGCGCGCAACGTAGGGCCAGAACGTGCTCAGCGCGCGTGGGTGTGGCGCAGCATCGAGAGCACGGGAGGACTTCTCGCCTTCGGTAGCGATTGGCCCGTCGTCACCCTGAACCCCTGGCCGGGTGTGCAGAACGCCCTGACCAGGCAAACCACCGAAGGCGATCCTCGGGATGGTTTCGTACCTAAAGAGCGCATAAGCCTTGAAGACACAATCAAGGCCTACACTCTAGGCGCAGCCTTGGCGGGACGACGAGAAAAAACGGAAGGCTCGATTGAGCCGGGCAAACTCGCAGATCTGATCGTGCTTTCCCAGGATCTATTCAAGATTCCACCAACTGAAATTGTGAAGACGGAAGTGCTCTTAACCTTCGTCGGCGGGAAAGTTGTCTATCAATCGCCGAAGTGGAGCTCAATCCCCACCGCCTCCAAGAAGGAGTCGAATTGGTGATTCGGCGGTTCGCCCTCCCACTTCTATTCGCGATAGCTGCTCTGCCTCTTGGCTCCTGTGGCAAGAAGACGCCCACTCTTAATTTGTTGGTGTGGGAAGGGTATGCCGATCCTTCTTTCGTCCACGCCTTTGAAGAGCAGTGCCACTGCAAAGTGTCCGCTTCGTACATGGGATCGAGTGACGAACTGGTCGCCAAGTTGCGCGGCGGAAGCGCCGGCAATTATGACGTGATCTCGCCATCCAGCGATGTAGCGACCATGATCGCATCCGCGGGATTGGCGGCGCCGCTTGATCTCTCAAAAATTCCCAGCTATACACGGCTATCACCACAGCTCACTTCCCTCCCCCTGGTGCGCATGAATTCACAAGTGTACGGCGTGCCTTTCATGTGGGGCCCTAATCCTTTGATCTACGACGCCACAACTTTCAGGCATGCGCCCGAAAGCTGGAACGTGCTCTGGGACCCGAAGTACCGTGGCAAGATTTCAGTGTGGGATGATCTTTCGACCGTGTACATGGCGGCGCAGATCCTGGGGTATGACAAACCTGACCCCGCCCAGCTCTATAACCTCAGCGACGAACAACTGGAAGCGGTCAAGAAGAAACTCTTGGAACTGAAACCGAACATCCGCAAGATGTGGGCCACTGGCGGCGAACTGACTAATCTGTTCCAGAATCACGAGGTGGTCGCAGCCATGGGTTGGCCACTGATGACCAACCAACTTCGCAAGATCAATTTTCCTGTGGGAGAAACGATTCCCAAAGAAAACACCACGGGATGGATTGATCACCTGATGATCACCGCCGGGAGCGAGCAGAAGGAATTAGCGCACAAATTCCTCGAGTACATGGTGGACGCAAGAACTCAGAAAAAAGTCACAGATGTAACTGGCTATACTCCGGCGAACCCAACTGCGGCGCAGTTTATGTCAGCGGACGAGATCAAAAGTCTTCATCTCGATGATGTGGACAACTATCAAAAACGAATTTATTTTTGGCAAAATGTGCCCCGTCGCGCCAAATACAACGAGATTTGGAATGAAGTGAAGGCCGCGCAGTAGTCTTTTCTCCCGGCAAACATGGCATGGTGTTGATCAACACCGAATCCGCGAGTAGTAGCCCTCCGAAGCTCGGCACCCAACCCCTTCTCTCCATCCGCAATGTGGCTAAGTCCTTCGGGCGCAATCCTGTGCTACGAGATATTTCGCTCCAGGTAGCCGAAGGCGAGTTTCTCACCGTGCTGGGTGAAAGCGGCTCAGGCAAAACCACATTGCTGCGGATCATTGCGGGCTTTGAGACTGCGGATTCTGGCGAGATTTGGATGGAAGCCCAGCGACTCGATGCTCTGCCTCCTTATCATCGCCGCGTGAACACCGTATTTCAACACTACGCGCTCTTTCCGCACCTGACAGTCGAAGAAAATGTCGGCTACGGTTTAAAGGTGGCAAAGTTGCCGAAGGAACAGAGTGTGTCTCGAGTAGAGCAGGCTTTGGCGATGGTCAAAATGACTGCGTACGCCGAGTTTAAGCCCGGAAAAATCAGTGGAGGACAGCAACAGCGAGTCGCACTGGCGAGGGCACTAGTGAATCGGCCTCGTCTGCTTTTGTTGGATGAACCACTCTCCGCGCTGGATGCGAACCTTCGCCGCCAAATGCAGGTGGAATTGAAATCGCTTCAACGGGAAGTAGGCATCGCGTTTGTTTTTGTCACGCATGACCAGGAAGAAGCGATGGTCATGTCGGATCGTATCGCGCTCCTGCGACGCGGTGAACTGGAGCAGGTCGCCTCACCGCGGGAGATTTATAGCCATCCTGCAACAGCCTACGCGGCACAGTTTATCGGCCACACGAACCTTCTTACAGCCGAGGTTAGCAGAGGCATCGCCCGATGCAAGTCGCTTAGTTGGCCGGTTAAGTTGCCTGACGGGGTCGCACTTTTTTCATTGCGTCCGGAAAACATCCGCGTCGCTGCCGGAAACACAGATTCGGACCGCATCGGTTTTCGCGGCAAAGTCATCTGGCAGGCCTTCCATGGAGCTACAGAACTGCTGCAAATCGAATGCATCGACGGCCTGTTGCTCTCGATGAGAACGGCTAGCGGGCAGAACTCTCGGGGAAATCTCTTGCTGGAATTTTCTCCTGAAGATGCGATACCGGTCCGTAAATCTCAAGAAGCGGAAAAGGGCCTCTGATGTTCTCCCGAGCCTACCGAACTGCGATCACGCTGCCACCTCTAGTGTGGGTTCTTGTCTTTCTGCTGATTCCGTACGCGCTGCTGTTCTGTTTCAGCTTCTGGTCAGTTTCTCCGGCGCAGAGCATCGTCCACTCCTGGACTTTCGATAACTACCGCGAACTGCTGCGGGTGAACGTGTATCTTCAAACTTTGTTTCGTTCCATGTGGATCGCAGCTCGCGTGATGCTCTTTTCGTTGCTGCTTGGTTATCCACTCGCGTACTACCTTTCATTCCACGCCGGCAGGAGAAAAGATTTGTTTTATCAGCTGGTGATCATTCCGTTGTGGGTGAGTTATCTGGTTCGCGCCTACGCCTGGAAGACTATCCTGGGCAGCGACGGCGTTCTCAACACACTGTTGCAATACGTTCATCTCACTCAGCATCCCTTGGATTTTCTGCTGTACAGCCCATTTGCCGTCGTGTTGACGCTTACTCACATCTACACGCCGTTTGCCTTTTTGCCGATTTACGCATCGCTCGAACACATCCCGCCGCAATTAGTCGAAGCGTCGCAAGATCTGGGTGCATCGCCGTTTCAAACCTTTTGGAGAGTAATTCTTCCCCTCTCGATTCCGGGAGTAGTGGCTGGCGCCACTTTTTCCTTCGTGTTGAGCCTGGGGGATTTTCTAGCGCCGTTGTTGCTCGGTGGCCCTAGCGGCATCATGATCTCCAACATTGTTGTGAGCCTGTTTGGTGCAGCTTACAACTGGCCTCTAGGCGCTGCCATTTCGTTTTGCATGATGGTGCTGGTGGTTGCTCTGCTTTTCATGTCGGAAAAACTGGAAAAGAAATGGAGCTTCCGTTGAGGGCGCTGGAAAGTTCGGTTACAGCCTCGCGATGGCTGCCCTGGCATGCCGCATTAGTGTTCGGATTTCTCTATCTCCCCATCGTCACGCTGATCGTTTATTCGTTCAACGGCTCGGGGGTTGGCGGATTTCCGCCTCGTGACCTCACTTTAGCCTGGTACCGTTTGCTTTTCGCCGACGAAGCCATCTGGACGTCTGTGCTGAACAGCCTGCTGGTGGCCATTGCCGCAGTGATTATCTCGCTCGGGTTCGGCATCCCCGCAGCGCTGGCGCTGGATCGCGCTAACTTCCCCGGCAAAGCTCTGTTTCGCCGGCTTGTGCTGCTGCCTCTCATTCTCCCAGGAATTATTACCGGGCTCTCGCTCCTTATGTTGTTTCGAGAAGCCGATATTAAGCTCAGCCTGCTGACTATTGCTCTGGGTCACGGCACAGCGCTCATCTCAGTGGCCACCACTGAGGTGTTCGCGGGTTTGCAGAAATTGGACCGCTCTCAGGAGGAAGCTTCCCTCGACTTGGGAGCAAATTACTGGCAGACTTTCCGGCACGTAACTCTTCCCAACCTGCGGTTATCTATCATCGGGGCTGCACTGCTCATCTTCACCCTGTCCATGGACGAGATCGCCGTCAGTTTCTTCCTGATCGGACGCGACAATACGTTGCCGCTGGAAATCTGGGGCAGGTTGCGACGTGGGATCACGCCGGAAATTAATGCCATCTCCAGTATCATCTTCGTTTTTTCGTTGTTTGCCATTTTGATCTGGTACCGGCTGCGTGTGGCTTCGGAAGTCCAGCCGGAAATCGCCGCCGAGTTGCTGGAAAGTCCGGCGCAAGGGGACTAACGCATGAGCCCGAATCGCAGAGATTTCATCAAGTTTGTCGTCAGTGGCGCGGTTGCCGCCGGATGTCCCATTGATCGCTCAGTTCTGGCTGCCGGACAGCCAAGCGCTCCGCCGGCGGTTGAGGGCGAAGATAATCTGATTTGTCATCAGGTGCGGGATGGCAAAATCTTCAGTCGACCGCCTGCTTCGGCCCGACATGATGTTGTCATCGTCGGCGGCGGGGTGAGCGGACTGACGGCGGCCTATCTTCTGCGCCAACGGGATTTCCTGCTTCTGGAAAAGGAGCCACACTGGGGCGGGAATTCCTACCTGATGGATTATCAAGGAAATGCGTACGCCACTGGAGGTGCTTTTCTGGAAAAGAGCGAGATCGCCTACGAATTTGCCCAGCAAATTGGACTGCAGCCTCTGCCCATCAACAATTGGGACGGCAGCATCATTAAAGGTGAGTTCATTCCTGATACTTGGGGAGAGGGTTTGGCCAAACTACCTTATTCGGCCAGTGTCCGCGAAGGTTTCAAGAAATTTAGAAAGGACATCCTTGCGATCAACGTTGAAAGACGCTCCAAAGAACTCTATGGAGTTCCATTCACTGATTTCATGAAGGGATATCCCGAGGAAATCAAGCAATGGTGGGACACTTATGGTCCTTCCAATTGGGGCGCAGTAAGCGAGGAAACAGCTGCGGCCTTAGGAATCTCCACCCTGCAAGAAATGGCGATAGAGAATCGTCAGGATGAACGCTACACCTGGCCTGGAGGCTTGGGCGCAATTTCTAAAAAATTATCAGAACTTCTTCACTCGGAGTTTGCCGACCGCATGCACAACGGCGCCACTACCATTGCCGTGGTTCCGGCTAGAAACGGCGTCCAGGTGACCTACATGCAAGGTAACGAACTGAAGTCAGTGGCGGCGAAGGCGGTGATCATGGCCACCCCTAAATTCATCACTCGGCGCATTGTAGAAGGCTTGCCGGAAAAACAAAGCGAGGCCATGCGACAAATGCGTTACATTCCTTATCCCGTGGTCAACCTCATCTTCGACAAGCCAGTGTTCAAGCAAGGATATGACACCTGGTGTCCGGGTAACAGCTTCACGGATTTCATCGTGGCCGACTGGGTGGTACAGAAGCAACCTGGCTACCAGCAGAAAGCCAACATCCTCACCTGCTACACCCCGTTGCGTGAAGCTGAGCGTGGATACCTGCTCACCGAATCGAGCGCGCGTGAAGTTGCAGTCAAAGTTTTGAGTGATTTTCAGAAACTGTTTCCGGGATCGGATGTCGCACCCCTGGAGGTACACATTTACCGGCGCGGACATCCTATGTTCATGTCCACTCCAGGCCTATTCACCGAGGTGCAGCCGTTGGCACGACGAGCTATGGATCGCGTCTTCTTTGCCAACACAGATTCTGAAGGACCGCTATCTACCACCGCAGGGGGCATAGCCGCAGCCCGGCGCGCTGTGAAGCAGGCCGAACGCCGGTTGGCGGGAAAACCGGCGTTGAAAGAAACGGCAGTGGTTGCCTGATCCGCTTAATTGTCATCAATCTTGTTGTCCGCGCACGAAAGTTCATACAAACTCCCTCCCGAGCGGAACACATAGTAAAGTGGTAAGAGCACGTGTCGCGGTCCATCTGGAAGGATAGTCACAATTTGAATTCAGCTATTCGTAATATCGCCATCATTGCGCACGTAGACCACGGTAAGACCACGCTAGTGGATGCCATGCTACGTCAGAGTGGCACATTCCGATCCAACGAGGCTCTCGTTGAACGGGTGATGGACTCCAACGAACTGGAGCGCGAGCGCGGCATCACCATTTTGGCGAAGAACACGGCGATTCTCTATCACGACGTAAAGATCAATATCGTGGATACGCCCGGACACAGCGATTTTGGCGGCGAGGTAGAACGTGCGCTCAAGATGGTAGACGGAGTCATGCTGCTGGTGGACGCGAGCGAGGGCCCTCTACCGCAGACACGCTACGTCCTGGGAAAGGCTTTAGAGGCACAGCTTCCTCCCAT
>Ga0209689_1002336_pt1 | contig 14134 bp, 10 predicted proteins | sample GraSoiAngelo_149_FD_187119 | JGI IMG/M metagenome (GOLD analysis project Ga0209689, IMG submission 187119) | Grasslands soil microbial communities from the Angelo Coastal Reserve, California, USA - 14_1009_09_30cm (SPAdes) (version 2) | ecosystem: Environmental > Terrestrial > Soil > Grasslands ...
CGAAATTCACAAGCTTCTGGATGCTGTCCTCGAACTTGCGCCCGATGCGCGTCCGGCCTTTCTCGCAAAGGCCTGTGCCTCGGACCCAGACCTGCTTAAAAGGAAGTCGAATCCCTGCTTGCCGCGCATGAGCATGCTGGCGGCACTTTCCTGAGAGGCATCGTTCACCGCGATCTGAAGCCCGAAAATGTCTTTCTCGCGAGCAATGGTTTGGTCAAGATTCTCGACTTCGGGCTGGCGAAATTGAGCCGCCCCGAAGAGTTTGGATCGCCGGAAGCCATGACACAGGGCAGCGGCACAGTGCCGGGCATCGTTATGGGAACTATTGGCTACATGTCGCCTGAGCAGGTGCGTGGACTGCAAGTCGATCACCGGTCCGATATTTTTGCTCTGGGCGCGATCCTTTTCGAAATGCTGTCGGCCAGGCGCGCATTTCAGGGCAACACCCCAGTGGATACCTTAACCGCCATCCTGATGCACGATCCGCCGTCGCTCACCGGAACAAACCCGAACGTAACGCCTCCACTGGACCGAACCATCCGCCGTTGTCTGGAAAAAGATCCCAAAGAGCGCTTTCAGTCCGCCAAGGAAGTGGGCTTTGCGCTCAAGGCACTGTCGGATGCGCTAGGTTCAGTTCGTGCTGATTCGGACCAGGCCACCGGTGTCGCTCTTTCGCGGCGAATGGCCACCAAGCGAGCTCTCTCGCTTGCGGCACTAGCGTTCGTAGCAGTTTTAGGTCTGCTCGTCGCAGCCAACGTCGGAGGCGTACGAAGTCTCTTATGGAGCAGAGGCCAAATTCAATCGTTAGCAGTTCTCCCTCTCGCAAATCTATCAGGTGATCCTGCGCAGGATTATTTCGCAGATGGTATGACGGAAGCCATGATTACGGAGCTTGCCCAAATCAGCGCTCTGCGCGTGATCTCGCGCACTTCGGTGATGCAATACAAGGTGGCAAGAAATCGCTGCCGGAGATTGCCCGCGAGCTGCGTGTGGATAGCGTTATTGAAGGCTCGGTGCTGCGCTCGGGAGAAAAAGTGCGAATCACGGCGCAATTGATCCAGGCAGTACCCGAACGGCACCTGTGGGCCAAGAGCTACGATGGTGATCTGCGCGACGTAATGGCGATTCAGAGCCAGGTGGCGCGGTCGGTGGCGGGGGAGATCCGCGTCAAGCTGACAGCCCAGGAAGAATCGCGTTTGCAGAAAGCGCGTCCCGTGAACGCCGATGCGCACGATGCCTATCTCCGTGGCCGCTATTACAGGCGCAAGGGCGGTCTTGAGAACCTCGGGAAAGCCCGGCAATATTTCGAGCAAGCCCTGGACAGCGATCCACTCTATGCTCCTGCCTATGCCGCGCTCGCCGACTACTACAGCGTGCTTCCGTTCTACGCGAATGCAAGGCCTGATGAGGTGTTCCCCAAAGCCAAAGCTGCGGTGGCCAGGGCATTGGAACTCGACGACTCCCTTGCCGAAGCACATGCCTCGCTGGCATATATCCACACTTACTACGAGTGGGACTGGGCTGCGGGCGAACAGGAATTCCAGCGTTCTCTCCAAATCAATCCGAATGATGCCGCGGTGCGGCACCGCTATAGCCGGTATCTTTCGACCGTAGGAAGGATCGATGACGCACTCCGCGAAATCAGGCGGGCACAGGAACTGGATCCACTTTCGCAGATTGCCAAGGCGAACGTGGGAGTGATTTATTACTTCGCGCGCCAATACGATTCTGCGATAAAGCCATTGAACGAGGTTTTGAGGGACGATCCAAAATTTGATACTGGTTACTGGGGATTAGGTCTCATCTATGAACAGAAGGGTATGCCGGCAGAAGCTGTTGCACAGCTGGAAAAAGCAGCCGCCCTCTCTGCGGATCCCAACACCATGGCTTCTTTGGCGCACGCGTATGCCATTGCCGGCCAAAAGGGAAGATTTCCACAGGCATGGTAGTTTCACATCGCACAACGACGGTCCCATACAGGGTTTTCTCCAACCTCTCGCGGGTTCCGCCCTTGCAACCACGCTTCTGGGGCGATCATCGGAATTAAGTCCGTAGCTCGAACGGCTAGCGGGCGTGAATAGTCAGGAGGTGAGGGCGATGCCTCCGTACCGTATTTTGTTCGTGGATGATGAGCCCAGCATTCGCTTGATGCTTCCGGCCATTCTTGAAAACAAGGGCTTCAGAGTTACGACTGCGGCCACTGTGCCCGAAGCTCTCGCCATTATCAGCGCAGAACCCTTCGATGTCCTGATCTCAGACCTTAATATCGGGGAACCTGCCGACGGTTTCACTGTGGTCAGCGCCATGAGGCGCACCCAACCGAAGTGTGTAAATTTCATTTTGACGGGTTATCCAGCCTTTGAGACCGCCCTTCAGGCCATTCGCAAGCACGTTGACGATTATCTGGTGAAACCGGCCGATCTAGACAAGCTGGTGTCAAACATTGAAGAGAAAGTAAAAAATCCCAGACCGAGATTGCCAGTACAGCTCAAACCCGTTTCTGCGGTACTGGTGGAAACTGTGGAGGAGATCACGCGCGAAGTGTTGCGCGCCATGAAATCCAGCGTAGATCTGAAACGGGTGCGGCTCTCAGATGACCAGCGCATCGATCATGTCCCGTTGATGATTCGAGACATTGCCCAGCGGGTGGACAGGGGATCAGAAATGAGCGAAAAGACGCTGCAAGCCGCCGCTGAACATGGAAAGACGCGGTACAAGCAAGGCTACTCAATTCCGATGGTCGTTGAAGAAACGCGATGTCTGGATATGGTCATTTATAGAGTCGTACAGGAGAACTTGATGGCAATCGATGTGAGCCGCCTTGTTTCCGACTTAAGGGTAGTCAACGATAGCTTGCAAACGTCGCTGAAGCGATCTTTGAGGGCGTATTTAGAACAGGCGAAGAAGGCGGCGTAGGCGGCGGGGCTAAAGCCCCGGACGGCCTCGATTACATGGGACGACTAACTCTTGATGGTCTTCGAGTTCGCATCCCACGTTACGGCGCTCTTTCGGAAATAGGATTCATTGGCCATGTGGCAGGCTAGCGCGGCGTTGTGGCCGAAGACAGCATCCTCCACCACCGGCTTACGCGTGCGCACGGCCTGGAAGAAGTTCCAAAGGTGCGGTTTCTCCTCGTCCCAGGAAACGCTGCGATAGGTGATGCCTTCGAGTGCTGGTTCTTTTCCCGGAACCGGATCGTGCTCCTGGTGCCATTGCTTGATATAGGCCTCGCGCATCGCCTTGGGGAAACTCACCGCATAGTAACTGGGCGAGGTGTCCACGCCAGGCTGCGGAATGTATGTGCAGGCGTACTCGGTGAGTTCGATAATGCCCTTCGAGCCCATAAAGCGGTAAGTTTCCGGCGTCTCGCCGCCCAGGTTGAGGCGCATGTAGACGGGCAGGCTGCCGTACTCGTATAGCGTGGGGTGCACGTCTGGCATGTTGCGTCCGTCTTTGAACCGCAGAATGCCGCCGGTGGCCAGGGCGCGCTTGGGCGGCTCGTTGATGCCCATGACGTGCATCATGCCGCTGACGAGGTGGACGAGCAGGTCTCCGGCGACGCCGGTGCCGTATTCCTTCCAGCAGCGCCAGCGCGCAAAAATCAACGGGTTGAACGGCCGCTTGGGAACGGTGCCTTGCCACGTGTCCCAGTCGAGATTTTGCGGAGAAAGGTCTGGAGGCGGCGGATACTCCCACGCGCCGGTGGGATCGTTGCGCCCAAGCGAGCCTTCGATCAGTGTGATGTCGCCGAGGACGCCTTTGGCGACCAACTCTTTGGCTTTGGCGCAAATCACCGAGCTGACGCGCTGCGAGCCGATTTGCACAATACGGCCGGTTTTCTGCGCGGCGGCGACCATCTCGACACCGTCGGTGGCGGAGTGCGACATCGGCTTCTCGCAGTAGATGTCCTTGCCGGCGCTCACCGCGTCGACGACGACCTGCTTGTGCCAGTGGTCGGGAACGGCGGCGACGATGCAGTGGATGTCCTTGTTGTTGAGTAACTCTTGGTAGCGGCGCGTAGTGGGCAGGTCGGGCCTGACGATTTCTTTCGCCAGGGTGTGCCGGCCGTCGTAAAGATCACAGGCAGCGGCGCATTCGACGCCAGGCAACTCGATAGAAGCCGCCAGCAAGCCCGAGCCTTGCATGCCCACGCCGACCATGCCGAAACGGACACGATCGCTCGGCGCCACTGGTTGCTGATACGCCCATAGCGGGCCGGGGTCGAGAAAAACAGTACGAGCGGCGAGTAATGCGCCGGCGGCTCCGGTGGTGGTTTGCAAGAATTGGCGGCGAGTTTTTTTCATGATGACCTCGGGTGCAGTTTGTATCACACTCCATGGGTTAAGGAAATACCGGCGCTGATTTGATCGAGGTGTACGCCGAATGATTATTTCTTGAGCGGCTTGTAGGCGACTTCCTTAAAAAACACTACGTCGTCCTTGCTGTGGTTCTGTAGCCCGAAGTAACCATCATTCGGTCGAGGGCCGTGCTCGGGTTCGTAGTCAGCTTCCTTAGGTGGCACGTCTTGGCCTTCGGTGTAGTCGGTCACTTTCACACCATTCACAAAAACGATGGTATGCGGACCGTCGAGAGTAATTTCCATGGTGTTCCATTGCGGGCCGGGTTTTCCGGGCCGAGCCAGTGGCTTGGTTAATGAGTAGAGTGTGCCAGTGACGTGATATTCATTTTCATTTGAATCTTCCGGTTGGTTGTCGATTTGAACTTCGTAACCGTAATGTACTGGCATCCAGGGCTCGCGTGGCTCGATTGGAATGCGAATATAGACACCGGAGTTATCGTTGTAATCGCGCATTTTAAAAACCACGCGGATCACGCAGTTGCCCACTTTGCCTCCAGTCCAATAAAGAAGGCCCATGCCACCGTGGGTGCGGATCAAGCCATCTTCGACGGTCATGCTGCCGGGGCCGACGTGTTTCCAGCCGGTGAGGTCTTTGCCGTCAAAGAGTTGTTTCCAGTCGTCCTGTGGGGTTTGGGATTGGGCGGAAAGAATCAGCAACAGGAATAGTGGGAACAGGAAGATGACGCGATTCATCAGATCACCTTTTTGCCCAAGGAATTTATACACGAGAGAACCTTTGTCCAAGACAACTGATCTTTCGCATTTGCCGGGACGAGGAATATTACACTAAAACTGGCGGCGGTTAAGTCCTTTATCATGTATAGAATACACCCAAGCACATTGGCATCAGCGCCGAGTTGACGATGCCAGATGAATCTCGAAGAACAGTTTCGCACTGTTCTGTAGGTCTTTTTCGTACCCGCGCAAGGCAAACTGGCCGCCACATTGGGCGAAGGTCTGGCGCAGACGCGCGGAGGTTACTTTTTTGCAGAAGCTTCCTGGGGGAAAATTACATTATAGAGATATAATGTAAGGAGTTCCTCTGGAAGTGACCTTCCTTGCGAAGAGATCATCATCTAAAGAGAAAACGATCCGATGTCTATGAAAATTAAAGCGATGGTTCTGGTTTCATCTTTTGCGATACTCCTATTCATGTTGGCGGGCGAGTGGGGAGGCGTAAGCGCTTCCTCAAACGACGGCGCCTACCGGCAACTGCAGGTCTATAGTGAAGTGCTGTCGCGGGTACGCAGTGAATACGTCGAGGATCCCAACATCCCGGCGGTAACAGTGGGCGCTCTGCACGGATTGCTGGAGTCCCTCGATGCCAACTCCAGTTATCTGACTGCGTCGGAGTACAAGGAATACAAGTCCCTTAAGACGGATGGGAAAGGCGACATCGGCGCGACCGTTTCCAAACGATTTGGCTACGCTGCGGTGGTTTCGGTGATTCCGGGAGGCCCCGCGGACAAGGCGGGGGTCGAAGGGTCCGATATCTTTGAGGCCGTCGAAGGCAAGAGCACTCGGGATTTGTCGCTTGCGGAAATCCGTAACATGCTGGCCGGGCAGCCTGGCTCAAACGTCACGGTGTCGGTGGTGCGCGCCCGCCGGGCGGAGCCACAGAAAGTTGTGATTACACGCGATGTGGTGAGCATTCCTGCCGCGACCGACAAGATTGTAGATGAGGGAATTGGCTACATCAAAGCGGACGCGTTCAACAAGGGGAAATCGCAGGAGATCGCGAACAAGATCAAATCTTTGCAGAAGCAGGGCGTCAAGAAGCTGATACTGGATTTGCGGAACGCTTCCGAAGGTGACGAGTCGGAAGGCATCGCCACCGCGAATCTTTTCCTGAATCATGGGACGATTACTTACCTGCAAGGGCAGAAGGTTCCGCGGGAAGCTTTCAATGCTGATCCAGCCAAAGACATTACGACCCTGCCGGTGGTGGTGATGGTGAACCGGGGCACGGCCGGTCCGGCGGAGATTGTGGCCGCGGCGGTGCTTGAAAACGCGCGTGGAGACGTGGTGGGGGACAAGACTTTTGGTGATGGATCGATCCAGAAGACCATTGATTTGCCGGATGGATCCGCGCTGATTTTATCGGTGGCAAAGTATTACACGCCCAGCGGCAAGGCTATTCAGGACGCAGCCGTCACCCCGAACGTGCTGGTCGCGGATGAGGATGAAGCCGGCCTACCGGATGAGGATCAAGCGAACGCACCCCAGAGCGAGCCAAAGAAGCAGCACTCGCAGCAGGACGACCAGTTACAGAAAGCCATTCAGGTACTGAAGAATCGCCAAGGGTAAAGAACAGTTCTCGTATTTCATATCGCGCGCGCCTTAGGGCGCGCGTTTTTTTTGCGATTGGAATATGAGGGCTGGCAACTGAGAACACACACTTGCTATTCTGAGGCCAGGTTCCGATGACAACTTTGTTCGAGGATGGTCCTGCGGCGGAAATCGTGGGCAGGAGGCTGGTGGGGCGTGTCCTATTCGTCCTGCTCGTGCTGGTCGCAGCATTGCTGGGCGCGACAATCGGCCTGTTGCTGGTCTATTCCACCGATCTCCCTCAGGTCGAAGAGTTGGAGCATTATCGTCCCAGCTCGATTACCGAACTCTATGATGATCACGGTCGGGTAATCGGGTCGTTCGCGCTGCAGCGGAGAGTTGTCGCGTCCTATGACGACTATCCGGAAGTGCTGCGGGACGCTCTGATTTCTATCGAAGATAAGGACTTCTACCGGCACTGGGGAGTCAACGTATGGCGGATCGCGGGGGCAGCCTATCGCGATATCGAGTCTGGCGGAAAGGTGCAGGGGGCGTCCACGCTGACGATGCAGTTGGCACGCAATTTATTTCTTTCTCCTGATCGCGCCTTTCATCGCAAGATTCAGGAGGCCCTGCTGGCAATCCAAATCGAGCGTCGCTTTACCAAGCCTCAAATATTCACGCTTTACGCCAACCAGATTTTCCTTGGCCACGGCGTATATGGATTTGAAGCCGCGTCGGAGTTTTACTTCAGCAAGCCAGCGAAGAAACTTACCCTGGATGAAGCCGCGCTGCTGTCTGGCTTACCGAAAGCTCCCGGCTTTTACTCGCCTATAAACCATATGGATCGCGCGATCAAGCGTCGCAACCTGGTGATTAACGCGATGTTGGAAGATGGCAAAGTCACCGCCCAGCAAGCCGGCGAAGCGAAGTCGCAACCGGTGCGCTTGAATCTGCAACACGATTCCAATTCGCTGGCTCCGTATTTTGTCGAGGAGATCCGGCGTTATCTGGAGAACAAATACGGCAGCGACCAGGTGCACGAGGGGGGACTGCGCGTCTTCACCTCGCTGGATATGGATTTACAGAAAGCAGCGAATAAAGCAGTTCTCGATGGATTGGCGGCGTACGAACGGCGGCACAGTTGGCGCGGACATTTGCAGAATCTAGTGGCGTTGGGCGTCGCATTAGATAAGTACCAACATCCGGATTGGGATGACGAACCCGCAAGCGGCAGCTACGTTCATGCTTTAGTAACGGCAGTCTCGCCGGAATCCGCGATGGTGAAGTTCGGGCGTTACGCCGCCACCCTGGCCCAATCCGAGGCTGCGTGGACACAGAAAAAGATTCGCGACAGCCTGGCGTTGGGGGACATTATTTATGTGAAGGTGCTGGCACTCTCGCCGGATGGAAAGGCTCGCGTGAGCCTGGAACAAGACTCGGGCGTGCAGGGCGCCCTGGTCGCGATTGATAACGCCAGCGGCGAAATTAAGGCCATGGTGGGTGGTCGCGATTTCAATGATTCCAAGTTCAACCGCGCTACCCAAGCGCTGCGCCAGGTAGGCTCGTCGTTCAAGCCCTATGTATACACGGCAGCGATCGATCAAGGCGCAACCCCGGATGACACAGTCCTCGATGCTGCGGTGACTTTCGAGACCGCTTCAGGCCCCTACTCACCGCACAATTACGACGAAAAGTTTGAAGGCATCATCACGCTGAGACGGTCATTGGCACAGTCGCGGAACATTCCAGCGCTGAAATTGGCCGATCGCATCGGTATCAAGACAGTCATCGATTACGCGCATCGCTTCGGTATCACGTCAAATATTCCTGCGTATTTGCCTGTGGCTGTAGGGGCCGCGGACATTACATTGTTCGAGCAGACGTCTGCATTTAGCGTATTCCCCGATGACGGCGTGCGTCTTACGCCACGCTACATCACGAAAGTGACGGATTATGAAGGGCGCGTGCTGGAAGAGGATTTTCCCGACGTGAAAGACGTGATCAGCGCGCGAACCGCGCGCATTATGACTTCCATGCTGCGGGAGGTTGTATTGCACGGCACGGGTATTGCGGCTGCAAGCATGAAATATCCGCTGGGAGGAAAAACCGGAACCACGAATGACTTTACCGATGCCTGGTTTGTGGGGTTTTCTCCTGGGATGACATGCGGAGTTTGGGTAGGCTTTGATGAGAAGAAATCCCTGGGTAACAAGGAAACCGGGGCGCGGGCTGCCTTGCCGATCTGGATAGATTTCATGAAAGTCGCACTTGCTGCTGGCGATCCAGGAGAATTTCAGCCGCCGCCGGAGTTGCAGGGCAACGCGGTGGCGCACAAGTTGGATACTCCGGATGTGGCCCCCGGGGACGGAGAGACGCATTAAGCCGGCATTTTTTGCTGAGCTAACTTCTCTTGATTCGTCTGTTCGCAGCGCAGTCGCGCGACTACCAATCGGATTTCATCAAAGGTGACTTCTGGCGGCAGGACGTCTTTTAGCGGTCTGAGGCGCTGGACACCGAGACGAGCGCATGCGGCTTCTATGACCGAGCGTTTATTGTCGTCGATCCACGTGGGTTGAAATTGCAGTTGCCCGCTTTCTATGAGTTCGGCCACCAGGCTGACGATGGTGGTGAGTTGGCGTCCGCGAATTTTCGCTATTTCCTCGAAAGTGTTCCCGGCGGCGAGCAGGCGCATGGTTTCGTAAGCCGGCGTCGATTTCTTTACTGGCGTCCGCGTCATTCGGGCGCCTTCGCGATATCGTCTCAAGGCGCCGAAGATCTGCAGGCCATACATCTCAGCTTTGTGCTCGCCGAAGCCGGAGACACCCAGAAGTTCGGGGATCGTTGCCGGGCGTTTGCGGCAAACCTCGTCGAGCGATGTATCGTGCATCACGACGAAGGCAGGAACATTCTGTTGCCGGGCTGCGATGCGCCGCCACTCGCGGAGATAGTCCCGCAATTCGGGATCCACATCCGCAGGGGCAGGCTTTTCTTCGGGCTCGAACTGATGCAGGCGGTTGACTCGGACCGTCTCCGTGTGACTTGGCTGCTCTGTTTCGGGTGTCGCCAGCCACTCGGGCGTGCCGCTGCAAACATCGCAAGCGGCGCATGATGTCCACTTGGGAGTTTCGCCGAAGTGCACACAAATCTGGCGGTGGCGGCAGCTACTCGATTCGGCGAAGCGGCGGATAGTGCGATAGCGCTCCCAGGCCCGTTCCTTTTCCGCCGCATCGGTCACCTGCTCAATGAAGTAGGCCAGCAGGGCCGTGTCCCGCTTTTGCCAGAGCAACAGGCACTCCGCGGGATGACCGTCGCGACCAGCTCGTCCGGCCTCCTGGTAGTACTGCTCGATTGATTTTGGGAGCGAGAGGTGAATCACGGAGCGGACGGACGCCTTGTTGATACCCAACCCGAACGCGATGGTGCCCACCAGTACACGCACTTCGTCTGACATCCAGCGCTCTTGGTTGGTTCTTCGAGTTTTGGTCTCCATCTTGCCGTGATAGGAAACAGCGGGAATGCCCTGTTCCTCGAGAAAGTCCACCGTCTCTTCGACTTTAGCGATCGTCGGAGCGTAAACGATGATGTTGCCGTCCGGATACTTGCGCAATCCGCTAAGAAGCAGATCAGGCTGCGTATCGCCTTCACATTGCTTGACGATGTACCGCAAGTTGGGACGATGGAAGCTGGCGATGTATTTGTGCGGATTGTGCAATTGGAGTTGGGTAAGAATGTCCTGACGCACCCGGCGAGTGGCGCTGGCGGTGAAAGCCGCGATCGAGCGGCCGGGGAAATGAGCGCGCAGACGGCTCAATTGGCGGTATTCCGGACGAAATTCGTGGCCCCACTCGGAGATGCAATGGGCCTCATCAATGGCGAAGAATGCGATTGGAACGCGCTGAAGCCAGCCGATAGTATCGGGGCGCGCCAGCCGTTCAGGCGAAAGATACAGGAGCCGGTACTCGCCCGCCTGAGCTTCGCGCATCGCTGTCACCTGCTGGCTTTCGGACAGAGAACTGTTCAAGACCGCGGCGGGGATTCCCATTTGCGCCAACTGCGCGGCCTGGTCCTGCATCAGGGCAATCAATGGGGAGATGACGACGGCGGTTTGACCCAGGACTATTGCGGGTAGCTGATAGCAAAGTGATTTTCCTCCGCCAGTTGGCATGACTACACAGGCATCGTGCCCGGCCACCAGGCTGCGAACAATGCGCTCCTGCAATGGACGGAACGAATCGTAACCCCAGTAAAGACGGAGCGGAGCCAGCAGGTCGGTTTCGGGGGCCATATGGACAGTATAGGTGGTGGGCAAGGTCGCGAGTTTGCTTGTGCGGGGTCGGTTCCCGAAGTGGGACGTGGTTACTGATTGCCAGACTATAATCTCGTATGATGAAGTCGTTCATTCGTCTCGTGCTACTGGCGTTGGTACTGGTGACAGTTGCGCTGGTATCGGCGCTCACCGCGATGCGGCTGGCAATTCATGGCCGCGAGGTATCGGTTCCAAAGCTGGTAGGGCTCACGCCTACGGAGGCAGAAAAGGTGGCTTCCGCATTGGGATTACAAATCGTGGTGGAGAGGCAGTACTACAGCCCGAATATTGCGGAAGGCAAAATCATGTCGCAACTTCCGCAAGCGGATACACAAGTACGCCGCGGATGGCAGGTGAGGGTGGCACAGAGCCTGGGGCCGCAGCGGGTGGAGATTCCGGATGTGGTGGGAGAAAGCGAGCATGCCGCCGAATTGAATATCAGTCGTCGCGGGCTGGATGTGGGCGCGATTGCGCAGATTGATATGCTGGGAATGCCCGCGAATCAGGTGATCTCACAGAGTCCACCGGCGAAGGCAAGTGGCGTTTCCGCACCGAAGATCGGGCTGCTGGTGACGACCTCCGCGCCGGCACAGGCATTTGTCATGCCTAACTTTGGTGGGCAGCCGTTGGGGAGCGTGACACTGGCTTTGCGCGATGCCGGATTACGGCTAGGATCGATTACGGTCACCGCCGCGGCCGATCAGAGCGGGGGTACACCGAGCGCACGTACACCGGGCATTGAGCCCGCGCAAGCCGTGCCTTCGGCTTCTCCGGCGAGCATTATCGTCACGCAGACTCCCGCGGCTGGGCAAAAAGTGATGGCGGGAAGTACGGTGGATTTTGAAGTGAAGCCGTAGAGTGCGCGCGACAAACCCTTCTGTCATCACAATCCCTGATTGGATAATCGCTGTGCCTCTTTGGCTAGATCTTCTCCAGTATCGCGACGAAGAAGCCGTCACAGGGATGCAGCCCCGGGATTGTGCGGACAAACGGTCCGCTGATCAGGGAGTCAATATCTTTCCAAACGAGCTCCCCTTCTTTTTGCAGGATTTCCAACTCATGGCGACAATCCAGCAAGCGAAATGATTTGTCACTGGCAAGTGCCTTCTCTACGACATCGGAGTTTTCCTCGCGTTCGAGAGAGCATGTGGAATACAGCACCCTGCCACCCGATGCGACATGTGACATTGCAGATTGCAAGATCGAGAGTTGGCGGGACTGCAGGTCGGCCAAATCTTCATGTTTCAACCGCCACTTAATTTCAGGATTGCGCGCGAGAGTTCCGGTGCCGGAACAAGGCACATCCACCAGCACGCGATCGAATTGCGAAACCAAGGGAAGCCTGACGGCATCCGCCGCGAGCACACGTACGTTGCCGGCCCTCACGAGCCTGCGTAACAGGCGCGCCCGATGAGGGTGCAATTCGACGGCAATGATGGTTGATGTTGGATTTCGATCCGCGATGGATGCCGTCTTACCGCCGGGGGCGGCGCAGCAATCGAGAATATGCGAGCCTTTGCCAACCAGCCGGGCCACAAGTTGCGATGCTTCGTCCTGAATGGCAATATGGCCCTCGCGAAACGCTCGAGTTCTGGTGACATCTCCGGAACGGACGCTCCTGGCGGAAGCGAGCAAGATCCCGGGTGCGAGCTCGATTTTGTTGCTACGAAGTTCCTCTTCACTGCCGCCACTACCGAGCCGAATTGTGGTCGTGGGAACGGACTGGTCATGGGCGCAAATGAGTTTTGTCGTTTCCACCCCGAACTCGCGAAACCATCGTTCTACCATCCACAGCGGTTGTGCGGATGTTTCGGCCACCGCTTCCGGGGTTGAAGCGGCGTGAAGGGCCGCCAAGTGGCCGTTCGACGGCCGCGGAACTTGCGAAAGCTTGCGCAGGATTGCATTTACGAATGGGGCCGCTGAACGTTTGCGGGCGCGCTTGACCAACTCCACACTCTCGTGGATTGCCGCGCGTGCGGGAATGCGATCAAGGTGCTGCATCTGGTAGGTGGCGAGACGCAGCGCGGCCAGAACTTCGGTATCCAACTTCCGCAGAGACTGGGAGGATGCAGCTGCGATATCCCGATCAAGCAACGAACGCCAGCGTAGAACACCCATCGTCAACTCGGTTGCGAGGGCGTGATCGGCAGGCGAAAGCTTGGCGTAATGTTCCGCGTGCAGAAGTTCGGATGCGTATGCGTCTTGCTGCTCAACGCGAAGGAGGATGTCGAAAGCGGCGGCGCGGGCAGGAGAGATAGGCATCGTGAATATCAGGACTCGCCGAGTTTGTCGGCGGTACTTGGGTGATACCCATGTATGAAGTCGCGGGCTGGCATGCGCTTCTTGCCCTCAGGTTGGACTTCCAGCAGCTCGAGCGAAGTGGCTTGACCACATCCTGCGAATATTCGATCGCCATCTACGTTCAACTCACCGAATGGGAGCACGGTTGTTACGGGTCTTGCCGCCCAAACGTGCAGGTTCTTGCCGCGAAAAGTTGTAAAGGCACCCGGCCAAGGTTGAAAACCGCGCAGCCGATTGCAAATTTCCGCCGCCGGACGATGGAAGTCAATTTGACCATCTTCTTTTTTCAGTAAAGGCGCCAGAGTAGCTTTTGAATGATCCTGGGGGCGAGGGTTAATAGTTCCGGCCTGTAATCCGAGAAGACTCTCAACTATGAGGTCGGCGCCGAGCGCGGCCAGCCGGGGTGCCAGACTTGGGGTCGTGTCCTCAGGCGCAATCGTCAATTCTCGTTGCTGCAGAATGTCACCGGTGTCCAGACCGGAATCGATGCGCATTGTGGTCACGCCGGTAAAGGTTTCACCGCAGGCGATCGCCCACTGGATGGGGGCGGCGCCGCGGTAATTGGGCAGGAGAGAAGCGTGCAGGTTGATGTTGCCCAACGGCGGAAGATCGATCATCCATCGCGGGATGATGCGTCCGTAACCGACTACCACGATGGCATCAGGATGCAGTGCGGCAAGTTGAACACGGAAGGCTTCGTTGTTTTTAATTACGTCGGGCTGGGTCGAGGGTAGAGCAAGCTCGATGGCGCGCTGCTTGACGGGAGATGCCGACAATTCCAACCCGCGTCCACGAGGCTTGTCAGGCTGGGTAACCACCAAAGAGATGCGGAATCCGGCTTCCACCAAGCTATTCAGCGTGGGAACGGCGAAGCGCGGAGTGCCGCAGAAAACGAG
>Ga0209689_1002339_pt1 | contig 14127 bp, 14 predicted proteins | sample GraSoiAngelo_149_FD_187119 | JGI IMG/M metagenome (GOLD analysis project Ga0209689, IMG submission 187119) | Grasslands soil microbial communities from the Angelo Coastal Reserve, California, USA - 14_1009_09_30cm (SPAdes) (version 2) | ecosystem: Environmental > Terrestrial > Soil > Grasslands ...
AGAACTCGCCTGACAGTCGATATGCGATCCAGTCCGCCAGCATGTTCATGTGCGCGGCGTCCCGAAAGACCTCCGGCTCGTGGCGCTGGATCCAGCGCAGCCGCGCCGGTGAAGTAATCGCCACCCAATCGCCTCCCTGGCGATAGATTTTTTCCGCCAGTCCCTCGCGCACCAGCTCGGTCGCCTCGTCGCCGGCGCGTGAGTCGACGTTGGGGCACGCCCAGATCTCATGTCCGGACCGGTCATACAGCACCATGCCTTCGCGCATGCTCGTCGTGCTGACAGCGCGGATTGCACCTGCATCGACGCCCGGCGACTGCAGCACCACGTGGATGCACTCGCAGATGAGCTTCCAGTTGTGATCTGTGTCGAAGACCTGTGATCCCGGCACACCTTCCTTGGCCCGGTGCGACCACTCGCGCTGCGCCATCGCCACCTGCCGGCCGCCCGTCTCGAACACGACCGCTCGGCAGCTGCCGGTGCCCGCGTCCAGAGCGAGCAGCAGCGGCTCGCTCACGCCTCGACCGCCTTCCGGTTCACAACGGAGACCAGCGGCTCGCCCGCAGCGAACCGCTCGATCTCGGCCGCGATCATGGTCACGCCACGGAGCAGGGTCTCGTGCGTCGCCCCGCCAATGTGCGGTGTGATAACGACGTTCCCGTGCCCGAGCAGGGGATGCGGTCCGCCTGTCGAGTGCGGCCGTACCACGTCGAGGGCCGCACCCGCCAGGTGACCGGACGACAACGCCTCTTCCAGCGCCGCCTCGTCGACGAGTGTCTCACGCGCTGTGTTGATGAACCACGAACCCGGCCTCATGGCAGCGAACTCGGCCCGGGCGAACAGGTTCTCCGTGTCCGCGCCCGCGCGAACGTGCAGCGAGACGAAGTCGGAAACATCGAGCAGCGCCGCGAGGCTGGTCAGCAGCTGCACGCCCGACGCATCACCTGCCTTGATGTACGGGTCGTACGCGACCACCGTCATCCCGAACGCCAGCGCCCGCCGCGCCACTCGCCGGCCAACGTTGCCGTAGCCCACGAGGCCCAGGACGTGCCCACCCAGCTCACGCCCCAGGAAGCGCGCACCCTCGTATGCCGACTCTCCCAGCCGGCCACCTTCGAGCAAAAATCGCTGAGCGCGCGGAAAGCCGCGTGCGAGCATGACCATGAAGGCGATCGTCTGGTCGGCCACCGCCTCGGCGTTCTTGCCGGGCGAGTTGACCACCGGGATCCTGCGCGCAGAAGCTGCCTTCACGTCGACATTCACCGGACCGCCGCGGCAGCAAGCGAGCAGCTTCAGGCCTGGGGCGGCCGCCAGCGCCTCCGCGGTTACCGGCGCCCCATGCACGGCCAGGATGTCCGTGTCGCCCAGGTGCTCTGCGACCTGGATCGGCGAGCCCAGGTATTCGCGAATCGAACGCTCCGACTCGGTCGCAGGTATGAACTCCAGCGACTCGTCGAGCTGGACGTACTCGACCGATTGGGCCCGCTCGAGCCCTTCGAAGCCTTGCTTGAAGACCTCGACAGGCACGAACGAATCGCCGGCCACGACAATCTTCATCGAGGGCGCGACTGCTAGGGGTAGACCCGGCTTGGCTTCAGATCGACCGCATGCCCGGTACCCGACTCCATGATCACCTTCAGCATCGGCTCGGTGTCGAGGTAGTAGAAGCGGATCGTCTCGCCGATCCTGCCTTCCATCATGATCTTCGCGCCCAGGCCGGCGAAGTGCTTCTCGGTCGCGTCCGACTCCGCCGGCGTCGGCCGCATCACCGCGATGTGGTGCAAGCCCTCGCCGTGAGCGTCGAGCCACTCCTTGTAGATGGACGGGCCCTCGTCCGGCTGCAGAAGCTCGACCACGATCGGCCCGACGTGGGTCTCGGCGCCGATCATCGTGAAGTGCGTCGGCTTGCCGTGCAGGTAGGTGTCGTGCAGCGCCGGCGGCTTGTGCTCGTAGACGTTCCAGGGCCCCCAGCCCAGCGCACGGTGATAGCGCTCCAGGGCCTCGTCGATGTCCTTGACGACGATCGCAATCTGGCTGATGGGAAAGCCGCCAGGCGGAACCACCTGTCCGGTCGCTTGCGAATGCTCGATGTGATGCGCCATCGCTGTCCCTCCTAAAAGATTGCGATCGGGTTGAACGGCGAACCGGTGCTGTCGGGCAGCCGCAGCGGTTCCGCGACCACCATGAACTCCCAGCGCTTTTGCTCTTCGCACGCTGCCGCCACGTCCTCGAGGTTCAGGCTGTCGGAAACCACCATGCCCATCGCAGCGACCTGGAGCGGATGGATCGGATAGAGGATCCCGTCGACGGTGCTGGGCACCGTCTCACCGTCACCGTCCGGGAAGAACGCAGCCACCTTCCGCTCGTGCATCCAGGGAATGGCGTCGACATGCAGCCCGGCCTTGCCCTCTCCCTCATATCCGTTGTCCCATGCCCCCTTTTCCAGGCGGCGGCGGTGGTGGCCTGTGCGGAAGACGAAGATGTCGCCCTCCCCGACGTGGACGCCCTGCGACCTCTCAGCCGCTTCGAGCTCCGCGCGTGTCACCGCCTCGCCCGGCTCGAGGTAAGGAACTCCGCGCAGCCGCGCGACGTCGAGGAGCACACCGCGGCCCACGACGCCATCCGCGTACGTGGTGATGTCGTAGCCGTGCATGCCGAGACTGGTCACCTCGGAGATCGACCGGCCGTTGTAAAGCAGTCCTCCGTACGAGATGTGATTGAGCGCGTCGATGTGCGTGTGACAGTCGCCATGACACTCCATGCCGAGGAAGTCCATGGCGAAACCGACCTTGGACTCGCCGACCGGGATGTCATGGTTGCGCGACATGTAGTGGATTGCCGGGTGCGGATTGTCGGGGCCGGCGACCGTGTTGATAGGGATCGCCATCGACACGGTGCGCCCGGAGTGCACGAGGCCGGCCGCCTTCCTGACGTGCTCAGGCGTGATGTAGTTCAGGGTGCCGCGGTCGTCATCCTTGCCCCAGCGGCCCCAGTTCTTCACTGACTCGAACATCGCCTCGAACTCGGCGACGGTGATTTTCTTCGACTTCGTCGTTGCCATGCGCCTCCTTCAGCGGACCGCGCCGGGCAGCGGCGAGTCCATCTCACCCGGCTCGGGCAGTCCGGCCGTCATCGCGCCGTCAACCGTCATCAGGTGCCCGGAAAGATAGGAGGCGTCGTCGGAGCACATCCACAGGATCGGTCGCGCCATCTCCTCGGGCTCGGCGAACCGCCCGATCGGAATCCGGTCCAGGAACACCTTCGATTGGACTGGATGGTTGATGACGAACGCCGACAGCCGGGTGTTGATGATCCCGGGCGCGATCGCGTTGACGCGGATGCCCACTCGTGACAGCTCCAGGGCGGCCGTTTGCATGACTGCGACCACGCCCGCTTTCGAAGTGTTATAGGCGAGGCCGCCCGCCTCCGGTTGGAAGGCATTCGTGGATGCGGTCAGGACGATCGCGCCCTTGATGCTGTCACGGACCATAGCCCGCGCGGCTTCCTGGGCCAGGTACCAGGCGCCGCGCAGATTTACGTTCAGGATCCGGTCCCAGCTGGCGTCGGTGAACTCGAGGAAGGGCACGAAGTCGGCGATGCCCGCGACCTGAACCGCAGCGTCGAGGTGGCCGAACTTCCTTACCACCAGGTCGACGGCCCTCTTCACGTCTTCGCGCCGGCTCACATCACCTGCGGCCGGCTCGACGCGGCCGCCTACGGCGCGAATCGACTCCACCGTCGTCGCCAGCACATCCGCCTCGTTGTCGACGAGCACCACTCCCGCGCCCTCGGCTGCGAACGCCTTTGCGACCGCGCGGCCGATGCCCTGCGCCGCGCCAGTGACGACGACGCCCTTGCCCTCGAAACGTCCACTCATGCGATGAGCCCTCCATGGCCGGGGCCGCGCGGAATGACCGCCCAGATGTCGACCACACGATCGCCCTCGACGACGTGGAACGCGTCGTACCAGTTCACCGTCCCCGGCGCGTAGCCGGGGATCAGCTCAACCACGTCGCCGACGCGGAGCTTCTCGTCCGGCAGCGCGACGAAGACGCCGTGCTCTTCGTCGAACCTGAAACCCACGTTGTCGTGGCCGGCGATGGTGGACAGCGCGGGCGCCCCCAGCGACTTGTTGCCGGCGTCGACGATCACTCGGTCGTGAGGCCGGCTGATCACTGTCGTCGCGACCGTCAGGGCTTTTTCGAAGTCGCCGACCATCGCGCCGTGGAAGTTGTCCATCACCGCGTACGACCCGGCCTGAATCTCTGTCACCTTTGGGTCGGAAGCGGTGAGGTTCCATGTCGCGGTGCCGCCCGCGGAGACGATCGGGCTCGGGATGCCGTGCGACTCGAGCGCCTGCGCGGTCTCGACCAGGAATGACATCGCCTTCTTCTGCTTCTGCGCCCGCAGGCCGGCTTCTGGCGTGAGCGAGCAGTGGCCTTCGTAGCCGGTCACGCCAAGCATGCGGATGCCTTTGAGCTCAACGAGCTTGCGGCCGAGCTCGACCGCCTGCCCGGTGGTGTCGACCCCGGCGCGGTCCATACCTGTGTCGACCTCGATCAGCACGCCAACTGTCGAGCCCGCAGCCCGCGCCGCCTTGGCGATCTCCGCTGCGTTCTCCGCCTCGTCGACCGCCACCATCACCTCGGCGTCGCCCGCAAGCGCCGCGATTGCGGCCAGCTTCTCAGGTCCCGCGACCGTGTTGACGATGAAGATGCTGTCGAGCCCGGATCGCACGAGCACAACCGCCTCCCACACCGTCGCAGTGGACAGGCCGATCGCACCTGCCTTGACCTGCAGGCGCGCCAGCTCGGGGCTCTTGTGCACCTTGATGTGCGGCCGGATCTTGGCCGGCTTGCCTTCGAGCCAGCTCGCCATCTTCTCGATGTTTCGTCGCGCGGCAGGCAGGTCGAGGATCAGCGCCGGCGTCACGACCTCGGACCGGCTTTTTCCGACCGCGGCGCCATAGGCGTGCCGGACGCGCGCGCGAGTCTCTTCCATCACGCCGAGGGCATGCGTGAGCAGCTCAGGCACGGCGGCGGCCGCCTCCGTTCCGAGCGGGCTGGGGCCTGGTCAGCGCTTCGATTCGCTTTGCGAAAGCATCGATCTCCGAAGCTCCGTCGAGGGCGCCGATCTCGATCTCATACGTGCGCGACTCCTGGGGCGCGAGATACATGAGCTCGCCGCGTTCCCGGGCGTCGAAGCGGCCCGCGTCGCGGTTGGTCGTCGGCTCCATCGCCACGCCGTAGATCCCCTCCCCCAACATCCGCCACATCGTATGGAAGGGGAACTGATCCCTCCGGTAGACCTGGTAGGCGCCCAGCCCGAGCTTGCGGTTGACGATCGCGACTGGCACCGTGCCCTCCCGCTCGGCCACCGTCGAATGCTCGTAGCACTCCTCCGGAAATGCCGCGTTGGGCCCGGTCAGACGCCGGTAATTCTTGGTCGCATACCCCGCGACGGGCACACCGTCGGGAGCCGGGATCAGGTAGTCCGAGCCCTCATCGACCACCGGCCAGCCCACGTTGACGTGGTAGAGATACATGTGCGTCGTCGGATCGAACGCGACGTTCACGACCTCGTCGTGGATCGTGAACCGGCTCTCACCGACCTTCGCCTCTATGCGCCGGCGGAGCTCCATCGCCTCGCCGAACACCGCCGCCTGGCGGACCGTGCCCTCCGCGTACAGCACGCACTCGTCTCCATCCCAGCGCTCGCCGTACCCGGTGAGGCGGGCCGGCATGAAGCCGATGCGCCCGTGGAGGCCGTACTCCTCGGTGGGCCGGATGAGCTGGTGGAACTGCGGTGCGTCGTCGACGCCGCCGAGCAGCGTGTGGTCGAGTCCGCAGGTGACGACCATGCCGCCGCCCCAGCTGCGGAACCATCCAAGGCTGAGCGGCTCCGCGTACCAGGGCCCCACGACGCCGGTCGGAGAGAGCCACGACAGTGACTGGCCGCGCAGCTCGCACCGGCCGACGTCCAGCGAGCGGTCGACGAGCACGTCGAAGACGAAGCCGGTGCCGGTGCGAAACTCCAGCACCCGCACCCCGCGCTCGATCCCGTCGCCGAGCGTGACCAGCCGCACGCCCGCGACCTGATCGAGGCGTCCGACCCGGCGCATCAATTCGTGTCGGGTCAGCGCCTTGCCGTTGACCAGGGGCATTGGGACCTAGACCTTCGGGCTTACCGGCGCCACCTTCGCCATTGCAACGTCGTCCTCGCTTTCACCAAGGGCGGCGCCGGCGGTCTTGAGCCACCGGTCACGCCCGCTGGCCGCGTAGTACACGAGCAAGATGATGCCGATCAGCAGCCAGCCGCCGGCGACGAGGGGCGCCTTGGCGAACGGGTCGACCGGGCAGTTGACCGCCGGGCAGCCAGGCGGAAACGACTCGTACAGCGCATACAGCAGGACCAGGCTCGACACCACCGGCAGGATGGCGTGCCACAGCCAGTTGAACTGGGAGTGGAGCTCCCTCCAGTAGTAGACGATCACCCCCACGTTGGCGGCCAGATACACGAACGAGACGCCCAGGACGAGTACGAGGCCGGTGAGCAGGAAGAACGCCACATCGGGGTGAAACCAGGCTCCCGCGATCAGGCCGCTTCCCAGCGTGAGTGTGAGCTGGGCGAAGATGGCGTTGGTCGGAGTCTTGTAGACCGGGTGGACCTTGGCGAAGAGCTTGGGAAAGGCTCCGTTCCGGCCCAGCGCATACCACATCCGCGTGCTGACGTTCGCTGTGGCGAGTGACACGGCCAGGGTGGAGGACATGAAAGCGATGAGGACGAACCACCATCCTCCGCCCCACACGTTGCGGGCGAGAGCGAGTCCGGGCAGGTCGCTGGAGGTCTGAACACCCTTGATGTTGTCGGGGCCGAACCCGGTGATGATCGCCCAGTAGGTGAAGACGAGGAAAACGCCGAGGATCAGGATCGAAAGCAGCACCGACCGTGGCACGTTCCTCTTGGGATCCCTGGTCTCTTCGGCCAGCGGTGCCGCGGCCTCCCAACCGGTGAGGCCCTGCACCGCCAGCACGATGGCGAGCGTGAATCCCGAGAACCCGTAGGCCGTGCCCACGCCGATGTTGGCTGGGTTGAACTCCGACAGTGAGATGCCGCCTGGTCCGGGCTTGGCGAATCCCGTGAACGCCAGCGCGAGCACGATGAGGATCTCCGCGCCGCCCGTGATCAGCAGCGTCCGCGCTGAGAGCTCGATGCCCCGGTACTGCAGCAAGGCGACGATTGACCCGACGACGATGATTGACACCCACCAGAGCCACGGCACGTCCCAGCCGTAGCTGGCCTTCAGCTCACCGGCGGCGATGAAGCCGAAAAACCCGGACACCACCCCACCGGCCATCGGCGAGTAGAGGATGAACATCCACGACGTCAGGAACCCCGCCCGGGCGCCCAGCGAGCGACTGACATAGGTGTAGTACCCGCCCGCCGACGGCAGCTGACGCGAGAACTGGATCAGCGTGTTGCCGAGCATGAGCACCACCACGACGCCGATCAGGTAGGCGAGCGGCGCGGTGAGGCCTGACAGGGTGACCAGGAACTGGGTGAAGAACAGAGCAGCAATCGCCGGAGCGATATGCGTGATCGCCTGCATGGTGACCGATACGAGCCCGAGGGAATCGGGCTTGAGCTCCGTTTGAATCCGGCCAGCGGTCGTTTCAGCCATCAGTCGTTACCCCTCCGAATGAGCCCAACCCGTTGCTGCATGATCTTGCAGCGTCGCCAGAATCGTGGAGCAGTATGGGTCGCCTTACCCATTTGTCAAGTGGGAAGACCTTGCCGCGGCCGGCACGGCCTCCAGGAATGCCCGGTAGGTCGTGATGTACTCGCTGATCCCTTCCCGGAGCGAGGCGTAGCGGGGCGCCCAACCGAGCTGCGTCCGCGCGTTTTCTATTGACAGCACGCCCCGGAACGACGCCTCCACCTCATCGTCCGGGGTCATGTCGTCAGAGATCTCGATGCTGCTTCCTGGCACCAGCTCGGCCACGAGCCTGGCCGCCTGCGCGGCGGTCACCAGCGGCCCGCCGGTGGCCGCGAAGAAGACCCGGTCTGCGTCGTCCGGGCAGCCGACCACGCGGACTGTCAGCGACGCGACGTCGGCCACATGTGTGTAGTCACGCGGCAACCGGCCGCCTGACGCCAGCTTCACCGGCTCGCCGCGAACCGCAGGCTCCACGAACTGCTTCATGTAGTTGGCCGAGTGCCAACGCATGCCGAACCCATATACGGCCGACGGCCGCACGATGCGCACGTCGAGCTCGAACGCCTGCTGAAAGGCGAACGCAAACAGCTCACCGGTCGCCTTGGCGGCGCCGTATGCGCCGCTTCCCGGACCGGAGCGCGCCAGGATGATCGGGTGTGCCGCATCGATGGGTTGGTACTGATTGGCGGGCAGCACCCCGATCGATGAAATGTCGACCACGCGTTCGACTCCCGTGCGCCGGGCCGCCTCCAGCACGTTGACGGTGCCGCCGGCGTTGCTGCGGAACGCCAGGTATGGATCGCGGTAGAGCTTGGCGACCTCGACGTTGCTGGCGCTGTGCACGACGACCTTCGGCCTGAGGCGACCGAACAGGTCGACGAGCCCGTCCAGGTCATCTACCGAGCCGACCTCCACGGCGAACTTGCCAGCGTGGTCCCGCAGGGCGTAAGCAATCTCGGGCGTGGGCGTTTTGCTTCGTGCCAGCACGGTCACCCCGTGCGCGGCATCGAGAAGGGCTCGCGTGACGTAGCCTCCGATGAACCCCAAGCCGCCGGTGACGAGAACCGACATCAGGTTCGCCCGGCCTTGATGACCGCTCGGGCGGTGGACTCGTCAGTGACCAGGACGTCGAGCATCCCAGCGCGCAGGGCGCCAAGGATGGCGGCACGCTTCTCCAGACCCGCGGCCATGCCGATCACGAGCGGGATCTTCTGGAGGGTGTCCCATTCGATTGAGATGAGCCGTTCGTCGAGCATGTGCACCGGCTCACCGATCGCGTTGAAGAAGCGCGTCGACATATCGCCCACGGCGCCCGCGTCGAGCAGGCGCTTCCGGTCGCGCGGCGAGATGTGGTGGTCGCGGATGAGCGGCGCGGTTTCGTCGAGCGTGCCGATGCCCACCAGCGCCACCTGGCTCGAGGCTGCCGACTCCAACGCGGCCCGAATCGAGCCGTCTCGAAGCATGGCGGCCTTGATGTCAGGCGAGTCGACGAGCACCGGCGCATGCAGGTAGTGCACGCGGCTGTGGGGGTGCAGGGAGGCGAGGTGGCGCGCGAGCTCGTGGCCCTGAATCCCCGGGCCGCCCCGGCCCACCCCGCCGTGGAGCATCGAGACCTCCAGGCCAGACACGGTCCCGGCCGGGAGCCTGTGGATAGCGGCCGAGAGCATCCGCCCCCAGGACATGCCCAGACGCATGCCGTTCAGCAGCTGGCTGTTGACGTAGTCGGCGGCGGCCCTCGCGACTGCCTCATTGCCGGCCGCTCCCGGCTCGCCGGCAACGACGACGGCCTTGCGGAGACCGAAGGCGGTCGCCAGCTCGAGCGCCAGGTCTCCCTGCAGGCTGCGCGGGCGGTGAATCTCGACGTGGACGATGCCTTCGTCGCGCGCCCGCTTCAGGTAGCGGGACACCGTCGATGCGTCCAGGCGGAGAGCGCGCGCGATCTCGACCTGACTCTGGCCCGCGACGTAGAACCGCGTGGCCAGGTCCACCAGGAGGTCAGGGGTCGGCCCGGCTGAGCTCCCCCTCATTCCAGGTTCGTGTGCCGCTCCCGCATTTCGTCTATCGTCTGCCCGGTCCGCTCTCGCAAGAGGATGGAAACGATGTCGAAGAAGACGAGCTGGGCCGCCTCGTAAAGGCTGCCCATCGGCAGCACGCTCTTCTTGCCGCCGCGGTCGTCGGCCATGGTCTGGGCTTTGATGTGAATCACCGCGTCGGCGGACTTCGGGGCAGGGCCGTCAGGCTGCGCTGTGATGACCACAGTCCGCGCACCTGCCGACTTCGCGACCCCGAGCAACGCGTCGACCGTCGAGAACGTACCCGGCCCGGCGCTCGCGACCAGCGTGTCGCCGGGACCGAGCGGCGGGGTGGTCATGTCACCGACGACGTGCGCGTCCAGGCCCAGGTGCATCAGCCGCATGCAGAGGGCGCGCATCATCAGGCCCTCACGGCCGACACCGTAGGTGGCGATGCGCTTCGTGTGCATGAGCTCGTCGCACAACTTCTCCGCCTCGGCGGCGGCACCGTTCGCGAGCACGCCGCGGATCTCGTCGATCGCACCATCGAACAGAGCGTTCGCGTCGGTCTTCGTCTCCGTCATGCACTCCTCCTGCCGGCACCGGCCTGCAAGCTCGCGAGATTTGCCCGCGCGTCGCCGCCGTCGAACACCGCGCTCCCGGCGACGATCAGGTCGACACCCATCGAGGCGATCGAGGCGACGTTCTCTCGCGTGACGCCGCCGTCCACACCCACGATCACGTTGCGCCCGGAGCGCTCGACAAGCCCTTTGACCTCGTGCAGCTTCTTCTCCGTGCTCGGCGCGAAGCGCTGGCCGGGCCAGCCGGGATTGACAGCAAGGACCAGGATGAGCTCGACGTCGTCGAGCAGCGGCTCCACCGCGTTCGCGGGTGTTCCCGGGTTGAGCGCCACTCCGCGGACGACGCTCGACCCCAGAGCCTGCAGCACTCGGTGCGGGTGCCGCGTCGCCTCGAGATGGAAAGTCAGCATCGAGGCGCCTGCGTCGACGTAGGCGCGCACTTTTTCGACCGGCTCGTCGATCATGAGATGCAGGTCCTTCCGCAACCTTGTCTTGAGCGCGGCGATCACGGGTGGTCCGACGGTCAGCTGCGGGCAGAAGACGCCATCCATCACGTCGATGTGCACGAAATCCGCGCCGGCCTCCTCGATGCGCCGTAGCTCATCGCCCATACACATCCAGTCGGCGGTCATCAGGCCGACGCTGAGGAGCGGCCGGCCGTCAGCGCGTGGAGCTGTGCCCAACCGGCGCTGCCCTGTGCGAGCGGTAGATCTCGAGCGCCTCTTGCGGCGATTTGCGCTCGTGAACCACCGCGGTCACGGCCCGCATCATCCCTTCCGAGTTGTCGCTTTGGAAGATGTTTCGGCCCATGTCGACGCCGGCCGCGCCCTCGATCACCGCCCGGGAGGCCATGGTCAGCGCGTCGAGCTCCGGCAGCTTCTTGCCACCCGCCATGACGACCGGCACCGGGCACGAAGCGGTGACCGTGTCGAAGCCTTCATCGCAGTAATACGTCTTCACGAACTGCGCGCCGAGCTCCGCGATGATGCGGCACGCGAGGCGCAGGTACTTCGCGTCGCGCGTGAGCTGCTTGCCCACCGCGGTCACGCCCATCACCGGGATGCCGTAGCGCAGGCCCATGTCGACCAGGCGCGTCAGGTTGTGGATCGACTGCGTCTCGTGCTCCCCGCCGATGAAGACCTGCACCGCCAGCGCTGCGACGTTGAGCCGGGCGGCGTCCTCGATGTCGATGGCGATCTGCTCGTCAGACAGCTCCTTCAGGATGCTGGGGCCGCCACTCGCGCGCATGACCACTGGCGTGCGCATGCTCGGCGGCACCACCGAGCGGAGGATCCCGCGCGTGCACATCAGCGCGTCCGCCAGCGGGACGAGCGGGAGGATGCTGATGTCGACGCGTTCGAGGCCCGTGGTCGGACCCTGGAAGTAGCCATGGTCGATGGCCAGCATCACCGTGCGGCCGGTCTCCGGCCGGAAGATGCGCGAGAGGCGGTTGCTCATCCCCCAGTCGAGGGAGCCGGATCCCTTCAGGAAGAAGCCGTCCGCTGGGGGCGGCACGTCGGTTTGGAAGTTCTTGGCGTCGCCGCTGTCCGCTTCAGGCATGTGTGCTCACCTCCGGTGAACCGGCTTGCCGGTCCTGGTCTTGAGGAAGGCCAGCGCGTCCCGGGCGAGCTGCTCCTCGCTCTCGAACAGCGGCCGCCAGATCTTCGTGGCCGCCGCAAGGTTGGGCAGGAAGTTGCCGAACGCCTCGACCGTCAGCCATCCGTCGTAGCCGATGTCGCCCAATGCGCCAAAAGTTGCGTCCCACGCGACGCTCCCGGTTCCCGGAACGCCGCGATCGTTCTCGGAGATGTGAACGTGGGCAATGCGATCGCCGGCGCGGCGGATCGCAGCCGCCGGGTCCTTCTCCTCGATGTGGGCATGGAAGGTGTCGAGGTGGAGGCGGCAGTTGGGGTGCCCCACCTCGTCGACCAGGCGCACACCCTGGTCGAGGATGTTCAGGTGGTAGATCTCGAAGCGGTTCACCACCTCCTCGGCAAGCACGACCCCCTGTCCCCGCGCGTACTCGGCGGCGTGGCGCAGGTGATCAACGCTGCGCTTCCACTCGTCTTCGGTCGGGCCCCGCCCGGTGAACACGCCGAGGGCGACCTGGTGTGGGCCGCAGAGGATGGGTGAGCCGGCCGCGGCGCAGCAATCGATCACCGCTTTCAGGTGCTCCAGCCCTGCCTTTCGCACAGCAGGGTCGTCGCTGATCGGGTTGTGCTCAGGGGCGATGACGGTGTTTGCCGTCCGCTCCAGCCCCAGGTCGTCGAGACGCCGGGCCCAGCGCTTCCATTTTTCCGTGTCCAGGTCGAAGATGGGCACCTCGACCCCGTCGTAGCCCATTCGCTTAAGCGACTCGAGGACTGGAAGGAGCCCGTCATGCATGTCGTCGGCCCAGAGGTAGAGGTTGATGCCGTATTTCACCGCGCTACCTCCCTCGACACCCTCGACCAGCTCCTGCAAGATTGTGCAGGATCGGCATGATCTGGAAGGGATTATCGGTGGCCGAGACGATTTGTCAAGTGAGGTTCCCGTGACCTTCAAGAAACTGATCAATGATCCGTTCGACGTGGTCGACGAGGCCCTCGACGGCTTCGTCTACGCGCACTCCTCGCTGATCGCTTTGCATGAGCCGCGCGTCGTGGTAAGACGTTCGCCCGCCGGCAGCAAGGTAGGCATCGTCGTGGGTGGCGGATCGGGGCACGAGCCTGCTTTCAGCGGGTACGTCGGTCTCGGGATGGCCGACGCGGCGGCATGCGGCAACATCTTCGCCTCCCCACCACCGGACGTCATCCTGTCCGCCATCCGCGCGGCCAACCACGGCGAGGGCGTGCTGATGGCCTACGGCAACTACGCGGGCGACGTGATGAACTTCGGCCTGGCGGCGCAGCTCGCGGCCGCCGAGGGGATCGAGGTGCGTGAGGTCCGCGTCTCAGACGACGTGGCGTCCGCGCCGAAGGGTGAGGAGTCGAAGCGCCGCGGGATCGCCGGCGACATCATCGTCTTCAAGTGCGCTGGGGCGGCGGCCGAAGGTGGCCGGCCATTGGCGGAGGTCGAGCGCATCGCCCGGGAGGCGAACGAGGCGACCCGCAGCATGGGCGTCGCACTTTCGGCGTGCGAGGTCCCCGGCGCCGGCCGTCCGACTTTCGAGCTGCCCGACGACCAGATGGAGATCGGGATGGGCGTGCACGGCGAGCCGGGCATCAGGCGGGGACCGCTGCGGCCGGCCGACGAGGTGGCCGGTGTGCTCGTCGACACGATCCTGGCTGACGTCGGGAGCCGGCGTGGGGACGTCGCCCTGCTGGTCAACGGCCTGGGCGCGACCGCCTACGTCGACCAGCACATCATGTTCCGCGCCGCGCGCCGCGCGCTCGAGTCACGCGGCCTGAAGGTGGTCCGCGGCTATGTCGGCGAGTTCATCACCTCGCTCGAGATGGCGGGGGCTTCGGTCACGGTCACGTTTCTCCACGATGAGCTGCTCGCGATGCTCGACGCCCCGGCGTCGGCACCGGCGTTCAGAAACTGACATTGGCCGGTGTCCGCGAGTGCGCGCTCGCAGCGGCGGATGCGCTCGAGCTGGCGCGCGACGAGCTGTGCCGTCTCGATTCCCCCGCCGGCGACGGCGACCACGGAGTCACGATGGCGCTCGCAGCGCACGCGGTGCGCAAAGCTCTCGACGCAGCCCCCGATGCAAGCGGCGCCGATCTCCTGGTGCGCCTCGCCGCGGCCGCCGGGTCGGTGGGCGGCGCGAGCGGTCCGCTGTATGCCTCCGCTCTGCTCGCCGCAGCGACGACAGTGCGGCAGGCCGGCCCGGATA
>Ga0209689_1002344_pt1 | contig 14115 bp, 13 predicted proteins | sample GraSoiAngelo_149_FD_187119 | JGI IMG/M metagenome (GOLD analysis project Ga0209689, IMG submission 187119) | Grasslands soil microbial communities from the Angelo Coastal Reserve, California, USA - 14_1009_09_30cm (SPAdes) (version 2) | ecosystem: Environmental > Terrestrial > Soil > Grasslands ...
ACGAGGCCCACGCCGATCTCAACGCGGCACGCGTGCTCCTCAGCCGAGGAAACCTCGGGGATGCTGGCCGTGGAGGCTTCCGCGCTGTCAGCGGGCCTGCGAAGCGGCAACTCCGCGTTGTGAGGCGCGGACACTCGACTGTCCAAGTTCCTGGGCTCCTCAAAAGCCTCGGACTTCAGGCCGGGTGATGTTTACACGCCGAGGTGGCGGTGTATCACCGCGTCGCCGGCGCGGAGCTCGGCGGCCGGCGCCACGTGGCGCACGGCACCCTTCTCCATGATGTAGACGCGATCGCTGACGTCGAGGGTGAGCGGCACGTTCTGCTCGACGAGCAGGATGGCCACCCCCTCGCGATGGAGCGCGTCGACGATCGTCCGGATCTGCGCGACCATCCGCGGCATCAACCCCTCCGTCGGTTCGTCGAGGAGGAGGAGCTTGGGCTCCAGCATCATCGCCCGCGCGATCGCGAGCATCTGCTGCTCGCCGCCCGACAGGGTGCCGCCAGCCTGCTTGCGTCGCTCCGCGAGCATCGGGAAGCTCCGGTAGGCCTTGTCGAGCAGCTGCGCCCGCCGGTCGGCGTCGACACCCGGCCGGTCGAGTCCGGTCCGGAGGTTCTCGAGCACGGTCAGGGCGCGGAAGATGCGCCGGTCCTCGGGCACCCACGCGAGCCCGAGGCGCGCCAGCCGGTGGGCGGCCGTGCCGGTGACGTCCTGCCCGTCGAAGACGACCGAGCCCCGGGCCGGGCGGAGGAGGCCCATGATCGTCTTGAGGGTCGTGCTCTTCCCGACCCCGTTCCGGCCGAGCACGCCCACCACCTCGCCCGCCCCCACGTCGATGGAGACGCCGTGGAGGATGTGGCTCTTGCCGTAGAACGTGTGCAGCTCCCGCGCGGCGAGAATCACGTCTTCAGGTAGACCTCGAGGACCCGCGGATCGGCCTGGATCCGGGCCGGCGGGCCTTCGGCGAGGACCTCGCCGTGGTGGAGCACGGTGATCGCGTGGGCGAGCCCCATCACGACCTCCATGTCGTGCTCGACGATCAGGATGGTCAGGTCCGTCGCCAGCCGGCGGATCAAATCGACCGTGCTCCGGGTCTCCGCGGCGCTCATCCCCGCCGTCGGCTCGTCCAGGCAGAGGAGCCTCGGCTCCGTGGCGAGGGCGATGCCGATCTCGAGGTGCCGCTGCTCGCCGTGCGACAGGTTCGCGGCGAGCTCCGCCTCCTTCCCCCGGAGCCCGACGGCGTCGAGGACCGCCCGCGCGCGGTCGATCAGGTCGCGGTACGCGCGGTGGTGCCGGTAGACGGACCAGGCGTGGCGCCGCGATTGCACGGCGATGCGCACGTTCTCGAGGGCGCTCGCGCCGGGCAGGATGTTCGTCACCTGGTAGGAGCGGGCGATCGCCTTCCGGGAGATCGCGTCAGGCGGCAGGCCCGCGATATCCTCGCCGTCGAAGATGACGCGGCCGCCCGTCGGCCGCAGCACGCCAGTCAGGCAGTTGAAGAAGGTGCTCTTGCCGGCGCCGTTCGGTCCGATGAGCGCGCGCACCTCGCCCCGGCCGACCGCGAGGCTCACCCGGTTGAGCGCGGTGAGGCCGCCGAACCGCATCGTGAGGCCCTCCGTCCGCAGCAGGGCGCCGTCCCCCGACGCGGCGCGGCCCGTGTTCACCCGCGGCTAGGCGAACGAGCACGCCGGAGGCAGCACCGTCTGCTGCCACGGGATCCGCGTGATGATGTGGTGTCGGCCGTCGTCGATGCGGAAGATGAATTCGTCGATGAAGGCCTGGTGGTCTTCCCGGCGGAGCTTCTTATCGCCCTGCGGGAAGTCGTCCCCGGCCCGGACCTCCACGCCCTCCAGGGCCTCGATGAGCTTCGGCGTATCCTCGCGGCCGCGGAAGCCCGAGCGCTGCATCCCGAGCTTGAGGAAGTTCACGGCCTCGTAGTTCGACTGGACGTAGCGGTCGGGCGCCACGCCCTTTGGATCGAACTTGCGCGTCAGCTCGAGCACCTCCTGGAACCACCGCCGGTGGAACGGCGTGTTGAGCGTGCTCTCAAAGACCGGCACGTAGCGGTTGATCCCGACGAACCCGTCGATCTTCCGGCCGAGCGCGGGGAGGTTCGTGGCCTCCGCGATGGCGCCGTCGCCGGCCCACCGGTACTTCCGCGTCAAGCCGAGGTCGTACGCCTGGATGCCGAGGGTCACCCCGTCCTTGCCGAAGGCGATCCCGAAGAGGCCATCGAACGATCCGCCGATCTTCGACAGGAACGGGGTCATGTCGGCCGTGCCGAGCGGGATGCCGGTGGCGCCGACGACCTCGCCGCCGAGCTTCCGGATCTCGCCCGCATAGGCGTCCCGCGTCGACTGGCCCCAGGCGTAGTCGGCGTAGACGAGGTGCCACCGCCGGGCTAGCCGGACGAGCGCGGGCGAGAAGGCGAGCGCCTGCGCGGGGGCGTAGTCGAAGGGGCGGAACGTGTACCGGCTGCACTTCGTGGTCGTGATCGTTGTGTCCAGGCAGACGCCGATCATGTTGACGATCTGGTGCTCCTCCCAGACCGGCATGCACGCCAGGCACACGTTCGAGAGGAAGCCGCCCGCGTGTGCGTCGACCTGGTCCTCGGTCGCGAGCTTCTCGGCCTTGCGCCGGCCCGTGTCCGGGGCCGACTGGTAGTCCTCGACGATCAGCTCGACCGGACGGCCGTTGATGCCGCCCGCCCGGTTGATCCGCCGCACGGCCAGCTCGGTGCCGATGAGCGCCATCCGGCCCCCCGCGGCCGCCGCGCCGGTGAGCGGCTGCAGCGAGCCGATCCGATACGGCTTCGCTTGCCCGAAGGCCGCCCGCCAGGGTGGCGGCTCGAGCAGGACGGCGCCGAGGGCGCCCGCGGCCGCGGCGCCGAGGCCGAGGACGGCCCGCCGCGTCACCTTGCCCTGATACCAGAGGCCCTGGGACCACGCCTGATCCTGCCAACGCATCGGCATAGAGCCTCCTCGGCCGCCCGGCCGCGGCCGGCACCGGGGGCGGCACCGTCAGGCCGGAAGCAGCCGCGACAGGACGAGGGCGCGCCGGATCTCCGCGCGCTCGGCGGCGGTCACCGGCGTGAGCGGCGGCCGCACGTGGGCGTGGGGCAGGCGCCCGAGCAGCACGAGTGCTTCCTTCATGCGGTTGTGCATGTCGACGAACGGCGGCGCGTAGAACACGCGAAGGAGCGGATGGAGCCGGTCATTGATCACGCGCGCGCGCTCCAGGTCCCCCTTCTGGCAGGCCGCGAAGAGCTCCGCCTGCAGGTCGGCGACCACGCTGCCCATCCCCGAGATTGCGCCGTCCGCCCCCAGGAGGAAGCTCGCCATGAGCGACATCGTGAACGACGAGAGCACCGCCACCGGCCGGCCCGTCGCGCGAACCGCCCGCAGGTTCTGCTCGAAGGCCACGATGTCGTTCGACCAGTCCTTGACCGCCGCCACCGTGGGAATCTCCGCCAGTCGCGCCAGCGTCTCCGGCGTGTAGCCGATACCCGAGGCCGTCGGGTACTCGAAGATGACGATCGGCAGGTCGACGGCGCTCGCGATCTCGGCGAAGTGCCGGAGCGCCATCTCTGGCTTGAGGTGCGCGCCCCACATGAAGAGCGTCGGCGGGAACACGAGGATCCCTGTCGCGCCGGTGGCGCGGGCGTCCCGGGCGAGCGCCACCGCCTCCTGCGTGCCGTCCGCGTAGACGCCGCTCACGACCGGGCACGCGCCCGCCACCTCGTCGAGCGCGATCGCTAGGGCGCGCTGACGCTCCTCGCGGCTGAGCGACGCGACCTCCGCGGCGTGGCCGTTGACCACCACGCCCGTCACCCCGGGGGCGTCGACGAGCCAGCGGAGGTGGGCGCGGTACGCCCCCTCGTCGATCGAGAGGCCGGCCGTGAAGGGAAGCAGGTTCGCCGCCAGGACGCCGGTGAACTTGAGGGGCGCATCCGTCGTCGTCATCTCATCGAGCCTCCCGGTGACCCGAGACGGCGCGTCGTTCCTGGAGCGCGTGCCGCGGAGTATAGCACGGCGGCCGCGGCCGTCGCCGGCGGCGGGACGGGCGTGCTAGTAGGGCAGGTCGGCCTCGGTCGGGATCGTGAGGAGGGTGAGCATTCTCACCAGCAGCGGGTAGAACATCATGACGACGAAGAACGCGGTCACGATCCAGATCAGGGCTCGTACGACCGTCATGCCCGCCTCACACCCCTTTGGGCCATCCCGGGCCTTCGCCGACCGCCCCGTGGCTCTACCGCGCGCAACCGGCAGATTCTAGCGGGCGCTCACTCGGTCGGTCAATATGGCACCCTGCGCCATCCTGTCATGTCAACTCGGCGCGACGCCGATGTCGCCACTCGCGCTGACAGGGGTTTAGGGTGCGCTCGGGGTGGCACCTAGATTGCTCCAGGTCGGGGACGTGATGATCAGGGCGGAGACGAGCACCCTCGACGCGCGCAACCCGCGGCCATGAGCGGCGACCGAGTCTCGCCCCGGCTCCGGAAGTTCCTCGGCCAGCGGCTCCGTACCCTCCGCACGCAGCGGGGGTGGAGTCAGCGCGCGCTCGGCCGGCACTCCGGGCTCAGCGGCAAATTCATCGGCGAGGTCGAGCGCGGCGAGAAATCGATCTCGGTCGACAGCCTCTACGGGGTCTCCCGCGCGCTCAAGGTTTCGCTCCGGACGCTGACGGACGCGCCGTTGGACCGCACGCCAGTGCCGAGCGAGGACGCCGAGAAGCTGCTGGCGCTCCTCGTGCAACACCGGGCGCCCCGCGACCTGCACAAGGTCTACCGCGTCTTGCGCACGCTCTTCCGTAACGACCGGGCGCGCTGAGCGCGCCGGGCCTTCGCCCGACAAGCCGCCGAAAACGACCCGTCCCGTCGGCAGGACGCGGTCGGGCCGCCGCCGACACCTTGCGCGGGACGAGGCCGGCGCGACGGCCGAACCGCTCGCCCTCGACGGTGTCCCGGTACGGTCCGAAAGGCACCCGCTGGATCAGGCCGTCCGCGTCAGTCGCGTTCGACATGCCCGCCTCCCCTCCCCCCGGGGTCGGTGCGTGCGCTCGCGCCGCGTCACCCCTGCGCCGAGCCCGCGCTCCCGACGCGCGGGAGGCGCCCAGGGAGGGGGGCGTGAGCCGGACGGCCGGAACGAGGTCGACTGCCGAGCCCGTCCGCCGGCAGAGTATGATCGGGATGCCGTGACGAGGGGGGCTGCTGCGGAGCTGGCCGTTCGCCGTCGGGTCCTGCTCGTCCTGATCGCGAGCGGTGCCGCCGGGTGCTCGGCGGGCGCCCCCGCGTACCGGGACGAGACGAGCCTCCGCTCCCTGAGCCTCGGAGAGTCGAAGGCGGCAGTACTCGCCACGTTCGGCGAGCACGACAGGGACGCCCAAAACAAGCCCATTCCCGTCGTGGCCATGCGAATGCAGATCGGGGAGCGAACCGGCGCCGGGGATTTCCTGGAGATCGGCGAGGTGCCGTTGATCGACAGGAGCTCGGGCCGGGTCACATACTACTGGGTCCTCTTCGAGAACGGCCGGCTGGCCGTCTGGGGACGGCCCGAGGAGTGGCGCCTGGTGGCCGGGCGATATCCCATCCGCTTCAGACCAAACCAGACCGCCAAGTAGGCCGGTGCCCGGACCTGCCGACGGACGACCGCGGAGCAAGGCGTCGGCGTCAGGCGGCACCGGGCTCGGCCTCGGACGGGCGGGATGCGAGCCGCGCTGTCTCGCCGCGGGGGCATTGGAATCCGCCGGCGTCAGCCGGCGGAGGACGTCACGTCAGGACCTCCTGGACCTTTGTCAGGAGGGCGTCGGGCACGAACGGCTTCGGCAGAATGGGCGCGTCGAGCCTGAGGGCTTCCCGCGTCTTCTCGTCGGCGTAGCCGGAAATATACAGCACCTTCAGGCTCGGGTGCGTCGGCAGGAGGCGCTTCACCATGGCCTGCCCGCCGAGACGGGGCATCAGGAGGTCGGTAATGACGAGGTGAATCGCGCCCCCGTGCTGCTCGGCGACGTGCAGTCCCTCGAGTCCGTCACCGGCCGTCAGGACGGTGTAGCCGTGCGTCTCGAGAATCTCTTGCATCAGCGCTCGAGGGCCTGCCTCATCCTCGACCACCAAGATGATTCGGGGCGAGGTCGTCTTCATGGTCGGGTTCGCCACCTCCAGCGGATGTAGTCGCCCTGCCCGGAGCCGAGACGGCGCACGCGAGTGTCCCGACGGCCCGCCGTGAACGAGGCTGAGCCTCGCAACTGCCTCCAAGTATCCGTCATCTTGGCCCCTCGCGCACTGGCACGGGCTCGCCCGACGCCGGCGCATCCCGATCGGTCACCCCGACGGCGCCCGCCCGAGAGGGCAGCCGTGGTCCCGGGCCGAGGGCGTCGCCCTTCGTCGTCATCTCCCGTCAGTGCCGCCCGGACTGGCGCCTTCGCCGGTCTCCCCCGATGCTCGGGCAGCGGCGACGGAGATCATCGTTCAGACGGATTCAACGACGAGCCGCGAAATTGCCCGAGGGCAGCCGGCCACGCGCATCGCCCGCACGGCCCCGGGAGTCACGCGCCCGCGGAGGCCGCCGTGTCCGTCAAGGTTGCGGGCCCGCCTAAGGCAGGCGTCTCCGGCACCTTCCACATCACTCTGCCCCCTCGGCCCACGAAGACGAACTGCCGGGCGCGGATTTCGTGGCGCGACGCCGCTCGAGCGTTCGGCGCTCGTCCGACTTGCCAGCGTCCTGCCGTCGCCGCTCCCCCCGCCGGCGGTCCAGGATCACCTCGACGGTCGGCCGCTCCGCCGACACGCGCGACAGGTATCGGTACTGCTCAGGATCGTCGGCCGGCACGATGAGGCGCCAGTCCGGGACGCGCGCGGGTCCCGACCCGCCGGCGGCGCGCCATGGAACCACGGGCCCGTCTCTCTTCGCACGCGGACCTCGTCGAAGAACCGGCAGCCGGGGACCTGCCGAGGCGGATCGGGCGCGGGGCCGCGGCTGACCACGAACCGACCGTCGAGCCAACCGGAGCTCGTCCGGATCCGGCGCGGGGACGAGCCCAGGGCGAGCGCGCCCAAGGGGCGCCCGGGCGTACGCGCGATGAGCACGGGGCAGGCGACGCCACGAGGCAGCATGTGGGAGCTCGACATTAACGGCGAAGCCTCCCGGTTTGCAAGGGAGAGGAAGGCCGGGAGGCTCGAGGCCCTACTGCGCCGGCCCGGACGCCCGCGGAGCTCGACCGCCGGCCGGGTCCTTGGCCGGACGCGTTGAGGCGGCGACGCCCGGCGGTAAAACGAGCGCGTCGAGCTCGCTCTGAACCCAGCCCTGGCGTTCGGCCTCTCTCCGGACGACGCCGTCGAGCCGCCGGAACGTCGCCTCGCTCAGGCTGACGAAGCGGAACCCGTGGCCGTCCGAATCTTCCCGAACGGGAACGGCGAGGACCTCGAGGGGCATCGTTTCGTCCGGCGGGATGAAGCTGAGCTTGGCGACGGAGTCGAGAGCCAGCGGCCCGTGCGGACGGACCTTCATGCCGAAGAGGCTCAGGTCGACGCACTCACCTACGGACTCGGCGCCGTCGGCCCCGGCAATCCGGACGGGAATCGGCAGGGGCGGCCGCAGCGAGCGCCGCCGCTCTCCGGCGCGTTCGCCTTCCCCCCCCTGGCGAGCGGTCGCGCGCACCTCGAGATAGGCGATGAGCCCGCGCGCCAGATCCCGAGAGATGCGCTTGTCCGCGAAATCGAGCACGCCGAGGCGGAGGCACTCTCGCGCCTGTCCCTCTGTCGGGAAGCCGGAGACGGCGATCAGTGGGACTTCCGCCCACCGCGCGGGCCGCTGCCGGAGAAAATCCAATCCGCTGACGCTCGGGAAGTAGAAGTAGAGATTGAGGAGGATCGCGTCGGGCGGCGCGGCTCCGAACCGCTCCAGCGCCGCGTCGACGCTCGGGACGACGACGGGCGTGTGCCCCGCCTCGATCAGCAGATCCCGGAAGACTGAGGCGATCTCTTCCTCGTCCTCTACGACCAGGATCCGCACCTTCGCGCCCCTCCTTCGTTCGGTGGTCTGTCGCGAGTTCGGTGGTCTGTCCCGGTGACGTCACCGGGCGCCCCCGCTGCCGTCAGGTGAGGTAGCAAGGCGTGAGCCAGGTAGGAGAGAGGGCCAAAGGCTCGGATTCGAAGGTCTCGCGGCCTCGTCAGGTGTCAGGTCGGCATGGCAATGCCAACCGGGGACACGGTGGGCGCCGCCAGGGAGGCCGCACGGCCGGCGCGGCCACCCCGGAGGCGCCCCCACCAGAGCCGGTCAGGGAGACGCCGCGGCGACCCGAACCGATCGCCTCACTGTTGAGGGGGCGGGAGGGGAGTCTCGGCCGACGCCTGCGTGCCGCCGGACGTCGTCGACAGCACCGTGACCGTGACCCGGCGCTTCTTCGCCTGCTCCTCGGGCGCCCCCGTACCAGACAGCACCCCGAGCCCTATCCAGTGGATCCGCGACAGCTCGACGCCCTTCTCCACGAGGTAACGCTGCACGGCAGCCGCCCGGCGCTGGCTGAGCTGAATGTTGTAGTCGCGCGTGCCGACCGGATCCGTGTAGCCCTCCAGGTTCACCATCAAGTCCGGGTGCTCCCGGACCTGGGTCGCGACCTCGGCGAGCGCCGTCCGGTCCGTGTCGGTGAGATCCGCCTTGTCGAAGGCGAACGTCACGACCTTGCTCGCCACCGCCTGGAGCGGCCCGCCTCGCTGGTCGCTCGGGCCACGGCCTGTCTGCTCGGCCTTCGCCAGGGCCGAGCCGGCCGTCGCCGCGCTGGCCTCGGCCTTCGTTGAGGCCTCGCGCGCGAGCGAGGCCGCCTCGTCCGCGGTCTTGGCCGCCCGCTCCGCGAGGGTGCGCACGGCCGTCAGCTGAGCGGCGGGATCGGATTCCCCGGCCGTCGCCTGGCCCTGGTCGGCGGTCTGTGCCCCCGCGCCCTGCGTCCCGCCTCCCATGGAGGCGGTGGCGACGCGCAAGAGCGTGACGCGCACCGGCCCGTCTGCATGGTCGAAGATGCCGGCCATTTGATCCCCGCGGACCCTGAACCGCGCGGTCACGAGGTCGCTTCCGAGCTCGTGCTCAACGCGAAGCCGCGTGCCGGAGACGACGAGCACGACGGGTACTCCGCCCCCGCCCGCGCGACGAAGCGAAGTCGGGATTTCTTCAGCTGCCATGGTGTCGTGCAGCACGAGCTTTCCCGTCCCCGTCGAGCCCCTCTGGGTGAAATCGGCGAGGACAGCGCCGGAGCGTGTGCCCTCCACACCGGGCAAGCTCCAGGTGCCGATCCAGTGCCCCGAGACGTTGACGCTCGCGGCGGGGGCGGTTCGGGCGGTCGGGACCGCCGGGGAGACCAGCACCATCGGCTCGGACGGGGACGCCGGCTCGGGCTCGACCATCCCGAAGCCCGCCCAGACCTTTTGCGGGTGGTCGCCGGCCCGGGCATCGGCGAGAGCGACGAGCCCGCCGAGGCCGGCGGCGGTCAGGAGCAGCACTGCGGGGCGCACGAGGCCCTGTGGTCGCATGAATCTCTGCCTCCCTCTCTCCCTCGTCCTCGACCGCCACGCGGCCATCGGCGCCGTCCCCCTCATTCGAACCAGCGCATGACGAGCGCGATGAGGGCGGCCAGGACCAGGAATCCGAACATCACACCAATGAGGACTCCAGCCGCTTCGAGCACCTCACTCTTCCGCCGACGCCGCAGCGACGTCCCGTTCGTGACAAGCACTGGCCGTGCCATCCGAGGGTCGACCCGACGACCTTCGACCTCTCGGCCACTTACGCGGGTCGGCCGCGCGCGCGACACCCCGAAACTCCGACCGCATCCTGACAGTGTCAGCCTAGCCAAAAAGTGCGCACGGCTGACACAGGCTGTCCGTCCGTGACAGCCCAGGGCCCCGGCGCTGGTCCCCGGTCCGCCGCTCGGCCACGAGCGCTAGGGTTTTCCCGATCACCGACCGCCTGGAATGCGGCTTGCACCGGCACGAATCCGCGCCTCTTCGTGCGGGGACCAGCCCGTCGGGACGCGCGTCGAGGCCCGAGGCCCCACAACCGGTAGAGTCGCGATGCGTAAGGAGGCAGAGATGCTCGGTCGTTCGGGAGCTTCGAGGCCCGGGGGCACGCCCCCCGGGTCCGCGTCGGAGGACCGCCGGTCCGCCGCCGAGATGACCTTGCTCACAATCGTCGGCGACAGCGCGAGGGTCGAAGGGAAGTTCGACATCGCCGAGTCCATCCACATCGAATGCGCCGTCGGCGGCGAGCTGAAGGTCGGCAAGCAGCTGGTGATTGGCGAGAAGGGCGTGGTGAGCGCCAACGTTCAGACGGTCGACGCCCTCATCCGGGGGGTGTACGAGGGCACGATGGTGGCGACCGGCAACGTCGAGATCACCACCACCGGGCGGGTGAACGGCAACATCGAGACGGACTCGCTCGTCATCTCCAAGGGCGGCTTCTTCAACGGCAACGTCGTGAAGACGGGCGGACGCGAGTCGAAGGCGCCCGTCTATCTCGTCGAGGACAAGCGGGTGGGCGTCCCGAGGTAGTCGCCCGCGACATCCACCATGGGAAGCCCAGCAGGATCGCGGAAGCGAGCGCAGGCGGTGACCCGGTGACCCGCCGTCCGCGGCTCAGCGTCTTCATCGTCCCGAGCGACGGCGCCCGGCCCGTGCGCTTCCACCTCCCGCGGGCCGTCGTCCCGGCCGTCGTGGTCGCCGCCGCCCTCACCCTCACCACGCTCACCGCCTTCGTCTGCGACTATGTCCGCGTGCGGCGGCTCGCCGCGAGCCCGGCCATGCTCGAGCGGCAGCTCGCCGAGCAGCAGGGACTCGCCGCCTCGCTCCAGACGCGCATCGGCGAGATCCGCCTCGAGATGGGGTCGTGGCGGGACCTACACGCCAAGATCTGGGAGCCGTTCGGGCCGGACGCCGGTCGCGTCCAGAAGACGCGCGGCATCGGCGGCGCCGGCGCGGCCGCGCCCTTCGAGCACGGCGGGGTCAGGCAATCGCCGCTCGAGGAGCTCGAGCGACTGGCCGAGACCGTGGACGAGGCGGATCAGAACCTGCGGGCGCTCGAGCGATTGATGGAGCACGCGGGAAAGGCGCTGGCGCTCATGCCGTCGCGGTGGCCCGTGCGCGGCGCCGTGAACTCCGAGTTCGGCCATCGCCCCTCGCCGTGGGAGGAGGGGACCGAGTTCCACCCGGGCCTCGATATCGCCGCCGATCCAGGAACGCCGGTTCACGCGCCGGCGCCGAGCAGCGTCGTCTTTGCCGGGCGCCAGCCCGACTTCGGCTTGACCGTGGTCCTCCTGCACGGACACGACATCCGCTCGATCTACGGACACCTGTCGAAGGTGCTGGTCTCCGCCGGGCAAACGGTCGGGCGCGGGCAGCTCATCGCGCTGACCGGAAACACCGGCAAGTCGACCGGCCCCCACCTACACTACGAGATCCTCGTCAAGGGCCAACCGGTCAACCCGCGCGCCTATCTCTGGGAATGAGCAGCCGAGATTCCGCGCGGCGGCGCGATGGTGCCGGACGTCCGCCCAGAGCGGACCGATCGCTCCGCGACCCGAGGCAGAGCGGCACGACGTGGGTCGTCGAAGGGCTCCGCGCGCGGGTGACCCACCTTCGCGACCATCCCGCGAACCCGCGCGCGGACGCGAAGCCGGTCGAGACCGGGGAATCGCGCGTCATACGAAGCTTGATGGTCGGGCTCCTCCCCGCCGGTTTGCTCTGGCTGACGGTGTTCTCCCTGCTCCGCGGCGTCCTCGGGTAACGCTTCCCCGCGCCGAGGCCGAGGGCACCGCCGGACGCCGGCGGGCGCGGGCGCGACACTCCGGGTCGCTCACCCGATCTCCTCCCCGAGACGACCGGTCCCTTCTCGCGGCGCCCCGGCGGTGTTCGCCGGACTGAGCCTCCTCGCGCTCTGGCTCGACCCGCCGCCCCTCTCGGCGAATCCGGCGGGCGGGTCGACGCACCTCGCGCTCAATATCACCGTCAACGGCCAGTGCGCTCGCCGGCGCGACGCACCGCCGCGGCTCGGCGCGGCCAGCCGGATCACCGCGCCGTCAGCGTCTGGGCCGCCTTCGGCGGAGCCACGCGCGCGCCGACAGGGGGACGAGACGGCACCGTATTGAGCAGATCAGTTCCCCCGCCTCGGCCGCGGAATCCGAGAGAGCGCCCCGCGCATCCCAAGGGCGGCGAGGAGGCATAACGGATGGCAAAGCGGATTCTCATCCCCCTTGACCGGTCCTCCGCCAGCGAGGCCGTGCTGCCGTTGATCGGCGACGCGGCGCGCGGCGCCGGGGCGACCGTCAGGCTCCTGCACATCGCGCCGGTTCCCGACACCGTCGAGCGTGAATACGGACGGGGCGCCGCGGACAGCGACCGCGTCATGGAGCGGGCCACCGCCGAGGGAGAGAGCTATCTGGAGGGGGCCAGCGCGAGTCTGCAGGGCATCCCCGTCGAACGCGTGGTGCGGTTCGGGGATCCCGCGCGCGAGATTCTCGTCGAGGCGGAGGCCTGGGGCGCCGACCTGATCGCGGTGACGGCGACGCCGGCGAGCCCCTTCGGGCGGCTCGTCCGCCGGGGCGGAGTCGCAGACCGGGTCACGCGGGGCGCCGCGGCCCCGGTGCTGCTCTACCGGCCTCGGCGGGACCGGCGGCGCACGGGCCTCAGCTGAGCGGCTTTCGCGAGCCTCCCCTCAGCGCCGCCGCGACGAGGTTCTCGACGTAGGCGACGCTGACGGGCTTGGGAATGTAGGCGAAGGCGCCGCTCTCCGCCGCTTCGGCCGCGATCCTCAAATCCCGTGTTCCGGTGATCACGATGCCACGGACGCAATAGATACCCCGGCCCTGGGGTTGGGTAGTGCTCAAGGAGGGGGATGGAATGCTTGATGACGATCGCCTCGGTCCCGACCTGGACTTCTTTGACCACCAGCCTGAGCACCCGTTGGCGCTCGGGGACTCCGAGAGATTGCGCCGCGTCGTGAAGCTTGGCCAGAAAGCCTTCGAGGCTTTCGGCAAGCGCGATGTACGTCTCAGCGTCGAGCCGCTCTGCCTCGAGCGCCGCGAGCTGACTTTGCACCACCGCCTCCCGCTGGCGGAGGGGCGGCATGCGGGTGCGAAGTTCATCAAGCGAGATGAGCTGCTCCTGATAGGCCTCAATTAAACGCATCATCGCGGCCTGGGTGCGCATCAACTCCTTCGTCGCTATTTCCCGCTTGACCTCTCCGGGGTGGCTGGCACGGAGCTCCGCCAGACGGCGATCGATCTCGGCGCGAACCAACGTGGGATTGGCGAGCAGCCGGATCACCTGCTCCCAGACGAGGGTCTCCACCACGTCTTGACGGACGGGGCGGTTCGCGCACCGGCGTCCCTGCGGGAAGCGGTAGGCGTCGGCCCCCATACACCGGTAGTAGACGCGCTTGCGACGGGCTCCTCGCGAAGTGCGGTAGAGGGCATAGCCGCACAGCTGACAGATCAGCATCCCCTGGAGCAATGAGGGCTCCTTCGTGTGGCGAGCGGCGAAGCGCCGATTTTGCTCGAAGCGCTCCTGGGCCAATGCGAACTGGGTCGGAGTGATGAGCGCGGGGACCGGGATTTCGATCCACTCCGTCTGCGGGCGGGGGCGCGAACACCGCGCGCGAGGAGTGAGGCCGCCGCGCTGCCGCAGGCGGCGGGTCATACGTTGTCGCTCGGCCTGCAGCGTTTTTTGGAAACAGGCGGTGCCTTGATAGGCTGGGTTTCGCAACATCCCCCACACCGTGCTCTTATTCCACCGCGGCTGGGCCGTGCGGGTCGGAATGCCTTGGGCGGTGAGCCAGCGAGCCAGGGCGCCCAGCGATTCCCACTCTTCGGTGTACCGGCGGAACACCTCCCGCACAACCGCCGCCTCGTGTTCGACGACCTCATACCGAGCCGGCAGTCCGTCGGCCTTACGCACGTAGCGATAGCCGTAGGGCGCCCCCGTGAGGGCATTCGCCAGGCCGGCTTGGGCACGATGCCGCTTGCCCCGCCGCGTGCGCTCGCTGATCTGAGCTTTCTCGTACTCGGCGATCATGCCCTGGAATTGGAGTAGCAGGACCTCCTCCGGAGTCTCCGCTCTGGGTGCCTGGAGGAACAC